>Ga0116216_10000682_pt1 | contig 25807 bp, 19 predicted proteins | sample Sb_taG_11_FD_89696 | JGI IMG/M metagenome (GOLD analysis project Ga0116216, IMG submission 89696) | Peat soil microbial communities from Weissenstadt, Germany - Sb_50d_3_AS metaG | ecosystem: Environmental > Terrestrial > Soil > Wetlands > Peat | place: Germany: Weissenstadt | collected 2010-09-21
CACGATAGTGTGATGCCCTCTTGCGGGCGTAGTTCAGCGGCAGAACATCAGCTTCCCAAGCTGAGAACGAGGGTTCGATTCCCTTCGCCCGCTCTCAGGTCTTCCATTTGTAAGCATGTTCCTTGGGGCCGGCTCGTCGCGGCGCACGAATGCCCCATGTTCTGGTGGTGCGGTACCTCCGAGCTCGTGTCCGCTTCTCTCGGTAACCACAACAATGTCATTTGCCCTCACTGTCCTTAAGCTCCGTTAGGCCGCCCACCGACCCGTTGAGTTCTGGGATCGAATGTGGCACACGCTGCGCCTTGGCTCTGGAAAGGGCTTCCGGTGCTCAGGAGCCTTGTACTGGACCGGGATAAGAGCGTCTGATCTTCTGTCAGTTGCTGAACTTCGATTCAACGATTGGTGTTCACTTCAAGTGTGACCGATGGAATACGGAGAGAGTTTCCGGGGCCGGAGAAGGCAACACGCACATCACGGGTACCCGAAGAGGATGTGGTGAGCTGGAGAGTTGTCGACACCCGAGGATAGGGTGCCGTCGACGACGTCGCTGGGAGTACGAGCCGGCCGGATGATGGAACGACCTTGACGCCGCTTGAGGAGGCTCTCCACAGCACTGTCGTGGATCCTGATTGATCTGACTGCACTCCCAGGGTGATCGCGGCAAACTTGCCGACCTGTGTCTGCACAGTCCCGCTGGGCAGGGTGTAGCCGACGGCCGGCGCGGCAAACTGGCTATACGACGGTGGAGCCGACTCCATGCTCGTTCCCCACGTCGAATTGGGAGTAGTCCCAAGCGTGAAGGCAACGACTCCGCCTGTCTGCAAGAGACTGGCAGGTAACCACGGCTGATTCCATGGCTGAGGCTTGTTCGACCCGATCGAGACATTCGCAGAAGAGACATACATCGCAGGAGCTCCCTGGGCTGTCACCGTCAGCATTTTGCCCCTCGCGAGACGAATCGTGGTGGTCGGGAACATCGGGCTGGCGAGGACCAGGTTCGAAGAGCCAGGAGTCAGGGGATAGGCCCCCAGGGCGGCCCACACGTACCACGAAGCCAGGACGCCGAGATCGTCATTGCCGGGCTCGCCGGCAGAGGTCAGCGAGTAGAGGTTGTCGGCGATAGTCCGGACCTCCTGTTGGGCGCGCCAAGGCGCACCGGAGTAGTCGTACTCCCATGGTGTCCACAGACTGGGTTCGTTGCCAGGCCAATCGTAAGGACGGAACGGTCCGGTGCTGGGCTGGCTAAAGAACGAGTTCAGATTGGAAGTTGCAGCCGAATCTCCTCCCATCAGCGCGAAAAGGGTCGCGAGGTCTTGCGGGACGCTCCATGTGTACTGGATCGCGTTGCCCTCCTCAAAGCCCTCCTGGCCCTGATTTTCATCTACGAGAGCCGCGGTGGGAGTTGGGAATGCAGGTCCGGAAGGAAAGTCTCCGCCCGCAAGTCGTGCTTGTACGTATCCGGTGGCCGGGTTAAAGAGGTTCTGCCAATTCTGAGCCCGGGCCATCATCGTTCGGTAGTCAGACTGATCGCCTAAGTCGCGGGCCATCTGGGCAATGGCAAAGTCGTCGATGGCGTATTCGAGGGTCTCGGAGGCGCCAATGGTCACTCCGAGGGAGGCTTGATCTTCCACGTGTTGTTGCACGTACCCGACCTGCTTGTACTCACCGAGGTCTTGACGTTCCTGCACGAAATGTGGGCCCGTACCCTGCTGGTTAGCGCCTTTGAGCATGGCTTTGAGTGCGGCGGAGACATCGAATCCTCGGACACCGAACGCATACGCATCGGCTATGACCGGGTCTGCAGAGTCTCCATTCATCAGCCCTGCGTCCGAGTCGGCAACCGCCCACTTGGGTAGCCAGCCACTTTGCGAGGAGTCGTTGATGAGCGATTGCACCATGTCGGACACCTGAGTGGGATCGATCATCGACAGGAGGGGAATCTCCGATCGGTAGATGTCCCACTCCGAGAAGTTCGTGTACTGCACTCGGCCATGGGTGTTGTGAACGCGTCCGTCGAAACCTTCGTACTGGCCGTTGTCATCGCTAAATGCACTGGGATCGAGCAAGGAATGGTAGAGGGCCGTATAGAAGATCTGCTCCTCCGTGGGACTTCCACCCTTAACCTGAATGCGATCGAGCAACGTGTTCCACGAGTCAGTTGCCCTTTGCTGAATCGCGCTCAAGCTCCAACCCGGGTCCTCGGCCTGGAGGTTCGACAAAGCATTCGTCATACTGACGTACGACACGCCAATCTTCATTGTCACGACTCGACTCTCGGTGGTGTCAAAGGACACCCAGGCCCCACAGGCCACCTCATACGACCCGGAACAGGTTGATGTTCCCGGCTGTAGACGACTATGTGCCCACACGCCGTGATGTTTGAAGGGGCGGTTGAACAGGGCCACGAAGTGCAGGGTGTACGCGCCCTGAGAACCACAGAAGTACCCGGTAGTCACCGACCCCGTCACCTCGTTCGCTCCCCGAATTTGTACTGACGAGGCGTGGAGCCCGTTTGTACTACCACTCACCTTGAACAACAGGTTGGCCGAGCTCGTCGGAGGAAACGTGATCTGTCCGATGCCTGTTCGCGTCGTTGCGGAGAGTCGGACAGTCGTGGCTGGTGATCCCAGACCTACCTGATAACGGCCAGGCGAGGCGGTCTCGTTGCCATGCGAGAACGATTCGGTGGCATACCCAGGATGTTGAGGCAACGCTCCGGTAGTAGGGAGGATGGGGACGTCGCCGAAAACGGAGCAGCCTGCTCCGGAGAGATGGGTAAGACTGAAGCCAGAGATGCGGTTGTCTCCGTAGCTGTAGCCCCCACCCTGGACGCGGTCGGGGGCAGTGTCCGGGCTCCATTGCACCATTCCGAATGGAAGATCGGCACCGGGGAATGTGCCGACCTCATTTGTCGCGACCGCACCGACGCCCGTTCCCACAAACGGATCGACCAGACTTGCGAGGTTGGCCTGGGTAGGTGTGCTAGGGGGATCCTCGCCGACCGGGTTAGCTCCAGACGGGCTGTTCCACACCACCGCGAGGGCCACGACAGTGACGAGTCCTGCTCCGAAATGCCAGCGTGGGTGGTGGGATGAGTTGCTGGTGGCCGACCTCCTGGTCACGAACAGTTCATGCTACTCAGACGTGGCAGAGCGTTCCTTTCAGCGAGGTAGGGCCGCATAGGCGAGCTTGTGGAGCTGTCGGTACCTTCCGACTCTCAATATGGCTTCGGACGAGCATCGTCCCGTCTTCACGGACCCATTCGGCTGGCTTCGGCCGCCATTCGGCGGAAGATGACGCCGGCAGGCTCGGTGCTGATCTGAGTCCATCCTGTTCCAGCCCATAGGTTCGGCACGCTTGCATCCCCGGCTTCGGTGGCTGCCGCACGAAGTGGGCGGGTGAGGTGGTGTATTTCGGGGTATGCCTGTGGAGCTTGCTTGTCATGCGCAATGGCGAACTCGTTTGCGAGTCCCCGGGCGAATCGACCGCTGTAGGCGCGGGTCACGATGGTGTCTGGGTAGCGCCTGTCGAGGAGGGCTCTACGGTGGGTCGGGGAGGTCCCGGCTTGCGGGGAGCAGAGGAACGCGGTTCCCAACTGGACAGCGAACGCTCCTGCTCCAAGTGCAGCCACGACATCCTTTCCAATCATGATTCCGCCCGAACCGATCAGGGGAACGCCGACGGCTTCCCTGATTTGCATGAGGAGCGACAGGAGCGGGCGATGGTTGGCACTGAGGTCGAGGAATCCGCCCTGGTGACCTCCAGCCTCAGTTCCCTGAACCACAAGCACATCCGCTCCCGAAGCCTCGGCGAGCTGGGCTTCGGCCCAGGAGGTGACGGTTACTGCCACTTGGCAATCAGTTCGGTGCATTCGGTCAACCAAATCCGAGGACGGACAACCGAAGGTGAAGCTGACCATATGGACGTGTGCTGACTCGATGACGTCCAACTTCGCATTGAAATCGTCATCGTCCCAACGAGGCTCGCCGAGCGCGACACCCCAACGGTCTGACTCGGGTTGCAACGCCTCCGCGTACCGGGCAATCTCCGCAACATCCCCTGGATCGGACGGCACAAAGAGATTCACGCCGAATGCGCTACCCGACAGAGACCTCGTGTTTGAAATGCTCTCCCGCAGTTCGTCTCCGGAAAGATACCCACCGGCAACAAAGCCATAACCGCCGGCGTTCACGATGGCGGCCGTCAGCGCAGGAGTGGACGGTCCACCTGCCATCGGTGCTTGGATGATCGGCACCTCGCTCAGTTGCATCACGGGTTCAAGTCTCGCGTCAGTTGATCCCTTGGGCACCCTCCTGCTCCGGCCAGTGAGGTGCACGACATTCACAATCCGCGAACAGCTCACTCAGAGAAGCGGAGCGTCCGTGGTGAGCGACCGTCGGGTGTCGAACGACCGTCGGCATGTCCGGAAAAGGTGCCTGGGTCTCGCTGATCTCAGCCCATACGAGACCGCTGCTGTTCGCATATGATTCCCGTTTGCCAAGCCCCTGCGCGGGTCAGACGGAGGAAGGGCACAGAGCTCTGGTGGAAATCTTCAAGGAGTTCAGCTTCGAGGCAGCCCACCGCCTTCCTCACGTTCCTGCCGGCCACAAGTGCTCACGGCTGCACGGTCATTCGTTCTCAGTGGCAGTGCACGTGGAAGGGCCGATCGATGACCGCAAGGGCTGGGTCCGTGACTTTGCCGAGCTGGCGGGCGCGATGGAGCCGTTGCTCGACTGCCTCGACCACCATTACCTCAACGAGATCGACGGGCTCGAGAACCCAACCAGCGAGGTACTCGCCCGCTGGATCTGGGACCGACTCCAACCGTCGCTGCCTGATCTATCCCGGATCGTGGTGCGAGAGACATGCACATCGGGCTGCGTCTACCGAGGCCGGGCGTGACCACCCGTCACCCCTTCGCCGTCCTCACAAGCGGCGGGGTCGACAGCGCGGTCCTGGTCGCCGACGTGGCCCGACAGGGCTGGGCCGTGCAGCCGCTCTACATTCGCTTCGGGCTCGCGTGGGAGGTGGCTGAAGAGACGCATCTTCGACGGTTCCTGGACACACTTCCGGCCAACCTCGGACCACGTCCGCTGGTCGTGCTCGACCTCCCCATCGCCGACGTCTATGGAGCGCATTGGAGCGTGTCCGGCCAGGACGTCCCTGACGACACCACCGCAGACAGCGCCGTGTACCTGCCGGGCCGCAACCTCTTGCTGCTGGCCAAGTCCACCGTATGGTGCGCACTCCATCATGTCGAGACCATCGCCCTCGGAACCCTGAAGGGAAACCCGTTCGCCGATAGCGGGCCCGAGTTCCTGTCGCTTTTCGGGTCGCTCGTGCAACTCGGGCTTGACTTCCCCCTCGAGGTGAGGACGCCGTTCGCAGGTTTGACGAAGGCACAGGTCCTCGAGCTTGGCCGCGACCTGTCGCTCGAGCACACCTTCTCTTGCATCGCCCCGATCGCGGACCGCCATTGTGGACAGTGCAACAAGTGCGCCGAGCGCCGGGAGGGCTTCTCCCAGGCCGGGATCGAGGACCACACCGTCTATTCGTCCGTATAGGTGATGCGGCGAGTGCTGGTGGCGCCTATCTCCTTCGGCATCGGGGACCTCGTCGTCTCCCTGCCGGCGATCCAGGCCCTCACCGTCGCCGGGAATCACCGGGCCGAGCAGGCCTGGCTGCTGGCCCGGTCCCCGGCACAGAGGAGGCTCGCTCCTCGCATTGGTGGCTTGGCGGGATGTGTCGATGAGGCTTCGTTCCTCTTCGACGACCGCGACCAGCTGATGGACCTCCGGGACCATCCGATTCAGCGGAACTTCTGGTGGGGATCGGCGGCCTTCGAGAAAGAGTTCGGACCGCTCGATATCAACGACATCCTCCAACGGATCTGCGATGACATGGGCATCGCCGCCGACTTCTCCCGACCGATCCCTCTCGACGCCCACCCCCGGCCCGAGCTCAGCCACTCCGTGTTGCTCGTGACCGAGACCGACGGAGTGGACAAGACCTGGCCCGCCGAACGGTGGGCGGCGATAGCAGTCGAGCTCGTGGGCATGGGCCTCGAGGTCCGTCAAGTCACCCGCTCGGGGTGCACCCCCGCCATGCGTGCAACTGGGATCACCGAGCTGCACGTACCGACCCTTGGCGATGCAGTCGATGTCCTCACATCGTGCCGGGCGGTGATCGGCGTCGACACCGGGCTTACCCACATCGCCGTTCAGCAGGGCACGCCCACGGTCCACATCTGCCGCAGGGGCTCCGTGTACTTCCGCCCCTGGGATCATTGCCGGGTTCTGCGCGGTGATCGATGCACCGACGAGTGCCTCGCCGGGGAGGCCGCGTACGCCTACAACGAGCGGGTCAGCCTGCGGGACTTCCGGCCCCACCCGCGGGCGTGTCCTTCGGGCGTGCCGTGTATGAATGGGACCACACCCGAGCGAGCGACCGCGCTCATTGAGGAACTGCTGTGACCAGCGGGGCCCGTCGACCGACCTCTGACGTCATCGAGGTCAACGCCGCGGCCGAGATCGGCGTACGGAACAGCCAACCTCCGGGTATCGGCCGCGTGGTCGCCCTCGGCGACCTGACCTGTTGGAACAACCTGGGTCGCAACATCGTCTTCGCCGACAGGCAATTCCGGCCCCGTGGAGTCTTCGGCCAGACGCTGTTTCCCGACCAGGACGAACCGTCCCAGTTCGACCTCGACATCCACGCCGTCCTCGACCTGCCGGAACTCGGCCTGGTGCTCGTACTGAACCATTTTGGATGTGTCCGCGGATTCCGACGAGCTGAGCTCGTCGGGCCGGGGCCACCCCGTGAGGTGGAACCGACGGCGATGACGTTCTTCGCCGCCGACGTCGAGCGGACGGTGCTGGCCGGGAGGCATATCGTTGGGTCGCGCCCGCGCTGTGATGGTGCCCAGGGGGTGCTGGTGTCGGCGCTCATCGATTCAACCGCGCTGGATGCGCCGATCGAGACCGATGTGGCTGCCGAGCGCTTCGGCGAGGTGACCGCCGTGGGCGTTGTGGACGGAGCGAGCGAACCCCTGGTGGCCCTCGGTGGAGCGGACCGTGTGGCACTGGTGCCCTTGGTCCGAGGGAGCATCCTCCGTCCCCGGTGGGAGGTCGAGGTCGGCTTCCGGGTCGCCGTCGTGGTGTGGGACGGCCGGCTCATCTGGGCAGCGGGCAGCGCTACCACGTCCCGCGTGGACGACTACGACTGGGAGGCCCTGCGCGGCGGCGGCTTCGCCGGGCTCGATCCACGGGACGGAGGTGTTGTGGCCGCCGGGGAGCTTCCCGAGGACGTTGCCTGGGGAACCGGAGGAGTCTCCGTCGTGGTCCTCGGAAACCAACTGGCCGCCATCGGAAGAACGGGTCGCGTGTACCTCCGCGATCCTGGACGCCCGACACCATGGTGCTCGACGGCTCCGCTCGCCTCGGCCTCTCTCGGGTTGGCCCACGCCGACGTGGTGGGACACCGTGTCCTCTTCGGATTCAACCGGGGCGGCTATCACCTCCACCTGTACGGATAGATCCTCGCTCGGTTCCTGGCTGGGCTGCGTAGAGCTTCTGGTGCTCGTAGGGCAGGAACCGGCGCGTGCCGGCGCGCACGTCCCGCAGGAGCACTTCCAGCGCTGCCGAGAGCGCGGCCAGCTGCCGATGCAGGCCCGGGAGCCGGCCCGCATACGTGTCCGTTCCGTCTGAGATCGACCGGGCTTTCTCCGCAGTGCGGGCAATACGGATGATGAGCACCGACAAGCGGTCAAGAACCATTCCCGGGCTCTCGGTGGCGAGGGGGGCGGAGGTCGACTGCCTCAGGTGGGCTTGCATGGCGGCATCGATATCTTCAATCAGGTGATGCCTGGTCAGGTTCAGCCTGTCGATAGCCCGCTTGGCGTCGGCGACAACCGAATCCGTCGCTCCCGGGACACGCGTCTCGTCCTCCAGGTCCCACTGCCTGACGTTCGAATCGTGAAGCTCGAGGAGCAACGACAGAAGCTGGTTTGGCGACGCCGGGCTGGCGCCGCCAAGGGCGCGCTCGAGCTCGACGACGACCTCGGCAACCGGAGGAAGGGCCGTCTCGACCATCATTGCATCGCCTCGAGGTGGCGCAGGATCGATCGAGCTGTCAGAACTCCCTGCCCAAAGGCGGTTGCCACTCGCCAATAGGAGCCAGCGACCACGTCGCCGGCGGCGAAGACACCTGGTTGTGAGGTGTGAAGGGCCACGTCAACGACGATCGCTTCCCGCCGGTCCAGCTCGAGTTGACCACGAAACACAGCGGTGCTGGGGAGGCGGGAGATCTTCACGACCAGGCCGCCTGCTGCAACCTCGCGACGCTCGCTGGTCGACGGATGCAACAGAACCACCCCTTCGAGCCCTTCGTTGCCGCGGACCGATTCGACCTCCCAGCCCGAGAGGTCTTCGATCCGACGGTCCTGGCGCACACGCTCGACAATGTCCGGACGCGCTGTCAATTTCTCCGACCGGTGCACGAGTTTGACTGAGGAAGCTGTGGCGGCAAGCTCCAGAGCGTCGAGTGTGGCGCTGTCACCACCTCCGACCACGACGACGTCACGCCCAGAGAACTGATCAGGTCGTGACTCGACGTGATAGGTAACGTCGCCACCGAAGGCGCCGTCAGGGGCAGCCGACAGAATCTGTGGGACCGATCCGGTGGCGATGACTAGCGCCTTGGCGTGAAAGCGTCCGCCACCGGCCTTCACCCAGCCTGCACGAAGATCGGCCTCAGTCACTTCGTGACCCGTCAAAATGCGGTCGTCGAGGATCGCGGTCGCTCGCTGCAGCTCCGCCTCGAGTGCCGGTCCGTCCTCGAACCGGCCGGCGGCCACGTTACGGATGCTGTTGGGGATCTCCCCCAGCTGACCGCCCAACGTTGACCGCCCCTCCAACACAATCGTGTCGAGATTGATGTCGAAGCACTCGAGCGCGGCGCTCGCGCCGGCGGGCCCACCACCGATGACGACGACATCGTGATGTTGATCGGTCTGTATGTTCAGCTGACGACCCTGTCGCTTGAGTTGGGACGCTCCAAGTTAGCCGCGATCGTCCATGCCGCATCAACTGGGAAGGTAAGCGGTTGACCGATGCTGGCGATGAGATTGGGCTCCCGGCGCCATCCTCGTCGCCCTCGCTCGGTCGAGCCAGATCGGGGCCCAAAGTCTCGCTACGACTACTCCGATTGTTATCGTCCGAGAAGCCACGTCGCTGTCGCCGCGCCGCGCCGCCATGCGGTCAAAGCGAGACGATGCCCTTTGCCCATCCACCGCGAGGTAGCGGCGAACAAGCGGTGGTCGGAATCCGCAAAGCTGGAGTACCAAAACGTTCGGCTGTCGGAAGCGACCTGCGGAGAGACGCCTCCGGGATTGAGGAACAGAGCGAGGACAATCAGGGCAACGATGATGAAGATTCCGACGAGCGTGGCTGGAAGCGCGATGCTCGAGCTCGAGGCGTCACTCGCCGACACAAGCGGGCCCGAGGCGGATTGCGAGCTATTGGCCCCCGATCCGTTTGCAGGTGTGGTTGTCGGTGACGCGGTGCTCCGTGAGCTCGGCACCAGCGGCGTGACGCTGGTCGGAACGCTGGTACTGGGTGCCACGGCGTTCTGTGTCTTGGTGACGGCGGCTTTGGTTGTATCACCGGCGGATTTCGAAGTCGAACTCTGATCGGTTGCGACCGGCTGTGATGCTGGCGCTTCGGGAACGTGTTTGCCGGCCAGCGTCGTTGAAGCCGCGTCGCCTGTTGACGTAGATGCAAGAGGGGTCGTGGTTCCGGTTGGGGCCGGGCTTGACATTGACGCACTCGCAGAGGGCGAGGAGGAGGGAGTCGGACCCACCGGTGCCGACGTCGGTGTGGTCGACGTCTGGGTCGGTTCCGTCGGGGAGGTGACAGCGCTCGAGCTCGAGTTCGTCGTTGCGGGTGTGACCGGGCCACCCGTTGCCGACGGTGGTGTGGTCGACGTCTGGGTCGGTTCCGTCGGGGAGGTGACAGCGGTCGAGCTCAGGTTCGTGGTTCCAGGCCTATTCGGACTCGACGTTGGTGCACTCTCTGATGGAGAAGAGATGGGCGCCGACCTCACCGGTGCCGATGTCGGTGTCGTCGACGTCTGGGTCGGTCCTGTCGGGGACGTGACAGGAGTTGGAGATCCGGTGGGCGGCACGGAAACGGGCTGCTGTGGGGAGGCGGACGTCGGTGTGGGAGCCGGTGGTTGAGCTGCAGCAGTAGCCGCGGCAACGTCAAAGAGGAACGCGTTTCCGTTACTGTCGATGGCTACACAGGACGAACCGGAGAAGCACGAGACGGCGTTCAATTTGCCCAGGAGGTCGAGCAGTGTAGGCGCCGACCATGTAGTGCCGTTGTAGGTCAAGTAGTTGCCGAAGTGGTCCACCGCGGTGCAGGACGCCGCAACACACGCAACAGTCGTCAACCCCCCGAGGGGGTCGATACGGGTCAAGGTGGTCCAGGCTGACCCGTTGTAACTGATCTCATCTCCGTAGGAGTTCACGGCGACACAAAACGTGCTTGACGAACAAGAGATCGAAGAGAAGGGGAGGCCGAACGGGTCCATCGATTGCGGGGGTGACCAGGTAGTCCCGTTGAACGTGAGCGCTTGGCCCGCGTAGTCGACGGCCACGCAGAACGAACTCGTTGCGCATGAAACTGAACCGAGCAAGCCCGAGGAGTCGACGAGCTTTGGAGCTGACCAGGTAGTCCCGTCAAAGGTGAGCGCTTGGCCCGCGTAGTCGACGGCCACGCAGAACGACGGGCCGGCGCACGAGACCGAACTGAGTAAGCCCGAGGAGGTGACGAGCTTTGGAGCTGACCAGTTCGTGCCATCAAAGGTGAGCGCTTGGCCCGCGTAGTCGACGGCCACGCAGAACGAAGGGTCGGCGCACGACACCGAACTCAGGGTCCCCGAAGAGTCGACCGGTGTGGCCGATGACCAGGCCGAGCCGTTATACGACCACCCTTGTCCACCTGCGCCCAGGGCAATGCAGGTGGACATCGAAGTGCAGGACACTGAGGTCAGCAGGCTTGATCCGGAGAACTCGCCGGTGGCGCTTGCCTTAGCCGGCGTTGTCACTGTCCAAGCGGCGATGAGGCCGGCGATCAGGAGAACTCCTGCCAGCGTCCGTGGGGTACGCGCTCGCGCTCGGACAAGCTGACGGCTGTTCGATCTCCCCCCGTTCCGCATTTCGGACTCCAGTTGGCAGCCCTGTGACCGTTCGCGGCCCGGCCCAGAGTTTTGCCCCTTCTGATTCTGCAACCCCTGAAGCTTGTGTCAAGAGGCACCACCCAGGGTCCGTTGGCAACCTCTCTCAGCGCGCAGCTCGAGCTTGTTCCCGTTGAGCATCCGATCTTTTGTCAGAGCATGGGAACAGCGCGGGGCGCGGTCACCGAGCGCGAGTCATCGTCCCGTTCGGGTGCGCGTCAGGTCCCCATCGGATTCGTCTTGATCACGGCGAAGGCGGCTCCTTCGGGGTCCGAGAGCACCGCGAAACGTCCGGGAGGGATGTCCATCGGGGGGGCAAGTGTCGTCGCCCCCGCTCCGATCGCCTTCGAAACGGTGGCATCGGTGTCGCCCACTGCGAAGTAAACGAGCCAGTGGGCCGGAACCTCGGCCGGCACCATGTCGGGCATCACCTGCATCCCCGCCACTGGCTTGTCCCCTAGCCTCCATTCGGTGTAGCTCATTTCCCCCATGTCCATGTCGTTTGCCTTCCACCCGAACACCTCTGTGTAAAAAGCCTTGGCGGCTGGGACATCACGGGTGTTCAGCTCGTTCCAGGCGAACGAGCCTGGCTCGTTGACCAGTTCAGCCCCCTTGAAGGTCTTCGGTTGCCAGACGCCGATCGCAGCGCCTGTGGGGTCGGCAAAGAGAGCCATGCGACCGATGTCGGACACGTCCATGGGCTCGACGAACACGGCGGCGCCTGCCTTCTTGGCCAGGTCGGTAATCGCATCGGCGTCGTCGACAGAGATGTAGCTCACCCACGCGCTGGGCTGGCCCTCCATCATGACGGTCATGTTGCCGGCTACCGTCTTTCCACCCTTGCGGAGAATGGTGTAATGCCCCATCTCCTCGCCTTGGTCCTCGGCCTCCCAGCCGAACACACCGCTGTAGAAGGAGTTGGAGGCTGCCACGTCTTTGGCGGCGTGGTCGACCCACGACGGGGTTCCGGCGGGATAAGAGGTGAACTCGGGCATTTGCGTTCCTCCTGTTGGTGGCTTCGCTGTTCTCCCCTCGGCGCAGCGTAGCAATCGCTTTCCCGGGGTGCTCGGGCGATTCGGCCGAGGATTGACCAGCTGGGCCCGGCGACCGGAGTGGCCAGAACTGCAGATCTGCACCGGCCTGACGTCGTCACGAAGCGAGGACTGAGGGGCGAATAATCGACGATCTGTCAGAAGGTGCGGACTGGTGGTCGACCCGAGATGTTTCAGGCGGAACCACTTGCGTGGAATCTCGCTATTCAACGCAACAGGCGCCGGGAGGGGCAGACCCTCGGCACGCAAGATGCCGACTCCCTGGTCCGCTACGTCATCTGCCCGAGTCGATGAGAAGTTGTCGTCAGACAGCTTCGAGTTGTGACGTTTGAGGGAGCGCAAGTCTTCTTTGTCGCCTTGTCCTCGGCCACCTTGCGATCGAAGTAGTCCGTCCCTCGGTCTTGTGACGGATCTGGACGGTGGCAATCATGTGGATGGCGTGGCTGAGTCGTCGGTTGCCCTGCGGGATTGAGCCGGTGACACACTTTGGGACCCGCCCGACGCCTCGATGGGAGCTGTGACGAGTTGACGAGCGGTCATCTCTCAGCCCTCCAGGACCCGTGCTGCTCAACGTGGTACGCCGATCACGGGACGTGAGTCTGCGCCAGATTAGGCCTTTTGTTCTCCCGTCCTGTCACCAAGAATGGGCGCAAGCAGGACTGCTGGTGGGCAATGACCCTTGGAGGGGCAAGATGAAGCGCTTCGTCGTTACGTCGGTTGCAATCGTCATGGCCACAAGTCTCGGCATACTCGGTGTGTCGAGCGGGGCTTTCGCCCACCAACGCGGCCAACACGCGCGGTTCGTCGCCCCCAAGGTGGTCTCGGTGACTCCCAACCACGGTCCGCTTACAGGAGGGACCATCGTGCAGATCAAAGGTTCGAATCTCGTGAGTGCCAGTGCCGTGGACTTCGGGACCGTGGCCGCGAGCTTCGTTCCCCGCACGAAGCACCTCATCCAGGCCGTGGCGCCGGCAGGAACGGGAACCGTGGACGTACGTGTGACGACAAACACCGGCAGGAGCGCCATCGTGCCGGCTGACCAGTTCAGTTACGTGTCTACGCCGGTCATCCAAAGCGTGCGCCCGCGAGTCGGCTCGACCCTCGGAGGCAATCAGGTGACGATCAGCGGCGCCGACTTCACGAACGTCACCGCGGTCGACTTCGGCTCAACGCCGGCCACGGATTTCCTCGTGGACTCGCCCAACGCCATTACGGCTGTGGCGCCCGCTCACGCGGCGGGCACCGTGGACGTCACAGTCACGATCTTGGGCGGTTCCACGTCGCCCATGGATTCAGCAGACGAGTACACATTTGTGCTGAACCTCCCGGTAGTGACATCAGTGGTCTTCGACGTGGGGAACGTCGCCGGCAGTGAGCAGGTGACGATCACCGGGAAACTCTTGAGCGGCGCCACAGTCGACTTTGGCTCCAAACCCTCGCCGAGTGTCACTGTGAAGAGTTCGACCATGGTCCTTGCCACGGCTCCGCCCGGTGCTGCGGGAACGGTTGAGGTCACAGTCCACACGAGCAAGGGGACGAGTGCCCTCGACCCACCGATCGACGACTACATGTACACAGCAACTGGTCCCTAACCACCGATTCGTCCGCCCTGCCGATACCCAGCGGTCACGCACCAGCGGGCTGACACTGCGGGAACGGGAACGTCACAGAGTTCACGAGATCTCGATAGCTCTGGAGTTGAGACGTGTCAGCGAGATTCGCGTCGATGCCGAGGGCGTGTTGAGCATCGAGCGTCAGGTGGACCTGCACGAGGTAGCGTTCAGCTACAACTCCGCCAGCTTGCGTAGTTGTCGTGGGATCACCCGCCTCGACGAAGGTGACCAGATCTCCGGTGACACCGCACACAACCACCTGTTCGTCGTCTGTCTGGTGATATCCAGGGCGGCCACGACCCAGTTGATTGACAGTCGTTGCAGTGGTGACGACCACCGTGTCGCCTCCCGATGAGGGGCGGAATACGACGCTGGCAGGTGGCAAATCAGAGTGTGTCCACCCGTCGGGGTACAGAAGGGACACCTGAAGCTGGGTGGACGCGTACGAGCTGAACATGCCGGGGGCACTCAGGGTCGCGTCAGAGCTTATCCACCCGGTCACCGTGGGGCCTTTCACCTCGAACCATCCGCCGCCCTGTTCGCTCTGGGCCAGGACGGTCAACACGGCCCCCGGCGCGGCCGTACGGAGGACCGTCGCCGTCTTCGCTGGCTCGACCCGGATGTTGAGACCCAATGGGCTCAATACGGTGCGGACGCCGCTGGCAAGGACGGTCGTACTCGTCAGGGGAAGAGAGCTGGTGGGGGTAGTGGTACGGCCCGTGGCGTGCTGACCGTTGGGTGAACCACAAGCGGACAGGATCAGCGCCGCCACGAGAACGCCGCAACCCCGCACACGGACACGGTGCCCGGGTGTCGCTGGCGCGCTATGTCTCGGCGACCAACGTGACAACACAGAAGACGCCCTGTCTCCGACGACCACCAGCATCTCTACGTCGGTCTCCGCAGCTTGACTCCACCCACGGCTCGGGGATCTCCTCGTCGCGTCACCGGGTCACCGCAAGCCACGTGTCCCGGTGGTCGATCGGGCCCAGTGGCTCGAATCCCACGAATCCCTCGTCGGCAGGGGCGTGGGTGCCGACTCAAGTCAACGACCCAGCAGCCAACCAGAGCCCCACGCCACGTCCTCGCGCACCGATTTGGGCATTGCTAGAGACCTTCTCGTCGCTCGATCCTCGTACCCGTGCGACCCGTGAGAGGCCAGTCTTCGCAACGCGCGCCGAGGCAGATCGGCGAGAACGAGCATGAGAAGTCCGAGAAACATAGTGGACGCACCGACCAGAGTCATGGTTTTGAGTCCGTGCCCCGGACCCGTAGATGCAAGGGCAGGAGGAACCGCGGTGGTAGGCACGCTGGAGCTCGCACCCGTGGCCCCAGAAGTGCCCGCTACAGCGATCCCGGAGGAAGACGAGCTCGATGTGGAGGGAACCGGCGCTGAGGTTGTCGAAGGTGTCACCGTCGTTGTCGTGCCCGCGGGCAGTCCACCGTAGGTTTGGAGAGCGGTGACCCAATTGGTGGCGATGGCCTCCTGGGCTTGCGCCAGAGTGATTCTCCCCGAGCAGACGAGGCCGTTCAGCACGTTCTCCAAAGTGTCCTTCGTATTGGACGTCGAGGTCGCGTTCGGCTTGTCATTTGGTTCGACCCACAAGTTGGAGGGGTCGTTCGGATCTCCCCCCAGTTCCAGGGGAATCAGGTGATCGTATTCTGCGGTTTGTAGTGAACCTGTATACCCGTAAGCGGCGGCTGACGCCGTCTTCTCCTTCTCGGTGACGCTCTCCGGCGGGCGGATGGTGTCGGTGTAGCCAGCCTTACAGATCGTGGTGCCGATGTCGCCTTGATTCACGCGCGGATTGATGGCTCCGGGAGTGCAAGTGGGATCGGGGAGCGGATCCGATCCCGCGTAGCGGTAGTGACATGTTCCGGGTGCTGGCTGTGCCTGAACGGCGTAGGTCGTTTGCGGGCCCGGACCGATGAGGATCGGTGGCGTCGTGGACGTTGACGTGGGGTTCAACCCGGCGGGGCTCAAGGTGGTGGGGACGATCGTCACCGGAGCCGTGGTCGTGGGAGGGGACGGAGCAGGCGCGGCCGGCGGTGTTGTCGTCTCCGGAGCCGTGGTGGTGGGAGGGGACGGAGCGGGAGGCGCCGTCGTCAAGGTTGGGGGAGTGATCGTCGCCGGGGGCGCAGTTGTGGACGTGGCAATCGGTGTCGTCGCTGGGGGGGTGGGGATGAGCGTCGTCACGGGTGTGGCCGTGATTGAACCTCCCATGGCGATCACAGGGGCGATCGGGCTGGTCGTCGGCGCCAGGGAGGTGATGCCCGAGGGTGTCACCGAGTTATTGGGATACGCGGTGCAGGCAAGTGCCACGGCATTGCCCCCGAGCGTGAGCGAGATGCTGGCAGCGGATTCTTGTTGGATCGTCACGGTGGCGCTCGTAGCGATGAACCCACTTATGGTTGCGGGGTTGGCGGGAAGTGACACGGCCACTCCCGTATCAGGAACGGGGGCGACGATGGGTACGGCGAAGTCGAGGGGGCCCTGAACGGTCGTTGCCGGGGCAGCACCGGTGCCGTAGATCTGGGTCGTGGCCGAGCCCACGATGTCGGGCTCGAGTGCCGCAGCGGCACCAGCCAAGGAAGACGGCAGGTCCAACGTGATCTGGTAATTGGCAAGGCTGAAGGACTGCCCGGCGGTGGGAGCCGACGGCGAAAGGTCGGCCGACGTCACGACGTCGTTTAGTGCGACGTTGCCCAACGGGCTTCCGGGGCAATACAGCTCGTAGGCCCCCGTGAGAATGCTCGGTGGCGGCGAGTTTGTTGATGTATCCGGCGTTGTCGTCGTCGCCCCGGGCACAGTGTTGGATGGGTCGCTTGTCGTCGTTGGTGAACCTGCGGTGACGATCACGGGTGCTATGGGGGAGGCCGCGGGAGGTGAGGTGGTGACACCCGATGGGGTGATGCTGTCGTTTGGATAGGCGGCGCACGTGAGGTCCACGCTGTTGCCCGACACCTTGAGCATGAGACCGACCCGTCCATCTTCTTGAATCGCGATGTCGCTGCTCATGGCGGTGAAGGGGCCAGCAGACCCTGAGGAAGAAGATAGAGTCACGTTCAAACCACCGTCTGGAACGGGCGTCGGGACGGGAACGTCAAATTTGAGTGGACCGACGACCGAAATGGCAGGAGTAGCCCCCGTAACATCGATTTGCGCTGTCGCCGAACCCTCAAGGTCAGGCTGAAGTGCAGCAACTGCCGCGACAAGCGATGAAGGGAGGCTGGCGTCGGTTTGGTAGCCCGACAAGGTGAACTGCTGGCCCGGAGTTGGAGCCGCCGGTGAAATCGTTGCGGAGGTGGTCACGTTGTTCAGAACAACGTTGCCCAGGGGCGTTCCCGGACAATAAAGCTCGTATGGTGCACTGTCGGCGAGAGCCGACGCCGAGGTTTGAGTATTCACGGAGAACTCAAGGACGGCACCCAGCACCAACAATGCCATGCCTCCCGCGCCGACGAGCGCGCGCGCCATCTTCAAGCTTCTCAAGTTCTCCCGACCTATCTGTCCGCCCCAATGTCAGCACAGGGAGGCGAGAACAATCAATAGCGAGGAACAGGCATTCCAAATCACGGGCTGAGAATCCTTTTCACTCGTCAAGCACTTTTGCACTCAAGCAGTCGCCCTGTCCGACTCGCCGCGGATCATGTTCGTGTCAAACGGTTGCTTGTTCGGTTCTAGGCCTTCACGGTTTCTGGCCGAGGTCCCAAAGACCATCGTGGAGGAATACAGAACCATCAGCGCTGAAGATGGGACTCGGCCCGTCGCCGAGTAGGTGGCGTATCCTTCGAGCGTGCCGCCAGCTCCGTCCCGGAGAGTTCAAACGACGCTCCGACCGGAGGGATGAGCACGAGCAGAGTCTATGTTCTCACCGATAGACGAGGTATTGCCGAACTGGAAGAATGCAGGTTCCTCCCACGTTCGCCTCACGGAGAATGATCGATTGGAATACCTCACCTCCGATGACCCCGAGTTCCTAGGTCGATATCGTCTGCGTTGTCGGGTGGGCACAGGCGGCATGGGAGTCGTCTACCTCGCGGACAGTCCTCGCGGTCTCCAGGTCGCTCTCAAGCTCATTCGTCTGGAACTGTCTGAGGATCCGGCATTTCGCGCCCGATTTCGACAAGAAGTCATCGCCAGTCAGAAGGTCAGCGGTATCTGTACTGCCAAGTACCTCGATGCCGAACTCGACGGTCCACAACCCTATGTCGTGACCGAGTACATAGAAGGCGGAAATCTCGCGGACTATGTTTCCGACCACGGTCCCCTGCGCAACGACCAACTGATTGGCTTGGCGGTTGGGCTCGCCGAAGCCGTAGTCGCAATGCATGCGGCCGGAGTCATTCACCGCGACTTGAAGCCGTCAAACGTGCTCATGGCGCCGGACGGCCCGAAGGTCGTCGATTTTGGTATCGCTCAATCAGTGGACGGTTCGACACTGACCGACGTCGGGCTCATCGTGGGTTCACCGTCCTGCATGGCACCTGAACAAGCAAAAGGAGGATGGACAACCCCAGCGACGGATGTATTTGCTTGGGGTGCCACCGTGGCGTTCGCAGCTACCGGCCGCTCACCATTCGGTGACGGCCGACCGGAGGCGGTTCTCTACCGTGTGGTGCACGAAGAGCCAGACCTTAATGGGGTGGACGCCAAACTGCGGCCCATTGTCGCGGCTGCGCTGGCCAAGGACCCCGCGCAGCGTCCCTCTGCTGACAAATTGTTGGTGGGCGTGCTTCAGAACACAGTGCCCGGCTCTCCCCCTCCGGGCGGGAGTACCGCAGTCGCAAACCTGATGCTGGATCGGACGTGGCGACATGTCCCGGCCGGAGTCCCCCACGAGGGTCGTCGCCACAACCTTCGACGCAAGCGAGCAGTTTGGATCGGCGCAGCAGTCCTGATCCTGATGTCGGTCCTCGTTGCTGTCTTCGTCTTCTCTGATCCCTTGAATTCGCCACGAGGAGTAAGTATTGACGCCCTGGTGACCGTGACTGGTGGTGGGCCACAAGTTGGCTCGGCCATTCGCACTACCGGCGCGTCAGACTTGCTCGTAGCGATGGTGTCTACGGAATTTGAACATTCGATCATCGTCTCTGGCGGAGGCCTCTCATGGACCCAGGTGGCGAGGTATATCGGCACTGCCACCACGGCCGGAGAGGACATCGAGGTGTGGACCGCACGTGCCCATGGAGGGCACGCTCACGTGATCGTTTCATCGTCGATGACCGGGCCTTCGCCGTGGCTGCAGTCGTTGACGGTCATGGCGTTCGGCGATGCCGTGGGTGTGGGTGCGATCGCCAAGGCTTGCTATTCCGTTGTGGGGTGCACAAGCCGCAGCCTTATGCCGCGTCTTTCAGTTGTTCCCACGAAGACCGGGTCGAGAATCATCGGCGTTGGGTATGATTACAGCGACCAAAGCGCTAGATCGGTAACTCGCGACCAGACCTTGGATCAGCAGGCGTTCGACGCGACCGAGCGCGCCACGATGTGGGTCCAAACCTTCAACTTGCTCACAGTGGCGCGATTGCCCGTTTCTATCGGCGATACCACGACGGCGGCTGACGACTGGGCGCTGGTCGGTTTTGAGGTCACGCCCAGGCAGGGCTCGGCCTGAAACGTACGACCTCGGTTCTAACCCGCCGCTGCGATGGACCAGTCAGCTTGCCTACTCCGCCCGCAACAACACGGCAGTGGGCGTGCGCGCGGCGACACGACCGGGAACAGCAGCCACGAGGTTGGCAAAGAGCACCGCACCGGCAGCGACGAGAACGATCGAAAGCGTAGGGACAGTCGGGTCGGGAACCGCCGAAATCCCTTGCGCGAACAGGGTCCACAGCCATCGTCCCAGCGCGAGGCCGAGCGGTACGCCGAAGATGACGCCAATCATGGCGGATACCGAGGACTGCCAGGCCACCGTGGCCGCCAGCTGCCGTCCGGTGAAGCCGAGGGCCTTCAGCAGCGCGAACTCCCGGCGGCGGCGGCGGACAGAGGCCACAAGAGTGAGCCCCAACGCGCCCAGCGCGCCTGCGGCCAGGATGCCGGCGAGCAGCGACGGCGTCGAACCGACGGCGCGATAGTCGGCGATCTCGGCCGGCCGGAGCAGTGGCACGACCCCTCCGATAGGGCCGTCCTGGTCCGATGGCCCGTTGAGGATCCCCGTGATCCGGTCGAGCGAGCGCAGAGCCACGGACCGGCTCACCCCGGGCTGGATCGTGATCAGCTCGGCATCCGGGCCCGGAACCGGACTCCCTTGGATGTTGAGGTCGGCGGCCGAGAACAACCCGGGGGAGACGACTGCGCCGGTCCCCATCTGCAGCGAATCCCCCGATCCCTTGATAGTGGGAAGTGTCGCCGTCCCGACGATGCGAAGGAGCGTCCGGTGCGAGCCCTTGCCCGTGGCCACGACGGTGTCACCGAGGTGCTTGTGCAGGGCGGCCAGAGTGGCGGTCCCGAGGACGACCTCGTGTGCCGACTGCAGACCGTGGCCGGACAGCAGCGCCGGACCCACGACGGCGTTCGGTCGACTCACGAGGGCGGGGACCCCCTGGCCGTCGAGCACCACCTCGAGGAGGTAGACACCGGCGAAGTGCGCCACCACCGGGTCACGCCGGAGCAGCGACGCCGTCTGTGCCGCGGGGAGATTCTCCTGGCCCGAGAAACCCGACAGCAATGCGTAGTCCCAGTTCCACCCGTACAGCGACGGACGGGACACCAGGGCATTGAGGCTGGCGCCGAAGGTGATCGAGGTGACGACGACCACGACGGCGAGCACGGCGCCGAGCACAGCCGAGCGCACGGGTACGGCGTCGCGCCGGGAACCGGAACCGAGGGCGGCTCGGATCCCTGTGACCGCGGCGGGCGGCAGGCCCGATGCTGTTGCAACACTGGCGAAGCTCGAAGGGTGCGGCGCACGGGAGGTGTTCTCGGCTGTGCGGTGGGGCGCGACCCGGTAGGCGATCAGGACTGCCGTTGCGCTCAGCACCACGACGAGGACGCCGAAGCCCGCGCCCAGGACCGTCCAGTCGAAGGCGACGCCGGGATCCGGATAGACCGGCCGGACGGCACCGACAGGCGCCAGGGGGGATAAGCCGACCGCCACCGCCATCGCCACCACAGACCCGACCACGACGGCGGCCACGATGCCGACCAGCCCGTCGGCCATGGTCACGACGGGCGCGGCGCCGAGGGCCCGAAGGACGGTGCTGTCCTCGGCGTTGCGGTGCAACAGGCGACTAACGACCTGGCCGCAGATGAGCAGGGCGGCGAGAGCGGTGATGAGTCCGAACACCCCGAAGGCGATCGACTCCGGTCGGATGGCGCGTTCGGCCTTGGCGACGAGCGGAGCGCTCGTCTGCCCTCCTCCGACGAGACGGAGATTCGGGAGGATCCCCTTGGTCGCCGCTACCACCGCCGCCACGTGGCGGGCATCCCCCCAGAGCTGCAGGCCGACGTACGAGTAGTAGGCACAGCACTTCGCCAGGCGACCGGTGAGTGCCGGCGTGAGGACGGCGACCTGGTTCTGCAGTGCGCTGTCGTCGTCCTGCACGATCTGGTCTACGGTGCGCACCAGGCCGACCAGCTTCAGCCTTATGGACAGGTAAGGCTTGTCTGTGGGAAAGCCGGAGAACGAGGAAGAGTTCACCTGCGCGTCGGTGAAGAACGCGATGGGCAGGACCGACCCGATGTGCAGGCCCAGCTGGCCGGCGCCTCCCGCCGTCATGACGAACTCATCATCGCTGGCAGGGTCGGCCATCCGGCCCGCGGTCAAGGTCACCCGATCCTGCGAAACGTACGCCCCGTTCAGGCTCCCCTCGACCGATGGCGGTGCTTGGCCGGACAGGCCTCCCCCCTTGGTCCCCCCGAGTACTTGCTCGGTGCCGTCAAAGCCGATGTAATCCACGGCCCGCCTCACACCCGGCATCCGGGCGATGGCGTGGTCGAGCTTCGACGAATACCCCACGTTCGTGATCGGGTCGAACTCGGTGAAGAGCTGCACGTCCGAGGGGTTGGTGCTCGCCAGGTAGACGGGGAACGACGACTGCGTGCGTCGGGCACCGGCCACCGCTCCCATGGCGACCCCACCGACTAGGCCGATAAGTAAGACAAGCCCCAGGTACCCGCCCCAACGGCGGCCAAACTGGCAACGGAAGCGATAGGCCGCCGGCCGCAACACGCCGCTGGTCAAGGCCGTTTTCCGCCCCGCGGCCGCGCCGTCACCCTCTCGCAACTCTCACCTCCCGGCACCGGGGCGCCACCTGTCCGCGGTGCAGTGTGCCGCAGCGGGGGAAGCACGCCAAGGTTGCGAGCCTCTCGATCCGCCCTGGTGCCAGCACCACCTTGATGGCGCAGCGCCAGCCCTGGGCCTGAGGAGCGTCAGCTATAGCGGGGAGGGTGCGGCCCCAGGCGGCCCAGGTAAGCGGTATTCCTCTCGGCTGCCAACACCGGTCGGTTCGCCTTCAGGCGCCGGTTACGAGCATCGGCACACCCGCAGCGATCGGGCGCGGTCGACGTCAGCTACATGTCCTCTTCCCGGGTGACGTCCAGGTTGCGGAACGTCGGAGGGCTGTCACAAAGCTTGGCCAACTGAGCGGCGAACTCGGCCGTCTCCGGCCGGTTCGAGTTCTCCATCGCTGCTTCGTAGGACGGGAACTCGACGATGTGGATGAACGTTCGGTCATTGTCCCGGTCCCGGCCTTGGATGGCCCGGCTCGGCGTGCGGACACCACTGGTCTTGGCGAGCCATTCGTCGAGCGTCCGGTTGAACGCGTCGATGTCGCCGGTCTTGAACTCGATTAGTTGAACGAATTTCATTTCTACCTCCCCGATGGCCCGGTCGTGATCCCTGACCATACTGAGCGATCGGCCGCACGTCGACCGGCTTCGCTACCGGGTCGATGGGTGATCGGAACCGTGCTACGGAGGGTGGCGGCTCTTTCGTGACGGGAAGGCAGCTGGGCATTGAGGCGAGGAATACGGCGGAGAGCATCGCGACAGCCAAGGCTCTCGCGTGCAACCGCTCGGCCGCGAGCAGGATCGTGATCAACGATGTGCAGGTTCGACCGAGAGCTGATGCAGGTGCTCGGTCCGATCCCGGGCCGCCGTCCGAGACATGGTTCCTAAGCGAAGCTTCGATCAGGAGGGCCCTGACAGCCTCCTACGGGCTAACGATCGGTCGGCCAGATCTGCCAGAAACGTGATTGACTTCCAGTCTCAAGGTCGACGTCGATGTCACTCGAGCTTGGTCGGGAGGCTGTCGCAATGATTGAACCCTGTTCGGACCCTGTTTTCATGGGGAGGGTCGAGCTGACCTCCGCAGTGTGCGTGGGTGCGCGAGCATCGTGATGATCGAGGCGCTCTCAGTTGATCACCTCGTAGAGCAAGCGTGTCACGCGACGGGGCTGAACGACTTTGGCCAAACGACCTGGCGTGAGGGGGCCGACCTACTGGTCAAAGCGCTGAACCACGGAGCGGAGCTGAACGAGCTTGGCGGGGTGATTGCTGCCTCCGAGATCGTGAGCTACCTGAGCAACAGGCTCCGCGTGGTCGACTGGGTGAAGCGTAACCCCGAGATCGCAGATCGGGACGTCCGCCCGCCTATCGTCGTCCTCGGCCTGCCTCGAACGGGCACGACCATCCTTTTCGACCTCCTTGCCCAGGACCCGGCCAATCGCGTCCCTCTCACCTGGGAGGTCGACCAACCTTGGCCGCCTCCGGAGACCGCAACCTACGAGTCGGACCCACGGATCGATGAGGTGCAGGCGAATCTGGCGAACGCCGAGTTGCTCATTCCGGGATTTCTGGCAATGCACGACATGGGAGCGCGACTGGGCCAGGAGTGCGTGCGGATCACGGCTGCGGAATTTCGCAGCATGATCTTCTCCACCCAGTATCGGGTCCCTGAGTACCAATCGTGGCTGCTCCACCATGCCGACATGGCACCCGCATACCGGTACCACCGGTTGTTTCTGCAGTACCTGCAATCTGCGCACCCGGCTGAGCGCTGGTTGATCAAGTCACCTGCCCATCTCTGGTCTCTCGGGCCCATGATGCGCGAGTATCCCGGAGCCTTGATCGTCCACACCCACCGAGACCCCCTCCGCGTGGTGTGCTCTCTCGCGTCATTGGTTGACCTCCTTCGTCGCCTGGCTAGCGACGACGTCGCCATAGATTCGGTTGCCTCCGAGTGGGTCGATGACGTCATCCTTGGTCTCGACCGGGCCGTTGCGGCTCGGCGGGACGGTACCGTCCCGGACGAACAGGCTGTGGACGTCTTCTTTGGGGAGTTTCTGGCCGATCCCATGGCCGTCGTGCACGCGATCTATCAGCGCCTCGGTATCGAGCTCACGGCCGAGGCTGACGGCGCCATGCACACATTCCTTGCCGACAATCCGAAGGAGAAGCACGGCGGGCACAGCTACTCCTTCGCTGACACAGGACTCGATGTCAGTGCGCTACGCGAGCGAACGCGCTCGTACCAGGAATTCTTCGACGTCCCGGACGAGGCCCTCCCGTAGAGTCGGGCTCCAGCGCAACCCAGTACCGGCGGGCGCACGAAGAGGTGGATGGGCATATGACGAAACGTGACGGTGTGATGCGAGCGTGGCGAACGCACACGTACGGGCAGCCGTTGGAGGTGCTGAAACTCGACGATGTTGCGATCCCGGATCCCGACCCCGGCGAAGTGCGTATCAAGGTCCACGCTATTCCCCTCAATCTCAACGACCTCGAACGGATTACGGGCGGCAACATGATGGTTCGTCCCGAGCTTCCCTACAGTCCGGGAATGGAAGTGATGGGTGTCGTGGATGCGTGCGGGGCAGGCACGGAGAAGTGGCTTCATCGGCGCGTCGTCGCGATTCCCAAGGGAGCGCACGGGGGTTACGCCGAGTACGCGTTGTGCCCTGCCGCCTCAACCTTTGAAATGCCGGATGCGATTCCGTTGCCCGGTGCTGCGGCGTTGTACTTCCCATTCCACCTGGCGTGGTTGGGGCTCATCGACCGCGCTGAGCTTCGAGCCGGGGAGACGGTACTCATCCATGCTGCAGCTGGAGGCTCGGGATCAGCGGCAATCCAACTGGCCGTACATACCGGGGCCCATGTCTTTGCCACCGCCGGTACGGACGAGAAGATGCGCCTATGTCAGGACCTCGGTGCCCAAGTTGCGATCAACTACACGACGACCGACTTCGCAGAAGTTATTCTCGCTCAGACGGACAACCAGGGTGTCGACGTCGTCTTCGACAATGTCGGCGAGGCCGTCATGGAGAGGTCGATGCAGTGTACCAAGTACAACGGGCGCTACCTGACGATGGGGTTTGCCTCCAACAAGGCTGTCGCCGACGAGAAGTTCCTCGTCCCGCGCCGGATCGCCCTGGGCAATCTCAAGATGTGTGGCGTCCTGCTTTCATACCAGGAACCCGATGCCTTGACATTCTTGAAGACCGGTATGGGCTGGAACTTCCCTCCCTCCGAACTCGGAGAGCGGATCATGCGCGAGATCGTCACGCTCGTGCTGACCAAGAAGATCAAACCAGTGGTGGGTCAGGTCATCGGCTTCGATGAGATTCCGTCGGCAATCGATGCGATGGCGCGCAGGGAGACCACGGGCCGCACGGTTGCAATCCTCGAAGTGTGAGGCCTTCAATTTCCCGTTGGCACGTCCCGGGTCCCCGGATGAGCGTGACGATCTCCGTGCCGATGACAACTCAGCCGGTGTGGCCGTTCAGCCCGATTGGTCTCCCCGGGCGCCGCCGCCACCGATAATCATGACTCAGATGACTCAGCCCTCCCAGGCGCTTGGCACGGACTAAAGCCATACCGATGCCCGGCCCGGTTCGGTCGGACATAAGAGCAGCGTCTTGGACGCAGCTACTCATTCGCCTCGGAGGTGCGGTTCGAAGCCGATG
>Ga0116216_10000687_pt1 | contig 25768 bp, 18 predicted proteins | sample Sb_taG_11_FD_89696 | JGI IMG/M metagenome (GOLD analysis project Ga0116216, IMG submission 89696) | Peat soil microbial communities from Weissenstadt, Germany - Sb_50d_3_AS metaG | ecosystem: Environmental > Terrestrial > Soil > Wetlands > Peat | place: Germany: Weissenstadt | collected 2010-09-21
ACGGACTTCCAGCATAATATCGACCGGTACCCGATGGATGGCGAGCACGGGCTGTGCGGTCTGCAATGCGCGCGTGTAGGGCGAAACGATGATCCGGGTCAGCGCGACCCCGGCGAGTTGTCGTGCCGCGGCCGCCGCCTGCTCGGCGCCGAGCGGCGTCAATTCCGGATCTTCGATGCCCGGATCCACCCGGGTCTCGCTGAAATGCAGGTTGAAGTAGCTTTGACCATGGCGGAGCAAAATCATGCAGAGTCCTTCGAAATTCGTGTCGTAGGCTTCGTGAACCAGCCGCTCACACCATTTCACATCGCGGTGCAGGTGCGCGACATCGCCGAGGCGCGCCGTTTCTACAAGGATATCCTAGGTTGTGCCGAGGGCCGCAGCGATACCTGCTGGGTCGATTTCAATCTCTATGGCCACCAGTTCGTCTGCCACCTGAATCCCGAGTTGGGCGCGTCGGGCAAGCTCGCGAGCCATTTTAATTTCGTGGACGGGCAGGGAGTACCCGTGCCCCATTGCGGCGTCGTGCTGCGCACGGGACAGTGGCACGAGTTGGCGGAGCGGCTGAGGCGCGAGGGCGTCGAGTTCGTGATCGAGCCGTGCACGCGCTTTCAGGGTCAAGCGGGCGAACAATCCACGATGTTTCTGTTGGACCCCACCGGCAACGCGCTCGAGTTCAAGACATTTCAGGACATCGAGAGGCAGTTGTTCGCCGTGGATGGCGCGAGCCGCTAGATCCGGCTGCAATTTCGCCGCCATGACGATTTCCCTCGACAGCATTCCGCGTTTTACCGCGGCGCAGGCGCTCACCATCGCCCATCAACGCTACGGCATCGAAGGGCGGGTCACCGTGCTGCCCAGCGAGCGGGATCAAAATTTTCTCATCGTCGATGCACGAGGTGCAAAGTTCGTCCTTAAAGTCGCCAATCGGGACGATGCGCCGGCATTATTGGAATTCCAGCACCAGGCCATGCGTCGCGTAGCCGCCGCGCGCTGCTCGATTTCGGGGACCTGGTTCATTCGGCCACCGTCTGCGACTTGGCCATTGCACTCGCTTACGCGATGCTCCACGAGAAGGAACCGCTGGGCGCCGCCGCCGCAGTCGTTCACGCCTACCATCGGCACTATCCGCTGACCGAACTCGAGCAGCGGGCGCTGTATCCGTTGATATTGGCGAGGCTTTCGGCAAGCGTCTGCTATGCGGCGCACAACAGGGCTCGCAATCCCGATGATGCATACCAAGTGGTGACCGAGGCCGGGGCCTGGGAATTGTTGGACGCGCTCGAGCCGAATTCGCCCGCTGCGGCACTCGCGCTGATTCGGGACGCGTGCCACTGATCGGCCGTGAATGCCGGCTAGGCGGAAGAGCTTTCGGTCAGTTCGCCTGCCGCGCTTTGCAGATAGTTGTGCAAACCCATTTTATCGATGAGCCCGAGCTGCTCTTCGATGTAATCGATGTGCTCTTCTTCGCTTTTCTGAATATCTACCAGTAGATCGCGGGTCACGTAGTCCTTGACGGATTCGCAGTGTGCGATGGCGGCGGTGTACATCGGATGCGCCTCCATTTCGCGTTTCAGATCGCACTCCAGTATCTCGCGCACGTCCTCGCCGATGAATAACTTGCCCAGGTCCTGCAGATTCGGCATGCCCTCGAGGAAAAGAATGCGCTTGATCAGGCTATCGGCGTGGCGCATCTCATCGATGGATTCATCGTATTCGATCTTGCCGAGGCGCTTCAGCCCCCAGTTATCGAGCATGCGCGCGTGCAGGAAATATTGATTGACCGAGGTGAGCTCGTTCTTTAGCGCCTGGTTGAGAAAATCCAATACCTTCGCATTACCCTGCACGGCGGCCTCTCATAGAAAGCTTTCGGCGAGGCGAAGGATTGTATGCTCGAATGGCCCGCGCCGTCAGAGCGCGAATTCGGTGGCTCTGCCGGGGAAGCAGTCGGAAGCGCGCGCCTCGTGCTGTCGCAAGGAATCGGCCAGAGAGGCACGGGCCTGCGGCAGGCATTTCCCACAGCAGGTTCCCAAGCCGAGATCTCGGCTCAAATCGGCCACGTGCCGGGCACCGTCCTTGGCGGCGGCCCGGATGTGCCTTTCGGAGACGGCTTTGCACACGCATACAATCATGCCAAGCATTGTGAACGCGAATGCGAATGATTGTCAATACGGATTGCCGCAAGGCTCGACTGCACCGCAGCGGACCCATTGCGGGAGCCGCCAACAACATGCAAGTCATTCATTTACTTGTATTATGATCCCATGAAGCTCTATTCCTGGAACGTCAACGGCATCCGCGCCGTGTACCGCAAAGGCGTGTTCCAGACGTTTCTTCATGCACACCGCCCCGACATCCTGTGTCTGCAGGAAACCAAGGCGGAGCGGAATCAGGTGGAAATCGACCTCCCCGATTATCGGGAATATTGGAATTCGGCGCTCAAAAAGGGCTATTCGGGCACGGCGATTTTCTCCAAGCCGGAGCCCATCCGTGTGATCAACGGATTTCCACGCGAATTCGCGAAACGCGACACCTTTGCGGACGAACTGCAGCGCGACAGCGCCGAAGAGGGCCGGTTGATCACCGCCGAGTTCAAGGACTTCTACGTGGTGACGGTCTACACGCCGAACGCCAAGGAGGACTTGAGCCGCCTGGCGCTGCGATTCAAGCATTGGGATCCAGCATTCCTCGCCTATTGCCGGCAACTCGACAAGACCAAGCCCGTCATTCTGTGCGGGGATCTGAACGTCGCGCACACGGAACTCGACCTCGCCAATCCGCAATCGAATCGCGGCAAGAAAGGCTTCACGGACGAGGAGCGCGAGGGATTCCAGAATTACATGGACGCCGGATTCGTCGATACGTTTCGACTCTTCAAGCAGGGTAATGGGTACTATTCGTGGTGGAGCCATTTTGCCAACGCGCGAGCGCGCAACATCGGGTGGAGAATCGATTACTTTTTGGTGTCCGCGAGACTTCGCGACCGGGTGCTGGGCGCGGATATTCACCCGGACATCATGGGCAGCGATCATTGCCCGGTCAGCATCACGCTTGCCTGATCGTGTCAGCCTACCGGCGGCCGGTATACGGCCTGGACTTTCTTCGCGATCGGTATGGCCTTCTTGACGTCGGCGGGCCGCATGGTTTCCTGGAACCAGTTGACGACTTCTAGCCAAGCGTCGGGCTCGTCGGCTTTCGTGCGGTCGAGACAGGCTTGGAGTCGCCGTTGAAATTCGGCGACGGTCAACGACTCGTAGTTCAAATTGCACTTGAGCAGCTGCGCGCCGGCTTCGAAGGGGTGCATGTGCCCGTCGACGATGCCGGGCATCAGAAAGCGTCCCTTGAGGTCCACCGACTCGGTCCTGGAGCCCAAGTATCGTGAAAGCCCTTGATCGCTGCCGAGATAGACAATTCGCCCATCGTGTAATGCCCGATTCCGTCGTTTGCGTGCGGTACCTCCCGCAACGCGCTCGCGCTGATTCGAAACGCCGGCGTCGAGCCAACGATCATCGAGTACCTCAAGACACCGACCAAATGATCGCGCACCCGATCTTGATCAACCGGCCGATCGTCGTGACGCCTTGGGGCGTGAAGCTGTGCCGACCGTCGGAAGCGGTCCTGGATATTCCGCCGTTTAGCCGCTAAAGAAATTCGACCGGCTCCTCGCGAACGTCGTAGATCTCGAACCCGGCCCGTTCGTACACTCGCACGGCTGCCGGGTGGTCCCACGTGTCCGTATGCAGCCAGATGCGAGCGGGACCCGATTGCCACTCTTGATGCAGCGCCATCCCCAAGAGCCGCTTCCCAAGCCCGCGGCCTTGCGCCCCGGGCACTATCCCGAAATTCTTGAGTTCAATGGATGGGAATTCGCTGCGGTCGAACTCGCACAAGCCAAGAGCGTTGCCGAGGACATCGCGCGCGACATAGATCCGGCAGCTCGAGCCGGCGAGCATCGATTCGAGCTGCGCGTTCGACATCGACAATCGTTGATCCCAACGCACCGGCGCGCCGACCTGGGTATACAGGACGAGGTACGCCTCGCGCGTCAGACGTTCAAGTCCCATGCGCTTGGATCCGGCCGCATACCCAGGCGTGGACGGGGTTTTAAGAAGGTGCATGTAGGTGACTTGCAGAACCGCGGTCATGGGGATGAAGACAATTCCAGCGCCTCCAATCGCGGGCCTTCCAGCCTGCCGATTTGCAGCGATGCGTCGTACATCACCGCGCCGAACGCAACGAGCGCAATCAATATGGCGATCGAAGCCTTTAGGTGGCGCGATTCGAAGCTGCGTATTGCGGGCGCGAATGCGATGAGGGCGAGCACTGCGGCAACGATGATCACCGCATCCACGCTTGCTCGCTGCCAATAGCTACCGCCCAAATGCAGCCACATGCCGAATTCATCGAACGTCAGCGCCATAGCCATGCCGTAGGCCAGCGCGGCAATGCGCAAGTCCTTTCCCGCGGGTGCGCGAAACAGAAGATAGGCGCTGACGCCGGCCAGCAGGAAGATGCCGTAGTTCAAATGATGGACGTGCGTGCCGCGCAAAAAGAAATACAGATTCGGCATCCGGTGCGACATGATCAGAAGCACCACGGTGCGCGCGGCGATGAACGTGAGAATGAATCCGAACAGCGCTCGGCGGGCGAGCTGCGCCGAATCGGTGCTTACGGGAACAGGGTCCACCTAAGTTCCGGATGGCGCTAACGGTCTCAATGCGCCATTCCGCGACATTTCGGAGCGCTGATCGCCGGCAATATTCGGTTCACCAAGTCGCTCGTGGGTGCGGCGTCGTGCAGGATTTCCCAGCCGGTGAAGGTGACGATCAAATCTTCCTCCGGAAATACCATCAATCTCTGGCCGCCGAAGCCGCGTGCCATCCAGATGTACTGTCCGGCTTGCGTGCGCGGATAGAGCCACCATTTGAATCCGTACTTGAAGCGGTCGGTCGCATCGATAAACGGCCTCAGCGATTCCGACACCCACTCCTTGGACACGATCCGACGGCCGTCCCACATGCCGTGGTGCAGGTAAAGATAGCCGATCTTCGCGAGATCGGCGCCGTCGAGATATAGACCGCCCTCGGTGTCCACCACGCCGAGATAGGTTCTCTTCCAGTGATGTTTGATGCCGAGCGGTGCGAACAGATGCACCTCGCCGTACGCGTCGATGTCCTGTCCGGTCTCCTTCTGGAAGATATAGGCGAGCAATTCCGTAGCGCCGCTGCTGTAGTTGAAGACCGTTCCGGGGTCCGCAACCATGGGCTTGTCGATGACGTATTGCACCCAGTCGTCGGTGGCTTCCATCAGGCTCGAATCGCTTTTGGGATCGTCGTAAGGAACGGCATCTTCGACCCACGCGAGCCCCGTGGTCATGGTCAGCACATCCTTGAGAGTCATGCGGCGCTTGCGCTCGTCCACATTCTTCACCTTGGCCGCGTCGAAGTATTTCAGTACCGGGGTGTTCAACCCGGCCTTGAAGTCGCCGCGCGTCATGGCGATCCCGTAGATCACGGAGGTTACCGTCTTGCTGACCGATTGCATGCTGTGCAGGCCGGTGTCGCGATAATAAGGGTGCCAGGCGGGATCGAAATAGTTGTAGGGCCCGGTGAGCCTGGCGTTCAGCGGTCCCTTGGTTTTCGCCTCCGTCGCGTAGATCTTCGAGTAATTGTGGGCGTACTTGCGTTCGAAGACTTCCTTGCCGCAGCGAAATACCTGAAAACTATCCACCAGCGCGTATTTGCCGGCAGCAAGATCGGCGTCGAACTCCGCGAGCTTGTTCTCGTCGAGTCCAACGTCCGCGGGCGCCGCTTTCGGCCAGCCTTGCGTCGGCCACGTCACGGCGGGCCCGGCCTTAAGAATGCCGACGCCCATCATGGCCGTCGAGGCGATCAGCACCATGCCCGCCAATCGGCCGAGCGGATACGCTTGTCTCATCGATTTGCCTCGCGTGCAGAGTGAGTGCCTCGGATCGACGCGGATCTGAAGCCCGTTAATGTACTCGATCCGGCGGCCATCCGGGGCGCAAAGGAGCGCGCTTTCGGCGCTCGAGTGTGCTCTCATATCGCCGATCAACGAGGGGGGATGAGCGATGCGAATGTCCGCAGTTCTGGCGGGATTGATGCCGGCGCTGGCCGTTGCCGCGGTCGGCGCGAGCGGCGCGACGAGTGCGAACGGCGCCACCGACAGCGCCGCGGGCGCGGTGACCGTGGCCTCGGCCGCCGTGCGCGCCGAGGCGCGAGAGATTTTTGCGCATATTGTGGGCATCGAAAGCTCGGTGGGCAAGGGCCAGGTTCCGGCGGTCGCCGACTATCTGGCAAGTCGCTTCAAGGCTTGCGGATTTGCCGCCGCTGATATCCATGTGCTGCCGCTCGGCGAGACCGCATCGCTGGTGGTCCGTTACCGCGGCAACGGCAACGGCGGCCGGCCGATCGACTTCATCGCGCACATGGACGTGGTCACCGCCAAGCGCGCCGATTGGCAGCGCGACCCGTACCTGCTGATCGAGGAAAACGGCTACTTCTTCGGCCGCGGCACCTCCGACGTGAAGCAGGAAGTCGCTCTGCTGACGACCACCTTTTGCACACTGAAGGTGCAGGGTTTCGTGCCGACACGCGATCTCATCATCGCATTCAGCGGCGATGAGGAAACCGAGCAAGCGACCGCCACGGACTTGGTTACCAAACACCGTGAACTGGTGGATGCGGAATTCGCACTCAACGGCGACGGCGGCGGTGGTGTGCTCAGCGAGGAGACCGGCAAGCCGCTCCTCTTCTATGTGCAGGGCGCCGAGAAGAGCGCTGAGGCATATCTGTTGACGACGCGCAATCCCGGCGGCCATAGCTCCCGGCCGCGCCCCGACAACGCGATCTACGAACTCGCCGATGCGCTGAAGGCGGTGCAACACCTCGAGTTTCCGGTGATGTGGAACGATTGGACGCGTGGGGATTTCAAGGCGGCGGGCGAGGTGACTCCCGGGCCGCTCGGGGCGGCGATGGCGCGCTTCGCGGCCGATCCGCACGATTCGGCCGCAGCGGCCGAGATCGCAAAGAATCCCGCGTACGTGGGCCGGATCCGCACCACCTGCGTGGCGACGATGCTGAGCGGCGGGCACGCCGAAAATGCGCTGCCCCAGTCGGCGACCGCCACGATCAACTGCCGGATTTTCCCCGGCGCTTCAGCCGAGCAAGTGCAAGCCATCCTGCAGCAGGCGGTCGGCCCCAAGGTGGAGGTCACGCCGCACTATGCGGCGCTGGTTTCGGACGCCTCGCCGATGCGTCCGGACGTCATGAACGCGGTGGCGCGCGCGGTCGGCGCCGCGGACCCCGGCGCCCGCATCGTGCCGACGCAGGCCTCCTACGCGACCGATGGAGCGGTGTACAGAAATGCCGGAATTCCCACGTACGGGGTGGGCGGCGTGTTCATCAAGGAGAGCGAGGAATTCGCGCACGGACTCAACGAGCGCATCCGCGTCGATGCCTTCTACGACGCGCTGACCTATTGGTCCGTGTTGATCAAGAGTCTGGCAAGCGGCTAGAACGAGTAGCCCACCGACACGATCAGCACCTGCGGTCCGTAACTGATGTGCGTGGTGCGCTCGATGCCGGCCGTGTACGCGGTGAGGTCGCTCTTGACCTGTGCAATGGCATACGAAGCGTAGACATGCCAAGCCCCGGAAACGTGATAACCGACCCCAACCGTGGCCGCGGGTCCGACCGACGCCGTCAACGAGAGGCGCGTCGGACCGCCGAAGGCGGCGTTGCCCGCCGCGGTGGTGTCGCGGTCGTAGAACGTGGTGTAGTTGACGCCGACCCCGATAAAGGGCTGCCAGGGCGAATTTTCGCTCAGGAATCGGTATTCGAGGAACACGGTGGGGGCAATCCAGCGGGCGCCCGAGACCACCACGCCGTTGTAGGGCACCGAGCCCACCGTTGCCGGCCCGGCACCTTTGACTTTCGCGAGCGGGGGGTACCCGAGCGCCAGTTCGACATCGAATTTCGACGACAGGCGGCGGATGTATCCGAAATAGGCCGTCTCGACATTCTGGGCCTCCAGGTTGACTCCGGGCGGCACATAGGGCCCCGAGATATCGTCGGCGCTGGTGTGATAGAACACGGTGTAGGAGCCAAATCGGAGGCTGTTCTTCGGCACATCGTCAGCCCGCGCCGCGCTGATGCAGATCAGGGCGATTGAGGCTGCAGCGGCCATCGGCAGCGCGTTGATCTTAAGATTTTTCATTGGCCGATCCCCTTAGAACAGGCTGAAGAACGAGCGGGCGGCAAGCGTGCAGAACGGCGAGACGGCCACGTGGTACCCCTCCACGATCATTTGTTGCGCGGCTGCTGCCGACAGGCCGCCGCCGGCTGCCGTTTGATAAAATTTAAAGAGCGCTAGCTGGGAGGCCTGGAAGCCCTCTTGTATCAGGATGAAGGAGCCGGCGGGTTTAAGTGGGGGTTGGGGATCGACGTCCAGCACGGTCACCAGACCGGCTGTCACCAAGGGTTGCCAGAAAGCGGCCATCGTTCCGGTGTTGACGCTGAAGTACACCGTCGGATCTAAACTGCCGCCGCACATCAGCGTCGGCACGGTCGGGGACCAATTGCCGTTGCGCAGGTCATTGACGTAAAAATCCTGGCGCAGCCCTTGCGTCGGTTTGACCTTGGCGAGCGGAACACCCGGCTGGGGTGCCGGCACCGCGCCGTCCGGATCCTGCGCCGCATCGAGCACATAGCCGACCCGGTAATTGTTGTTGATGAGGTACGGATTGCCGAAGCCGGCGTTCCAGACCGCCGTGACCGGGACGCTGGGATCGATGGGCGGCACCGCCATCGCCGCGATCAATGGCGGCGGAACCATGGGGTATTCGGCCTGCGTCGGTGTGGCGCTGTCGAACAGCGCCGCCATCGGCAAGAGATTTTCCGCGAATATCGTATCGATGGGCGTGGTGCTCGGGAGTTGCGTCTCGGCGTTCGGATAGGTCGATGAGAAGATGGGACCCGCGGGGTCATTGTTGATATTCGAGTACGCGTGCTGGTAGCTGTTGGCGAACAGCGGTGCGAACACCGTCGAACCCAAATCGACGCCGCCGTAGAAAACAGTGTCCCCGAAAGCTTCCAGTGCGTAAGGACCCGACATCGGCGCGGCGGCCGTGACCTTGTCGCCGGCGGCTTCGAGCGCGCGCAGCGTCGCCATGGCGACGTGGCCGCCCTCGGAATAGCCGGTCAGGAACAATTTCCCGTTGTCGCTGGTGGCGGGCGTAAAGGTGTTGGGGAGCGCGGTGCGCGCGGCCGCAAGGATATCCATCATTTCACCCGATTGCTGTTTCGCGTCGAGGAACGGGTGATAGCCGAGCGTCGATATGTCGTAGCCGGCGTAGTTCGGGGCCACGACGATGTAGCCCTGCGCCGCGAACATGGCCGCAAGCAGCGCTCCTTCGGTGTTCGAGGGATCGGTGATGTTGGCAATATTCGCCGCCTGATTGGTCCAGGGGCCGTGCGCATACTCGACGATCGGCCGCGGACCAGAGCAGGTCGGCGCGGCGCCCGTGGGCACCATCAGCGCACCCGAGGATTGGGTCATCTCGCCCGCACCGCCGAGCGTCATGAATTTGAGATAGTAAAAATCCACGCCGCAAACCGGGTTGTCCGTGAGCGCCAACAATTGTGCGCCGGCCGCAGTGGCCGAAAGTGCGGCCTGTAATGCTGCGGCATCCAGGGACGCGATGCGAAACGGAGGGTTTACCGAGAGTGTGCCGGGCGTCGTGGCGACATTGACCGTCGCGGTCGGCGAACTGGAGCCGCCGCACGCGGCCAGTAGCGCGGCGGCCAGCAATATAGCCGGCGCCGTGACATTCTTGTTCATGCCTAACTCCCTATTGACGCAAGAGAGCACACAGAGTGACGCTCTTGGTCAGCCAGCTTTGTTGTGAGGAGGGTCTGCGCCCGTTGAGGGGGATTCTACGCCGCTGAAGCCAAAGGTCCATGGGAACCGAGAATTCAGGGTTCAAATGTGGCAGCATCACCACAGGGGCGGCCCGCGAGCGCGGCGTGTACCTGGCTCACGATGGCGATCCCGATCGCCTCGGGAGTCACCGCACCGATGTCGATGCCGACCGGGCCGCGCAATCGCGTTCGCAGCCCGTCGGCCGCCGCACCCAACTCCTGCGCGATCCGGAAGCGTCGCGCGGCCGGTCCTAAAAGGCCCACGTAACCCGGGGTTCCGGCGGAGCTGAGTTCCCGCAAATACGCCACGTCGGACACGAGGTGGTGACTCATCACGACCGCGGCATGGCAAGTGTTAAGTGCGACGGCGCTGCGCAGCGCGCCTGCATCGGCCAGTATGACCGCAGCGCCTGGAAACCGCCGCGCATCCGCGTAGGCCGGGCGATGGTCGACCACCGACACGCGCCACCTCAGGGTTCGTGCGGCGTTCGCCACGGGCTCGGCATCCGGGCCCGCACCGCAGATCAGCAGGTGAGGGGACGGCGGCAGAAATTGCACGAACGCGCGCAGGCGTTCGCCGTCGCGGCGCACCTCGCGCGAGCAGGCCTCGGCGAGCGATTGGCGGGCCTGCGCGGCGAGGTCGGGCGGCAGCGATTCGGCGCTGTAGGTTCCCAAAGGCATCGTCGTCGATTCGTGGACGGTGATGAGGCAGGTGGGCGCACCCAAACTCGCGCACCGTCCCGCAGCCGCGAGAGCGTCAGCCGCACGGCTGGCGCCGTTCGCCGGCTCGAGCAGCACCCGCATCGCCCCTTCGCATCCGGCGCCGATCCCGAACAATATGTCGTCGGGCCCGCGCATATCGTATTCGACGGCGCGCGGCACACCGCTGTCGATCACCTGCTGCGCGTGCAGCTTGAGATCCGCTTCGAGGCAGCCGCCGCTGAGCAGACCCAGGTAACTGCCGTCCGCCATGATCAGCATGCGCGCGCCGGCCTTGCGGTACGTCGAGCCCGCCGTCGACACCACGGTGGCGAGCACGCGCGCGATCGGCTCGGGGGGCGCTCGCTCCAACAGTAGCTCGAGGCTGGTGTCCAGCCGCACATCGGTCCGCATGCGCCGCATTGTCGCAAACTGCCTCACCCCGCGCGAGGCGATTACCATAAGCGCCCCACACGGAGTGCGGCCGGGACCCTTTGAGCCGATCGCTGATAACATGCGCCTATGGCACAGACCGATTTCAGCGGGCATTCCAGCCTGCCGCCGCAGGGGGCGCTGCCTTCGCAGGGGGCAGCGCCGGGCTTCGCGTTCGTCCACAGCTATGCGGCGCTGCCCGCGAATTTTTTCTCGCGGCAGGGTCCGGTGCCGGTCGCAAGTCCCAGACTGATCAAGTTCAACGAGCAATTGGCGTCGGAGCTCGGGCTCGATTGGCAGGCGCTCGACTCGCAGACGCTGGCGTCGATCTTTTCCGGCAACTTGATGCCGATCCGCGCGGAGCCCATCGCCATGGCCTACGCCGGCCATCAATTCGGCCATTTCGTTCCGCAGCTCGGCGACGGGCGGGCGATTCTGTTGGGCGAGGTGATCGACCGCTCGGGGGTGCGCCGCGACATTCAACTCAAGGGCGCCGGGCGCACTGCGTACTCGCGCGACGGCGACGGCCGCGCGACCGTGGGGCCGGTGCTGCGCGAGTATCTGGTCAGCGAGGCCATGCACGCCTTGGGCATCGCGGGGACCCGGGCGCTGGCGGCGGTCGCCACCGGCGAGACCGTGTTCCGCGAGCGCGGCCTTCCCGGCGCGATCTTGACGCGCGTCGCCGCAAGCCACGTCCGGGTGGGCACGTTCCAGTATTTCGCGGCACGCCGAGATTTGAGCAGCGTGAAGCGTCTCGCGGATTACGTGATCGAGCGTCACTACCCGGAACTGAAAACGGCGGAACGTCCGTATCCTGAGCTTCTGCGCTCGGTCGCGGCGCGCCAGGCGAGGCTGGTCGCGAGCTGGATGCATGTCGGATTCATTCACGGCGTGATGAACACGGACAACATGACGGTTTCCGGCGAGACCATCGATTTCGGACCCTGCGCCTTCATGGACGGCTACGACCCCGAGACCGTATTCAGCTCCATCGACGGCATGGGTCGCTACAAATTCGCCAACCAGCCGCCGGCGGCGCAATGGAATTTGGCGCGCTTTGCCGAGACCTTATTGCCGCTGCTCGATGCCGACGGCGGCCGCGCGGTAGCCGCCGCGAACGAGGTCCTCGCGGCATTTCCCGATCAGTTCGAAGAGCATTGGCTCAAGGGAATGTGCGCAAAGCTCGGGTTGTTCACGCGCGAAGCGGACGACTTGGAATTGGTCGGCGCATGGCTCGAGCTCATGCACCGCAATCAATGCGACTACACGCTGACGTTCCGGCGGCTTTGCAATGCCGCTGGTGCCGGGGAGGCGGCCGAGGTCGCCGACGCGCAGCTTTGCGCATCGCTCATCCAGCCGGGGGAATACCGGGAATGGGCGGCGCGATGGCGGACGCGCCTGGCTCGAGAGCCCCAAACCGCCGAGGAACGCGCCGTATCGATGCGCCGGGTCAATCCCGCCTTCATTCCGCGCAATCATCGTATCGAGCGAGTCATCGCCGCGGCGATCGAGCGCGAGGACTTCGCACCCTTCGAGGAGATGCTCTCGGTGCTGGCGCGGCCGTACGAGGATCAGGAGCGCTTCGAGGCGTATACCGCCCCACCGCAACCCGCCGAACGGGTGCTGCAGACGTTTTGCGGAACTTAAGCCGCGTGAACCGCGCCGATTCGATGGCGGACATTACGACGGCGCCGTTGTGGCAAGAGGGGATCGCCGCGCCGGAACTGCCCGAACAGCCGTTGCCCGCCGAGGTGGATGCGCTGATCGTCGGGGCGGGCTACACGGGCCTCTCCGCGGCGCGCGAGACCGCGGCGGCGGGCTTGCGCACGCTGGTGCTCGATGCCGGTGCAGTGGGCGCCGGCTGTTCCGGCCGCAACGGCGGGCAGGTGGCGTACAGCCTCAAACCGTCGCTCAAGACATTGAGTGCGCGTCACGGCGAGAAGCGTGCGTTCGCGATTTGCGAGGAAGCCCGCGCCGCCCTTAAGTACCTCAAATCGCTCGCGACGCGCGAGGGTGTGGATTGCGACTGGCGCGAGAGCGGATGCTTTTACGGCGCATACACCGCGCGTCACTTTACGGTGATGGCGCGCGAAGCGGAGCGGCAAGTACCGGGGCTGGAGCAGAGAATCACGGTCGTGCCGCGGGCGCAGCAGCGGCAGGAAATCGCGACCGACTACTATCATGGCGGCTGCGTGTATCACGACGATGCGGCGGTGGATCCGATGAAACTCCTTCTCGCACTGTTGCGCCGGGCGCAGGCGAGCGGCGCCGCCGTGCGCGATCGCTGCGCGGTGAACGCCATCCGGCGCTCGCGCGCGGGCTTCGAAGTGCTGACCGGCGCAGGTACGCTCAAGGCGCGCAAAGTGCTGCTCGCGACCAACGGATACCCGGGGAAGGTGTCGCCGTGGCATCGGCGGCGGGTGATTCCGATCGGCAGCTACCAAATCGCCACCGAGCCCTTGGGGGCGGAACGGGTCCTCTCGCTCATCCCGCACGGACGAAACATCGTCGATTCGCGGCATATCGTCGTGTATTTCAGACCATCCGCGGACGGCGAGCGCATCGTATTCGGCGGCCGGGCCGCGTTGGCCGAGAAAGATCCGATCGCCTGCGTGGCAAGATTGCGCTCGATGTTGACCGAGATATTTCCGCAGTTGCGGCCGGTGCGCATTACTCACGCATGGATGGGCTGGGTCGCCTATACGTTCGATACCATGCCGCATCTGGGTGAGCGCGACGGCCTGTTCCATTGCATGGGTTATTGCGGCCAAGGCGTGCCGCTCGCGGCGTATTTCGGCACGAAGATCGGACAACGAATGGCGGGCCTAGCACAAGGCCGTACCGCGCTCGATGATCTGCCGTTCCCCTCGCGGCCCTACTATTTCGGAAGACCGTGGTTTCTGGCACCTTCCGTTTGGGCGTATCGTACGATGGACTCGCTCGGCTGGTGATGCCATGACCCATAAGCGGCGTTTGAACAAGTACTCGTCGTACAAGGAACTCGCGCGCCACGAGGTGCAGGGCCGCGATTATCGCATCAGGGCAAACCGTAGAGCGCATTCGCCGGTGCTGATCGTCGCGCCTCACGGCGGCATGATCGAGGTCGGCACTTCCGAAATCGCCCATTCGGTCGCGGGCGCGGAATACAGCCTGTTCAGCTTTGAGGGACTGAAGGCGAAAGGCGCGAACCGCGATTTGCACCTCACCAGTCACCAATTCGACCACCCGGAATGTTTGGCCATGGCGGCACGCAGCGAGATCGTGCTCGCCGTGCACGGCTGTCTCGGGGAATCGCTGATTCATGTGGGAGGGCTCGACACCGAATTGACCGTGCGGCTTGCGCGGCATCTGCGCGCGGACGGGTTCGACGTCAATGCGGCGAGCGAGAAGTACCCGGGACGCCATCCGCTCAATATTTGCAATCGCGGATCCCGCGAGATGGGCGCGCAGCTCGAAGTCACTTATGACTTGAGAACCGGAGATTCGCGCCAAGCGATTGCGCTCGCGGTGCGGCGCGCGCTTGCGGATTCTGCTCAGCGCTAGAATTTGCCGATCGTATTGATGAAAAATCCCTGCCGCCGATAGTCGAGGTCGGTCAAATTGTCGGAATAATTCGTGAAATTATAGCCGGCGCCGATTTTCAAGTTATTTCCCACGTGGCGGTAGGCGCCGAGCAGCATTCCGGTGCGCGCATCATCGGTCTCTGAAATAGTGAGGCGCCGCAGCTCCAGCAAGCCGTCCCATTCATGAACGACGAGGAAATCACCCCGCCATACCCACAACTGCGCTTGGCTCGGGAACCAATTGCCGACGGTTTGCGTCGGCTTCAGCTCACCGTTGCGGATCGCGTATTTGATCCCGAGGGACAGCCAGCGGGTCGTTTGATACGTGGTGTCGATGTCGGCCACGCGGCTCTGCTGCGCATACTCGACGGCATTGCCGAGCGAGCTGAGCTGCGCGGTCGACGGCTGATCGTCGAACACCGTGAACTTGAACAGCGTGTTCCAGCGGTCGTCGCGGACCGGCCGCCACGCCGCTCCGAAGATGATTTCATGATAATCGGCATTGAGCGTCGAGTTGAGGACGCCCTCGGTCTGCGACCAGTTGAGCTTGCCGAACAAGCGCCAGTCGGGATCGAGCTGATAGGAGAGGCTGTTGCGCGTCAACAGGGTGCGCGAAGCGCCGGCCGGCAAAGGAGAAATACCGGGCAAGGGGACCACGGCGGCGGGCGAAGGGACGGTCCCATTCGCCGCAGGGGCGGCCCCGTTGGTCGACACGCAGGCGCCTCCCGGCTCGGTGCAGGCGGGGTTCACCGACGCGTCGTTGTCGCGCCATTCGAGCGCGCCGCCGTATTTGATCCGGTCCTTCGAGTACTGCAGCGTGGCGCCAACCGCCGTGAGCAAGATGTCTCCGGCGAGCGGATCGGAGATCGTGCCGTGCTCGAATTTCAAACCGTAGGTCCATTGCTTGTTGGGCGTGAAATCGACGCCATAGGCGCGCGTGAGACTGTCCGAACCGGTGCCGGTCTGCATCCGCTCTTCGGCGAAAACGCTGGTCGAGTCGTCGTACCGGTAGCGGGTGCCGGTGGTCAGCATGCCCTCGCGGCCGACATTCAGCGCATCGGGCTGATCGGCCGCGAGCGTGTAGTTCAAATACACATTGCTGTGATCGTCGATGTGATAGTCGGTGGATAGTTTGCCGCCAAATCCCAAGCCGCCGTCGGAAACCTCCGCCCCGACGCGCGCGGCCGAGGAGAGTTGGTAGGTGCTGCCCAAGCCCGCGCGGTCGTTCTCGGGGCGGGTTTCGGTGTGCACGGCGGTGTCCTGCACGAAACCGTAAACGTCCCACGGCGGCCGGGCGGCCGAGGGCACTCCGTTCGCGGTAGTCGGGGCGTTGGGTCCCAGCGGTGCACCGGATACCGGCGCGACCTTGCCGGGGCTCGGTTGGTAGCCGACGGTCACCGCGGCGTCGACGCGCTCGCCGTTCTGCGACAGTATGGGGCTTGCGTTGGGCACCGCGTTTTGCTGATCATCGATGCGGGTGCCGAATGCCACCCGCCAGTGATCGTCGAGCTTGTGCTCGATGCCGAGCTCGCCGCTGCGCAGGGTCTGCGTGCTCGATTCGTTGTCGTCGAGCTTGCCGGCGATCTGGGTCGTGGCATTCAAGGGAACGCTGATCGAACCGCCGTCCTGGCGCACCGCCTCGCCCGGCGTGATTTGCCCCGGTCCCGAGAAGTTCGCGCCTCGATCCTGATAGTACGCGCTGATGCGTCCTTTCATCGAGTCGGTGACTTCGGACAAATCGACGGCGGCCTCCACGCGTTCGGCGTTGGCCGGAGCGCCGCTGGTCGTCAGCGGATTGAACGACAGCCCGCCGGTGATCGAGGTCAACGTCGGACTGCCGACGCCGTTCGAATAGGCGTACTCGGACTTGATGTAGGTACCGGGTTTATAGCGCCACGTGCCGTCGACGCCGTGCAGGTTCTGCTCCTCGCCCGGATCGCCTTGATGGAAGCTCGACAAACCGAGTTCGAAGTGATCTCCGAACCATTGGCTCGCGTGACCGCCGTAGTCAAGCGAACTCGGGCTGGAAAAGTCGGGTACATATTCATAGGTGACGATCAGATACACCGGATTGCCGTCGAGGGTGCCGGAGTGCACGAACGTCTCCACGCCGGCAGTGGCCGGCAGCGGGCTGTGCAACAGAATGCGCCCCTGCATGTAATTGATGTCGTAGTCCTGAGCGGGGAGCAGTTGTGTCTGGGACAGTACCAAGCCGGAATCCTTGTCGCGAATCTGTACCCATACTTGCTCGGAGCCGACCGACAGGTCCTGATATTGCAGGTAATAGACGGATCCGCCGGTACCCCGCAATTCCTGCCTCGACGCCAGCGTGCCCGGTTCCGCCCAAAAGGCGTCCACCGAGCGCTGCTTCTCGCCGAAGGCCGTGGTTTCGGGCGAGCGATAGCGAAGGTTCAAGCCGTACAGCGTGCGGCTGTATTGGATGAAGTCGGTACCGGTGAGGCTGCTCTTGAAGTCGCCCCACAGCACCGAGCTGTCGCCCTTTTCGAGACGCACGTAGAACTTGCCGGAGGTCGGCGCATCCTGCACGGTCGTGCTGTCGTCGCCGTACACCGGGTAATAGCGGTCCGGGTCGATGCGCCTCAAAAGGTACTGCGGATCCTTGCTGGAGAAATTGCTGAACAAGTCGTGGATCGGCTGCTCTTGCGTATCGGCGGCCGCCGTCAAGAGCCACTGCCCCTTGACCAAGCCTTTGTAATAAAACGCCAATTGGCCGTTCACGAAATCGCGGTGCCCGAGATTCGAGTCGCCGGTCACCAAGTCGATCGGTCCGCTCACGCTGCCGGCGCCGGCGGTGAAGTCGGCGAGACCCACGAAGAACGAATCGTCGGTGGCCACCGTGAGATTGCGTGAGAATTCCAATCCTTCGCCGCGGTCATTCAAAATCTTGACCGTCACTTGTTGGGGACCGCCGGGCAGGATCTGCCGGGAGACGAAATGACGGTCGTCGTCGAGCGGCACAGGAATGTCCAGTACGGTCACCGTGTCGCCCGGCGGAACATGGCTGCCGCTCACGGTCACCGCGCCGCCGTGCACCGGGATGTTGTTCAATACGCGCATGTTCTCTCCATAGGCCAATCGCTGCGTATCCCGCGCCAATTTTTCCGCATCGGGAGTCACCACCGGAGCGATATCGGTGAGGTCGAGTTGCCGCGGCTTTGTTTCGTCGAAATGCCCGTCCCGGTCATAGACGCGCAGCACGTAGGTCACGTAATGCGGCTTCGCGAGCGCCGTCGTGATCTGCCGCAGCGGATCGTTGAAGGCGGGAGGAACCCACTCGGCCGATCCTCCGATGTCGACCGGAATGACGGCGACCGGCTTCTGCTGGACGCTTTGATTCGGTGCGAACAGCCGCATTTCCGACCGAGCGATGAAGCGGGAATAGTTCGAATAAGTGGTGAAGCGCACCGGCTTGCCGACCACGGCCTGCTGCGGTATGGCGATGGTGTTGAGGAACGGCTGCTGCTCGAGCGGATCGTAGCGGATTTGAATATCGGCGCGCGCCAGCGCGACGTCGACGCAGCGCTGCCGATCCGCCTCGTTGGCACCCTCGCGGGAATCGACCGGAACGCCGTCCACCGTGATGCGCACCGGGGCGATCTGGTTCGCCGCATCGCCGATGCAGCTCGAGACCGATGCGATGACCGGCGCAGCCGCGGGCGCAGGCGCGGCCGCCTCCGGAGGCGCAGGTTCCTTCACCCACACGTAGACCTGAGCGCGCCGATTGCGTGCGCGGCCGGCTTTGGTATCGTTGCGGGCGATTGGTCGACTCGCACCGAATCCCTCGATGGCGAACGCGTCCTGCGTCAAACCGAGCGCCGCCTGCAGGTACTCCGCGACGCGCGCGGCGCGCGCCTCGGACAGACCTTGGTTCGTCTTGAAACGGATGCGCGCCGCGCGCACCAGGCGTTGCGAATCGGTGTGCGCGGTGACGAGTATGCGCTCTGGGTGGGAATCGCGAATGGACGCGGCGAATGCCGCGAGCTTGGCAACGGCGGCGGGAGTCAACGCATCGCTGCCGGAGGCGAAGTTGGCTTGCTGCGTGGTATCGATCAGCTGCAACGTGGCGGCGGGAGGCTGCGTCGGAAGGGTCGCGGCTGCGGCCGTCAAGCGCTTGATCAACGCGCCGGAGGGCGGTGCGTTGGGGTCGGCGCGTTCGGTATTCGGCGGCGCCTCGCCGGCGGGCTCTTGCCGGCAGGCGAGGGTGCCGCCCACCAGGCGCCGGCAATCCTGCGGGTCCGTGGTGTCGGCCCACGTTGCGGCGTGCCACGCGAGCAGCAGCATCGCGCAGCCGATGAGCCGGTTGCGCGAACGCCCGTGCGGCGAAGGTGGTGCACGTGCGCTCATGGTTTGCGCACTCCGCGCACGATGTCTTCCTCGATGCGCAGCGGATAGCGGCACTCCTTGGCCTTCCACAGGGCAGCGACCGCGCTCTTGAGGACCTGCAGGCGCGCGTTCACCAGCGCGTCGGATTCATTGGTCGCCTCGTAGGCCAGCCGTACGATCGAGGCTTGATCCTTCAGCGATGCCACGAGGATGTCGAGGCGTTGGGCGACCGCCGGGCGCAGCGCGTCGCCGTCGTAGGCGGCATCGTTCACCTCGACCCGCACGACGTGATGAATGGTGGCGCCGAAATTGAGCTTGGAGACCTTGCCGGGGGTCAGCACCACTGTCTCGGGGTTGTCGGTGGTCAGCCGATAGCCCGAGGGCAGTGTCCGCTCATCGACCTTGACCACGAAATTAGAACCCGGCGAATCGTTCGATATCGGGGGGCAGGCAATGTGGTAGCGGCCCTCGGCATCGGTCGTCACCAGCAATCCCTGCACGGTGACCAAACGGACTCCGGCTATGCCCTTCTCACCCGGGTCCTGCACGCCATTGGCGTTGACATCGTCGAACACCTTGCCGATGAGATCGGGACAATCGAAGGTCGGATCGCCGACGATGCGCACCGTGGCGCTCGCCAGATTCGAAATGGCCCCGTGCGTGAGGCCGCTGTAGGCGGATGCTTGGTTGACGTATTCGCCGCCGCCGACGCCGGCTCCCGCGGTGAGCACCAACGTGAATGTCTTGGTCTCCCCGGGCGCAAAGTTCAGGTGCGCCCATGCGAGTTCCCGGCCGCTGACGGTGGGTTGGGTCTTCTTGCCGTTGATCGCGCCGCTTCCGGCGTAGTAGCGAAAGCCCGCGGGCATCAGATCGGTCACGGTGCTGTTCTGGATCGCCGTGCTCTGGGAATTCTTGGCGGTGATGGTGTAAGGGACCGATTGCCCCGCCGAGATATTCACGAGCGGAGAGGATTTCGTCAGCACGAGCGCGCCCACGTCGCCCGCCGGAATTTCGCCAAAATTCACCGGGCCCGGCGTAGCTCCGCCCAGCGTGACCGTGACCGGCGAGGGCGTGTCCGACACGAAGCCTTTTTGCGGGATGACGGCGAGCGAATATTGGCCCGGCGCTTGATTCGTGAACGTGTACACGCCGGCCGCATTGGTCACCGCGCTCGCCACCAGCCGCGTGCCGGCCAACAGTTGCACCGTGGCGCCGGGTATGGGGCTGTCGCCCGCATCGAAAATCGCGTTTTGATTGTTGTCGACGAACACCGTGCCCGTGAGCTCGGCTGCGGTACCGGTAATGGTGAGCGTGGCGCTGCCGTTGGCGGGATCGGGATCGTCAGTCGTGCTGCCGATCGCCGCGTGCACGGTGGATTTGCCGGAGGCGGGCTGCGTGTAGCTCAGGTTGATCGGGCCGACGCTGGCGCCTGCGGCGAGCGTCGCAGGCATGCCGCTCAAGGTGATCACACCGGTGGCGGGCGCGTAGCTGTAGATGACGCCCGCGGGCAGACCGGTTAGCGTCGGCGCCACCGCCAGATTGGCGGCGACGCTCAAGGTGAAGGTGACGCCGCTCGCGCTGCTCGGTCCGTTGTTGGTGTAAAGCACCGTGCCCGAGACCGGCTGTCCGGCGTTGACGGTGGCCGGAAAGTTCAGTTTCACCGCAACGTCGGCGACGGTGATGCCCGTGATCGTGGCCGTGGCGGAGTTGTTGGCGGGATTCGGGTCGGTGGTCGTACTGTTGACGGCCGCCGTGACGGTCGATGTCGCCGCCGCGGGCTGGGTGTAGCCGACGTTGATCGGGCCGACGTTGGCGCCTGCGGCGAGCGTCGCCGGCATGCCGCTCAAGATGATCACGCCGGTCGCGGGAACGTAGGCGTAGCTCGCGCCCGCGGGCAGGCCGGTTAGCGTCGGCGCCACCGCGAGATTGGCGGCGACGCTCAAGGTGAACGCGATGCCGCTCGCGGTGCTCGGGCCGTTGTTGGTGAACAGCACTGTGCCGGCGACGGGTTGGTCGGCATTGGCGTGCGCGGGGAAAGCCAATTTGGTGGCCAGGTCCGCGGCGGCCGATCCAGCAATCGTGACGGTCGCGCTGTTGTTGGCGGGATTCGGATCACTGGTCGTCGCGTTGATCGAGGCGCTGACCGTGGAAGTGGCGGATCCCGGCTGCGTGTAGCCGACGCTGATCGGGCCTAAGTTCGCGCCGGACGCGAGGGTCGCCGGCATGCCGCTCAAGGTGATCACGCCGGTGGCAGGCGCGTAGCTGTAGGTGACGCCCGCGGGCAGGCCGGTGAGCGTCGGTGCCACTGCGAGATTGGCGGGGACGCTCAAGGTGAACGTGGTGCCGCTCGCGGTGCTCGGTCCATTGTTGGTGTAAAGCACCGTGCCCGAGACCGGCTGACCGGCGTTGACGGTGGCTGGAAAATTCAGTTTGACGGCGACGTCGGCGACGGCGATGCCCGTGATCGTGGCCGTGGCGGAGTTGTTGGCGAGATTGGGATCGATGGTCGTCGTCGTGATGGCGGCGCTGACCGTGGACGTCGCAGATCCCGGCTGCGTGTAGCCGACGCTGATCGGGCCGACGTTGGCGCCTGCGGCGAGCGTCGCCGGCATGCCGCTCAAGGTGATCACGCCGGTCGCCGGGGCGTAACTGAAGGTGGCGCCCGCGGGCAGGCCGGTGAGCGTCGGCGCCACCGCGAGATTGGCGGCGACGCTCAAGGTGAAGGTAATGCCGCTCGCGCTGCTCGGTCCGTTGTTGGTGAACAGCACCGTGCCCGAGACCGGCTGTCCCGCGTTCACGGTCGCCGGGAAAGTCAGCTTCACGGCGACGTCGGCGACCATCGCTCCACCGATGGCGACGGTGGCGGAGTTGTTGGCGGGATTCGGATCGCTGGTCGTTGAGTTGATCGACGCGGTAACGACGGAAGTTCCCGAGGCGGGTTGGACATAGCCGACGGTGATCGGGCCGACATTCGCACCGGCGGCGAGCGTCGCCGGCATGCCGCTCAAGGTGATCACGCCGGTGGCGGGCGCGTAGACGTAGCTTGCGCCCGCGGGCAGGCCGGTCAAGGTCGGCGCCACCGCGAGATTGGCGGCGACGCTCAAGGTGTATGTGGTGGCGCTCGCGGTGCTCGGGCCATTGTTGGTGTAAAGCACCGTGCCCGCGACCGGCTGTCCCGCGTTCACGGTCGCCGGGAAGGCAAGCGTGGTCGCGACGTCGGCGATCATCGTTCCGCCGATCGTGACGGTGGCGGAGTTGTTGGCGGGATTCGGATCGGTGGTCGTCGAGTTGATCGACGCGGTCACGACCGAAGTTCCCGAGGCGGGCTGGGTGTAGCCGACGCTGATCGGGCCGACGTTCGTGCCTGCGGCGAGCGTCGCCGGCATGCCGCTCAAGGTGATCACGCCGGTGGCCGGCGCGTAACTGAAGGTGGCGCCCGCGGGCAGGCCGGTTACCGTGGGCGCCACCACGAGATTGGCGGCGACGCTCAAGGTGTATGTGGTGCCGCTCGCGGTGCTCGGCCCATTGTTGGTGAACAGCACCGTGCCCGAGACCGGCTGACCGGCATTCACGTTGGTCGGGAAAGTCAGTTTCACGGCGAGGTCGGCGACGGCTGCGCCGGTAATCGTGACCGTGGCGGAGTTGTTAGCGGGATTCGGGTCGGTGGTCGTCGCGTTGATCGAGGTACTGACCGTGGAGGTCGCGGATCCCGGCTGCGTGTAGCCGACGCCGATCGGGCCGACGTTCGCGCCTGCGGCGAGCGTCGCCGGCATGCCGCTCAAGGTGATCATGCCGGTGGCGGGAACGTAGGTGTAGCTGGCGCCCACCGGCAGTCCAGTCACCGTCGGCGCCACCGCGAGATTGGCGGCGACGCTCAAGGTGTACGTGATGCCGCTCGCCGTGCTCGGGCCATTGTTGGTGAACAGCACCGTGCCCGAGACCGGCTGACCCGCGTTCACGGTGGCCGGAAAAGTCAATTTGGCGGCGAGGTCGGCGATGGCTGCGCCGGTAATCGTGACCGTGGCGGAGTTGTTGGCGGGATTCGGGTCGGTGGTCGTCGCGTTGATCGAGGCGCTGACGGTGGACGTCGCGGATCCCGGCTGCGTGTAGCCGACGGTGATCGGGCCCACGTTCGCGCCTGCGGCGAGCGTCGCCGGCATGCCGCTCAAGGTGATCACGCCGGTGGCGGGAACGTAGGCGTAGCTCGCGCCCACCGGCAGTCCAGTCACCGTCGGCGCCGCCGCGAGATTGGCGGCGACGCTCAAGGTGAAGGTGATGCCGATCGCCGTGCTCGGCCCATTGTTGGTGAATGACACCGTGCCCGAGACCGGCTGACCCGCGTTCACGGTGGCCGGAAAAGTCAATTTGGCGGCGAGGTCGGCGACGGCTGCGCCGGTAATCGTGGCCGTGGCGGAGTTGTTGGCGGGATTCGGGTCGGCGGTCGTCGAGTTGATCGAGGCGCTGACCGTGGAGGTCGCGGATCCCGGCTGCGTGTAGCCGACGGTGATCGGGCCGACGTTCGCCCCGGACGCAAGCGTCGCCGGCATGGCGCTCAAGGTGATCGCACCGGTGGCGGGCACGTAGGCGTAGCTCGCGCCCACGGGCAGGCCGGTGAGCGTCGGCGCCACCGCGAGATTGGCCGCGACGCTCAAAGTGTACGTGATGCCGCTCGCGGTGCTCGGACCGTTGTTGGTGAATGACACCGTGCCCGAGACCGGCTGTCCCGCGTTCACCTTCGCGGGGAAACTGAGCGAGGTCGCGAGGTCCGCCGACGCTGTGACCGTGGTCGTCGCGGTCGATGTCGGTGTGGGGTTGCTGTTGATGACCCCCGGCGGCGCACTGATCGCGGCGGTGTTGGTGATGTTGGCGGTGCCCGCGGTTCCACTCACGACCAAGGTGACGGCGCCGCCACTCGGCAGTGTGGGAATGGCGATGCCCGCGCCCTGCAGATTGGCAATCGTCAATTGGGCAATGGCGGGGCACACGGCGCCGCCGGAAGCGCCGGTGCAGGCAACGCTGCTGGCGCTGAAATTGGCGACCGCGGGATCCTGCACCAAGGCGCCCGCGGCGCTGAGCGGACCCAAATTGCTGACCACGAGCGTGTACGCGACCGCTGCGCCCGCGTTGACGTTCGCCGGTCCGCTCTTCGCTATCGTGAGATTGGTGCGGTTGGCGGTATCGGTGAATACGCAGCTGATGGCGTCCCCGTATTGCAGACCTGGAAACGTGTACGTGTTGGCCACCAAATTGTTGGGCAGCGCGGTCGTGGAGCTGCCCGTAGCCTGGTTCGTGCAGGTCAGGGACTGAGCATAGTCGGCGATCGGGCTGACGCTGCCCGGCGCCTGCGCCTCGGACACGACAAACGGATACCCAGCGGCGATGGTCGACAGGCTCGCTGCCGGAAATGGACCGGCGCCCGCGCCGGTCGTGGTGCCCGTGGCGAGAGTGGTTCCGCCGAGGGTCTTGATGCTGTAGACGAATTGGTCGGCGGGATTGGCGCGCGCGCCGTTGAATTGCGCGGTCACCGACATCGAGGCATAGCGGACCGCGAATATAGCGCCCTGCAGTCCGCCGCCCACCATCGTCGCCGTGATTTGGGTCGGGTTGTTGAATGAGGCGAATGCGAAGCTGCCCACGGTGCCGGCGACGCCGGTTTCGGTCACCGTTGCGCTGCCCACGCCCGCGACGGTGGGGTAATTGCTGCCGTTCGGGATTTGCGCAACCTGTGCCCATGCGTTGCCGTTGGTCGTGAACTGCAGCGATTCGTTCTGGTTGCTCGATTCGCCGTCGGCGGCGATGATGGCGTAGGTGTCGGTCACGCCGCTCCCCAAGGGCGGCGTCACGCTGATGTTGTTGAGGACGACGGTCACCGTCGATCCGTTCTGCGATTCATAGAGAACGGGATTGCCGGGAATCCCGTTGAATCCGCTGTTGCCGATCGCGGATCCGCTCCACGAAGGTACGCTGTGGGCGTTGAGCGCCGGATTGCCGCGGTTCGTCGTGACCTGCAGCGTCAGGCTCAAGGTCGAACCGTCGGGCAGCGTGAAACTGAATGGTTGGCCGCCGGCTTGCGCGAGCGCATCGTTGTAACCGGTGAAATCGAGCCAGCAATAATTTTGATAGTCGCTGGGTGCCGTGCCGCGCGTCGCCGCCGGTGCACAGGTGCTGGCCTGTGCCGGCAGTGCCAACCCGAAGTTCAGCAGTGCGAACAGGCCGATCGCACGCACAATCGCTCGCGGCGAGAAAGCACGGGCGAGGCCACCGGGGCTGGCGCCGGCGGGCATTCGGCCATCACGCTTTGGCCAAGCGCTGAACATGGACCGAATTTACATATTGTGGTCCCAAACCATCGTGCGGCCGATCCCAAAAAGCTCTATTAATCAGGGCTTTCGGGTTGGAAATTACCGGAAATGAGAGTTAGATCGGTATATGGCGCCCTCAGGCCGGGAAGAGCGGCGACCAGGTTGCCGCGATGCGGCGCGGCCGGCGGGCGTACAGCCGCTGACCGAGGCGAAATGCCTTGCTTTGCAACGCCTCGCGCCGGCGCGCAATGCGGCTCGCCAATTCCTGCGCGCCGTCGTTTTGGCGCGCGCCGTTTGCCGCCGTGGGATCCGGTAGTTTGGAAAATTCCAATATCTTGCGGTTCAACACGGCGAGATCGTGGTCGTCGCCCAAGCGCCGCGCCAGCCGGCGGAACCGTTCGAGGCGCACGGCACATCCTTTGGAATCGGGCGGTGCCATGCATTCAAGCTCATTCGCGAGATACGTGACCTGCTTGCGCCATTCGTG
>Ga0116216_10000692_pt1 | contig 25613 bp, 29 predicted proteins | sample Sb_taG_11_FD_89696 | JGI IMG/M metagenome (GOLD analysis project Ga0116216, IMG submission 89696) | Peat soil microbial communities from Weissenstadt, Germany - Sb_50d_3_AS metaG | ecosystem: Environmental > Terrestrial > Soil > Wetlands > Peat | place: Germany: Weissenstadt | collected 2010-09-21
AGCAGATGCACAATCTGCTCGCTCCCAAGCCCTAGGCCGTGCGGCGCTCGCCGTAGCCGCGCAGCTGCACTCCCCCCGAGCGTTGAGGGCTGCTGTGAGAGTCGATCAGGTCATGCGCAAAGATGTATCTATCTTGGTCGATGACGCGGGTCAGCTTTTAATGTGACACCAAAGGGGGGTGTGAACACGGGAAGGGGATGGCGGATGGTTTGGGGGGGATCCCCTCGCGCGTGGGTTCGATCGGCCGCCGGGCACTACCCCGTGAATCGAGATCGCGCAGACCGCCGGACGCAGGGACGGGTCTTCTAGGCCGAACTCCTGACAACTCCAAGGTGAATGCGGTAGTGTCGCACCGATCAAGTGAATTGCGGCTGCGTGGTTCTGTCGACAAGGAGATGCGGCCGGGAAATTCAAGAGTTCGAGGCTATCTTGGGCTCGCAGTTCGTCGTCACCGGAAAGGATGCAAAAGCTACAGGCCCCGGCACCGCCGCCGAGGGTAGGCAGTGGACAACGTCTTCAGGGTCCGGACTGACCACTGACAAAGGGGGGCATCATGTTCCAACGCGCTGACTCCATGACCCATGCTCTTGCGATTGCGACGCTTCTAAGCGCCGTAGGTCTCACTGGTCCTTCGCATGCGGCCCCGACTGCCGCAGTCTTGGCCCAAGCCGCGACGCCCGAAGCCGCACCGGCCCCTCCCCCAACCAAGGAGACTCCGGGTAGCCACTCTCACGAGGATCGGGTGGAGACGCGGATTAAAGATCTGCACCAAAAGCTGAAGATTACCCCCGCTCAGGAGTCGCAATGGAATGAGTTCGCGCAAGTGATGCGAGAGAACGCACAGGCGATCGATGCGGTTCTCAAGGAGCGGGCCGAGAACCTTCACGCCATGAATGCGGTTGAAGACCTCCGGTCCTATGAGAAGCTGGCGGACGCGCACGCGGACGGACTCAAGAAGCTCGTTCCCGCCTTCGAGACTCTCTACAACAGCATGTCGGCGGATCAGAAGAAGACGGCCGACACGGTGTTTGCAAAGCATGAGAAGCGGCCAGGGCGCGCCAGCAAGTGATCGTGCCGCATCATTGGACGGCCGGGGCGCCGCCTCAGAAAGAGAAGAACATCATGCAGAGCGAACGTGACCACACCAAACCGAATCCGCACATCAACCCGATCGCAATACTGCTCGCTGCCGCATTCCTCGTGACCGCCGGGGCCATTCCCCCAGCGCGGGCCGATAACGAACATCACGGCCACGGTAACGATCACCATCACAAACAGAAGGGGCACGACAAGCACTGGCACGGGTATCCCGAGCACGTCTACTACCCTCCGCCGGTGGTCTACGCGCCGCAGCCTTATTATTCGCCTCCGCCGCCGCTCATCAACATCGTTATCCCGTTTCCTCACTAGCGACCTTCCGCGCCGGAAAGACGAGTAGAGACGCCAGGAGCGGGCGCCGGGATACGAGATTGAGCACCCCGCGGGCAAGGGACTCCCCCGCCGTTCCGACGGTCTGAGCGTTCCTCCCGGCGTGAATTTGATGGTCGCGCCGTCCGGCGCCGCTGCCCCGAAGCAAGACGCTCTCCCAATTTTGACATTCTGGCTGTGCCAGCTTCTCTCTCTGGGAGGATGCCAGCCCACGATGACCGCACGTCCAATCCGCCTGATTCTCGTCACGGGAGCCACCGGCTACGTGGGCGGCTTGTAAGGGCTCTTGGTGAGCGAGGCCATGGCCTCCGCTGCCTCGCCCGAACTCCGGCGCACCTTGCTTCGCGCGTCGCTCCCGAAACGGAGGTCGTGAGGGGGGGGCCGTCACCGGCGAAGGTCTCGCCGAAGCACTCCGGGGGTAGAGACGGCCTACTACCTTATCCAGCTCCATGGGTGCCGCGAGCGGCTTCGAAGACGCAGACCGCCGAGCGGCGCGGAATTTTGGCAACGCGGCACGGGACGCACAGGTGCGTCGAATCGTCTACCTCGGAGGGCTCGCGGACGAGAGCCAAGATCTTGCCCTCGCGAGCCTTTCGTCCGATTCGGCGAATCGGAGGCGACGCTGGCTAGTACGGCCACGACGCGCTCTGGATGCTATGCGGGCTCATCGATCTGCTGGTTGGGGGCGCGGGGATGCGCCGCGGACGCCGTGATTCTGGTCGAGGCGGAACGCCTCGGCTCGCGCGCCCACATGGGGGCGTGTTCCACCCCGTAGAGTGCATTCGCCGGCGTTAGGACACTCAGGCACCCGATCCTCGCGGCGCGAGCCGACGCATACCACCCTCTTGGACGATGTGCCCGGCAGCCGGCGTCGCGAAGTGCGTGCCCAGCACAAGCACGGGCGCGTCCGTGTAGCGCGCGAGGAACTCCCGTCGCGTCTTTCGTGCCCACTCGGAGTCGTAGTCGAAGGTGGTCGCGATCTCGGGGTCAGCGATCTGCAGCGGGTGGTGCATCAGATCTCCCGTAATCACGGCGTCGGCTCCTTTCGAACGGATGCGCACGCTCACGTGGCCCGGCGTGTGCCCGGGAGTCGGCTCGAGCCATACCGTGGACGAAACGCGGTGATCGCTTTCTACAAGCTCCGCGCGCCCGGCCTCTACGATGGGCCTCACCGAGTCGCCGATGACATCCTCGCCGCGGGCGGGCGCTTCGGCCGACCAATGCTCCCACTCGGTACGCCCGAACAGGTAGCGGGCGTTCGGGAAAGTGGGCACCCAGCGGCCATCGACGAGTCGCGTATTCCAGCCCACATGATCCACATGCAGGTGCGTGCAGAGCACGCGGTCAATCGATTCGGCGGGATGGCCGAGCTCAGCGAGCTGCGCGAGGAAGGGACCCTGCAGCTGACTCCAGAACGGCAGGCTCCGCAGCTTGTCGTTCCCGACGCAGGTGTCGACCACGATCTTGTGGCGGCCATCGTCTACGACGAAGGCGTGAACAGACAGCACGAGCCGGCCCTCGGCCGTCACATAGCAGGGCTGCAGCCACGCCGCCTTTTCCAGGATCTCAAGCTTCGTGTCACCAAACATAAACTTGGTAGAGATCGGAACTTCGCTCTCGACCACACGGGTAATCTCGACGTCGCCGACACGCCAGCGCTCGACCGGCAGATCCGTCATCGGGCTTTCTCCTTCGGTTCGTGGATCGGGGCACGCGGGAGGACGCCGGCGGGAGGTGCCGACGGCGTACAGACACTCGCGTCCCGCCGAAGAAACCGGGGTCTCCCCGTAGCCGTCAATTCGGTTCCGAAGCCTCTAGTGCCCATGCAGCAGATCCCCGTAAAGCACGGGGACGGCGCTCGGCATCCCGTTCTGGGCGCGCTTCCCGTACTCCTCGTAGGAAATGCGATCCATGGTGACGCGTGGATCGGGTTCAAAGAATGCGTCAGGCACTTCGAAGTCTCGGCTCCAGTTGATGATCGTCGTCGCGGTTTGTCCCTCCCCCCGTCCGAACAGCTCGATCTTCACGGGCAGGTGCAGGTTGTCCTGCGTCATCCACACGGTCTTCTTGCCTTCGTTGTCGGTGAGTCGATAGACGTCACAAGGACGGCCCGCGATGCGCTCGCTTGAAATCTTCTCTCCGCCCATGGCGATCATCCGTTCGCCGTCGTTGAGAAACGGGCGACCCCCTTTCACGTCGTTTGCGAGTGCCTTGGGTGCGCGCTCGATCGCCGTCCCCACCAAGGATCGGCCGTTCATCGCGTAGTACGTGGTGCCGTTCACGATCGTTACAACGGGGATTCCGCCGACCACGGTGTCGGCGCGCATCTTTCGCCCCTTGGACCACAGATAGGAGCTCACGATGCCCGCATCGGATTGGGTGATCGCCTCCGCGAACCAGGTCTCGGAAGACCCTTCTGCAGCGTGGCTATGGGCGGGAGAAAGGGTGAGCCCGGCGACAAGCGCCCAGACGGCAACAAGGGCTCTCGGGGTGGTGCGCGCCATGGGGGCGGATCTTACCATCACGCCCGTGCAACTCGCTGTGTCGATCGCCGGCTCGGACCCGACCGGAGGCGCCGGACTTCAGCTTGACCTGCAGGTCTTTCGTGCGCTCGGGGTCCACGGCGCGGGCGTCGTCACCGCGCTCACGGTTCAAGACACGGTGAAGGTCCACCGGGTCTTGCCCGCCTTCCCGAATGTTGTGCTGGATCAGATCCGCGTCTTGCTGCGTGACATCCCACCCTCGGCCGTAAAGCTTGGCATGCTTGCGACCGACGACGTCGCTCGCGCGGTGGCGCTCGGCCTGACGGAGCTGGAACCGCCGGCGGTCCGCGGGAGGGACAGACGCTCCTTCGGAGCGCCGCCCATCGTGATCGATCCCGTCCTCGCCGCGAGTGACGGTACGCCTCTGCTCGAGCGCCGTGCGTGGGGCACGCTCATCGAGCTGTTTGCGCGCGCCGCTCTCGTGACGCCGAACCTTCAAGAGGCCGAACTTCTGGCTGAACGGGACGTGTCAAGCGCCGAGGGGATTGAGAATGCCGCGCGGACCTTTGTCACCGAGTTCGGAGCCGGGGCTGCGCTGGTAAAGGGCGGACACCGCGATGGTCCTTGCGACGACTGCCTCGCGCGCCGGGAGGGCGAGGGCGCCAGCATCACCTGGCTCCCTGGTGAGCGCATCGTGGGCTCCCGCGTGCATGGCACGGGCTGTGCGCTCGCTGCAGCGGTTGCTGCAGGCCTGGCGGGCGGGCACGAGCTCGCCGCCGCCGTCAGCTCCGCGCGCGCCTTCGTCGCAAGTGCCATCCGTCGCGCGGAAATGGCAGGTCACGGGGCCCGGTTGCTGGTTTTTCCGTGAATCTGCGGGCGGAGCCGGAGCGCGCATCGGAAGCCGCGCAGCCCGCGGCAGAATACGCGCGGCGCCTTGCAGCCCGGCGCGGAGCGGCACTCGGGCTTGCACGTCGCGAGCGCTGGCTCTCGCATGCGCGCCTTCTTGTCTTCTTGGGGGCAGCGGCAGGGGCTTGGTTCGTATTCATCCAGAACGCGGCGCCCCCGCTGGTGCTCCTCCCGCCCGCTCTCTTCTTTGTCTTCCTCGTCGTGCTCCACGACCAGACCATCCGCGCACGCAGATCCGCCGAGCGCGCCGCCGCCGTCTATGAGCGAGGGATCGCTCGGCTCGAGTCCCGCTGGATCGGAGAGGGCGAGCCGGGAGAACGGTTCTTGAGTGGCGATCACCTCTACGCCGCCGATCTCGACGTATTTGGGCATGGCTCGCTTTTCGAGCTCCTTTGCACGGCACGCACCCGCGCAGGCGAGGACACACTCGCAGCCTGGCTGTGCGCCCCCGCAGCGCCCGAGGAGGTGCGCGCGCGTCAATCGGCCGTCGCTGAACTCGCGCCGCGCCTCGATCTTCGGGAAGAGCTCGCGCTCCTTGGGGACGAGGTTCGGGCGGGCCTCGCGCCGGAGGCGCTCGCGCGCTGGGCGGCGACGCCTGCTCCCTCTTCCCATCTCGCGCTCCGCGCGGCGAGCGCCGTGCTTGCCGCTTCGGCTGTCGCGAGTCTTGGCGCCTGGCTCGCGGGCGCGTGGAGCGCGCTGCCCTTCCTTGGAGTCCTCGCCGTCGAAGGCGCGCTCGGCGCGGCGGCTCGCCAGCAAACGGCCGCGATCGCGCGTGGCGTCGAAAGACCCTGCCGCGATCTCGCGCTGCTCGGGTCGCTTCTCGCACGGTTTGAGTCCGAGCGTTTCGAGTCGGAAAAGCTCGTCTCGCTGCGCAAGATGCTCGACACGGGAGGCGTCCCTCCTTCTCGGCGTGTTGCACGACTGCGCCTTTTCGTCGACCTCCTGGACGCGCGCCGCAACCAGCTCTTCGCACCCCTCGCTGCGCTCGTGCTCTGGACCACGCAGCTCACGCGAGCCATCGAGGCTTGGCGTACGCGATGCGGCGCGGCGGTGCCAGAGTGGCTCGCGACCGTCGGAGAGGTCGAGGCCCTCTGCGCGTTGGCGGCCTTTGCGTATGAGCACCCCGAGCATCCCTTTCCGGAGATCGCGGAGGGCGGGGCTCTCTTTGAAAGTGAGGGGCTCGGCCATCCCCTTTTGCCCGCCGAGCGCTGCGTGCGCAATGACCTACGGCTTGGCGGTGAGCTGCGCGTTCTCGTGGTGAGCGGGTCAAACATGTCCGGCAAAAGCACACTCTTGCGGAGTGTCGGCACGAATGCCTTGCTCGCCCTGGCGGGAGCTCCGGTCTGCGCGCATCGGCTGCGCCTTTCGCCGCTCACCCTTGGAGCGTCGATTCGGATCCAAGACTCCCTCGAGACCGGGAGCTCGCGCTTTTATGCGGAGATTACGCGCATCCGTCGCTTGGTCGAGCGAGCGTCGGAAGGACTCCCCCTGCTTTTCTTGCTGGACGAGATCCTCGCCGGCACGAACTCCCATGACCGGCGAATCGGTGCCGAGGCCGTGGTTCGCGGTTTCGTGGAGCGAGGTGCCATCGGCCTCATCACGACACACGACCTCGCCCTTGCGCGGATCGCCGAGGACCTCGCCCCTCGCGCAGCGAACGTCCACTTCGAGGACCAGCTTCAGGACGGGCGCATCTGTTTTGACTTCCACCTGCGTGCCGGCGTTGTGCAGAAGAGCAACGCCCTGGCGCTGATGCGCGCGGTCGGGCTCGAGGTGTAGCCGGCCATACCCCCTTCTCAAGAGGGCCTGGGGGCAGTCGCGATTCAAGAGATCGATCGGGTCTTCCGAGACGATCTCGGCGGGATCCACCGGAGTGCGGAGGGAACCGGACCGGTGAGTCGCTTCGGAAGACCCTTGAAGGCTCTACGAAAGACGCTCCTCAGGAGCCACTTCGGCGTGCGCTTCGGTCGTGCGAGGCGCGCCGCTAAGCTGGCGTGGGCCGGATCTTTGCTGCTGACCGGCGCGTGCGGCCACTCCATCCTGCTCACGCCGCAGGAGCCTTCCGCCACGACCCAGCTTCTCCTCGTGCGCTCCCTCGACCGTGCCATCGCCCAGCTCGATCTCAGTCGCCTCGCCGGCCGACGCGTCGACCTCGAACTCGTCGCCCAGGCAGGAAATCTGGCGTTCGCGAAGGAGGTCATGAAGGAGAGGCTACGGGAGCGAGGCGTGCACCTCTCCTCCGACGCGCCCGAGATCAAACTTGTCGTCCTCGCGACCGTCCTCGGGACCGATCGCGGCGAGACCCTCGTGGGCTCCCCGGCCATGCAGCTCCCGATCGTCTCCTTGCCGGCGCCGGAGATCGCTCTTTTCAAGTGGATACGCCATCGCGGACTCGTGGAACTCGAAGTGGAGGCGCTCGAACCCGGAAGCGGGGACCTCATGGCGAAACTGGGACCCGAGATTGGTCGCGCAAAGCACGACGACTTCACCATCTTGATCGCCATCAACTTCACGGTAAGCGATGTTGACGATCAGCCCGAAGGGGCCGAGGACGGCCGCGAACGTCCGGGGCACCGACCCGTGGACGCAAGGCCCGACGGTCTCGCCGAGGGCGTGCCGGTCGCAAATCCATAGCGCTGCGGCAAATTCGGATTGAAGCACCCAGGACAAGGGGAAAACCCACGCCCCGCCGGCTCGTGCGCCGCCTCGAAGATCTCGGATGTCAGGTGGAGATCACCGCCCATGCAGCATAAAGCTTCCTAGTAGAGTTGGAGCCTGCGAAATCCCTCGGCCGCAAAGCCTGCGTGTTCGTGCAGCGCCTCGGCTTGCAGCTCGGCATCACCGGCAAGACCCGTCGGATTCTGGCTCGCATGGCAGAAAAGGGCCTCGCGCTTCAACCCTCGCATCGCCGCGATCTCTCGAAAGTGATCGGGGGCTGTGGTGTCGAACAGCCACAGCTCGCGCGCGATCCAAGGCGCCAATCCCTGCGCTACGAGCTCGGGGTAGAAGCTTGCGAGAAGCGATCGGGGGTAGAGTGCGTCCAGCACCGCCTCACCCGCCGCGCGATGATCGCTGTGACCGAGGCGAGCGAGGGCGCCGCTGCGTGTCCAGAGCGTGGTGGGGTCGTGGGCAAGTAACAGCTCGGGGCGCGCCGCTCGAATCTCGCGCACAAGGTCACGACGCAATGCATTGTCGTTCACGAGCTCGCCGTCGGCGTAGCCGAGAAATGTGGGCCTCGCGCATCCCAGCGTCGCGGCCGCACGCTCCGCTTCGTTCCTGCGCTGGGCCGCAAGCTCCGCTCCGCCACCTCCGCCCCGCGACCCATCGGTGCAGATCACGATCCGGACGTCCGCTCCCTCCCGCGCCAAGCCCGCCAGCGTCGCGCCGGCATAGAACTCGACATCGTCGGGATGCGCGCCCACGGCAAGCACGCGCGAGAGGATCATCGCCCGGGGTGATCCCCGCGGAGCTTCGAAAGGAGTTTGTCCCAGAAGCCGCCGAAGGCGCCGTTGCTCATGGCGAGGACCACGTCACCCGGCGCGAGCTCGCCGCCCAGCCACTCGACGATCGCCTCGGTACCCTCGATTGCCCGAGCGGGTGTCCCGCGCCTGCGCAGATCGCGCGCCAGCTCCTCGGCGGAAAACCGCTCGGTGACCTCGCCGGTTGCGCTATAGAGCGGAACGTCGGGCACGGCTGCGATCACCACGAGTTCGGCTCCCTCGAAGGCCGCGGCGTAGTCGGCCTGGAAGACTTTGCGGCGGCTCGTGTTGGTTCTGGGCTCGAACACGGCGACCAGACGGCGACCCGCGTAGCGGGCGCGCACTGCGGCAACCGTCTCCCGGACAGCCGTAGGGTGATGCGCGAAGTCGTCGAGCACGACGATCCCCCCCACCTCCCCGCGCACCTCCTGTCGTCGCTTCACGCCGCGGAAGGCAGGAAGCGCTGCGGTCGCCTCGGCCAGTGGGACGCCGAGCGCATCGACGACCGCGATCGCGGCCATCGCGTTTTCCACATTGTGTCGGCCGTCGAGTGGCACGAGCGCATGACCTTGTGGAATACCGTCTCGAGCGATCAGAAAGCGCGTACCCCGAGGTGTGACCTCAAGCGCGCTGGCCCGAAACCCGGCCCTCCGGCCCTCGCCGCGATCGCCCGCGTCATCGACGCCGTACGGGACGACTTGGCAGGGCGGCTTTTCGATCACGTCGCGCACGCCCGCATGGTCGATCGCCGCGACGAGGGTCCCATCTTTCGGCATGCGAGCCACCAGCGCGCGGAAGGCCTGCTTCACATGATCTAGGTCGCGGTAGATGTCAGCGTGGTCAAACTCGACGGACGTGATCACCGCCGTGCGCGCTCCGTAGTGGAGGAACTTCGGAGTCTTGTCAAAGAATGCCGTATCGTACTCGTCTCCCTCGACGACAAAATGCGGCCCCTTCCCCTCCCGAAAGCTTCCGCCAAAGTTCTCGGCGATGCCGCCCACGAGCAGCGACGGATCGCGTCCCGTTTCGAGCAGCAAAGTGGCAACGAGGCTCGTCGTGGTCGTCTTGCCGTGGGTTCCCGCGACCACGACGGAGTGCTTGCCTGCGATGGCGAGCTCGTGAAGGGCGTCGGGAAAAGAAAGGCAGCGCACCCCACTTTGGAGCGCCGCCTGGGCTTCGGGATTGGTCGGGCGCACCGCGTTGCCGATCACGATGAGGTCAGGGCGGCGCAGCTGCACGTGTTCCGGAGCAAAACCCTGGGAGACAGAGATCCCCCAGCGTTCGAGGGCGGTACTCATCGGCGGATAGAGATTCTCATCCGAGCCGGTGACCTCGATCCCGCGGGCCTTCAGCAAGCCTGCGAGCGAGCCCATGCCCGTGCCCCCGATCGCAACAAAATGGACGTGGTGCGGTGTCATGCATCTGCCAGGAACGACTCGAGCAAAAGATCGTGAATCAAGGGTCGCAGCTTGTATTGACTGCGCTTCGCGATGAGATGGATGCGGTTGGTGAGCATGACCACGATGCACTCGCGATCGAGATCGATCCACAGCGAGGTGCCGGTAAAGCCGAGATGCCCGACCGAATGCTCCGAGAAGAACTGACCCGACGACGAAGCGCCCTTGGTCGGCGTGTCCCAGCCGAGGGCCCAATCCGAGCTCTTTGGCAGATGTTGACGCGTGAAGAACGCGCGAACGAGTTCGGGAGGGAAGGCGCTGCTGCGCTCGTGGTAGACGTCGAGCAGGACCTGCGCATAGCGCATCACGTCATCTGCGCTGGCAAAGAGACCGGCGTGCCCGGCCACGCCACCCATCACCGATGCGTTCGGATCGTGCACCTCGCCCCAGACGATGCGCCCGCGCCAGGGGCAGTTCTCGGTTGCTGCAAAGTGTCGGCGCACGTTCTCCGGCGGGGCACCTCCTCCGAGAGGTGGCCGCAAAAAGGAGGTGTGGGACAAGCCGAGGGGGTGAAAGATACGCGCGTCGCAGAAGACATCGAGGCTCTGGCGGGTCGCGCTCTCGACGAGCGCCCCGAGCACAATGAAGTCAAGGTCGCCATACACCGCGGCCGCTCCGGGCTCGTGCATGAGGGCGGAGCGACAGATCCTTTGCAGCACAAACTCTCGCGCGGAAGGAGTGCCGATGAGGCGCTCTCCCGTCTTGCGCTCCCGCTCGACCAAAAGCTCATGAAAGGCCCGCCAGGGCTTGAGCCCGGAGGAGTGCGTGAGCAGGTGGCGCAAAGTGACCGCCTCCTTCCCGCGCTCAGCAAAGGCCGGCAGATGCTTGGCCACCGGATCATCGAGGGCGACGGCGCCATCCTGGACGAGCCAGAGCAGCGCGCTCGTCGTGGCCAGCGGCTTGGTGAGCGACGCCAGATCGAAGAGGGTCTCACGACCCATCGGAACTCGTTCTGGGCGCGAGGCCGCAAGGCCGCGGACGGAAGCGTGTTCCAGCAGCTCCCCTTCGCGTGGCATGCGGGCGAGCACGACAGCTCCGGCGGTTTCACCGCTCTCGATCGCCTTGTCGAGCGCACGATCGACGCGAGTCAGCTTGCGCCGAATGACCGACTTCCTCATCGCCTCATTCCGTTGACACCACTCCCCGTTCCAGCGGCTCCACCACCCCAAGCTCCCCGTCGATCCTTCCGCGCACCCCGAAGGGCCACGTCAGATTGGGCGCTCCGTGCCCGAAGGGGAGGCCCAAGACGAGGGGGACCTGAAGCGGGCCCACCACCGCCGCAACCACCTCCTCGGCAGAGGGACGCGGGTAGCGCGAATCGTCGCAACCGCTGAGGTGCCCGACACCGACCCCCGCCACGGCGTCGAGCTTGCCGGCGGCCCGGAGCTGCTGCATGAGTCGGTCGATACGGTAGGGACGCTCGCCGATCTCCTCGAACAGGAGGATTGCACCGCGTGTGTCGATCTCCCAGGGCGTTCCCAGGCTCGCAACGAGCGTCACGAGGTTCCCACCCACAAGGCGTCCCTCGGCGCGGGCGCCACCCAAGCCGCGCCCGCGAAGGAGCGGCCCCGGCGATGCACCGGTCAGCACAGAGACGAGCGCAGCCAAGGCCTCCGCCGTCTGGTGGTCGCCCTTTTCCAGCATTGGACCGTGGAAGCCCACCATTCCCGCACAGCGACGCTGCCAGAGCAGAAGGGTCGTGATGTCGCTGTAGCCCACGAGCGGCTTGCGAGCTGCACGGACCTGATGTGCATCGAGCATGGACACGATTCGGTGGCATCCATACCCACCCCGGGCGCAGACGACGACGTCGATCTGCGGATCGGCAAAAAGCTCGGAGAGCTCTTTGCTCCGGCGTGCGTCGTCTCCCGCAAGGAAACCGTCGACATTGAGCAGGTCATCACGCCGCTGCACCTGAAAGCCGGCTCGCCGCCACATCGCCTCCCCGGAGGCGAGCTTCTTCGGATCAATCGGAAAGGCCGGTGCGGCGATGCCGATCGTGCCCCCCGGCCGCAACGCACGAGGCTTCGCGAGCGGAGGCACTTAGAAGGGATCTTCTTCGAACGACGAGCCGCCGCGGCTCCCGAGGTCGTTCGAACTCGGGGTGCGGCCCGGCGTGTCGGATCCGCTGCGGGTGGAGAGCGACTCGAAACGGGCGTAGCGACCCTCGAAGTGCAACCGAATGGTGTCCGTCGGGCCGTTGCGCTGCTTTGCGATGATGAGCTCAGCAATCCCTTCGTCTTGTGTGTCCTTGTTATACACCTCATCCCGATAGATGAAGGCGATCACGTCGGCGTCCTGCTCGATCGCTCCCGACTCGCGCAAATCCGCAAGCATCGGCCGCTTGTCGGCACGCGCCTCGGGCCCCCGATTGAGCTGCGAGAGCGCGATCACGGGGATGTTGAGCTCTTTGGCGAGGCCCTTGAGCCCGCGGCTGATCTCGGAGATTTCCTGCTCGCGGCGTTCCGCGGTGCCATCGGAGCGGGCCAGCTGGAGGTAGTCGACGATCACGAGATCAAGACCGCGCTCGGCCGCGATGCGCCGCGACTTTGCCTTGATCTCGAGCACGGTGGCCGCGGTGCCATCATCGATGAAGATCTGAGCCTCCGCGAGGCGACCCGCCGCGTTCACCAGGCGCTGGTGATCGTTCACGGCGATGAAGCCGCGCCGGAACGCCGTCGAATCGATGCGGGCCTCGGAGGCGAGCAGCCGCAGCACGAGCGAGCGCGTCGTCATCTCGAGCGAGAAGACTGCGACCTTCTTGGCGTGATCGGCGGCGGCGTTCCGCGCAATGTTAAGGGCGAGTGCCGTCTTTCCCATGGACGGGCGTGCGGCAATGATAACGAGCTCGCCGGGCTGGAGTCCGCCCGTGATCTCGTCAAGGTCTTTGAAGCCGGTGGGGAGGCCCGTCAGCTCGCCGCCACGGTTCATCAGCGCCTCGACGAAATCGAAGGCGTCGTGGATCTCGTCGTCGAGCTTGCGGAAGGCCTGCCGGCTCTTCTCCTGGCCGATCTCGAACATCTTGCCTTGGGCAAGGTCGAGCAGGCGGTCTGCGTTCTCCGCCTGCTCGAAACCCATCTCGACGACCTCGGTCGCGACTCCAATCAGCGCCCGCTTGACAGCCTTGTCTCGCACGATGCGTGCGTGATGGAGTACGTGCGCTGCCGTGGATTCATAGTCCACGAGTTCCGCGAGAGCCGTGTGCCCGCCCACCGCGTCAAGCTGCTTGTGACTCAAGAGGTGATCGGAGAGAGTGTGCAGATCCACCGGAGAGTTCGCGTCCTTCAGCACGATCATCGCCCGGTAGAGGATCTGGTGCGAGGGATGGTAGAAGTCCTCGGGCTTCACTTCGGTGTAGACCGAGTGGAGCGAGGAATCGTCGAGGAGAATCGCGGAGAGGACGGCCTTCTCTGCCTCGAGGTCGTGGGGCGGTACGCGGCCCTGAGGCCGCGCTGTCGCCCTCGGATCGCTGTCCGTCGTCCCTCGTGTCGCCCGCGCCACGCCACCCCCCCCGGATAGCGGGTTATCCGACGGCTTCTATATCACTCTGCGGCAGTGACTTTCACCTTGACATTCGCCACGATTTCTCGATGAAGCCGAATCGAGACGGTGTGCTCGCCCACCTCCCGGATCGGCTCCTCGAGCTGGATCTTGCGGCGGTCGATCTCAATCCCCTTGGCAGCGAGTTCCTCGGCGATCTGGCTCGCAGTCACCGAGCCGAAGAGCTTGCCCTCCTCACCCGCTTGGGCGGTGAACTCGAGCCGCTGCGCCTGCAGGCGGTCGCGCTGGGCTTCGAAGGCCCTGCGCTCACGCGTGACCCGCTCGGCGACGACGCGCTTGTGATGCTCGAGCTCACTGACGTTGGCGTCCGTCGCGGGCATCGCCTTGCCCTGGGGGAGAAGATAGTTCCGCGCGAAGCCCGGTTTTACCGATACGACATCCCCGGCGTCTCCAAGACTCGGCACGTCTTCGCGCAAAATGAGCTTCACATGGGCCACGGCTAGATCCCCACCGAGACGAAGGGGATCAACGCCAGCTGGCGGGCACGCTTGACCGCGACGGTGATCGCTCGCTGGTGGCGGGCGCAATTGCCCGAGATCCGGCGCGGGATCAGCTTCCCTGTCTCGCTCACGAAGAACTTGAGGGCCTTGGGATCCTTGTACTCGATGCCGATATTGGTGTCGGCGCAGAAGCGGCACACCTTACGCCGCGTAAACATGCGCTTGGCCGCCTTACGGGCCTTCTTTCGAGCCTTCGCCCGCAGGCGGGCCTTGGGTCCGTAGCTGCGCTCGCGGTCGCCGTAGGCTCCGCGCTCGCCATATCCTCCGCGGTCCCCTCCGCCGAAACCGCCTCGCTCGCCAAAGCCGCCGCGATCCCCGAAGCCGCCCCGATCGCCCCGGTCGGCGAACGGCGCGCGATCACCGCCGCGCTCGCGGTCCCGCTCGTCGCCTCCTCCGTCGCTCATCCCCATGGCCTACTCCTCGTCCTCGTCGGGCTCTTCGTCTGTTTCAACGTCGTCGGGGTCCACGGCGTTCGCGAAGGGTGCCGCACTGGCCGCAGCGCGCGCCTCGCGCTCCGCCTGCTCGCGTGCTCGCTCCTCCTCGGCTTCCCGTGCAGCACGTTCGGCGGCACGCTGCTTGCGCAGACGCTCCTCCTCGGCAGCGGCCGCCTTGCGGCCTTCGATATCCGTGACCTCTTCATTCACCATCACGGTGAGGAAACGAAGCACCGACTCCTCGAGGCGCAGCGTGCGCTCGAGTTCCTTCACGGCGGGACCGCCGTCCAGGTACTGCAGGGTGTAGTAGTGACCCTTTTGGAACTTCTGAATCTCGTAGGCGAGTTTGCGCTTGCCCACGTCATCGACACCCAACCGCACGGCGCCCTGCTTCTCGATCAGGGCATCGAGCTTTTGGAGCATCGCCTCCCGACCCTCGTCGGAGATCTCGGGCTGAACGATGAAAGTCGTCTCGTACTCCCGCAACGCGTTCCTCCTCGTGGACAGTCGCCGCGGCGACCGAGTCTCCGGTTTGCGCGCCGACCGGCGGGACCGGTTCCGGCAACGAGAGACTGAGGCGAAGTATGGAGAGCCCCGGGCGGGCTCGCTGGACCGTAGACGTTTAGCGCAGGGGCGGTGGGGACGGAAAGGGCCGAGGGGGAGGTGTGAGCCTGCTCTCTCGCCAAGGCGCCCGGCGACGGCACGCTGGCCTTCCGCCGGAGCGACCCCGGAGCGCCCGGCGCTCCAGTGGCCCACCCCGTCAGCGCACGCCCATGGTGGGGACTCCGCGAACTCGAGTCGAGCGGAGGCCTTCGCAAGCGGGACTAGCGGATCCCGAGCGAGCGCCGGGCGAGCTCCCAGAACAGACCACCCAGAGCGATCGAGACCAGAATCAGCACGATCTTCGGCAGCTGCGCGATCCTCCAGAACAGCACGTGCACCGAGGTCGGCTCCACGTTCTGCAAGATCACAATGATCAGGAGGGCAGCGCCCACCGTCTTCAAGATCCCGACCGGGTGGCGGGACACGAATCCGCCGACGCGCTGTACGAAAGTCCGCCCGCCCGGCAAGCGCTCACGCTTCTTGGCGCCGGAAGGCAGCTCCGGGGAGGGTTCGTAGCCGCCGTTGGTCTTGGAAGGGGTCGGCGTCGAGGTGGTCATGGGGGGCCTCCGTGTGGCTGAGCTTTCCCTAGCCGGGGTAGCACGCCGACCCGGCGCGTGCCGCCCCGATCCCGTCGCTTCGCTCCGCCGTCGGCTCGGTCAAGATGCCCTTTGGGAGCTCCGATACGCCACGCGCAGGGCAGCACTTCGCGCGCAGGCGGGAGCCTATCTTTGATCGGCAAGACCATCGGCAACTACCGGATCGACGAGAAGCTCGGTGAGGGTGGCGTGGGCCTCGTGTGGAAGGCGACCGATCTCACCCTTGGCCGGCCGGTCGCCCTCAAGGTGCTGCGCGCAGAGTTCGTGGCACGCGACGGCGTGGTCGAGCGATTCCGATCCGAAGCGCTGATGCTCGCGCGCCTCAACCACCCGAATGTCGCCACCCTCTACAGCTTCGTGTGCGAGGGCGACCTGCTCATGATGGTGATGGAATACGTCCAGGGTCAGACCTTCGAACACCTGGTACACGCGTTCGGTCCGATGCGCTTCCAGCGCGCCCTTCCCCTGTACTTCCAGGCTCTCGATGGCATCGAATACGCGCACGAACACGGCATTGTGCACCGAGACATCAAAGGCTCCAACGTGATGCTGAATCATCTTGGGGTGGTCAAGGCGATGGACTTCGGTATCGCGCGTGTCCTCGGCAGCGTGCATCTCACACAAAACGAGCATCGCGTTGGAACGCCTGCCTTTATGGCGCCTGAGCAAATCCGTGGCGAGGAGGCGGACATCCGCTCCGACGTGTATTCCCTCGGCCTCCTGCTCTACCTGCTGCTCACCGGCAAGGCGCCCTTTTCCGCAAAGAGCGACTATGAGCTGTGCCGCATGCACCTCGAGGAGGCGCCGCCTCCGCCACGGACGATCGTGGGAGACATTCCCGACGCGGTTGAGCGGGCGGTGCTGCGCTCGCTGGCAAAAGCACCCGGAGAGCGATTCGCCAGCGTGCGTGAGCTTCGGGCGGCGCTTTCGACCGGATTTGTCCCCACCTTGACAACACCCATGGGTCTTAGCGCTGTCGGTTCGAAGAAGACCGTTGTGCTGCCCGAGGATGAGCCGGCCCCTGCGTCTCGCGGAATGGCGAAGACGCTGGAGTTCGATGACGGGGACGAGCGTCCCGGAACTGCGAGTCGCACGAGAAGAGCCGACGCCGAGGACACGGCGAGCATGCAGAGCTTGCCGACGCTCCATTCCTGGGTCGCCGCGCCAGGGCAAGGCTCCCGCAGAGGCTTCGCCTTTGCGATTGGCGGAGCGACGCTCGCGGCAGTCGTCGCGCTTTGGGCCGCCCCCCTGCTCGGCCCGGAGACTCCCGCACCGGCGCTCGCGCCTAGCGCAGCCGCCAGCGCGTCGGCGGAGGCCCCGGCAGCTTCGCCGGCGCCCGCGCCCTCGAGCCAAACCGCGGAGCTCGCGAGCGAAGCTCGGACGCAGACGCCCGCGCCCCCGAGCCAAACGGCAGAGCTCGCGACCGAAGCTCGGACGCAGACGCCCGCGCCCCCGAGCCAAACGGCAGAGCTCGCGAGCGAAGCGCGGACGGAGACGCCCACACCCCCTGTGGCGGGGCATCGCTCCGGGGCGCACAAGCGAACACCGTCCAAACGGGCAGTACGCCGGAGTGCGCCCGCAATGCCGACGCCAGAGGCGCTGCCGGCGGCGCCCGACGAGCCGCAGGAGGATGGATGGGTCATTCGAAGACGCTGATCGTCGGCCTAGGCCTTGCGGCTGCACTTGGATGCGCGGGAGTCGTGGGCAAGGTGCAAAGGTCCCTGCGCAGCCCGGGCGAAAAGCTCGCGACCGTGCCGGACGATGTTTGGTCGGAGTACAAGTGCGGCGAGCAGAAGCTACCCCTGTTCCGCCTCGAGCGGACGGAGCTCGTACCCCAGCGCGTGACGGCCGGGGAGAATGTCAATCACCGTATAGTGTATGCGCTCTGCCCCACCGAGCCCACCTTGGTCATCGAGGGCACGCTGCAGACCCGAATCCTATTCAAGGGCAAGCCGGTGGTGCGCGATGCCGACGGCCACTACGAGATCAAGCCTGGGCGCTGGGTGGTGGACACCTTCATCCAGATCCCTCCCCAAGCGGAGACGGGCATCTATTCCGTCGAAGTCCAGTTCCTGAGCGAGACGGTCAACTTTCGCGAGGAGCGGAGCTTTGCCGTCGAGCACAGGCAGCAGAAGCAGTAGCTACGCCGATTAGATCCCGGCGGAATGCTCGCTTCCCCGGACCAGCAGATACGGCCTGCGTTTGCGCACCGGCTCTGCCCCCGGCAGAAAACGGCAGGCCGCAGAGGCGTAGTGCGCGGAGATGGCGCGCCGGAAGCCGTCGGTGCGGTTGTGGCCGGAGCCGTGGATCAACACGGGATGGAAGAACACGGTGTCTCCCGGCTCCATCACAAGATGCACGCGCTCGGGATGGGCGCCCACGCCCTTCGCGCCGAAGTACGCAAGGTTCACCCACTCCCAGTCCGGATTCTCGTGCGGCAGAAGCTCCCCGCGGTGCGTGCCGGGCACAACGACGAGGCAGCCATTCTCGCGCGTGCAGGGCTCAAGCGCGGTCCAAGCGCCCACAATCTGGTCCGCGGGACGAAACGGAAAGTAGAGCAGATCCTGATGAAGGGGGTGTCGGCCATCGACCCCCGGTGGCTTGTTGATCAGCATGCTGTGGATGGACTTGATGTCCGGTCCGGTGAACTGCTCGGCCGCATCGAGCAGGCGCGGATGCTTCACGTAACCCTCGTAAAGAACGGGGTCGTTCTGAAAATCCTGGATCTTCGCAATCGCCTCGGCCCGCGTCCCGGGCCGCACCGCCCCCTTTGCGACCATCACGTCGCGCATCACCGTCATCCCCGGCGCCGGTGGCACTTCCTCGTTCACAATCGCAAGAAAGCGCTTCACGAAGGGTTCAAGCTCGCTTTCCGAGAAAAAGTGCCGCTTCACGAGATAGCCGCGGTCTCTGTAGTGGCGCAGCTCGTCCGGGGTGAAAGGCGTCTCGCTCACGTGGGTCGCTCCAAAGGGCCCAGAGCCTTGGGCCGGAAGCCTACATCGCTGTCGTTCTGCCAGAAAGCCGCGCTCTCCGGAAGAGCGCTCGCCGGCGCGCGAGCCTCGCCCATCTTCGCGCCGCTCCATCTTCTCGACCCTACGGGTTCTCGCTCCCGCTCCGCCTCTCACTCGTGTCGCTATCCTTGGCCGAGGGGTGCAGACTGCGTCAGTTCTTGAATCTCCCACAGACGCTCCTCGAGCCGTGCACGCACCGCAGGCCAGTCGGACGCGATGATCCCGAAATAGACGCTATCGCGCAGGCGCCCCGACGCCGTCACCATGTGATGACGCAGCGTTCCTTCTTCGGTCGCGCCGATCCGCAAGATCGCCGCGCGCGAGCGCGTGTTCAGAGCGTCTGTCTTGAGCTCGACGCGGATGCAGCCCAGCGCCTCGAACGCGTGACGGAGCATGAGATACTTCGCCTCGGTGTTGATGCCGGTTCGTTGCCATGGGGGCGCGATCCAGGTGTAGCCGATCTCGATGCGCGGCTGTGCGGGCTCGAAGGTGTGAAAGCGCGTGCTGCCGACCACTCTGCCCGACGCCCACTCGATCGTCGCGAAAGGAAGCGCGCAGCCGGAGACCTGTTGCGCCAGCGCCTACTCCACGTAGGACGCCATGTCTTCCCGGGTGGTAAGCGGCGGACGCGGGTTCCAGCGCCAGATCTCGGGGTCGAGGCCCACGCAGGAGAGGGCTTCGACGTGGCTGCGCGAGAGCGGCTCAAGCCGCACAAACTTCCCTGAAAGAGCGATGGGTTCGAGCTTCATGGCGCACTGGCCGCGAGGCGCTGCTCGAGGCGGAGCTTTAGCTCGGGCCAGTCCCGGGCCAGGATGCTGTAGTAGACGGAATCCCGGAGGTAACCGTCCGGCATCACCATATGGGCGCGAAAGATGCCCTCTTGGCTCGCGCCGATCCGGAGCAGCGCGGCGCGGGAGCGCCCGTTGCGCGCGTCCGTCTTGAACTCGACACGGTTCATGCCGAGGCGCTCAATCGCGTGGGCGAGGAGCAGGAGCTTGGCTTCGGTGTTGAGCGCCGTGCGCTGCCACTTGGGCGCGAGCCAAGTGGCGCCAATCTCGAGCCGGCGGTGCGCGCGCTCGATCGCCAGATAGCTCGTTGATCCGACGACCGCGCCCGAGACTCGGTCTCGGGTCGCGAACGGGAGCGCTGTGCCGAGGGCCTGTTGGCGCAGCGCAGCCTCGATGTAGCCACGCAGGTCGTCCGGCGTCTCCATCCGGAAGGGGAAGAAGCGGAAGAGCCCGCAGTCAAGACTCGCCTCGCAGAGTGCCGCGTGATGGACCATCGACAGCGGCTCCAGCCGCACGGCGCTGCCCTCGAGGACGAGCGGTTCGAGCTTCATGACCGCCTCACCGCGGCGCCACGAGCTCAATCAGCCGGCGGTGGACCCGCGGATCCTGGGTCAGCTCCGGATGGAAGGTCGCCGCCAGCACGTGACCCTGCTGCACCAGAACGGGCTCCCCGTCGACGCGCGCGAGGACCTGCACTTCCTCGCCCGGCCGGCGCAGTCTTGGTGCTCGGATAAAGACGCAGCACAGACCCTCGAGGCCTAGGGCGGCGCCCGCGTCGACTTCCGCGGCGAAGGAATCGACCTGGGTTCCGTAGGCGTTGCGCACGGCGATGATGTCGAGCACCTCCAGTGTCTCCACAGGACGGTTTTCGACCTGGCGGGCCAGCAAGATGGCTCCCGCGCATGTGCCGAGTACGGGCATTCCCGCCCGAATGCGCTCGCGGAGCGGCGCGTAGAGCCCGAGCCGGGCCATGCCCTTCGAGATGGTTGTGCTTTCACCGCCGGGGAGCACGAGCGCTTCGACGCCGTCGATGTCTTTCTCGGTGCGTACCTCGCACGCCTCGGCACCTGCGTGCGCGAGAGCGCGCGCGTGCGCGGCCACATCGCCCTGGATCGCGAGGATCCCGATGCGCGGCCCTGAGGTCGTCACGACGCCGACTCCAGCGCACCTGGTAACCCGAGTGTCTCTTGTACGAGGTCGGCGACCCGCGCAGCGGCCGCGTCACCGCTCGCGCGCAACCCCTCGGCGACGCGCGCTCGATCGGTCGGTCCCTTGTTCTGACTGAGTTTGCGAGCTCCCACGATGCGCGTGATCGGAAGTTCGAAGGCGACGATGGCGCTGAGCAGGCCTTCCGCGTAGTCCGCAGGGATGGAATCAAAGCTGCGGGGTTCGGGGAAGGCAGACTCGTAGAAGCTCATCGTGCGACCGAGGAGGTCGCGGACCGCGTCCCGGTTCTCGATCACCCGGGGCGCTCCGCACACATGGACGGCGACGTAGTCCCAGGTGGGCACGTTCCGCGGTCCTGTGTACCAGCGAGGCGAGACGTAGGCGTGAGGACCCAGAAAGACCGCGAGGGCGGGGGACTTGCCATCAAAGCTCTTCCACTGCGCGTTGGCCCGGGCGAGGTGCCCGCAGAGGACTCCGTGCGGACCCCGTCCTGGATCGAGAAGCATCGGCAGATGAGTGGCGTGGGGAACGCCGTCCTCGACCGTGACGAGCAGCCCGAATCCGTTCGTCTGCACAAGGGCATGCAGCACGCGCGGATCGTCCTCTTGAAAGGAACTCGGGACGTACACGGCTTGCCGCGCCCTCTCACCACCCTCGCGTCGCGAGACGGTCGGTCTCTGCGAGCGTCTCCATCGCGAGGCCCTCCATGGCCTTGCCAAGGCCACGCGAAGCCGCGAGCACCTCGGCGGGATCCTTCCAGTGCGTGGTGGCTCTCACGACGGCCGCCGCGCGCGCGGCCGGATCTTCGCTCTTGAAGATCCCCGAGCCCACAAAGACCGCTTCGGCTCCGAGCGCCATACAAAGCGCGGCGTCGGCCGGCGTGGCGATGCCGCCGGCAGCGAAATTGGGAACCGGCAGGCTCCCCGTCTCGTGCACCCGCTGCGCGAGTTCGAGCGGGGCCCGCAGCTCCTTGGCGAAGCCCGGCACCTCCTCAGGGGAAAGGGCGTGGAGACGCCGGATCGCGCCCACCACGCTGCGCAGATGACGCACCGCTTCGACGATGTTCCCACTGCCGGCTTCGCCCTTGGTGCGGATCATGGCCGCCCCTTCCGAGATCCGGCGCAGCGCTTCCCCAAGATCACGTGCGCCGCACACGAAGGGCGAGCGGAAGGCATGCTTGTCCACGTGGTGCTCTTCGTCGGCGGGTGTCAGCACTTCACTCTCGTCAATGAAGTCGACCCCTAACGTCTCGAGCACGCGCGCCTCGACGAAGTGGCCGATCCGCACCTTCGCCATCACCGGGATCGATACCGTCCGCTGGATGCCCTCGATCACCTGAATCGAGCACATGCGCGCGACGCCTCCTTCCTTGCGGATGTCGGCGGGAACGCGCTCGAGCGCCATCACTGCCGCGGCGCCCGCGTCCTCGGCGATCTTGGCTTGCTCGGGGCTGGTGACGTCCATGATCACTCCGCCCTTTAGCATCTCGGCGAGACCCACCTTGATCTCAAATGACTGGGCCGTGGTGCGTTGCCCGTTGCCCTTCTCCTGCACGTTTCCTCCCTCGCGCATCCCCTGCGCGGACCTTCGTCTCATCGTATGGGGGCCGCCTTGTGTCCTGCTTAGACGATCCCTTCGTCGAGTCCGGTTGCGGCGCCCGAGCGCAGCCGCTCTCGAACCACCTCTGCCAGTCGCCGAATACCCCGGCGGATCTCCTCCTCTTTTGCGAGCGCGATGGACAGGCGCAGCCCGTTCGAGGGCCGGCGATCGTGACGAAACTGGAATCCCGGTGCGAACATCACTCCTGCCCGCACCGCATCCGCCAAAAGATCCGCGGTATCGATCCCGCCCGGAAGTTCCACCCAGATCTGATGTCCTCCTTCGGGCGTGGTCCAGCGCGTGCCATCGGGCATCTCGGCCGCAAGGGCTTCGAGGAGCGCGTCCCTCCGCCGCAGAAGCGTCCGGCGCACCCTCCCAAGATGGCGGTCGTAGGCCCCGCTTTCCACGAAGTCCGCAAGCGCGGCTTGGAGCACGAGCGCGCCGCCGAGGTCGGTCGCCTGCTTGAGCGCCAGAATGCCGTCGAGGGTACGGCCGCGGGCCGTGATGCAGCCGACGCGTGCGCCCGGGAAGAGCGATTTCGAGAACGAGAACAACTGGACGACAAGGCCTCGCTCGTCGAGCGCAGCGAGCGGCGAAACCGGTTTGCCTGCGTAACGAAGGTCCATCTCATAGGCGTCCTCGACGACGGGCTTGCCGGTGCTCGCGGCGACGCTGAGCAGAGCGCGCCTGTGCGTCAGCGAGGTGCTCGTGCCGAGGGGGTTGTGGAAGGTCGGCATGGTGTAGAAGAGCTTCACCTCGGGTCGCGCCAGCGCCTGCTCGAGCGCGGCCAGATCGGGCGCGCCGTCTCGGATTGGAATCGGCGCGGCGCGCACGCCGAGCGCCACCAGCGCCGCGTGCACGTTGTGATACGTGGGCTCCTCGACCGCCACGGTGTCGCCCGGTTCGGCAAAAACCCGCAGCACCAGGGTGATGCCTTCGCTCGCTCCTTGTGTGACAGCGAGGCTGTCGGGTGTCGCCTTGACCCCTGTGGCGCACAAGCGCGCCGCAAGCGTCCCGCGCAAGCCGGCGTGGCCCTGCGGACCGCCGTACCGCAGCAGGTCGCTCCCGCCCTGCGCAAGCACCCGGTTCAGCGAGCGGCGGAACTCCTCCACGGGATACAGCGAGGGGTCTGGCACGAGTGAGTGTAGGGGCACACTGCCGACGGGTGCGGCGTAACGCGGACGGGTGCGTTCCAAGTCAAGCAGGCGCTCGACGACGGGCGCGAGTGGGAGTTCGCGAAGGGGCTGCGCAGGTACAGACTCGCGCACGAACGTGCCCCGCCCGACGGTCGCCTCGACCAATCCTTCGCGCGAAAGCTCTTCGTAGGCGAGCGCGACCGTGTCGCGATTCACCCCCAGCTCGGCGGCGAGGGCGCGGATAGTGGGCAGCCGGGACCCCGGCGCGAGCTGACCCGACGCAATCTCGGCCCGCACCCGCTCGGCGATCTGCCGGTAGACCGGGGAGGCTTCGCGGAGGGCCGTAGGAGAGGCCATTGCATCAAACTACATGGCAGACAATACCCAGTCAATCGGACATATTTTAAATATTTACGGAAGTATGTACCTAGCGCACACCGGACAATCGGCGATTGTACCCCTCGGGGCGTCTGTGGTTTTTAGCCACATAATCGAAAATGAAACAAATTACAACCTAGATTTGTCGTTTTTCATTGACACGGCGATTTAGGCCTGCGTATCCGCTTATTCCAGGAGGGGGATTCCATGTCTTCGGAGGTAAAGTGCATTCCGCCGAGCGTCGATCTTGCCAAGATTCCCAGCGAGTATGATGGCCTTTGGGTTGTCGTTAACCGATCCAATCAGGCCATCCTCGGGTCCGGTGATACATCTAGGAAGGCATTAGAGTGCTCACGACGCGCGACCGATGATCCCACTATCGTCATCGCATACGTTCCGAAAGAAGAGCACGTGGTTCTTATATCCCATCCAAAATAGTGCATGGCAAAATGGAAGATCAAATATACCGGACGGCCGGGGCGAACGAAGCGGCCATATATTGAGGTCGTTCTCCGTTTTGCTGGCAAGCAAACGCCGGGGCACCCAATGGTCGTGGATACCGGGTCTGACAGATGCATGTTCAATGAGCAATTGGCGAGAGATTATCTCGACATCAATCCGGCTATGTACGGCATGCTTGACAAGGCGACTGGTTTGAGCGGCACAGATGACGTAGCGGTCTTTCCACACCTTGAAGTGTTTCTTCCAGAACTCAAACGATCTTTCATTGTCAGCGCACAGTTCAAGTTTCTTCTTTTTCCCGGCGTGATCGGTCACGAGGGCGTCTTGAATCAATTGAAGGTAACGTTTCATCACGGCGAATACTTCGAAATCGACGACTCAGACCATCCCTAAACGACCGCTGATTGTTCGGCATGGCGTGGCTCGCCTCGGTACGACGAGGCTTGGTATGGCAAGGTGAGGTAAGGGGAACCCGGAGGACCTAGCGATCCTTCGGGTTCTTCTTTTTTGGTGCCTTGGAACGCGGTTCAGGCTTCGGCCAGCCCTCCGCTGGGCGCTTGGCTTCTAGGGCGCGCTTCACGGCGGTCTGCCAGTCCCCGGGAAGCTTGAGCCGGTCGGCCTTGGGGCCGGGCTTTTTCTTCGACTTGGCCATGGCGCTATAGTAGATCGCAGCGGTGAATGGAGCCGGAGGGGATTGGACCCTCGGCCCGCGACTTCCAAGGCCCGGACCAGCACCAAGCTCGGCCCCATATCACTGCGATCACTTAGCAGACGGCAGAATGGACTTGGCAGGCGGTTTCGCGACTGCCTTGCGTCGCTTTGCGGCAATCTTCTTGATGGATGGTTCGGCGGGAAGGTGTTCTGGCATCGTTCCGCCAATCCTCGCGATACTGGCTCGAACCTCGCGACCTACGCCATGGTGGGTATCGGTAACGGCTTTAGCGCCGCTGATTGGCTCTCGGCTGAGCTTTTGCTCGGTTTGTGTGATTCTAAACTCATTCGCAGCTAGCTCGGCGTGTCCTGCTCGGTCGAGCAGGTCCGCGGCACCTGGCAGTCCCTTCATTCGCTTGATGTCTTTCAGAGAGAAGCCACCGTAGAGGCCGCGATAGCCCGCGTCTTGAAAAATCGCGAACTCCATATTGGTGCGGACCCCAGCCCGTTTTGCAGCTCCGGAAAGATGACGGTTCGCTTGGGTGACTCTCTCGCGCAAGAACATTCTCCGCTCCTCCGCAGGGAGTTGGTCAATCAGCTCCATGCGGCGCGTTTGGACTGCAAAGTAGGCCTGAGCCGCGGCAATCTCGGGCTTCGAGGGATCGCCGTTCATCGCGATGAGATAACAGGCGAATCGGGCAAGGAAGTAGTCCGGAATGGAGCGCTTAGATTGACTTCCGATCTCGACCATTTTGCTGGTAGCAGCAAATTGGTTTGCGGGATCGACGCCTACGCTCGCGCATGATTGCTTTGCGCGGGAGATCGCTTCTTCGAAGTTTCTCCACTGTTCGTAGCCGAAGGGCACAGTGGACTCGCCGATACAGGCGGTTCGGGCGTCCATTCTTGCCAGCGATTTCGACGCCCGGAAGGGAAAGCGTGGGTAGTCCCTTGGGGGTAGGACAGTACCCCATAAT
>Ga0116216_10000693_pt1 | contig 25568 bp, 22 predicted proteins | sample Sb_taG_11_FD_89696 | JGI IMG/M metagenome (GOLD analysis project Ga0116216, IMG submission 89696) | Peat soil microbial communities from Weissenstadt, Germany - Sb_50d_3_AS metaG | ecosystem: Environmental > Terrestrial > Soil > Wetlands > Peat | place: Germany: Weissenstadt | collected 2010-09-21
ACCCGCTCGGTGATGACGTCCGGCGGGATGTCTTTCACGTCGTTCGCAGCGTCGCTCCAGAAGACGGTGACATACCCGAGCTCGTGCGCGATCGACACGACCTCACGGTTGAAACGGCCGTGCGGCGGCCGGAAGAGCGAGATGGGCTTGCCGGTGAAGCGTTCCAGCAATGCCCCGTCCTGCGCGATCTGCGCGACGATCTGCTCTTCGGGCAGCCCGGTCAGGGTGAAATGGTTGAAGGTGTGGTTGCCGATCTCGTCACCCGACTGCACGATGCGGCTGACGAGCTCCGGGAACTCCTGAGCGTTGCGGCCGACGATGAAGAACGTGGCGGGCACGCGCGAGTGATCCAAGACATGGAGCAGCACGGGCGTGTAGAACGGATAGGGACCGTCGTCGAAGGTGAGCGCGATCTCTTTGCGCTGCGTGTGCACGCGCCACACCTCACCATAACGACCATAGCTCAGGCCAAGGTCGCTATCGTCAGGCGCGGAAAATGGCGCCACCGGCTCAGCTGCGGGCAGCGCCGGCATGACGGTCGAGGCGATGCGTGCGGGAAGGGCCGCACCCTTGAGCACGAGCACTGCGAGCAGCGCGATCAGCAGCTTCATTGCGGCACCTGCGGTGCGATCCACACCTGGCCGAACAGCGCCAAGAATTCTTCATCGCTTAGCGGCTTGCTGCGGATCGACTCGTAGGTCTCGCGATCGGCCGACACCGAGAAGACCGTGCTCTCGACTTGCGCCAGCTCAGGTGCCGGTATGGGGATCGTCGCCCACACGTCGAGCGTCTGCAGCTGCGGGAACTGATCGAAGGTCGTGCGGATGAGCGAGACGGCCTCGGCATCGAGCTCGGGGCGGGTGAGGTCGCGCTGCTCGTGCGGCACGCGCGCTGAAAATCGGATGCCGGCCGACTCGTATCCCGACGTGTCGAACACATACACTTTGAGGACGTTGTGGCTGGGCAGGGTCTTGTAGGTGGCGTCGAACAGCCGGTTTTCCAGCGCAGGGGTGACGCCTTCATCCCACGGCTTTTCGCCCACAGCAGCGGCCGTGGCGTGGACACGTGACGGTGGGTGGGGAACGCCGTGCGGGGCAAAAGGAGCCGAGGCCGCCTGGGCGGTCGTCACGCCGAACAAAAGAGCAGCCATACAAGCTGCGCCGATCCCCGTTCTCATACCACTACAGAAACGTAGGAAATCCACGTTTCGTCTCGCCTCCTTCTGCATTATACCGCGCGTGTGACTGCCGTCAAGGGAGCTTGAAGGTACGGTCAGACGGTCTACAGGTCCCTCCCCTTGCGCAGCACGCGGCCTGGCCGCGCAAGCGTCATAGCGCCGTCGCGCATCGCGGCCACGCCGTTGACGAAGACGTGCGCGATGCCGCGCGGATAGCAGTAGGGCTGCGTGTACGTTGCGGTGTCCGCGATCCGTTCGGCGTCGAAGACGACCACGTCGGCGAAGTTGCCGACTGCGATCGCGCCACGGCTGCGCAATCCGAGACGCGTGGCAGGCAGCGACGTCGCCCGGCGCACCGCCTCAGGCAAGGTCAAGAGATGTGTGTCGCGCACGTAGCGCTTGAAGATCCGCGGGAAGGTTCCGAATGTCCGCGGATGCGGTTTGCCGATCGCGGTCGGCCCGCCGGTGGCTCGCGCTGATGCGTCGGTGCCGATACACGTGTAGCGATATGACAGGACCGTGCGCACGTCATCCTCGCACATGGTGAAATAGATCGCTGCGACGTCGAGCTGCTCGTCCACGAGTAGCCGCAACGCGGCGTCGACGGGCGTCCTTCCCATCGATGCGGCGATATCGGCCAGCGTCTGCCCCTCGTAATGGCGGTTCTTGTGCGAACCGACGGATGCGATGAGCACCTCGTGCCAACGGCCGCCGTAGTCAAGCTCGACGCGTGCCGCCACGAGCGCAGCGTAGCGCGGGTCGGACAAGCGCGCGGCCACTTCGGCGCGCGTTCCCACGTTGACGTCGCCTGGCAGGATGACATCGAGGCCGGTGGACGAGGCTTTGTACGGATATTGGTCGACGACCACGTCGAGCCCGCTGTCGCGCGCGCGATCGATCCGGGCAAGCGTGTCGTGCACTTTGCCCCAGTTGCGCGGCCGCGACGCTTTGTGGTGGGAGAGCTGCACAGCGCATGCCGAACGGCGGCCGACCTCGAGGGCTTCATCGACGGCTTCGATAAGGCCGTCGCCCTCGCTGCGGATGTGCGATGCATACAACGGGCTGCCGGCAGCAGCGGCACTGCTTGCAAGCGCAACGAGCTCGTCTGAGTCCGCCGATCGGCCGGGTGGATAGATGAGACCCGACGACACGCCGATCGCCCCGTGTTCGCAGGCCTGGCGCACGAGCGCCTGGGCGCGTGCGAGGTCGTCGTCGCGCAGCGGATCGGGGCCCAAGCAGTCAAGCGCGCTGCGAATCGTGCCCAGTCCGGCCAAGCAGCAGAAATTCAGCGCCGGCGGTGACTGCTCGAGGGCGCGGAAGAACCCGTCGAAATCCGTCCACACAGGGTCTATGTCGTAGTGGCGGCGCATCTCGTCGCGCTTGTCATCCAAGGCGCCGCCCAGCAGCGGCGCCGGCGCAAAGCCGCAGTTGCCGCCGACCTCGGTTGTGATGCCTTGACGGATCTTGCTCTCCGCGGATGGCAGCACAAGCAGCACTTCGTCCGAATGGTTGTGCATGTCGATAAAGCCCGGCGCGACGGCCAAGCCACGGCAGTCGAGCTGCAGTACCGCCTCGGCCCCAGCGCAATCGCCGATCCGCACGACGCGATCGCCGGCGAGCGCGATGTCGGTGACGAACGGAGCTCCGCCCGAACCGTCGACGATTAACCCGCCGTTAAGCATCACGTCGAGCATGAAATGGCTATTCGTCGGGCCCTCGAGCACGGGCCTGTAGCAAACGCGCGTGCGGGGTTTGCATGAGGCCCTGTGCGGGTATAGGGGAGCGGGCTTGAATACACGGCCAGACGCTCGCATTGGAGGGCTCGTGATGATGGACCAGGATGGCGAAGGCATGACGGTCCGCGAAGCCGGCAAGAAAGGCGGCGATATCGTGAAGTCAAAATACGGACCGCAATTCTATGCCGAGATCGGCCGCAAGGGCGGCGAGAGCACGAAGCGCAGGCACGGATCGCAGTTCTACGAGACGATCGGCCAGCGTGGCGGCCAGCACAAGAAGAGCGCAACGGGTGATCCGATCGCGTGATGAATCCCAAAAACCCGCGTGGCAAAGACGGCGGCGAGATGACGGTCCGCGAGGCGGGCAAACGCGGCGGCGACGCCGTGAGAGCCAAGTACGGCCCGTCGTTCTACGAAGAGATCGGCCGCAAGGGTGGCAAGTCGACCAAACAGCGGCACGGTGCGGAGTTCTTCGAGAGCATCGGCCAAAAAGGCGGCAACGCCGTCAAAGACAAGTACGGCCAGACGTTCTACGAACAGATCGGGCATAAGGGCGGTCAAAAGGTGAAACGCCTGATCGAAGAGGCCAAACGCTCGACACGTTAAAGTCTCGTCCATGACGACGCAGACGACGCTCGACGCGCCCTCGTTCCGCTCCATAGATCCTCAGGACATGCTCGGCGCCATACTCGGGTTGCCCGAGCAGATCGACGACGCCAAACGCATCGCGCTCGGTGCTTCCTTTGACAGCCTGACCGGTAGGACGTTCTCGTCGCTCGTCATCGCCGGGCTGGGCGGCTCAGCGATCGGCGGGGACTTCTTACGCGCCGGGTACGAGGCGACGCTGACGGTGCCGGTCACGGTCGTGCGTGATTATCATCTGCCTGGCTACGTGAACGAGCGAACGCTCGTCTACGCGACGAGCAATTCGGGCAACACCGAAGAGACGCTCGCCTGCTATGAGTCGGCCAAGAATGCGCGCGCCGGCCTCGTCGCCTTCTCCACCGGCGGCAAACTCGCGACCATGGCGAAGGCCGATGGCGTGCCGCTCGTCTCGTTCCCCGGCGGCCTGCAGCCCCGCGCCGCACTCGGCTACTCCTTCGTGCCGCTCATCGTCGCCTCGGCGCGCCTTGGGCTCTTGCCCGGCGTGCTGCTCGATGACATCGACGAGGCGAGCGCCGTCCTGCGCGAGGTCCGCAACGAATGCAATCCGGAGACGCCATTCGCGAAGAATCCCGCCAAGCGTCTGGCGGCGGCGTGCTTCAGCAGGCTGCCAGTGATCTACGGATCGCAAGGCGAGCGTGGCGTCGTCGCCTACCGCTGGAAGACCCAGATCGAGGAGAACGCCAAAGCCTTCGCCGTGTCCAATGTCTTCCCCGAGCTCAACCACAACGAGACCGTCGGTTGGAGCGGTACGCACGGACAGGGCGAGGTCGAGAAGAACTTCGCCGTCGTGATCCTGCGCGACGATCGCGAGCCCAAGCAGATCCAGCGGCGCGTCGATCTGACCAAGCAGATCATCGCTCGCGTGGCGAGTTCGATCGACGAGGTGTGGGCGCGCGGCGAGAGCACGCTCTCGCGCATGCTGTCGCTCACCTACGTGGGTGATTTTGCCTCGTACTATCTCGCCATCGCGTATGGTGAGGATCCCACGCCGGTGCGGGTCATCGATTGGTTGAAATCCGAACTCGCGAAATAGAACTGCTTCAAAGGTCCTACACGTTTACTGGGAGCCCTTGATCGAGGTCGAGCCTAAGTTCGACGTGCCACTGAGCAGATTTGCTTGCAGATGCGAGCTCACCATATCGTAGCCTTTGTACTTCACGTGGACCTCGGTCGGACAGGACAGCGTCTGCATCGGATTGCTCCATTCGACGTTTTCCGTGCGCAGATCGGAGAGGTCTTTGGGGCGTACGCTCCAGACGTGGACTGACCCAGATCCTGTATAGTTCATCGAGCGCAGATCGAGCGTCACCTGGTCGGCGGTGAGCTTGTACGCGGGCTTGCCTTTGAGATAGTAGATGCCTTCTCGCACGTGATGGTAGGTCGTGACCATGCCGTCGGTGCTCGTATCGGAGCTGTCCGCGACGAACTTCCAGCCGAGCTGCGTTCCGCGTTCGCCCTGCCCTTGCACTTTCTTCATCGTGATCTGCGGCTCTCCGAACGATGCCGGAGCGTCGGGCATGAGCAAAGCGCTGACGAGATAGTAGGCGATGACGCCCACAAACGCGAGACCGACCGTCCAGGCGACGAGCGTGGGCCGTTGGTTCACGAAATCGACGATCGCCTTCACCAGTCACCTCGCCGAGAACGCCAGCCGGGCGTGTGCGTGCGCGTGCGCCACAATCCCGCGATCACGACACCGATCGCGAGCACGAGCAGCCAGACGACGCCAATCCGGTCGTAGGGCGTCACGATGCCGCGCCCGACGTCACCCACCACGATGCCGCGCTGGCCCAGACCTAGACTCGCGACGATCTTGCCACTGGGGTCGACGATATCCGACACGCCTGTGTCTGCACCGCGCACGATCCAGCGACCGGTGGACACCGCGGCGACGACCGCGACATCGGCATGCTGATACGGTCCGTTCGTGCCGCCAAACCATGCATCGTCGGTCGCCACGATGAGCGCGTCGGCGCCGGCGTTCGCCGTCGCGCGGGTGTAGGGCGCGAAAGCCGACTCGTAGCAGATGAGCGTGCCCCATTGCCAGCCTGCAGCCGCGAGCAGATGCGGGCCAGGACCCGACAGAAAGCGCGACGCGGAATCAAACAGCGGCAGCGGGCGCAGCACGCGGTCGAAGGGCAGAAACTCCGCGAACGGCACGAGCAGGCGCTTGTGATACACGCCGCCCAGCGTTCCCTCGGGCGTCAGCGCGATGAGCGCGTTGTAGTAGCCGTCGGGTGAAGGCCGATCGATGGTTCCGGCCATGATCCAGACGTGCGACTGCGCGGCGACGGATTCGAGCCGCGTCAAAAGCCACGGCTCTTGCAGCGGATACGAGGTGATGGCGGTCTCGGGCCAGACGACCACCTGAGCGCCGCGCGCCGCAGCTTGTCTGGTCAGCGCTGTATACGTATCGATCGTCTGCTCGAAGATCGCCGGCGTCCACTTCTCACGCTGCGAGATGTTGCCCTGAGCGACGGCCACCCGCAGCACGGGTGGAGCAAGCACGACACGGTGTCGCATGCCGTCGCCGACAACGATGAGGAGCACGAGCGCGGCGAGCACGATCGCACCCGTCCTACGCGCAGCCGCCGTGCCCCAGGCGATGCCAGCGATAGCGCCATTGGCCAGCGCGATGATCGCGCTGAGCAGATACACGCCTCCGTATGCTGCGAGCGGCAACAGCCACGGCAGGTGCGCGGCCACGAGCCCGAGTTCCCCAAATGGAAGCCCGGACTGTCCACGTGTGCGCAAGGTCTCAGCAAGCAGCCACGCGGCCGGCGCGGCGAACACGGAAATCGTGCGGAACTCACCGCGACCGATGAGCGAGGTCAACACGGCCGCGACGGCGATGAAAAGGCCCTGATAAACGCACAGCAGCACGAGCGCGAGGATGGACCACGAGCCGACGAAGTCGCCGATCGAGTGGATCATCCAATTGAAGAGGACGAGGCTGATCATCGCGCCCGCGAACCATCCCCACCACAGCGCCTGTTTCCAGGACGCTTTGGACCAGAGCAAGAACAATGGGACGAGAGCGACGAACGACACGACCCCGGCGTCGAGCGTGGGAAAGGCACACATGAGCAGAACCGGTCCGGCCAGCGACGCGCCAAGCGCGATCGGCCAGATGACCACGGGCACCCGCTCCTCTACCAAGCCGAGCGCGGCAGAAGCCCCTATCATGATGTCTCTCCTTCGCCGCGCGGGTGCGATGTGCTTGGTGTCGGCCATCGCGGCTTTCGGCATGCCCGCCTGCGGGCGCGGCCCGGTGGAGCCGCCGCCATTCACCCCGTTCGTGTCCACGATCAATTTCCAGCTCTACGTCAACGGTCAGATCACGCCGAGTCAAGGCAACTACATCATCGCCGTCAACGCGAACCTCAATCCGACGACGAACGTCAACGCGGTGAGCGGAGAAAACCCAGGCATGCCCACGGCAAACGAAGCCCAAGGTGTGCCGCCGACCTATACCCACTGGGATCAGGAATTCGTCTTTGGCTCCGCGACCGGCTTTTCCACCAATGGTTTCTTTTATAATTACAAAGTGCTCACCGGCGGCACAGGAACGACGACCGCGACGTTCTTCCCCATCGTGCTCGCCACCAACGACTTCACGCTCGTCCCCAACGGCAGCTTTGGGACCGGCAGCGGCAACATGCTGAGCATCACGCTGCCGCTGAACGACCTCTCCATCCGCGGCAATCCGAGTTCGGCCAACCCGCCCTTCATCACAACCCCGGCGATCACGCAGATCTACGTCAACTACATCACGACCGACACGTCGGGCGTGCCGCAGGACCAACTCGGACCCAACGGTCTCGCCACGATTGGGTACCAAGTGAACGTTCCCGTCACGGTGAACAACACGGTGCAACTGCCAAACTTCTCGAGCGTCAGCGGCCCGTCCAATCCGAATCTCTTCATCATCGGCGGCCAGATCACGGTCAGCGCGGTTTCGCCGTAATTATTGCCCGAAGGGCTGGGCGATGATCGGCCCGTTGTTGTTGATGCCGAACGACGCGCTTTGCGAGGGGAAGGCGAGCAACGCGAGCGAGACGTCGACTTCCTTGAGCGGTTGATGGTAGGCGATGCGCACGACGTAGCAATCGCTCACCGTGTGCGTCAGGTAATAGTTCTGCCCTTGCAGCGAATGCTGTTGGAAGTCGTAGTCGCCGGTGAATTGGAGGTAGTCGGCACGCGTCAACGGCGTCGCCAAGGCGATGGCCAGCGGCGAGTACCCCGTGCCGTGGGGGTCGTACGACGTGCCCACGTTGATGAACGAGTACGGGCTTGGGTTGACGGTCAGTTGGTAGTTGATCGTGCTCAGGAATTTGGTCGTAAAATCATAATTGGTGGACGCGGTGAAATGATAGTACATCGCGTTGTAGACGTTGAGGACTTCGCTGATCTGATTCGCCCCTGAGAGCTTATCGAGCGAGGGCATCGGCGTGTAGCCGCGCACGCTCTGGTCGGTATAGACGAGCGTGTTGTCGGCGTGGCGCCCGAAGTAGTCCTGCAACGTGCCTTCGAAGCCAAGCGCCCCCTGCAGGTCGCCCGTGCCATACGCATCCTGATGGATGTTCGCGTTGGCGTTGATGACCGTCGAATCGCCGATGCGGTAGATGCCCGGCCCCACCTGGCCATTGAAATCGACGCGCGACGTCTCGATGTTGTCGTAGCCATCGTTGTAGATGCCGTCGATAAGCGTCACGCTGATCGGCAGACGCAGGTTCTCGATCTGGAATGGCCGCGCGCGCAAGGTCAGCTCAGGCACGCGTTGGATGCCGATGACCGGGGTTGTCGTCTCGGCGACGCCGATGCCGTTGGTCTGCAGCCCGTGGTTGGTCGAGATCACGAGATCGGCGTCGAATGCACGCGCGCTGAGGTGAGTGTCGGCGTTGAAGCCGACCGCGCGCGAGAAGGCTCCCGGGTTCGTGTTGTCCTGCAGATTGAGTCCGACGCTCTGGGTGAAGACCGACGAGAAGGCGATGGTGTGCTGGAAGATCCCGCCGAACGACTTCGATGGACCGGTGGCCGTGTTCGTCACCGCATAGCTTGTCGTGCTGCGCGCGCCGGAGTGCGTGACCGAGATGTTCGTCGAGGTCGTGGTGGGCAGCGCCGTGAAGATCGCCGACTGACCGGAATAGTTGAAGGACAGCGCACCCTGGAGGTGGTCTGAGAACATGCGCGCCAGGCTCAGCGACGATTGGATCGAGTTCCTCGTCCCCGAGAGCTGCTGTTGCTGGCTGTTGTTGTTCAGGTCGTAGATGCTGAACTCGCCGCCGCCGCGTCCATCCTGGCGCTGGAAGTAGAGATCGGCGCCGAGGCCGATGCCGACCTTCTGGTAGAAGTCGATGTGATACGTGCCGTACCAGTTCGGTCCGCGATAGAAGTTGAGGAACTCGCGCAGAAAGACGCCGTACGCGGAGTTGTAGCCGACGCGCGGGGTGTACTGCGTCTGCCGGCGCTGGGCGATCTCGGTGAGCGGCAGGGCGAGCACGCCGAGCGCGGCGACAAGGACCTTGCCGAGGAAGAGTGCCGAGCCTTTGGCGATGATGCGGTCGTGCGGCCGGATCTCGATCTCTTTGCCGGTGATGTGATAGGCGAGGTGATTGGGCTCGCAGGTCGTGATCCAGCCGTTCTTGATGATGGTGTGGCCGTTAGGATCGACGATCGCCTCCTGTCCTTTGTAGTAGAGCTTTCCCTGGATCTGCTCGCCTTGGAAATAGATCGCGGCGGTCGAACCCTCGACGTCGAAGAGCTCGACGCGATCGCTGTCGGCGTGGTATTCGAGCGCCGAGGCCGTCGAGGTGTCGCCGTCCGCTTGGGCGAGCACGACGTGCCCGGTGGCGCGCAGGATTTTGGTGGTCGCGTCGTAGACCGCTTGATCGGCTGTGACCACGCCCGTCGCGTATTCGAGGCGCACGTGGCCGTATGCCGTGAACCCGCCAGCTGGTCCATTGTTGCCGTAGAGTTGATCGGCGGTCACGCGCGCGAGACCCGAGGCCAGTGGCTCGGGCGCCGGCGTGGCATTCGGGTTGGCAGGCGGGGTCGGCGTCTCGGTCGGCACGGGCGTCGCACCGCGATTGGCACGCGGGAAATCCTCGGGATTCGGGGGCGGCGTCACGTAGAGCGGGAACGGGGTTTGGCCGACGCCCGGCGAGGTGATGCGCGGCATCGTCGCGATGGGAGTCGGTTGGGGCTGCGCGGTTTCGGTCGGAGGGCTCGACGGCTGCTCGGATGCCGCGGGTTGCGGCGTCTGTGCGTCTGCGTGCAAATGCGCGCCGACGATGGCGACGAAGATAAGGACGGCGAGTACCGTCCTGTGGGCTAGGCTCGGCGCGCGGTCAGCTGCGTCGAACTTCAAAAACGACGCTCTGCGGGCTCACCGTTCCTCCCTCCATAACATCAAGAGGCCGGCCGAGCCCATGACGAGATTCGGGATCCAGGCGGCAAGCGGAGCGGGAATCGCACCGTTCTTGCCGAGCGCGTTGGTCGCCGCCATGATGAGCCAGTAGCCTAAGAGCACGAGCAGCGCGGCGCCGGCGGCGACCCCGCGACCGCGCTTGCCGAATCGCACGCCGAGCGGCAATGCGATCAAGATGCTTATGAGGCAGGCGACCGGCATGGCGTATTTCTGCTGCAGGTCCATCTCGAACTGGCGGACGTCCTCGCCGCTGCTCTTCAGGGCCTTGATCTCGCGCGCAAGCTCGCGCGAGTTCATCTCGAACGGTCCGCGCGGCCCCTCGAAGAGCAAGGACGCGTCGGCGAGCGGGAATTCCAGCGAGTCGAAGTGTTGCTGCTTGGTCACAAGGCCGCTCGTGCCATACAGGGTCTCCACGCCGTCGTAGAGCACGAGCTTGCCGTTGATCTGGCGAGCCGTCGCTGCGGTGAGGGTCTCGGGGAAATAACCCGAGCCCAGCGAGTAGATCTGCACGCTGTGCATGAGCCCGCTCTGGGGATCCATCGAACCGACGAAGATGCTGTGCTGGCCGTCTTCGGTACGCACGAATTGGTCGGGTTGGATAATCGGTTGGCTCGAATGGTACGCGATCTCGCGGAACACGGTCTGCGATTTGTGCTGCGAGGTCGGTGCCACGAAATCGTTGATGAAGAACGCGACAAGGGTGAGGACCAGGCCCATGAGCAGCGCAGGGCGCGCGATGCGGTTGAGCGAGATGCCGCTCGTGCGCATGGCGGTCATCTCGTTATCGCCCGCCAGACGTCCGAAGCCCTGCAGCACGCCGAAGAGCGTGGCGAAGGGCAAGATGAGATAGACGAACGACGGTATCTGGAGCACGATGTAGCGCATGACGAGCCCGAACGGGACCGACTTGTTGATGATGTAGTCTGCGGCTAAGAAGAAGGTGTTGATGATGAGGAAGAGCGTGAAAGCGGCGACGGCAAAGGCGAAGGGTGCGGCCATCTCGCTCGCCAGATAACGGTCGAGGATGCTGATGGGATGCCGGCTGCGCACCTGCGGCTGGCGCAGATCACCCGACCCGCTGGGGCCGGCCAGCCAGTCGAGGCGTTGGGCATTCCCCGACGGCGCCGGCGCATCACGCACGACGTCTGACGTCCTTGTCCGCGGCGCGGATGCCTCGCTCGGGGTCGACATGCATCGCCACTTCCTTCGTTTTCCGCGGCTATCCTGGGAAGATCACGGCGCTTTCGCAAGCGGTCGAACGCTGTCGACGCCGGCGCCGTCCGTCGTCAGCGCGTGCGCGCTGCCGCGCGATAGAGCGCGGTGACGTCGTGCACGTAGCCTTGCGTCTCCGCATATGGTGGCACGCCGCCGTATTTCGCCACCGCGCCGCTGCCCGCGTTGTACGCCGCAAGCGCGAGCGTGACATCGCCGTGGTAGCGCTGCAGCAGATCGTGCAGATAGGCGACGCCACCAGCGACGTTCTGCTCGGGATTGAAAGGATTGCTGACGCCGTAGCTCGCCGCGGTACCGGGCATGAGCTGCATGAGACCCATCGCGCCCGCTTGAGAGATCGCCGACGGGTCGCCGCCGGATTCTCTGTCGATGACTGCGCGCACGAGCGACGCCGGCACCTCATGTACGCGCGACTGCTCTGCGACGATGGCGTTGAGCCGCGCCACGTCCATCGCGTGTGGCCCCTCGCCGAAGGGCAAGAACCCACCGCCGCTGCAGCCGGCAACAGCGGCTGCTCCGATGATGAAGAGCGTCGCTGCGGTTCTGTGCACGCCGGTCAAGATCTGCACTTTCGAGCCCCAAATGAAACGCGAAGCGATTCGCGGCACTACATTAAGTATCGGTATCAGACGTTGCGGTTTCGCCGTGACGCAGGCCTAATCATAGGCGCCAAGGGGGCGCCTAGCGTAGTTAGGGCTCTTGGACCTAGCGCAGATGAGAGCGGGCTAGCCCTGGCCTAGCGGGTGCGCCGTCCTGCCACCGACTTGTAGCAATCCGGGCAGTAGACTGGCTTGTCCGGGCGTGGTGAGAACGGTACTTGGGTGGCCTGGCCGCACTGCGAGCAGACGGTGTCGAACATCATGCGCTCTCCGCCGGCACCGCTACGATCGCGTTTTCGAGCCCGGCGGCACTGGGGGCAGCGGGTGGGCTCGTGCTCGAAGCCCTTCTGCGCATAGAACTCCTGTTCGCCAGCCGTGAACGCGAACTCGGTACCGCAATCCCGGCAGGTCAAGGAACGATCTTGAAAGGTCACGTCAGCCCCCAGTTTTCACGTCTTGGAAAAACACGAAAGCCCCGTGCCCATTGACTTCAGGCACAGCAGACTCACAAGAAATCTAGCACGTTCGTTTTCAAAAAGCAACCGTCGGGCCAGTCCGGTAGCCCCCAAGCGGTGCCATGCTCGGACGGCGCGAAAGACCGGGGCATGAAGCATTCCATGTACGCCTCCACGCCCGGCGTGAGAGCCGGCCGGCGATTCGTCCTGCTCGCACTCGCTCTCTTGGCCGCCCTCGCCCAAAGAGCGACCGCTGCCCCGCCGACGGAAGGCGTGCAGGCGCCGACCTTCACGCTCGCCAGCTTGAACGCACCGCACTGGTCGCTCTCAGGCACCCGCGGCCATGTCGTGGTCGTCAACTTCTTCGCGACCTGGTGCCCGCCGTGTCGCGCCGAGACCCCCGATCTCGTGGCCATCGAGAAGCGTTATGCGAGCAAGGGCGTGATCTTCGTGGGCGTCGACGATCGCGAGGATGCCGCCCTCGTCTCTACGTTTGTGAAATCCAAAGGCATCCGCTACCCGATCGTGCTCGATACCGATGGCGCTGTGAGCCGCGAATATGACGTACGCGCCATCCCCACCACCTACGTGTTGGACCGCGACGGAACGATCCGCTACCGCCAAGTCGACGAGCTCGACGCACCGTTGCTCTCCGGCGTGCTCGGCGCGGTACTCGCCGGCTCGCCCATCCCCGAGAGCGTGGCGTCGCAGAAGTTCCACAGCACGGCGAACGGCGCGACCACGCAGATCAGCGCGGACCTGACGTCTGCCCAGTCATCCACGCCGCCCAACGCGCTGGCGCTCGACAGCGCGATCGCGACCGGCGTCGCTGCCAATAAGCAGCTCGACGACCAGCTCTCAAAGCCTGACGCGGCCTCGATCAACTACTTCGACGTCAACGCGACGCGCGACAAGCTCGACACAGTCCTCGCCAACGCCTATACAGCCCGGGCGGCGCTGCCCGGTTCGAAGACGGCGACGGCGGATCAGACTGAGGCTGCGCTCTTACGCGGCCAGGTGTTCATGGACCAAGAGCAGTTCGCCCAAGCGGCCGAACAATACGATGTGGCGATGAAGCTTACTCCCACCGACACCCGCGGCTATGACGGCGCCTACATGGCCGCGTACGAACAAAAAAATTACGCCACGGCTGCGCAGATCGCCGATGCAGAGGCCAAGCTCGCTCCCGACGATCCGGAGAGCTGGCTCACCGTCGCCTCGGCGCGCAACGCGCTCAAGGACTACCCCGCCGCGCTTGACGCCGAACGCAAGGCGCTCGCGATCGCCGGCCCAGCGTACGCGAAAGATCCGACCGCTAAGGCAGCGGCCTACGAGCTCGGCCGCGTCTGGCTGAAGATGGCGCGGACGCAATTGCTCGCAGGCAATCCGGCTGCGGCGCGTCCGCTGCTCGTGCAGTCGCAAGCGGCGGCGCCCGGCACGATCGTACAGCAGCAAGCGAACGAGCAATACGTCGCGCTCGAACCGGCGCACATCGCCATCGAGCAGACGGCCGTCACCCAAGCTCAGGGCGCGTCGGCGCAGCCTGCCAAGGTCTTTGTCATCGTGCGCAATCCGTCGTCCGCGAACCGCACGATCAACTTGACCGCCTCGGGCCTGCCGCCGAAGTGGCTGCTCTCATTCTGCTACAGCACGGTGTGCAACCCGTATAAGGTGTCGTTTGCCCTGCCCGCGGGGGGCAGCAAGCGTATCGAGCTGCTGGTCGCGCCGCTAGCACAGACGGGCGGCCCATGGTCGATGAGCGTAAACGCTTCCGGCCAGGCGACGGCCCAGGTGCACGTCGACGCAAAAACCGCCAAAGCGGCGATCACCGTCAGCGCCTCGTAGGCGCGGTCAGCCGATCCGAAGAGCCCGATGAAATCAGGGGCGCACACGTGTGCGCCCTTCATTTTACTTGCAAAGATACCGATGGTTCGGTATAGTGGGGCAAAGTGGTTCTCAGTGGGGTAGAGTGGCTGAGGCATGTCGGCGTTTCCCAAATTTACGGGACAGTACGAACATTCCCTAGACGACAAGGGTCGGCTCACCATTCCCGCCCGCTTCCGAGCCCGGCTGGGTGATCACTTCGTTCTCACCATCGCGCCCCCGGAACCATGCCTAGCCATGTATCCCGAAGCGACCTGGTCAGAGTTCTGCTCCAAGCTTGAGGCGGCCCAACGCAAAGACGCCCGCTACCGGTCCATCGTGCGCCATCTCTTCGCCCACACCGAGGAGATATCGCTCGATTCGCAGGGCCGGCTGTTGCTGCCCGCCACGCTGCGCGAGATGGCCGGCATCAAGCGGGATGCGGTGCTCGTCGGCACGCTGACGCGGGTTGAGATCTGGCCGGCCGAGAGCTGGCGCGACGTCAACGCTCCGCCCGACGATATGGGCGACTTCATGACCGAGCTTGGACTCTATTAGCCATGAGCCGGTCATGGTACAGGAGTGCGTGAGTTTGCTGCAAGCGGCAGGCACGGGCGCAAGTCCTCAGGTGTTCGTCGACGCGACGTACGGCGCGGGCGGACACAGCGCAGCATTGCTCGACGCGTCTGCGCGCAACACGGTGATCGCCCTTGACGCAGACCCAGCTGCCGTCGATCGGGCTCGCGTCCAGGCCCGCAAGTATCCCGGCCGTCTCATCCCTCGCCACGCCAACTTCGCGCAGCTGGGCGATGTCCTCGACGCGAGCGGTCACGCACGAGTCGACGGCATCCTCTACGATCTGGGCATCTCGTCGCTGCAGCTCGCCGATAGCACTCGCGGTTTTTCGTTTGCCGGCGACGAGCCGCTCGACATGCGTCTTGACCCAAGCTCCGACGAGCCCAGCGCGTCTGACCTGCTCCGCACGCTGCCACAGGCGGAGCTGGAGAAGCTGCTGCGCGAGTACGGCGACGAACGCCACGCCCGCTCGATCGCACGCGCCATCGTCAAACGGCGGCCACGCGTGCGTAGCTGGCGGACGGGCGATCTCGTCGCCGCGGTGCTCAGCGCTCAAGGATCGCGCAAGCACCAGCGCATCCATCCGGCGACGCGCACGTTCCAAGCGCTACGCATCGCGGTGAATCACGACCTGCGCAATCTGGAGCGCAGCCTCGACAGCGCGGTGCGGCGGCTGCGCCCGGGCGGCCGCGTCGTCGTCATCAGTTTTCAGTCCGCCGAGGACCGCGTCGTCAAGCATCGCTTCAAGGCGTTCCAGCAGACGGGTCTCGGCTCTGTCGTCACGCGCAAGCCGTTGCGCCCGAGCGCAGCAGAAGTCGCGACGAACGTGCGCGCGCGCAGCGCAAAGCTGCGCGCCATCCAGCGCACGGATGCATCAGGGAGGGAGAGCTAAGCCATGGGAGCGGCTGCCTACGCCTACAAACCGCAACTCGGGTCGCCCAGCGATCCGCATGAGACCGATTCGCGGCGCAAACGCCGCCGCCGCGTGAAGATCGCCGGCTCCGCGCGCCGGCTCATCTACTGCGTCATCCCGCTCGTCCTCCTACTGCTCTACGTGGGATTGATGGCCGGTTTGACCGCGCAGACCTACCGCCTCGCCGCCGATCAGCGCGTGCACGCGACCCTGCTCGAGCGCAACAACGCGCTGCGCAGCCGCGTCGCCGAGCTTGAATCGGTCGACCGCTTGGAGCAGGTCGCGCGCCAGCTGCACATGACCGAGCCGAACAAAGTCGCATTCATCAACACCAGTGCACCGGCGCAACCGACGCCGCACGCATTCGCCCTCTTCGCCCGCATCGTCGCGGTGACGCGCTTGTTCGGTGTCCGGTAAGCGAGGCGCGGCGGAGCGGCGATCCGGCGACCGCAGCGCGACGATAAAACAGCAAGAGCGCTCGCGTCTCAGCGTCCGCGCGCTCACCATCTTCTGGGCGTTCTTCGCGCTGTGCGCGCTTTTGGCGGCCCGTCTCTACATCGTCCAGATCCGTGACGGAGCCAGTCTCGCCGCCAACGCGAGCGAAGAGCAGCAGGCCACCTTCGAGCTGAATCCCACCCGCGGCGACATCGTCGACCGCTACGGCATCGTCTTCGCCACCACGCTGCCATCGTATGACGTGTTCGTGCAGCCACCGGCGCTCAAGGGCCTCCCGCGCCGCGCCGTCGAGGCAGAGGCGGCGCGCCTCGCACCCGTGCTGCATCTCACCCTCGCGCAGCTCGAACGAGCGGTCGACAGCAATGCGCCCTTCATCTACTTAGCACGCAATCAGCCCAAGGCGGTGGCCAAACAGGTGATGGCCTTGGATCCGGTCGGCGTGGGTGCAGAGGAAGAGCCCATGGGCTTGCGGGTCGCCCCGCAATCGAGCGTCGGATCGACGGTTATCGGGTTCACCGGTGTTGATGATCAGGGGCTTGCCGGCATCGAGTACCAGTACAACGACGTGCTTGCCGGCCGCCCGGGCAGCGTCACCGAAGAGACCGATGCGGCGGGTCGGCCCATCCCCTTCGGGCGCAAGGTCGTGCGGCCCGCCCACGTCGGCGCGACCGTCGTGCTCACGATCGACCGCACGCTGCAGTACGCCGCCGATGAGATCTTGAGCAGCTGCGTGCAGCGCTATCACGCGCGCGACGGATCGATCGTCGTCATGCGTGCGCGCACGGGCGAGATCCTGGCGCTGTCCAACTACCCCGACTTCGACCCCAATCATTTCGCCACGTCACCGGCGGCCGCGTGGAAGAACCAAGCGGTCACCGATCCCTACGAGCCCGGTTCGACCTTCAAGCTGATCACCGCCACCGCGGCGCTCGATTCGGGCCGGGTGTCGCTTGGCGACACGTTCGCGGCTGTCGACGAGCTGCGGGTCGGCGGCCGCGTTATCCACAACGCCGACGATGGACTCATGGCGTCGGGCCACGCGCGTGAGACGCTCGACGACATCATCACCTATTCGCACAACGTCGGCGCCGCTCAGGTGGCGATCCGCGTCGGCAGCCAGACGATGTACGAATATATCCGCCGTTTCGGCTTCGACGCACCGACAGGGGTGGACGTGCCTGGCGAGAGTCCGGGCATCGTCGGCACGCCCGACGACTGGTGGGGATCGCGTCTGGCGACGATTGGCTTCGGCCAGGGCGTCTCGGTCACGCCGCTGGCGCTGGCCCGCGCCTACGCAGCCATCGCCAACGGCGGCATGCTCATGCGTCCGCTCATCGTCCGGTCGCTGCTCGCACCGGATGGCACCATCATCCGCCAATTCCCGCCCGAGCCCGTGCGCCGCGTCATGACGCCGCAGACCGCAGCGGAACTCTTGAGCATGCTGCGCGACGTCGTGCGGCGCGGCACAGCCAAGGGCGTGGTCATACCAGGCTACGCGCTGGCCGGCAAGACGGGGACGGCGCAGATGGTGATCGGCGGCACCTACGTCACCGGAGCATACACCTCGTCGTTCGTCGGCATCGTGCCGGCGGACAAACCGGAATACGTCATCCTGGTGAAGATCGACCGTCCGCAGGGCGTCTACTACGGCAGCATCGTCGCCGCGCCGGCCTTCCGCGAGCTCGCCCGCAGGGTGCTGTGGCGCGAGGGCGTGCTGCCGCAACGCAGCGCGACGGTAGCGGATCCGCTGCAGAGCGCACCTGGCGGCACCGCAGCGACACATGCGGGCACGGCGGCGGGAGACATAGGCGGCACGACGAGAAAACGGCTGTGATGGCCCCCGTCGTTGCCGAGCCGCTCGAGCGGCTCTTCGCGGGTTTGCCGGCCCAGATCCGCGGCAACCCGCAAACCCCCATCTCTTCGATCGTCGCGGATTCGCGTCAGGTGCGGCCCGGTGCGCTCTTCTTCTGTCTGCGTGGCGCCCGCGCCGACGGACATGATTTCGCCGCCGCCGCCATCGCCGCAGGCGCGGCCGCCATCGTCGCCGAGCGCGAGATCGCAACAGGAGCGGACGTGGCGGTCGCGGTCGTCTCCGATCCGCTGGCCGCGCTCTCGAAAGTCGCAGCGCGTTTTTTCGGCGATCCGAGCCAGCACATGCGCGTCGTCGGCGTCACAGGCACGAACGGCAAGACCACGACGACGTATTTCCTGGAGGCCATCGCCCGTGCAGCGGGTGACCAGTTCGGCGTGATGGGCACGCTTGGCGCGCGCCTTGGCGAACAGGCCACGGAGCAGCTCGCGAACACGACGCCGCTCGCGCACGACGTGCAGCGCATCCTGGCCGGGTTTCGCGATGCCGGGGCGCTCGGCGCAGTCCTCGAGGTCTCAAGCCACGCGCTTGCCTTGCATCGCGTCGATGACGTCGCCTTCGACGTCGCCGTGCTGACGAACCTGACGCAGGATCATCTCGACTTCCACGCGACCTTCGACGACTATCGCGCGGCCAAGCGCAAGCTCTTCGCCGCTGCGGCGGGCAAAGGCGGCCGCCCGCCCGTGGCCGTGCTCAACGCCGATGACGCTGAAGGCCAGGCGCTTGCCGGCCTCCTCGAGCGCAGGCTCACCTATGGGATCGAGAACACGAGCGCGTTGCTCAATGCGACCGATGTGACGATGGAAGCGACGGGCTCGCGCTTTGCCGTGCGCTCGCTCTGCCCTGCGCCGTTTTCGATTCGCTTGGCCGGAGCGTTCAACGTGGCCAATGCCATGGCGGCTCTGGGCGCCGCGTGCGCGCTCGATTATCCCGTGGAAGCGATGGCAGAGGGTCTGGCATCCGTGACCCGCGTGCCTGGGCGCATGATCTCCATCCCGGCGGGTGAGATCGGCGTCTACGTCGACTATGCGCACACGCCGGATGGGATGGAGCAGATCCTCCAGGCGACGCGTGCGCTCACCCGCGGCCGGCTGTTCTGCGTGTTCGGCTGTGGTGGCGATCGCGACGCCTCGAAGCGGCCGCGCATGGGGAGCATCGCGCAACGCTTGGCCGACCACGTCATCCTCACGACCGACAATCCGCGCCATGAAGACCCGCAGGCGATCGTCGCCGGGATCTTGTCGGGCATGGACACACGCATTGGGCCTATCGAGACGATCGCCGATCGCGAAGCGGCCATCGCCCGCGCTATCGAGTTGGCTCAACCGGGTGATGCCGTGCTCATCGCCGGCAAGGGTCACGAGGACTACCAGATCTTCGGCGACGAGCGGCGTCCGTTCTCCGACGAGCGCGCAGCGCGTGCTGCGATCGAACGGGTCGCGCGATGACGCTCTCCTTCGAGCGATTCCTCGCAGTGAGCCGGGGGCGGTTCGTCGCCGACGCGACGTCGCTCTCCGCCGAATTCCGGCCGAGCACGGATTCACGCAGCATCGAACGGGGTGAGACGTTCATCTGCCTCCATGGGCCGCATTTCGACGGGCATGACTTCATCGCGACGGCACTCGCGCGCGGCGCAAGCGCGGTCGTCGTGGACGACGATGCCAAGGTGCCACGCGGCGTCGCGGCGCCCATCGTGCGCGTCGCCGATACGAAGATCGCCTACCTCGCCGGCGCAGCTGAAGCGCGCGCCGGTTTTTCAGGGCAGGTCGTCGCCATAACCGGCAGCACCGGCAAGACGACGACCAAGGAGTTCGCGCTGCAACTCATCGGTTCGCGACGTCGGGTCATCGGCACGCCGCACAACGAGAACAACGAGCTCGGCGTCGCCAAACTCTGCTACCGGCTCGGGCCAGACGTCGACGTCGCCGTGGTGGAGTTCGGCGCTCGCCATCCGGGCGAGATCGAGGAGCTCGTGGCGCTGGCCGCGCCGGGCATCGGCATCCTGACCAACGTCGGTGAAGCACATCTCGAATTCTTCCGCGATCAGGCCGAGCTCGCGCACACGAAGTTCGCCCTCTTCTCGCGGGGAGCGCATCCTGTCTGCAACGCGGCCGACGTCTGGTCGCGCATGCTCGCGACGCAAGCGCAGCTCGATGGTTCGACCTTGTGGGTGCGTCTGGTCGGCGACCCGCTCATGTCGGGCATCATGCTCGAAGCGGGTACGCCGCGCGACGACGCGGTCGCCGTCACCTTCGGCGCCTCGCATGCTTTTGCACGCTGGCGGCTGCCCGGCGAGCACAACCTGCGCGATGCGCTGCTAGCCGCCGGCGCCGCCATCTTGGCCGGTCTGACGTTTGAAGAAGCGCTTGCCGGTTTCGGCGAGCTGCGCTTACCGCCCGGACGATTCGAATCGCATCTCACCCCAAGCGGTGCGACGATCGTCTACGATGCCTACAACGCGAGCCCAACCTCCATGCTCTACGCGCTGCGCACGTTTGCCGCGTTGCCCGCCACGCGGCACATCGCCGTGCTCGGCAGCATGGCCGAACTCGGCGCCGACGCGCCGGCGCACCACATCGCCATCGGCGCGGCCGCCGCCGCGCTTCGACTCGACGAGCTGCATTGCGGCGGCGCTTTTGCAAGCGACCTGGCTGCGGGTGCACGGGGCGCCGGCATGGCGACGGTCTCGGTGTTCGTGAGCAACGCGGAGATCGGCGAGCGTTTGCGCGGAGCGCTGCACGCGGGCGACAGCGTTCTTCTCAAAGGATCGCGCGTGCAGAAGATGGAGGAGATCTTACGTGGGCTTTTAGCCCCCGGGATCCTCGCGTCGTGAGCCGCACATCGTTCGTACTCGACATCCCCATGCTGCCGCAGCGCATCGTGGCGATCCCCGTGCGCACGCCGCTCGTGCGTCCAGGCCAGGACCTGCCTGATCTTGTGCGCCGCTGTCTCGCCGGCATGCAAACGAGCGACGACGTCATCTGCGTCTCGGAGACTGTGGTCGCGATCGCCCAGGGCCGTTCCATCGCTGCCGAGACCATCCGGCCGTCGCGCCTCGCCCACATGCTTGCCCAGCGCGCCGGATCCTACGCGACGATGAACCAGCCGGAGTCCATGCAGCTCGTGCTCGAGAACGCCGGCACCCTCAAGGTGCTCGCGGCGGCGGCGGCCGGCGCGGCGGGCCGGCTCGTCGGACGGCGCGGTGATTTCTATCGCATCCTCGGATCGGCGGTCGCAGAGATCGACGGCTATACAGGAACGATGCCACCCTACGAACGCCACATCGTGCTTGGACCCAAAGATCCGCACATCGTCGCCCAGATCATCGCCCAAGTGTGCGGCGCCCACGCCTGTGTCGTGGATGCCAATGACCTCGGCAAAGCCGAAGTGCTCGGCGCGAGCGCCGGCGTGCGTGCCAGCGTCGTCCGCGCGTGCTTGCTCCACAACCCAGCGGGCAACTCCGACCAGCAGACGCCGCTCGTGCTCTTGAAGTACCGCCCCGTCGCCGGGGCTCCACACGCTAGTCCCTTCGTGTCGCCCGGATGACCATGGCCGCGCCTCCGCTTGTGGTGCTCGCCGGTCTGCTCGTGAGCGCGCTTGTCATTCCCTGGCTCATCGCGCGCCAACGGCGCGCCAGCCTCGGTCAGCATGTCTATGAAGACGCGCCCAAGACGCACACCACGAAGCAGGGAACGCCGACCATGGGTGGGATCGCCTTCGTCGCCGCCGCCGCCGTCGGTTTCGCCATGGGTGGGATGCGCATGGAGAGCCTGCCCATCCTCGCGCTGACTATCGCCGCAGGCGCGATCGGCTTCACCGACGATCTGCTCATCCTGCGCGCGCAGCGTGCGCTGGGCCTGCGTGCTCGCGCGAAGTTCGCGCTCGTCGCCGCGGTGGCGCTCGGCTACGTGGCGTGGGTCTACTCAAGCGGTCTTGCCGGGCCCGCGCAGACCTGGTTCGGCACGACACTTCAGCTGCCGCTGTGGCTGTGGTGGGCCTTAAGCGTGCTCGCCATCGTCGGTGCCGCCAACGCGGTCAATCTCACGGACGGGCTCGACGGCCTTGCCGCCGGCACGACGATCCCCGCGCTCATCGGCGTGCAGCTCACCGCGCGCTTCTCCGGCATCACGGCCGGTGCGAGCGTGGGCGACGCCGTCTTAGGAGCGCTGCTCGGATTTTTGTGGTTCAATCGCCATCCGGCGCGGATCTTCATGGGCGACACCGGGTCGTTGGCCTTGGGCGCGCTGCTCGCCGGGCTCGCCATCCAGTCGGGTGCGCTCTTGCTCTTGCCGCTCTTCGGTGCCGTCTTCGTGCTCGAGGCGCTCTCGGTCATCGCGCAAGTCGTGAGCTTCAAGACCACGGGCAAGCGCATCTTCAAGATGAGCCCCTTGCACCACCACTTCGAACTGTCCGGTTGGCGCGAGACGGCCGTGACCTCCACCTTCGTCGTCGTCGCCGCGCTGGGAGCGGCTGCGACCTGGGTCACCTGGTGGTCGTCAAACGCACGGGCGCTACGGCCTTTATGACGAAGACGCAACGCGATGTTTAAGAAGGGCGATCGTGTGCTCGTCATCGGCGTCGGTCGCAGCGGTCTGGCGACGATCGAGGTGCTGCGCTCGCGCGGCGTGCGCGTCACGGCCTACGATGACAAACCGACCGAGCTCTTACCACAGGAAGCGCGCGACACGCTTGCGCGCTTGCGCGTGCCGCTCGTCAATGAAGAAGATTTGGCCCGCGTGGCGGAAGCGGCCAAGGCGGCGATCGTGTCGCCGGGCGTGCCCTTGACCCATCGCGCCGTGGCTCGCGTGCACGATGCGGGGCGGCCGGTCATCTCGGAGATCGAGCTGGCTTATGCCATCGCCTCGGGACCGATCATCGCCGTGACCGGCAGCAAAGGGAAGTCGACGACGACTGCGCTCATCGGGCATCTGTTGCGCAGCGCCGGCATCGCAGCCCGAGTGGGCGGCAACATCGGCAATCCGCTCGTGCGCGAGACGGCGAGCGCGCAGCCCGATGAATGGATCGTCGCCGAGGTCTCGAGCTTCCAGCTCGAGGGCATCCGAACGTTCGCGCCACGCATCAGCGTGCTGCTCAACATCTCGCCCGACCACCTGGACCGCTACCACTCGATGGAGGAATACGCCGAAGCGAAGTACCGCATCTTCGCCAACCAGAAGCCCGACGACATCTTCATCGGCAACGCAGACGACGGGCACTGCGCGGCGTTGCGCTCCGGCGCTGGGCGCACGGTCCCCTGTCGCGCTCTGTGGTATGGCATGGACCCGTCCGATCGTGGGCTGACGGCGACGCTCGAGGGTGACGCTATGGTCGTGCGTGACAAGCGCCGCGAAGCGCCGCTCATCGACGTCGCGGATCTGCGCATCCGTGGACGGCACAACATCTCCAACGCCATGGCCGCGACGCTCGCGAGCCTGAGCGCCGGTGCGAAGCTCGAGGCCATCCGCAAGGGCTTGCGCACCTTCGATCCGCTGCCTCACCGCCTCACGGTCGTGCATCGCGGTTCGGGCATCACCTGGATCGACGACAGCAAGGCGACCAATCCGGCAGCGGCTGCCGCCGCCCTCGAGTCGATCGACGACCCGGTCATCCTCATCGCCGGCGGCAAGAGCAAGAAGACCGACTTCACCGCTTTCGCCGCTGCCGCGAGCAAACGCGCCAAAAGGGTCATCCTCATCGGTGAGACCGCGCGCCAGATCGGCGAGCTGATCGAGGGACCACCTGTCGTCTACGCGCAAAACCTCGAAGCCGCAGTCGACAACGCGGCCGCCGGCGCGACGAGCGGCGACGTCGTCCTGCTCTCGCCGGCGTGCGCTTCCTTTGATATGTTCGAAAGCGCCGAGCAGCGCGGCGAGCATTTCGCCGAACTGGCACGTGCGCGGCGCGACCCCGATATGGCGGCGCCATGACGCAGCGCCGAGCGCCCGACGCGGTCCTGCTCGCCATCGCCGGGCTGCTCACCGCCATCGGCATCGTCATGGTGTTCTCCGCCTCATCGGCCGTGGCGTACACGCAGTACCACGACGCGGCATACTACCTCAAGCGCGAGTTGCTGTGGGCGGTGGTCGGCGCAGGCGCGCTCGTGCTCGGCATGCGCCTCGACTACACGAAGCTGCGGCCGGCGGCGCCCTGGATCTTCGGCATCGCAGTCGTGCTGCTGGCGGCGGTCCTCATCCCGAGTCTAGGATCCATCGAGGGCGGTGCGCGGCGCTGGCTGTCGCTGCGGCTCTTCACCTTCGAACCGTCGGAATTCGCCAAGCTGGCAATCGTGATTTTGCTAGCGCGCCTCGTGTCCGCGCGCGCGGATGGGGCCGCGTCGTTCGCCCGCGTCGGCTTCCCGGCGCTTTTCTGGGTCGGCGTGTGCTTTGCGCTCGTCATGCGCCAGCCGGATCTGGGCACGGCATCGATCTACTTGCTGACCGCGTTCGTCATGCTCTTCGCCAGCGGCGCGCAGCTCATCCATCTGGCCATCGAGGCCGCCGTCGCGGTCCCCGCGCTGCTTGGCTTCATCTACGCAAGCCCGTACCGGCGCGATCGTTTTCTCGCGTTCCTCCACCCCTGGAAGGATCCGCAAGGGACCGGCTATCACATCATCCAGTCGTTGTACGCGCTCGGTTCGGGAGGTCTCTTCGGCCTTGGGCTCGGGCAGAGCCGCCAGAAGTTCGGCTATCTCCCCGCCCAGCACACCGACTTCATCTTCTCGATCATCGGTGAAGAGCTCGGCTTCGTGGGCGCCGCGGCGGTGCTCATCCTGTTCCTCGCCTTCGCGTATCGCGGCGTGCGCATCGCCATGCGAGCCGATGATCGGTTCGGATACTTCCTCGCCATCGGCCTGACCGCGTCGATCACGATCCAGGCGCTCATCAACATCGGCGTCGTCACCTCGTCCTGGCCGGTCACGGGCGTGCCGCTGCCGTTCATCAGCTATGGCGGCACCTCGCTCGTCATGACGCTGTTCGGCGTTGGGCTTTTGGCTAGCGTCTCGCGCGGCAAACGCGCACCCGCCTCTGCCATGCCGGTCACGCAGCGGAAAGCCTCGTAACGTCATGCGCGTCATCTTCTCCGGCGGCGGCACCGGCGGACACATCTATCCGACGCTCTCGCTCGCCCACGCGCTCATGCAGAGCGAAGGCGACGCTGGCGTCTGCGAGCCCCAGGCTTCCGATGGCCGCGCGCGCAGCGATGCGCGGGCCAGCCTCTCCGAGTGGTCGGGATCATCACGCTTGCATGCCATCCTCTTCGTCGGTGCGGCGGGCAACGTCGACGAGCAGCTGCTCACGCGCGACGGGATTCCCTACAAGACGTTGAGCAGCCGTCCGCTCGCGGGCACATCGGGACTCAAGAGCGCGCTCAGTCTCGCCGGCAACGCGGCGGCGGTGGCCATGGCGCTGCCGGTTGTGTCGCACTTCCGTCCGGACGCGATCGTGGGCAGCGGCGGATATGCCTGCGCTCCAGCCGTGCTCGCTGGTGCGCTCTTGCGCAGGGCTGGGCGCCTGCCCAAGCTGCGCATGATGCTCATCGAGCCCAACGTCATGCCCGGCATGGCCAACCGTCGGCTGGCCCGCTACGTGGACGA
>Ga0116216_10000694_pt1 | contig 25560 bp, 19 predicted proteins | sample Sb_taG_11_FD_89696 | JGI IMG/M metagenome (GOLD analysis project Ga0116216, IMG submission 89696) | Peat soil microbial communities from Weissenstadt, Germany - Sb_50d_3_AS metaG | ecosystem: Environmental > Terrestrial > Soil > Wetlands > Peat | place: Germany: Weissenstadt | collected 2010-09-21
AGTGGCATACGGTTGATCGACATACCTGGAGCGCGTAACTTGAGGATGGTCACTACAAAGTTAATCGAGGCCGAAATTGACGAAATACCGAGCATCAGGATACCCAGCGCCCAGAAGTCCATATTGGGGCCAGGGGTACACATAACAGCATTGCCACAAGACGTAGTGCCAGGGCCACTCAGCTCAGTTAATGGCGCATAGGCGAACCAGCCTGCATTTGGTGCTGCACCGAACAGGAAACTTGAAGTCAAGAACAGTCCAGCAAAGAGGACGACCCAATATCCAAATGCATTCATGCGCGGGAAAGCCATATCGCGCGCACCGATCATCAATGGCACAATATAATTTCCTAACCCTGTAAGCATCGGCATGATGAACAAGAAAATCATGGTGACAGCATGCATAGTAAAGATCTGGTTATACACATCGGGAGACAGTACTTTCCCATTTGGTTGGGCCAATTGAGTGCGGATGAGCAAGGCATCTACGCCACCGACCAGGAAGAAGAAGAAGGCTGTGATCATATACATGATGCCGATTTTCTTATGATCGGTCGTCATGATCCAGTCGCCAATGTAGGTTTCACTCAGGCGTCTGCGACGAGCTATGCTTACGCCTTCGGTAATAGTGCGGGTTGCCATCGGCAATTCCTCCGTTATCTAGTTCTGTAAGGGCCTGATTTATGTAAGACTCTCCAGGTACGCTATCAGTTGAGCAATCTCAGTATCTGAGAGAGATCGAATAACCATATCGCTGCCGGGTTTGACGGCTTGTGGATCTTTCAGCCATTGATATAGCCCGCATGCATCAGGATTCTGTATCGTGGGCTGTCCACCTGATCCAGTAACGACTACACATGAAGCCGGATCCCATTGGAGGACCGCTCCCGCGATATTGCGACGGCTCCCAAAATGAGTCAGATTTGGTCCAACCAGAACCGAGGCATCAGCACCACTATTGAGGTGTTGATTGTCTTTGAGGTTGACACCTACAATGCCATGGCAGCCCTGGCATCCACCGGAACCCAAAAAGAGTTTTTGCCCCGCCAGTGCTGTAGGATCAGTTGGAGTCGTACTTGCAGATTGTTCTTGTGAAGTCACCCAGGCGTTATAGTCATCTTGCGATTTGACTATCACATAAAAGTTCATGTGCGCATGCTCCAGGCCACAAAATTCGGTGCATTGACCACGATATGTACCCACATTATCAGCCTGGAAGACTGACATGTTGTTGTGGCCAGGTACGACATCTGTCTTACCAAATAGTTCAGGAACCCAGAAGCTGTGAATGACGTTCTGCGATAGCAGTTGAGCCTCTATGCGAGTACCAACAGGTATAACCAACTCATCAGCAGTGACAATGTGCTCGTTCAGATAATCGAACTCCCACCACCATTGATGACCAACCACTCGAATTTGTAATGGGCGGCTATTCGTTGAAGAAAAGGTTGTAAGCCCAAACATTGTGTAGATGGTTCCAATAAGCACAACAAACAAGAAAAAGGAGGGGACAATCGTCCAGATGATTTCGACAGTGTTATTCCCATGAGTTTGTACGGGATTAGGCGAGTTTGGACGTTCCCGGAAGCGCACAATTGAATAGATCAATAAGCCCTCAACTACTACAAACACAATTGTGGCTACAACCAGAATGAACCAGAACAAATTTGATTCTTTTAATGCAACGGGTCCTGAGGGGTTCAAAATGGAGGGGGAATTTCCACCACATGCAGCTAGAAGGAGCGAGGACAAAAGCAATGCTGAGAGAATTGCCCCCCAGCGTTTCATCCCGCGAAATATTGGCATCCTCACTTCTCACTCTCCTAAATAGATGATTTTAATGGATGACGGCTTTGTACCGCGGCAGACATTTTTTCCATTATATGGAAGTGTAGTGACTTTCCCTGACACTTGACTTGCGGTTGATGTCAGGCACCTTACAATGGCCTGAATAGATGCATGTTCCACCTGATCCATAATGGAGAATTTGACACTCTGGTGAACGGCTGCATATAATCGTGGGGTAGAACTATCACTCCTCCAACTTGCAAGAAGGAGAACATCAATGAACAGCATTCTTAGCATACCCTGACATATAATCGTCGTCTCGAAATTCTGCTTGGAGAAATAATGAGGAATGTAACCTCATACCACGCCTCACTAAATACTCTTCTTTGTTTAAAATCAATTTGATTTCTTCGCAAATTTTTAACCTGGGCAGGATACTATAGAATCGAGGTATTAAATGCTTGCTGTTCGTCATATTGGCAAATCGTACGGTGCCATTACCGTGCTAGATGATATATCTTTCATCGTCAATTCCAATGATCGGATTGGTATTGTTGGATCAAATGGTGTGGGTAAAACCACGTTGCTGAATATCTTGATTGGCCAGGAATCCCATGACTCCGGCTCCTTTTCATTTACACCACGTACCGAAGTAGGCTATCTGCCACAGACGACACCTGAATTTTTCGGACACGCGATGCAAGATTTGATTCTTGAATCAATAGGCAAATTACGCCAGCTAGAAGAACGGATGCGTGAGCTTGAAAGCGCTATGAGCACTACTAACAGTGAACAGCTTTCAGGGTTAATGGATGAATACGAGCAGGCATCTAACAGCTTCCATGATCGTGGAGGCTACGAGCTAGATTACAAAATAGATAGTATTCTGGCTGGTTTGCGAATTGCATATCTTCCGCGCGACCGAGAAATGCAAACACTTTCAGGCGGTGAGAAGGCGCGAGTAGGCCTGGCAATCCTGTTACTACGCTCACCGGATCTGCTTTTGCTAGATGAACCGACAAATCACCTGGATTTTACCAGCCTGGAATGGCTTGAGGCGTATCTCTCCAACTATAAGGGGGCTATTCTGCTGGTTTCACATGACAGGCAATTCCTCAATCGAACCGTCAACCAGATTTTCGAAATCGATGAACATACCCATCATCTGAAAAAATACGATGGCAACTACGATGCATTTGTGATGGCGAAGGCTGCTGAACGCACAGCGTGGGAGGAGGATTACGAGAGGCAGCAAGAAGAGATCAAAGAGCTGCGCAAGCGAATGCGCGAGACAGCGCGTAATGTTGCTCATCACCGGCCCGCTACGGATAACGATAAAACAGCCTATAATTTTTTTGGTGGGCGGGTACAGAATACTATTTCACGTGGGGTGCGAGCAGCCGAGGAACAATTGCGCCGTATTGAAGCAAATCCTATTCCCAAACCACCCAGACTGATGCAGATAAGCTCGTCTTTCAATGTAGAGCCTTTGCAAGCTGAAATAGTTTTCAGGGTTTCCAACCTTACAAAATGTTGGGATGAGACGTGTATTCTTGACGACGTGAATTTCACGATTGCTTCTGGCGCTCGCATCTTGCTTTTTGGACCCAATGGAGTTGGGAAGACGACATTGCTGAAGATGTTGATGGGTATTGAAAAGCCTGATAGGGGCGAGATACGCATTGTAGATAGCGCTCGTCTGGGCTACTTGCCACAAGACCCTCAGATGGACCTTGCTAAAACGGTGCTAGAAACCTATAGTTATGGACAGGTGGGCTACGAAAGTGAATTCGTAGGACGATTGATCGGTTATGGATTGTTCAGTCTGGAGGATATGCAGAAGAAGGTGAGGCAATTGAGCATTGGTCAACGCAGAAAGCTGGAGATTGCGCGTTTGATGGCAGAAGGCCCGAATGTACTTTTGCTTGATGAGCCAACCAACTTTATCAGCCTGGATGTGCTGGAGGCATTTGAATCTGCAATCGTGACATTTCCAGGGCCGGTGATCGCGGTTTCACATGATCGATGGTTCATACAAAGGTTTGGAGGGAAGATGTGGGAGCTGCTAGAAGGAAAGATCATCAGCAAGTAGGATACGACTTTTTATTTAGCATTATTTCTGCCTGGTGATCTCGCATCCATCCCAAGGGGTAATAGCCGAATCATGGCTGCCGCACAACTGCTATCCGGTTACGTCTATCTGGGATCGATGGGTGTGATGATACCGAGTCTCTCCTCTATCGCCGCTGCGGCATCGAGGCACAGGTCCTCGCGGTACCGAGGGCCAATCACCTGCACCGACTGAGGCAGGCCGTCCCCGATGCCCACGGGCAGGGCCACGGCGGGCAGTCCCAGCGCGTTGACGGCCATGGCCATGCGCATTCCGTGGATGGTCACGGCCACACAGCCATCGTCCAGGTCGGTGCCCACCTTGAAAGGGACATCGGTGAAGATCGGCGCGATGATCAGCGGGTGCGTCTCCTGGAATGCGCCCCACGCGCGCAGCAGCGAGTGCCGAGTCACGAAGCTCTGAATGGTCGTCACCGGGTCCGAATCGCCGGCCACCTCGTAGAACGCCGAGATGAACCGCCTTGTGTCAGCCGGCATTATATGCGACATCGTCTGCCATCCTGCCCTGATGTCGGGAGTGTTGAGCATGTCCAACAGGGTCTTCGCTGCAACGTCTATCGACGGCGGCTCGATCTCCTCGACGACGTATCCGGCGTCCTCCAGGGCCCTGGCCGCCTTCCACATGCCTTCCTGCACCTGTTTCGCGGTACCCTGGCCGACCGGATCGACCACGAGGGCCACTCGGACGGGCTTCGGGGGGTCGAGGCCACGAAGCGGTGCCGGCACCGACCATGGGTCGCGCCAGCTGGATCCGGCCAGCACCTCGAAAGCGGCTCGCAGGTCGGCGACGCGACGCGCCAGCGGGCCCTGGACGGCTGTCAGTTGGAGGCCGATCGGCATATCCTCCTGCCCGGTGGTGGTCGCATCTGGGATGCGTCCAAGGGTGGGCTTCAGCACGCAGATGCCGCAGCATTGGGCGGGCCAGCGGAGTGACCCAAGTCCATCGTTGCCGAGCCCCAAAGGACTCATGCCGGTGGCGAGGGCCACGGCCTCGCCGCCACTGGAGGCGCCGGGGGTTCGAGATCGGTCCCACGGGTTCACGGTCGCCCCCCAGAGTTCGCTGTCACAATGCCATCGAACCGCGAAGGTGGCGAGGTTTGTGCAGCCGATAGGGATCGCCCCCGCAACCTTGAGGCGCTCGACGACGGGGGCATCCCGAGCAGGATACGCGCCTGCCAGCGCTTTGAGTCCCAGGGTCGTTGGTGTACCGGCGAGATCGATGTTCCCTTTGACGGTGAAGGGGACGCCGTGGAACGGCGGGAGGGCATCGCCAGCGGCGACCGCACGATCAGCTACCTTCGCAGCTTCGAGAGCCTGCTCGCCCAACACGACCGTGACGGCGTTGACCGAGGGGTTCACGGCCTCGATGCGCCGGAGGTGTGCCTCGATGACTTCCTGGCTGGACGTTTGCCTGGATCCGATGGCTTCGGCCAGCTCCAAGGCGCTCATGCGCCAGAGGTCGGTCGTCGTGACGCTCATCTCTCCACCCCCTTGTAGGGCTTGCTACACCGCCGCTGAACGGCCGCTGCAGTGGTAGCCACGGCTAGCGCACCAAGCGCGCCGGTGGCCCATAAGCGCGGGTTCTTGATAGCCGGTTGCTTTTGAAACGATAGCGGGCCGAAATCGAGGTGGACTGCAGTCATCCCCACTCCAGGTTCCCGGCTGAAGACGACGCGGCCCGTGCCGATTCCAAACCAGGGGAGATCGATCCGGAAGACGTAAGGGTCATGGTCGTCGTCAGGGTGTAGGAGAAAACCTTTATACAGCGCAGGTATTGGGCTTAGGGCTCGAATCATGAGCTGACCCCGCTGAACGAGGACCTCGACCCCGGCACCGATTGCGAACCTCGCCGGATCGGTCAGGTGGGTGGAGAACCGATACCAACCGCAGAGGTCGCCCCATAACTCGGGATGCTGTGGAACATCGGTGCGGATCACCTCGTCGGGGACTCCCAGCAGACGCTTCAGCAGGCCCCCAACCTTGGGCGTCAACCAGTGCATTCCGCGCCTGGCCCCATCGGCGAAGGCCATTATCCCGACTCCGTCGTCGGGAGCCAGGAAGATCTGCGAGTCGAAACCGGGCAGTATCCCATCGTGCTCGACCGCGAGATGGCCACCGAGGTTGGTCCGGAAGAACGCAAGGCCGATGCCCGGTATGCGAAGATCAGGTTGGTAGTGAGGCTCGAACATCGTGGCCATTGTTGACGGTTTGAGCACTCGGCCATGCTCGTTGGCGCCGCCGCCAAGCAGCGCGGCCATGTAGCGAGCCATGTCTCTCGTGGTAGAGTAGGCGCCGCCGCCGCCCACCGTCACAAGCTCATAGTCGGTGACAGCCCTGGCGCCATCAGAGCGCAGGTCGTATCCGGTGGCCAGGTGCGACTTGACCCGCTCGGATCGGACGATATCGGTGTGGGCCATGCCGAGGGGATCGAAGATGTGTTCGCGCAGGTAGCGGTCCAAAGGCTCCCCGCTCACGTCCTCGACGATCTGGCCAAGCGTAGCGAACCCGTGGTTGGTGTACATGAATCTGGTACCCGGCTCGGCGTCGATGCGGAGGCCACCATGGTAGTACTCGGCGAGGGACGGCACCGGTCGTCCGAGCCTTACGGTCTCGCCCAGGTCGCGCATCCTGAGCAAGCCCGAGGGGTGCAACACCTCGCGGATTCCGGCTGTGTGGGTCAGCAGATGTCGCATGGTTGCAGGCTGGAAGCTGGCCTTGGCGGGGATCAGCTTGTAGGCGCGCAGGTAGTCGTTGGCGGGGGCGTCTAGGTCGACCAACCCCTGCTCCCATAGCTGCATCACGGCGATTGCCGTGAAGGTCTTGGTGACGGAGGCTATCCGAAAGACCGTGTCCTCGGTTATAGGTGTGTTCGACTCGATGTCCGCGACCCCGTGTCCGTAGAAGAACTCCAGGGACTCATTGCGGACCACTCCCACCGCCATACCCACGGTCGGCCAGCGATTGAGGATCTCGTTGACTCCTGCCTTCATTTCGAACTCATCGACTACGTCCGAGGCTTCGCTGCCACGCACTTCGCCAGAGCGTGCTTTGACAACTGGATTCTTTTCAACTGTACTCATTGGTACACCTCCTTCAAAGTGTTTGGCTCGTCGCGGAGCTCCATCGGTGGATATGGGAAGCACCCAGAATGCACTTGTATTCTGCTCTCATGGCAGAGCAGGACGTGTGGCTTCCACCCGCTGCGTTGACGCGTCGGCCAGCTCCGACGCGACCGTGGAGTCGGTCAGACCATAGCCGCTCTCGATCAGGTCTTTCAACCGCTCGGTGAAGCGTGCTGCCGGAGCCCCGTCGATGATATCGTGATCAAAACTGATCGTCAGGCTCAGATAGTCCCGCATAGCTACCTGTCCATCAACGAGAACCGGCTTCTCACCAATGCCGCCTACCGTAATCATGAGTGTTGGGAGGGCTGGAGGGATGCCCCAGCCTGCACCTTTCCCAAACATGCCCACTGCCGTGATGCCCACCGTCCCCACGTACTTCTTCCACGCCTGTGGATACTTTCTCCCGATCCAGGAGAAGGCCCAGAAGAACGGTCGATAGAGCAAGGCAGGTTAGAACTGAAGCCACTTCACGACTTTTTCTACGTCCTCTACCTGGGCGGCCCTGATCTCATGATGAATCTCGCGCACGGTCTTGCGATTGGCTGCTCGGATGATGGTGGTCCAGATTGGTACCTGGCCCGCCACGTCACGCTCAATCAGGGTATACACGTCCACATCCTCAAACAGGACGAGGCGTTTGTTGCCTTTGCGAAATGCCTGCACGGCTTTGTTCTCATCGACGGCTTTTCCCAGGCAGGAAATGAGGAACGCTGTAAACGAGAGGGACTCCCCGGTTTTCGCTGTATGGTCTCGCAGGAACGCGCGTGCCCTGGTCACATCGACTTCGATCAAGCCATGCATGATTGGCGTGTGTTGGGCGGAACGAAAGGCGGCCGCAAACCACCGCCGTACCTTCGGATTTGGGACCACCTTGTAATCAATGTGCTGCTGTTTCATGCTCTCTCTCCCTCCCTCGGATGGGACAAGACATTCGGTACGTGCTCGATCCATCGGTACGCTACACTTCTCACCTGGTCGTGCCCATCAGCATATGTGACAGACCTTTCCAGTATGGAGTGTAATGCATGGACATCACGCGAACATCACAAACGTGGACTGCACATTCACAGAGCCATCACAAATGATCGGGCTCAGGGGCGGGTGGCGAACTATGGCTTGCGCAGTTGTGCAAAGCATACTTGAGCCCTGCCACTCATTCATAAACTTGAGTGACCAGTGTTGTACTACTCTATCGAGTATTCTCCGAAGAGTTGAGTGGAAGCCGTCCAATTCGGTGAATTGGACAGTCACAGGCGAGCTTAAGCTTGACTTGAGAGTCAGCCGGAGGTGATGGTAACCATGCTGCCGGAGCTTGTGATTTCGATATCATAGCGAGGGGCAGTCGCTTCATAGCCCTGGCTCTGCAGCCGCACATCGTTGCCTACATCGCTGAAGGTTTGATCGTCGAAGACGAAGCTGGAGCCCCAACCTTTGAGGTGAGCTCTGGCTGCAACGCCTGCAGGACGCCGAACGGTAATCATTGATGCTCCAGCGCTGATCCGAATGGGAACCACGCTTGAAGGGGTGGGGAGATCCAGGCTGATTATGCTGCCTCCTCCCTTGACTTCTAGCGCGTCGAGATTGAGCTTGGCCAACTCGGCGTTGATCTCGGAAGCACCTCCCTGGATCACGATTTGCCACGGGATAGCAGTGTTGAGCATGACCTCCGTCACACGCTGCTGACCAAGAATCCATAGACGCCGTGGATAGCGGATGGTGACTACCCCATCTTTGACCTTCACATCCGGCAGAGAGCCTTCGAAGTGAGTTTGGTAAAGCTGGTCTAATGCGTCGCTCGTGCGCAAGATCAGCCGGTACGTCCCAGAGACGACGAGACGGCCGCTCTCCAGATCTCCAAGTGGCGCGGAATAAATCTCCTCTGCATTTGATGGAGCCTCACGTAACTGGAAAATTTCATTCCTGATAGCCCCGTTGCTTTGCTTGAGAAACTTGACGAGGAAGTCGATTTGCTCAACATCGTATTGCGCCGCTATGTCATCCCAAGCACTCTCAAGTGAGGCGAAAAGGGGACCAATCTTGTGCATTTCGCCCTTACCCCCTACCAGAAAGACGATGACCCTACGCCCATCATTTGGGTCGCGCATCCGACTCACGAGACCAGCCTCCTCCAATCGGTTGATCATTCCAGTAATTGCCCCGGTTGTAAGTCCCGTGAGATCAGCGAGCTGACCAGCGGTCATTGGACCGGCACTATCAAGGAAATCCAAGACCTGCACATCTGACACGGTCATCCCAACCCTAGCAGCAGCCGCCCGAAAGAAGGACGTGCCAAGTCCAGTGAATTGCCGAAGCTCCCGATCAAGCTCTCCGAGAACCTCCGCGTTTTTTTCTTGTGAATCACTTGACATTTTCTACTCCTCCAGGTATGATATTTATATCTTATTTACTAAGACAAATGCTTTGATTTAATTTGTCAAGTAAGTATAATATTAATGAATTTACTTACTGGCTTAGTGATTCATATTATAGCATTGAAAGGTGCCAAATGTCATGATGATGATCGAAACACGGGGTCCCGACATTTTTACCCCCCCAAATCCCCACTAAGGATCTGGGAGTACGCGAAGCGCGTGCTGGATAACCTCTTGTAAAGGAAAGGTGTTGTTATGAATGAGCAATTGACCAACTATGTAAACGGCATTTTTGCTCCATACGATGGGGTAAAAAGCGTCGCCGAATTAAAGGCTGATCTGCTCTCCGATTTGCAGGAGCGGTTCCGTGAACTCAAAGTCAAGGGCAAGGATGATGAAACAGCCTTTGACATGACCATTGAGAGTATCGGCGACATTGAGCAAACAGTACAGGAGGTCGCCAACCTCTCCCGCTCTCTGGAGCGGCAGGTGTTCATAAACTTCAGTGCGAGCAATCTGCCAAAGAGCGACTTTGCGGACGTTATCGCGCATCAAGGAAATTTTAAAGGGAGTGCGTTGCGCGGCTCTACCTTTACGGGTGCAGACTTAACCGGTAGCTCGTTTCGGGGCAGTGACGTCCGTGAAGCCAATTTTGCTGGCGCCAATCTGACCGATTGCGACTTCGAAGCCCTTGACCTTGCGGATGCGAACTTCCGTGAAGCAATCCTTGTTCGCACCACCTTCAGCAAGTCGGGGCTGGTTGGAGCACACTTCATCGGCGTCAAGCTGACTGATGTCAACTTCAAATATTCCGACCTGCGCGGACTGCGACTTAATGGGCAGAGCTTTATCGGCGTCAAGTTTGACGAGGCGGCACTGAAGGAAGCTTCGTTTCAGGGCGCGACCCTCAAAAATGTGTCTTTCCGCTCGGCGTATACCTGGTCTAAGAAATATTACCGTGCCATGAAATCCATTAACTTTGATGGCGCGATGATGGATAAGTTAACGTATGCTGCGCTCAAAGGCATGGAAGCTGATTTATCAAAGGTTACTGTTCTATCATGAGGAGAAGACTGTGCAAAACACCGCAATTCAGGTAAAAGACATACAAAAATCATACAAGAAGCTCAACGTCTTACAAGGCGTGAATTTCACCGTGGAGCAGGGCAGCATTTTTGCCCTGCTTGGCTCCAACGGCGCGGGCAAGACGACGCTGATCAACATCCTCACCACGCTGCTCAAACAGGACAGTGGAACGGCCATCGTCAATGGCTTTGATGTGGCGTCCAAGCCAGCCCACGTGCGGCAATCATTCAGTCTGACCGGGCAATTTGCCGCCGTGGATGAGATTTTGACCGGGCAAGAAAATCTGATCATGATCGCCAGGCTCCGACATCTCAAACATCCGCGCCAGGTTGCCGACGATTTGCTGACACGCTTCGGTTTAACAGATGCCGCAAACCGCAGGGTGTCTACGTATTCAGGCGGTATGCGCCGCAGGCTTGACCTCGCCATGAGCCTGGTGGGAAAACCGCCGATCCTTTTCCTTGACGAGCCGACCACCGGGCTTGACCCCGAGGCACGCATCGAGGTGTGGAAAGTGGTGAAGGAGCTTGCTGATGGTGGTAGAACCGTCTTCTTGACCACGCAGTACCTGGAAGAGGCTGAACAGCTTGCTGATCACATTGCCATTCTCCATGAGGGAAAGATTATCGCCAACGGCACGCTCATGGAGCTACAAAAGCTGTTTCCACCTGCTCAGGTGGAATATGTGGAAAAACAACCGACATTGGAGGAGATCTTTCTTGCCATCATTGGCAAAAAGGAGGTACAGCTTGCCATCATTGGCAAAAAGGAGGTACAGTAAATGGAAACGATACAGAAACACTTTTTCCTCGATCTGAGCGTGATGCTTGGTCGTTCCATGCGCCATATTTTCCGCAGTATGGACACCATCATCACGGTCACGATCATGCCTATTGCGATGATGTTGCTGTTCGTGTATGTGTTCGGTGGCGCAATTCAAACCGGAACAGCTAATTATGTCAATTACGTACTACCTGGGATCTTACTGATTGCTATCGCGAGCGGGATATCCTATACGGCTCTCCGTGTGTTTACCGATGTGCAACGGGGTATCTTTGAGCGATTTCGCTCCATGCCGATTGCCCCTTCCACCATGCTGTGGGGACACGTCCTGACCTCGCTGGTATCCAACGCGATTTCGGTGGTGGTCATCATTCTCGTCGCGTTGATTATGGGCTTTCGTTCGTCGGCGGGCATCCTGTCATGGCTGACCATAGCCGGCATACTCGCGTTGTTTACGCTGGCTTTAACCTGGGTCGCGGTGATTCCCGGACTGACCGCAAAATCGGCAGACGGCGCAGCCGCATTTTCGTATCCGATTATCTTCCTGCCCTTTATCAGCTCGGCGTTTGTGCCAACCAGGTCGATGCCGCCGGTAGTCAGGGCCTTTGCCGAAAACCAGCCAGTGACGGCGATCGTGGAAACCATCCGTTCGTTACTGTCTGGACAGCCAGTGTCTCATGAGATATGGGTTGCTCTTGCATGGTGCGTCGGCATTCTGGTTGTGGCCTACATCTTTGCGATGAGGGCATATAAAAAGCGAGTGTGAAAAGAGGGCAGTATCCGAGGAAAGGAGTTCACACCATCTCTGCTCTTTCTCGACACTTTCAGCACGTCCTTATGACAAAGAGCTGACAGGATGTACGCTAGTCTGTGAAGAACGGAAATGCTTCCCTAAGACCTGAGAGAAGACGAGCCAAAATTCGGCCATGTATCCCGTCACATAAGAACAAATCATGGTCTTATGCAGTAAGTCAAGTTGTAAATCCAAATTTTAAACTGGTGAGATTCTGTACAATTGTCCTGGTGATCGGGTATACTGTGGGAAAGACGAGTGGAAGCGCCTTTTGATATGCTCTACGGGCAGAGAAATGAACGAAGCGTCGTTGTCCCTCACAGCCCTTTCAGAGGCTCAAAGAGCACAGGCTCGGGCTCCCAACATTTTTACCCCCCCGTTTTCCCCGCTAAGGATGGGCCGAGGTGATTCCGCCTGATTTTCTCCCAGCAAAGCCGCCTGGGATGGGAAAGGAAGCCCATCCCAGGCGGCTTGATTGACGGACCAGCAGGCAGTATGCTACAACCAGGGCAAAACGCCCGCGGGAGCCAATAGCCTCGCCCTGATCTTCGTCCTGTTGCCATTCATTAGCAGCGCTTTTGTACGCGCTGAGTCGATGCCTGTAGGGATACGCTGGTTCGCTGAGTACCAGCCTTTCACATCCATCATCGACACGTTGCGGGGGCTACTGCTGGGGACGCCGATTGGCAACAGCGCGGTTCTTGCCGTTGCATGGTGTGCCGGAATTGCACTGGTCGGATATCTGTTGCCAGGAGCGATATACAACCGTGATCCTGTACAGTAGACATGCACCACACCCAGCCCACTTATTGAAGCGGCTGGATGTGGCGCATTGTGAGCAAGCGGATCTATGAGTGAAATGATATACTTTTGATCAACGAACAGCGTTATATCATTTGACCTTCTCACACTAAAAGGGGTGAACCATGAGTGACGCAGATAGGCAGGCACTTGATGCGTATTTTGTATCTGAGCGAATGCGACATCTGGAAGAGTACCGAGCCTTTCTGCGCATTCCCAGCGTGAGCGCGCTACCAACACATCGCGAGGATATAGTTCGAGCAGCTGAATGGGTGGCAAGCGCCATGCGGTCAGCAGGTGTGCCAACGGTCGAGATACTGCCAACTCAGGGCCATCCTATAGTATATGGTGCATGGCCCGCGGAAAAACCTGGAACTCCAACTCTCCTGCTTTATGCCCACTATGATACCCAGCCAGCCGATCCGCTCAATGAGTGGACCACCCCACCTTTTGAACCCACGATTCGAGATGGTCGAATGTATGCAAGAGGGGCTAGCGATGATAAGGGGAATCTGTTTCTCACTCTCAAAGTCGTCGAAGCATATTCCGTACTGTATGGACGACCACCTATTGGCCTTATCTTCCTATTTGAGGGTGAGGAAGAAATCGGCTCGCCGAACTTACAGGCTTGCATTCAGGAGCATAAAGAGCGATTACGTGCGGAAGCAACATTAAGCGCAGATAGTGTCATGTGGGCGCATGATATACCATCACTTGTGCTGGGATCAAAAGGCTTGATAGCCCTACAAATTGATGTCCAAGGGGCGGAAAGCGACCTGCATTCGGGCTTACATGGAGGGTTAGCTCCAAATCCCCTTAATGCGCTTACTACGATACTTGGAAGTATGTGGGCACTCGATGGGAAGGTTCAAATCGAGGGATTCTATGACGAAGTGCGACCACTTAGCGAACAGGAGAAGGCTGAAATTGCCGCTGTTCCTTTTGATGAGGCCAGCTATGCACGATCCATTGGCCTAGCGGCTCCCGTTGGTGAGCAAGGATATGGCCCGTTAGAACGCAACTGGGCGCGACCAACCCTGGATATCAACGGCATCTGGGGAGGTTTCCAGGGGGAAGGAAGTAAGACAGTGATCGCCAGGGAAGCACACGCCAAAATCACCTGTCGTCTAGTACCCGATCAGGTACCGTCCAATGTTTTTGCTGCCATCGAAAGACACATTCAAACACATTGTCCCACCGGCATTACCGCCAGTGTACAGCAAACTGCCGGATCGTCTTCCGCATTTGCGATCGCACCGACGCATCCAGTTTTGCGAGTTGCGCATGAGGTGCTGCGTGCTTCCTACGATCGTGATCCCTTGCTGATCCGTCTCGGTGGCACGTTGCCTGTAGCGGATTATTTTCAGCAGGACCTTGGACAAGATATCGTATTTCTGGCATGGTCGATGCCCGATGAGCACCTGCACGGACCAGATGAGTTTTTCCGACTGGAGAATTTCGACCGCGGCATGCGAATCTATGCAGATTTGTTTGAACGCCTGAGCGAGCAATGGGACTCATGACAAAAAGACGCACCTCTCATTCAGATTGGCAAAATGTGCTTCTGGACTGTTGAGCCAACTTCATCCGCTTCAATGAGGGCGACAATGTGTCCGCCTTTCCGGAAGCTCAATAGACGCACATCTGGGATTGTGGAGGAGAAGAACTCAGCGTTCCGATAAGGTTGGAGTGTGTCGTCCTGGGCGTGGATCACCAGGGTTGGGACTCGGATTCCGGCGATGCGAGAGCCAGGTACCTCCTGTGTATGGTCGAAGACCGCGCCTGCGTACCGAAGCGAAGCAGGGTTCATCCCGTCTATGAAGTGCCCGATCGCCCTGTATTGTTCGGGGCTGAGACTAGCGACGACAGTCTCAGGTACTCCCATGAGCCTCATGAATTGCCGCTTGAACAGTCGGCTCATAATCCAATACGGGAAGTCTCTCTGGAAGATCCTGAGTAGTGCGCTGCCTTGCCTTTGCGCCTGCTTTCCTTCTTCCTCTGGAATCTGGGCACCGCCGCAGGAGATCAGCGTGAGCGACGACACCCGCTCGGGGTTCAAAAGCGCGAACAGGAGTGCTGAGGGACCTCCCGCGGAGAAGCCGACGACCCCAACCCTCTGAACGTTCAGTTGATCGAGCAGATGTGCGTAGGCATAGGCCTGATCGCCCCATGTAGCATTCTGGTGGAACGTTGATTGCAGATAGCCGAAGCGCGAAGGGATGATGCAGTGAAACTGATCATCCAACATGATGTCTGCCAGAAACTCGCCCTGATCGAAGCCACCACCACTCCCATGGATCACGAGCACATTGGACCCGGTGCCGTGCTCGGTGTACTCGATGTCGCCGTACGGAGAAGGGATGACTTTGCTTTTTCCTTGGAGGCGTTCACGAGCTGCGCGCATGCTCGATCGATATGTTACAAACCACGGCTTTTAAACTATTTAACGCTTCCTTAATTATGACGCGATATAATCTCATCCAACGTCAAACTAGTCGCAGGGAACAGGTGTAATGGTCATTGCACATATTTCCCTTTCTAGCTTCTTATGGTACACTTGCGATGAAGCTGCAAATATCACATCGTTTGCTGAGGTTACAATGGATCAACAGTCACTATTTGCACAGTTGGTTGGGACCATGGTGGGCATCTATCGTCTCCAGCAGTTGGTAACCCAAAACACGCTAGAGGCAACTTTCATTGCGCGCACCGATACATCAGACATGCTTTACCGTTTACGCCTGCTCCGTCTCAGTTCCACACTTACCCCGGAAGCCCGTATTGTGTTGCTAGGACATTTTCAGCAGCAAGCGCGTGAATTGTCAGAACTGCTCTCTGATCAACAGAAGATGCCAAAACATCCGCACCTATTGCCGCTGTTAGACTACGGCAACGCGCAAAACCCACCTGGGTTCCTCTACCTGGTATCACCTCATGTGCCCATGCGCTCACTCACGGAACTGCTCGGTGAGAAGGGGGCTTTAGATGTGCTGACGATCCGATCCTATCTTGATCAGATGGCATCCGCTTTGGAGTATGCCCACCAGCATGCCGTGCTTCACCGCGACTTGACGACGGATGCAGTTTTTATTCGTAATGATGGTCGGATTGTCATCGCGGACCTGGGTGTGATGCGCATCCTGACGCTGAGCCGCCCGGCTGACCAGCAAATCCTGCTCTACGGTCAAAGCCCTAACTCGACACCCGCCCCTGAGCAGCTCCTCGGTCAACCTGTTGATACTTCTACCGATGTCTATGCTCTGGGCGCTATTGTGTATCGTTTGCTCTGTGGGCATCGTGTTTTCAGCGCAAACCAACGCGATAGCATCATTCAGCAACACCTCCATGATCCTGTTCCGTCACTGGCACAGTGGCGACCGATCACCATCGGGCAGCGTAACATGACCACTGAACTGGACCACCTGATTGCAGCTTCAATGGAAAAGGACCCTGCTCAGCGCATACAGCACCCTGCTGAACTTGCCAATCGCTATCATCAAATCGTTGCTCCCAATGACCTCAACCGTCAACCAATTGCTATCTCAGGTACCATTGCTCCCACGCTCGCCGGGGCAACGCCAGTTCCCATAGCAGCAACGGCGCTAAAAAGCACGAGGACGCAGTCAGCATCACCTCATCGGGCAGGCTCGAATACGCCGCACTCTGGGCAGATCAATGTCGCTCGCCGTCGTATGTTGCTACTCTTCGGTGGAGGTGGAGCTATTGTCATCGTAGGTGCCGTCGCCTTGATTGTTGAGCAAATGGTCAACAACACACCACCCGGTTCGGTCACTGTCACTGGTAGTCAGCCAACCCAAAGCTCAGCTACGGGATCGTCCTCTACAAGCCATACAGTCACTGCGGGTCATACAGTTACTCCAGGACATACAGGTACCGTAATCGCACGTACGGCAGATGTGCCCCTCGATTCCGCGAAAACATTTCCCCTGCCAAATGGCGGCGCCAATCCCGGAGTGCTGGTGCATCTACAAAATGGGCAATTTGTCGCGTTCGACTCAACCTGTACGCACGATTCTCATTGCCCCGTGGCCTATGATTCACAGCAAAAGTTGCTTGTGTGTCCCTGTCACGGGGCGGAGTTCGACCCGGCGAACCATGCCTCTGTGGTGCAGGGGCCGGCGCCAACGCCGCTCACCCCAGTGCAGATTGCAGTCAATGCGGATGGCACGATTACAGTAGGCTAAAAGGAGAAAGAGGATGGCCTTTGCTCGAACAGCAGTAGATGCATCATCCTATGTAATCATCGGCAACGGGATAGCGGGTATCTCGGCTGCGGAGATCTTACGCAAAGAAGATGCCGCAGCCGACATCACTGTGATCGCTGATGATCCGTTTCCAGCGTATTATCGACCTGCGCTCAAGGACTACCTGGCGGGACGTGTGCGTGAGGATAAGCTGTGGGCACGTCACAGCAACTTCTACCAGGATCACAGCATACGCTTTCTCGCCGATCGTGTTACAGGCATACAAGTGCCACATCACACACTAGAACTGCAAAGCGGGCGGCAACTTGGCTATCAAACACTCTTGCTGGCGCAAGGAGCGCATGCTCGCTCCCTGTCCTGTTCAGGAGTAGGTCTTAGAGGCATGACGACACTGCGTACAGTAGCCGACTACCAGAAGGTGGAGCACGAACTGAGCAGTGTGCGGCGTATCGTAGTCGCGGGGAGCGGCACGCTGGCGTTAGAGACGCTTGAAACACTGCGCCACCGGGGTTATCAGGTTGTGCATCTGCTGCGACGACCCACTCTTTGGTCCGAAGTGTTGGACGCAACAGCCTCAGACCTGGTGCTGCAACAGGAAAAGCGTGATGGGGTGGATGTACGAGTTGAGGGAGAGATTGCGGAGATTATGGGCAAAAATGGGCAGGTAAGCGGCGTTATCACAACCAGCGGGACACGCATTAAGTGTGAGATGGTGCTTATCGCTATCGGCATTGACCCAATTATCGATTTTGTGAAGCGCAGCGGCATTCCCTGTGGACGTGGTATTACAGTCGATGCCGAGATGCATACCGCTGCGCCCGATATCTACGCAGCGGGTGACGTGCTTGAAACGACAGACGCCTTGACTGGACGCAAGCGTATAATCGGGCAGTGGTATCCAGCGATTCAGCAGGCGCGCGCCGCTGCCTACGCCATGCTGGGCATACTCGACACACAGCGTCCTTTCAATTCCAGCACGTTCTATAATGCCACTTTCCTCTACGGCTTAGACTTCGCGTCCGTGGGTATGACAACGTTGCCCGGCCAGAGTGAGGGCTATCAGGAGCTTATTGCGGAACCGCAGCCGCGAATGTATCGCAAAATCATCCTGAAAAATGGGAGGCCGGCCGGCGCGCTAGGCCTCGGCGACCGGCAGGATGTTATGGCATATAAACGGGCTATCGATCACCAGGTCGATCTCTCTCCTGTCGTCTCGCGCCTCTTTGCACCCAATTTTCGCCTTGATGCCTGGCTCGATAAACAAGGCGTACCAGCCCCTATTTTGACTGTGTCCCGCTCCAGTACTGTTTCCACAAGGGCTTCATCCTTGGGAACCGCCACGAGTGATCCCTCGCCAAGCATTACAGAAGCTCGTCTTGTGCCGGAGCAGAACACAGGGAGAAAACCGGCTTTGCTAAAGCAGACGGAGGTCATGACAGTTGGACGACAAGTTGGAGTCCATGTCCTGATTGATGATGAGACCGTGTCAAGGCGTCATGCCGAAATCTGCTACGCCAATGGCACCTATACCTTGAAGGATCTGGGGAGTTCCAACGGCACATTTTTGAATGGAACACGCCTGGAAGCGGGGCGCATTTATCCACTTAAGGCGGATGACCGACTGCGCTTCGGGAAAACAGCTACTTACATCCTCCAGCTCAAAGAACTGCGAGAGAGAGAACAGCCCCAGCAACATGCGACGGGACTGTCTCAGTTGCACGAAAGCCCCACATCGTATTTCGATGCCTCAGAACCCAAGCCTATGGTCTCACTCAGCCAGCCCCACCTGAACGCTGATGGATCGCTGCAACTGCCAGGAGCAAGCAAAGTAGTATCGCCCTCAGTTCTCGCCACCTTGCGCGAATCACCTGGCTTGATAGTTATCAAAGAAGGTGTTCCAGAGGTTTTCCCTTTACGAGTTCCTGGCAGGACAGATATGCCTCAAGGGAAGCAGCGATTAACTATCGGACGAGACCGCAAAAATGATATTGTCCTTGAGGATACTGCGGTCTCTCGCCAGCATGCCGAAATATTCCCTAGCCTCAATGGCTTCTACATTCGCGATCTCAAGAGTAGTAACGGCGTACTGGTCAATCAGACAAGGATTACTCATCCTTACCAGTTGACGCATGGCGACCGCATTGGTATTGGTAGTTCGGCTTGTTATTTTGTACAGCTACAGGCTCTGCCGACTCTACTTCCGGTAGCTGTTTCCACAGCATCCCGGGCCTGTAGCACCTGCGGTTTGAAGCTTGAGAATCCCGCCGCGCGCTTCTGCCCGTTCTGCGGCTCACCTTTTGGACAAACATCTGCGGAGGGAATTTAAGATGAGTATGGCCAAACAACAGCCTCTAGTGGGAGTTGCGCATCGCCCAGACCTGCGGCCAATGACCGTGGAGCAGGTGCGGTTCGAAATCGACATGTGCATAGGTTGTGATCGCTGCATGCGCGCCTGCCCCATACCCCTTTCTTCTCAAGTGCATATCACCGACCTGAATTACGCCACGATCTCAGATAACATAGCACCACATGTGGCCCGCTTTACTGAGGAGTGTGTCATGTGCGGTTCGTGCGTCCCCGTCTGTCCCGTTAACAATCATCGAGACCTGCTCATGCTCTCACTCAAGCAGCGGCTTGGCGTATCGTGGGATGGCAACGTTGATCTGAACCGAATTCTTAATTTTCTCCCCCCCGGCTGGAACGCCTCACTACTGGTAAGCCGTTTGCGCGAGCAGCCAATGTTGAGTGATGCACACCTCGTGCCGGAAAATTATCTCTTGCACCTTACAGTGAGTTCCAAACTGCTCACCTTGATGCCTGGCGAGGTACTCATGTACGAAGGTGAGTACGGACGAAGCCTCTATCTTATCCTGGAGGGTCGCATCGACCTGTCCGCAGCGGGGGCGACGGGAGAAGAATTGCCCATCGCTGTGCTGCGACGAGGCGAATATCTGGGAGAGCGTGGTCTGCTCACAGGTCAACAACGTAACGCAACTGCGCGCGCACAAACGGCAAGCGTCATCTTAGAGGTCCCAGAACAGGTGATGCAGCGTTTGATGGAGCTGGTACCCGCCATACGTGCCTTCTTCGAGCAACTGAACAACGCTCGTTCGCTCGAATCGATCTTACGTCATATGGCCCTCTTCCAGGGCATCGCAGCAGCAGACATTCGCTACCTTGCTGAGCAGGCCCAGGTCAAACGCTATGACCGTGAAGAACTCCTCTTTCAAGAGCAGAGTGCATCGAATGCAGGTTCTGCAAGCGAGTTGATGCATATCATCCTCGAGGGCTTTGTGAAAGTGGCACGCCGCACAAAAGCGGGAACAGGCCGCAACAAAAGCGACGAGCGTATTATCGCTTATCGCCAGAGTGGTGACTACTTTGCGGGAGGATTGGACCTGCTGGGTGATGGCCGACCAGTAAGCGTTACGGCGATCACGCGAGTCGGTGTCGCGGAGATTCCACGCGCAGCATTACACGCCGTCCTTGCACGCTACCCCGAAGCCAACCAGCGTTTCGCGGCGCAACAACAGCAGTATCGCGATGCAGCAGTGGCAGCACAAACCAGTATATTAGACCCACTGACCCCACAGGGTGCAAGTATTGTGAATAAGCCACTCGCAGCCAACGCGGACGTCCGGGCGAGCCTGCAATCGCTCATCGGTGGTGGAGTCATTGAGGGAACCGAAGTGCTGGTCATCGATCTGGACAAGTGTGTCCATTGCAATGAATGTGAGGATGCCTGTGCGCGCCGCCACGGACATTCGCGCATGAACCGCAAAGGCATGGTAGTGGGCAATATAAGCATCGCTACTGCATGTCGTCAGTGTCAGGATCCTGTGTGCTTGCTCTGCAGCCGCGCAGGCATTGCACGCCTACCTAGTGGCGAAGTCTACATTACCGAAAGTTGTATCGGCTGTGGCATCTGTGCCGAACGCTGCCCCTATGACAACATCTCGATTATGACGCTCGAAGAAGAAGCGGAAGCGGTCCCTACAATGTTACAGAGCTTTAGCAACTTCTTCATGAAAGGCACTGGAAAAGAGCGTGGACGCAGATTGCTGCCTATGGTTCAAGCACCTGTTGCTCCTGGACCCTTTGACAGTACCCCACCCGACGCATATGGTGAGATGCGCAAAAAGATTGCGATCAAATGCGACCTTTGTGTGGGTTACAATAACCAGGCATGTGTGCAGGCCTGTCCCGTCAGCGCCGTCGTGCGCGTTCAACCTGTCGAGTTCTTTGGTTCAACCGAAGACATTCTGCGAATGCGTGCTCTATAGAATCGGAAGGTGATACCATGTCAGTTACAACACCCCCCTCTTCAACACGACCTGTGCCGCGCATCTGGAAAGCGCCCGCTGCGCGAACGCGCTGGTTCTGGCTTGCGCTTGCCATTGTACTGTATGGGAGTACCCTTCTCTGGTACCTCCATGCTCGCACTACGCAGTTTTTCATCGGCCCTTCCGTGGATCCTTTGCGCTTTTTCGGGATTATTGCTTTCCTGCTAGTGTTGGTGACCGCTGCCTATTCACTGCGACGCCGCTTTGCACATGGGATGCCTGGAATGGTTCGCGATTGGCTTCAGATGCATATCTGGTTGGGCATTGCTGCTGTCTTGATTGCACTACTGCATGCCAACTTCGCCCCCTTTGTGAACAGCTACTGTAGTGGTTTTCACTGCTTCACGGACTACCATCTGGGAAACACTGCGCTTATCGCATTGATTCTCCTGGTGCTGTGTGGCATCTTCGGGCGTCTGCTCGACATATGGGGGGCACGCAAGATTGCTAGCGATGCCAGTAGAAACAACGTCGGAATCGTTTCCGCTCTTGAGGAGCGCATGCTTGAGCTAGAATTTACAGTTGAACGCTTGAGCGCAGGCAAATCCCAAGCTTTCCAACAGTATTGCCTATTTTCTCTCGAAAGTGGCGTACTACCCGCAGCCCCCCCTTTGCTCCCAGCACTGGAAGAGCAGGATTTTCACCGCGCGCGTACAACGCTTACCGAATATGCAAATCTCACGCGATCACTACATCAGCAGCAACAAGCGAAACGTGTTATGCGTTCCTGGCGTTCTGTGCATATAGTCCTGGCTGTGTTGGCTTTGCTTGTTATCCTTTACCATGGTTTAGCCGAACTGTTTCTCAATGTCTTACACCTGTGAAAGGAAGCAGAAAGCACGTTAGAGGCATCTCCAGCAAATCGCATTCATTTCAGCATAACTACTCTGTTTCCATTGTGATAGGTGATGTGTTTTCGATAGGCCAACCACGCACACTCCACAGATTTGGATAACATTATCTCATTACCACATCACTTCTTATCGATTCATGTTCCTCCCGTGGTAAATACTGGAGGTAGCGTAAAGTTCGACTGCTCAGGCTTTCCTTCGGGGACTGCCCGCACCAGCGTCCACACCTTTTCTGGCGTGAGTGGCATATCGATGCTGGTGATACCGAGTGGCGCAAGTGCATCCAAGACTGCGTTGACAATGGCAGGAGGAGCCCCGATACAGCCTGCTTCTCCTACGCCCTTGGCGCCTAATGGATTATAAGGTGAAGGCGTTTCGACAGTATCTATGACAAATGCTGGGACCTGTTCAGCCGTTGGCAATGCGTAGTCCATCAGTGTACTTGTCAGCAATTGGCCGCTTGCCTCATCGTATCCCACTTCTTCATAAAGTGCCTGCCCGATGCCTTGAGCCAAACCACCCTGAACCTGGGCCTCGACGAGGTAGTGATTAAGAATACGACCGCAGTCATCAACTGCCACATAGCTGAGAATATGGATCTCGCCGGTCTCAGTATCTACCTCGACGACGGCTATATGAGTACCTGAAGAGAAGGTAGCGCCAGGTGGGGAGAAATCGCGCCACGCGGCTAACCCCTCGATAGACTTGCCGTTGGCGGGATTAGGGGGTTCATGCTCGATCAGCTCGGGCTGCTCTTCAACCAGACGGGCCAGTTCACCCAGAGCAATAGTGCGATCTGGGGCGCTCTGTACCATCACGTACCCATGCTCTGTGATCATTTCAGCCGGGTCGGACCCTAGCAATTGCGCCGCGACCCGCAGCGCCTTCTCGCGAACAGCTTCTGCTGCGAGCAGGACAGCGGTACCAGCCGTCTGGAGTGTGCGGCTCGCGAAGGTACCATATCCAAAGGCCGGAAGATCGGAATCGTTCATGCGCACCTCTACGTTTGAGCCTGTAAGGTGAAACAAGGTGGCGACTATCTGTGCAAAAGCGGTGAAATAGCCCTGGCCGTTGGCTGCCACGCCGCTCTGCACCAGAATATTTCCATCCTGTAGGATCCGCACGGTGGCAGACTCGTAGAGAACGCCAGGCCTGTTTGGGCCAAGAGAAAAGCCAGTGCTTTCGATAAAGGTGGAAAGCCCTATGCCTAACAATGAAGTTTTATGAGAGGCACGGCGTTCGCGTTGTTTTGTTCGCCAAGCCTCATATTCCGCCAAAGTGAGTGCTCGGTCAAGAGCTATCTGGTAATTGCCACTGTCATAGGTAACGCCAGTTGGTGTCTTGTAAGGAAACGCATCCGACGGGATAAAATTACGGCTGCGCACCTCGGCTGGATCGAGTCCAAGTTCGGAGGCGATGCGGTCCATGGTGCGTTCCAGTAGATATGTTGCTTCGGGTCGGCCCATGCCCCTGTAAGGGGCTGTAGGGACCTTGTTGGTGAATACTCCTACCACCTGGCTTGCCACCGCCTGGAGGCAGTACGGGCCGTTGAGAAAGGACGAGGTGCTGTTCGGTATCATAGCGGACATCGGGGTCAGGAAAGCACCAAGATCGGCAACCGTGTGAACGTTGAGGCCGAGCAACCGTCCATCGTGTTGGAAGGCAGCCTCAAGGTAATTGATCTGACCGCGTCCCTGAGTTTGCGACTGCAAGTTTTCGCTGCGGGTTTCAATCCACTTGACCGGACGGCCGTATCTGACCGCAAGCCATGCGGCGACAAACTCTTCTCCAACGAAGCCATTTTTGCTACCGAAGCCACCACCCACCTCGGCGTTGATTACTCGAATGCGGCTGCGGTCAATTCCGAGCATGGTGGAGAGGGCTTCCCGCATCCGATAGACACCCTGGGAAGAAACCCAGCCCGTTAACTTCTCTAACTTTGGGTCGTAGTCGAACAGGCAGGCACGGGGTTCGAGTGAGCTTGGTGCTAGACGCTGATTGACCAGGCGCATCGTAATAGTGTGATCGGCATGGGCGAAAATAGCCTGGAGGTCAGCCTGGCCTGCATGTGTGTGAAATGCAATATTCGATCCGAAGTCCTCATAGAGCAGCGTGGTGCCTGAATCAAGGGCCGCTTCTGGATCGACCACTGCAGCCAGGGGTTCATAGTCAACTTCTACCATGTCGCGCGCATCCTCGGCAATCGAAAGATTTTCGGCAAGAACGATTGCAATCGGATCTCCGACATAGCGGACCTTTCCCTGCGCTAATGGACGGCGATCCGGCTTCTTGAGGCCAGGTAAGGGGATAGCAATATCCAGGGGGCGCAGTTCATTTGCCACGTCTGTACCTGTCAAAACAGCTATGACGCCTGGCATGTCCCTGGCGGCATTCGGCCTGATGCTTGTGATCATGGCATGGGCATAGGGACTGCGCACAAGCGTCATGTGCAGCATAGTGGGTCGCTCTTGCGGCAATCGTACATCGTCTACGAAGCGCGCGCGACCGGTAATGAGCTGATAATCTTCTTTCCGCCGTTCCAACCCGAGTGGTATTGTTGTCTCTTGCATATTTTCCTCATTTAACCCGGCTAGAGATCGCACGGTGGTAGTGACTTTCAAGTCTAGTCATTTAGACCTTTACAAGTATGTCCCAAGAATTTCTGTCAAACAAGTGCTCAATTCTCTCTAGCATCACAGAAGCATCACAAAGAAGGTGGCGGATGTAGCGAGGCACGAGGATAGTGAAATGGCAGCAAACATTGAGGTAGCGAGATGTCTCTTTGTGAACACATTGTGATCTTACAAGCTTTCTTTGCGAGTGCATTGTGAGAGAGCCACGCTATGCTTTAAGAGCAGAGAGAAAAGATGTTATAGTGCGCACTTTCAATATCATGAGAAGGAGAAAATCATGAGTACAAAGATAGACGTTCAATCAGAGCGAGCATATTCAGAACAATACAATGAAGTGCTCGAACAACTATATGACAAAATAGAAGGTTCGGCCAAAGCAGCAGTGGCCTTCGCTCCAGCTGAGAAACACAATGGACTGGTGGTTATACCAGTTGCCAGTGTGGGTTGGAGATTTGGAAGTGGAACCGGGACGAGCAAGCAAAAAGAACAAAGCGCAGCGCAGAGAGGCATGGGAGTAGGAGGAACGATGTCTGTTTCACCGGTGGGGTTTATTGAAGTGAAGGAGGGAACTGCAAAATTTCGGCCAATCGTTGCTTTCGACACCTTACTGAAGATGCAGATTGTTGGGGG
>Ga0116216_10000700_pt1 | contig 25416 bp, 21 predicted proteins | sample Sb_taG_11_FD_89696 | JGI IMG/M metagenome (GOLD analysis project Ga0116216, IMG submission 89696) | Peat soil microbial communities from Weissenstadt, Germany - Sb_50d_3_AS metaG | ecosystem: Environmental > Terrestrial > Soil > Wetlands > Peat | place: Germany: Weissenstadt | collected 2010-09-21
AGCAGGAGGGCGGGAAGCTCGTGGCCATGACCGGCGACGGCACGAACGACGCCCCCGCCCTCGCCCAGGCCGACGTCGGCGTGGCGATGAACACGGGCACGACGGCGGCCAAAGAGGCCGGCAACATGGTCGACCTCGACTCCAACCCCACGAAGCTCATCGACGTCGTCGAGATCGGCAAGCAGCTCCTCATCACCCGGGGCTCCCTCACGACCTTCTCCATCGCCAACGACGTGGCCAAGTACTTCGCCATCATCCCGGCCCTCTTCGTCTTCACCTACCCGGCGCTGAAGTCGCTCAACATCATGCACCTGCACAACGCGCGGAGCGCGGTGCTGTCCGCCGTGATCTTCAACGCCCTCGTCATCGTGGCGCTCATCCCGCTGGCGCTGCGCGGGGTGCGCTTCCGGGCCACGACCGCGGCCTCCATCCTGCGCCGCAACGTCTTCATCTACGGCATCGGGGGGATCATCGCCCCGTTCATCTTCATCAAGCTGATCGATCTCTTCCTGACCGCGGTGGGGTGGTACTGATGGGACACGTCCGTCGGGCGATCATCTTCGTCGTCATCTGCTTCGTGCTGTTCGGTCTGGCCTACCCCCTGGCCGGGACGGGCGTGGCCCAGCTCTTCTTCAAGCACCAGGCCGACGGCTCGATCACCGCCAACGGGTCCACGCTCATCGGCCAGAACTGGGAGAGCACCCGCTGGTTCCACGGCCGACCGGACGACTTCGGCCCGTATCACGCCACGGCCAAGACCAAGCAGCAGGCCGATGTCTCGGGTGACAACCCCTACGAGGCCAACGGCGTGCTCGGCGAGTCCGGGGCCACGAACTACGGCCCCCGCTCAAAGACGCTGGTGCAGTACACGCGCGAGCTCGTCGTCTGGTGGCACGCCCACGGCGTCCAGCCCACGTCGGACCTCGTGACGACGTCGGGGAGCGGGTACGACCCCGACATCAGCCCGCAGGACGCCTACGTGCAGATCCCGATGGTCTCCCAGGCCACCGGCATCTCGCCGGCCCGTCTGCGCTCGCTGATTGCCAGCCAGGTGCAGGGGGCCCAGCTCGGCTTTCTCGGCGCCCCGTACATCGTCGTCCTCAACCTGAACGAGGCCCTGGCCAAGCTGGAGGGCTGAAGCCGCGGCGCCCGGTCGTCGTCAACCGGCGGCGGTGGGGTCGGGCGCCGGGTTCGGCTCGGCTTCGCCCGTCGGGACGAGCTGGTAGCCGATGCCCGGCTGCGTGCGGAGCATCGACCCGGCGTCGCCCAGCTTGCGCCGCAGCCGGTGGGTATAGACCCGCAGGTAGTGGGCCTCGTTGCCGTAGGCCGACCCCCACACGTCGCGCAGGATCATCTGGTGCGTGCAGACCTTGCCGGCATGGCGGGCCAGATAGGCGAGGAGGTCGAACTCCCGGGCGGTGAGTTCGAGCGGCCGGCCGTCGAGCTCGGCCATGTGGTGCACGAGGTCGACGTGGAGGCGCCCGACGTCGAGCTCGCTCGGACTGCCCTTCTCCCGGCCGCCGCTCCGCCGGAGGGCCACCCGCAGGCGGGCCTCGAGCTCGGCCATTCCGAACGGCTTGGTCACGTAGTCGTCGGCCCCGCTGTCGAGGGCGGCCACCTTGCGGGCTTCGTCGCCCGCCGCGGACAGCACGATCACCGGCGCCTCGGTGAACTGCCTGATCCGTCGGCAGACCTCGATCCCGTCGAGGTCGGGCAGCCCGAGGTCGAGCACGACGACGTCGGGGCGGGCGAGCGAGGCCTGGGTGACGCCTTCCTCGCCGCTCCGGGCCAACACCACGTCGTGGCCCCGGGCCGAGATGGCGATGCGCAGTGCCCGGAGGAGCGCCTGATCGTCGTCGACGACGAGGACGGTGGCCACCTCAGAGCGCGTCGGCGGGGACGGGGCTGACCGGGAGGGTGATGACGAACGAGGCGCCACCGCCAGGTGTCTCGTCCATCCGGATGGACTCCCCGTGCGCCTCGACGAAGGCCTTGGCGATGGCCAGGCCCAGTCCGGCCCGGCCGCCCCCGGCCACCCGGTTGAACATCTGGAACACTCGGTCGCGCTGCTCGGGCGCGATGCCCGGCCCGTGGTCGCAGACGGCCAGCTCGACCACCTCACCGACCAGCGTGGCCCGCACCTCGACCGGGGAGCCGTCCGGGCTGTAGCGGAGGGCGTTGTCGACCAGGTTCGCCACGACCTGGGAGATCAATAGCTGGTCCACCTCGACGGCTGGGACGTCGGATCCGACGTCGACCGTCACCCGTTCCGGCGGGACGGTGGCGTCGAGCGCGGCCAACGCCGCGTCCACGAGCTCGCTCACCGGACAGGCCGCCCGCTGCAGCTCGAGGGTGCCCGCTTCGATCCGGGTCATGTCGAGCAGGTTGGTGACGAGCCGGTCGAGCCGGTCCGACTGGTTCTCGATGAGGGCAAGGAGCTCCTCCCGGTCGGCCGGGGTGAGCCCGTTCTCCGGGCGGCGGAGCGCGCTGACCGCGGTCTTCACGGTCGAGAGCGGGGTGCGCAGGTCGTGGGACACCGCGCCCATGAGGGCGCCCCGCCACCGGTCGACCTCCTCCAAGAGCTCGGAGCGCATGGCCTGCTCGCGGAGCTGGCTGCGCTCGATGGCCATGGCTGCCTGGTTGGCGTAGGTGTTGAGCAGGTAGCGGCGGTGCGGGTCGACGGTGAGGTCGGAGAGGGCGAGGAGCCCGACGGGCCGCCCGGCCACCGTGAGGGCCACCCGGAGCACGCCCCCGGCGGTCGGGGCTTCGGCCGTGGCCAGCCGCTGCGGCCGGCCGGGTGGCGGTGCGAGGTCGGCCAACTCGTCGTCGGTCGGGTCGCCGGCCGAGGCCACGACGGCGAGGACCCCCTCGTCGGGGAGGAGGAGGGCGACGAAGCGCGGCCCGAAGGTGGCCCTGATGGTGTCCACCACCACCTGGAGGAGCTCGGTCAGCGGCTTGTGGCCGATGAGCACATCGGAGAGCTCGTAGAGGTGGAGGGTGTCCTCGTCGTGCTCGTCGGCCACCGCCTGGGCCCGCTGGAGGTGGACGACCACCCTCGCCACCACCAGCATCACGATGACGTAGACGATGAGGGCCACCCAGTGCTCGGCGCTCCCCACGGCCAGCGTGTTGTACGGCGGGATGAAGAAGAAGTCGTAGGCCAAGAAGCCGACGACGACGGCCACGGTCCCGCCCACGAGGCCCCCGAGCACCACGCCGACGACCACGGGGACCACCAGCACGAGGGCGGTCGTGGCGATGGCCAGATGGCTCCGCAGGGGGACCATGACGGCGGTCAGGACGGCGATCAGGGCCACCGCGGCGATCGACCCGACCAGGCCCTTCTGCCACGAACGCATCGCACCTCGATTCGGGCGCCGGAGCCGGCGCCGGGCGCCAATTCTAGGGCTGCGTCGGCGACGGCCCCCGGCTCGGGCCTGGTCGGGGCACAATACGGAGGTGAGCGACCCCCGAACCGCCGTCGTCGACGACGAGGCGGCGCAGGCCGTCCGACCGGCGGGCAAGTTCCGCCTCTACCTCGGCTCGGCGGCCGGCGTGGGCAAGACCTGCGCCATGCTCGACGAGGGCTGGCGCCGCTTCCAGCGGGGGACCGACGTCGTGGTGGGCTTCATGGAGGACCACGGCCGGCCCCACACGGCCGAGCTCGTCCGGGACCTCGAGATCGTGCCCAGGAAGACCGTCCTCTACCGGGGGAGCGAGTTCGAAGAGATGGACCTCCAGGCGGTCCTCGACCGCCACGCCGAGGTGGCCCTCATCGACGAGCTGGCCCACACCAACGTGCCGGGCTCGGGGCCCCACGAGAAGCGCTGGGAGGACGTCCTCCAGATCCTCGACGCCGGCATCGCCGTCGTGAGCACCGTCAACATCCAGCACCTGGAGAGCCTGGCCGACGCGGTGGAACGCATCACCGCCGTCCCGATCCGCGAGCGGGTGCCCGACTGGGTCGTGCGCAAGGCCGACCAGCTCGAGCTCATCGACTCGTCGGCCGAGCAGCTCCGCCGCCGGATGCTCCACGGCAACATCTACCCGGCCTCCAAGGTGCCGAGCGCGCTCGGCGGGTTCTTCAAGACCGAGAACCTGGTGGCCCTGCGGGAGCTGGCGTTGCGCTTCGTGGCCGACGAGACCGACGAGGAGCTGCTCCGCTACCTCCATTCCCAGCACCCCGAGGCGGTCTGGGAGACGACCGAGCGGATCATGGTGGCCGTCACTGGGGCGCCGGGGAGCGACGGCGTCGTCCGCCGGGCCGCCCGGATGGCCAGCCGCATCAAGGGCTCGCTCGTGGCCGTGCACGTGACCGGGGAGGAGCAGCGCTCGACGGGCGAGTCGCTCATGGCGTTGCAGCAGCTGGTCAACGACGTCGGCGGCACCTGGCTCGAGGTGCCCGGCGACGACCCGGCCCGGGCGGTGGTGGAGGCGGCCCGCGAGCACCAGGCCACCCAGATCGTGGTCGGGGCGAGCCGTCGCAGCCGCTGGGAGGAGCTCTCCCGGGGCTCGGTGGTCCGGAAGATCCTGCGGTTCGCGGCCGAGGAGGGCATCGACGTGCACGTGATCGCCCGCCGCGACAAGAAGGACGACGAGCGCCGCGGGGAGCGGCGGGAGAAGGAGGCCTCCTGATGGTGACGATGGCGCCGGCCGACGTCGACCAGCTGGTCGACGAGCTGTTGGCGGAGGTCGCGCTCCGACCGGCCAAGGACTTCCTGGGAGCCCAGTTCGACCGGGGCCTGGCCTGGGTGCACTTCCCGGAGGGCTGCGGGGGGCTGGGTCTCCCGCCCTCCTTCCAGCGCCAGATCGGGGCCAAGCTGTCGGCGGCCGGCGCCCCGTCAGGGGCGGGCCGCAACCCGATCGGCTACGGCATGGTGGCCCCGACCGTCGTGGTCCACGGCACGCCGGAGCAGAAGGAGCGCTACCTCAGGCCCCTCTTCACCGCCGAGGAGGTGTGGTGCCAGCTGTTCAGCGAGCCGGGGCAGGGCTCCGACGTGGCCGGCCTGTCCACCCGGGCCGTCCGGGACGGTGACGTCTGGGTGGTGAACGGACAGAAGGTGTGGACGACGCTCGCCCACGTCTCGCGCTTCGGCCTCCTCATCGCCCGCACCGACCCCGACGTCCCGAAGCACAAGGGGATCACGTGCTTTCTCGTCGACATGGAGGCACCGGGCGTCGAGGTCCGGCCGCTCCACCAGATCACCGGCGAGGCCGAGTTCAACGAGGTCTTCTTCACCGACGTCCACATACCCGACACCGCCCGCCTCGGCGCGCCGGGGGAGGGATGGCACGTGGCGGTCACCACGCTCATGAACGAGCGGGTGAGCATCGGCGGGGCGGTGGCCCGCCGGGGCGAGGGTCCGATGGGCGACGCCCTCCGCCTCTGGAAGGAGCGCTGGCAGGGCGACACCTCGGCCCACGCCGCGGTCCTGCGGGACCGCCTCGTGCAGCTCTGGGTGCACGCCGAGGCCACCCGGCTCACGAACCAGCGGGCGGCCGACACCCGACGGGTCGGCACGCCCGGCCCCGAGGGCTCGGTGGGCAAGCTGGCCTTCGCCGAGCAGAACAAGCTCATCTACGAGCTCTGCGTCGACCTGCTCGGGGCCGAGGGGATGCTCCACAGCTCGGACTACCCGAAGATTCGACCCGAGCAGGTGGCCATCGGCACGGCCGACGTGCACAAGGCCTTCCTCCGGGCCCGGGCCAACTCCATCGAGGGCGGGACGTCCGAGGTGATGCGCAACATCCTGGGCGAGCGGGTGCTCGGGCTCCCGGGCGAGCCGCGGACCGACAAGGACCAGGCCTGGAAGGACATCCCCCGCAACTGATCCGGTCGACCGGTCCCGGGGTGGGGTGATGCCGAAGCCCACGTCCATCACAGGGTCTGGTGCGGTGGACCTCGACGCAGTGGCGGCCGAGCTCTACGGCCTCGAGCCGGGGTCCTTCCTGTCGGCGCGCGAAGTCCGGGCCAAGGAGGCCAAGGACGCCGGCGACCGGGCGTTGGCCACCGCCATCAATGGACTGCGGCGGCCTTCGACGAGCGCCTGGCTCGCCAATGCGCTGGTCCGACAGCGCTCCGCGCTCGTCGGTGAGCTCATCGGGCTGGGTGAGCGGATGCGGGAGGCCCAGGCCGGCTTGGACGCCGCCGGGCTGCGGGCGTTGTCACCACGTCGTCATGAGGTGGTCCACGACCTCCTGGACGCCGCCCGGACGATCGCCCGCCGCGCCGGGATGACCGTCAGCGACGCCGTGACCCGGGAGCTCGACGCAACGTTCGAGGCGGCGTTGGCCGATCCGGGCGCCGCCGACGCGCTGCACCGCGGCTGCCTGGTCAAGCCCCTGAGCCATTCGGGCTTCGTCGGGATCGACCTCTCGAGGGAAGTGCCGCGCAACACCTCAACACCGAAGCCCACCGGCCGATCGAGGACGGACACCCGGTCGACGCCCAGAGGCGGGGCCAGAGCTCGGCGGGGCGCCTCGGGGGACGAACTCCGGGTGGTGAAGGCCGACGTCGCTGAGACGGCGGCCGGTGCCCGGTCGGCCGCCCGGCGCCGTGAGGCGGCTGAGCAGGAGCTCGATCGGCGCCGTCGTGCTCGCACCACCGGCGAGGAGCGCCTGGCCGTCTTGCAGCGGGCCGAGGCCGAGGCCCGGCAGGCGCTGCAGACGGCCAAGCGCGAAGAGACGGCCGCGGACCGTGCCCTGCGGGCCGCGCGGGAGCGCCTCGACCGGGCGGGGACGACGTCCCCGCAGCCGCGACGGCGCGGTGAGTGACGGTCAGCCCGTCGCCGTCTCAGCAGCGACTTCGCCACGTCCGGGGAACGGCCTCGCCGTCGGGCCGCGGCCCACACCTGCTCTCTCGGTGAACGGCGACGCACCTCGGCCAAACTGGGGCCCATGGACTACTCGGTGACCCCGGTCGGCTACGTCGCCTCGTCCAGGGGAGAGGTGGTCGACGACGGCTGGGACGAAGAAATGTGCGCGATCGAGCTCGTCGACCCGTTCGGGCCCGAGGCGCTCGTCGGCCTCGAGGCGTTCAGCCACGTCGAAGTGATCTATCTCTTCGACCGGGTGGACCCGACTGCGGTGCACCGCGGCGCCCGTCGCCCGAGGGGCAACCCGGACTGGCCGGAGGTCGGCATCTTCGCCCAGCGGGGGAAGGACCGGCCCAACCGCCTCGGCCTCTCGACCTGCGAGCTCCTGTCGGTCGAGAGGCGACGGCTCGTCCTGCGGGGGCTCGACGCGGTCGACGGGACGCCGGTGCTCGACGTGAAGCCCTGGTTCGAAGAGTTCGGGCCACGCGGACCGGTACGGCAGCCGGACTGGTCCCGAGAGCTCATGGCCGACTATTTCTGAGCGGCACCTTCGACCGCCGCCCGGGCTGGGCCGGCCGCCGGGGCCCGTGGCATGCTGGCGCATGCCCGTGAACCAGAGGGAACTCCCCGACGAGGTGCAGCTCGTCGTGGTGGGCGCCGGGTTCTCGGGGGTGGGGGCGGCGATCCGTCTCAAGCAACAGGGCATCGAGGACTTCTGCGTCCTCGAGAAGGCCGACGACCTCGGGGGCACCTGGCGGGACAACAGCTATCCCGGGGCGGCCTGCGACATCCCCTCCCAGCTCTATTCCTTCTCCTTCGCCCTCAACCCCGACTGGAGCCGGTCGTTCTCGCCGCAGGAGGAGATCTGGCAGTACCTCTGGCGCTGCGTCGACCGTTTCTCGGTGGGCGACCACCTCTACTTCGGCCAGGAGGTGCTCGAGGCGTCCTGGGACGAGACCGCGGCGCGGTGGCGGATCCAGACGAAGAAGGGCGAGCTCTTGGCCAAAGTGCTCGTGTGGGCGACCGGGCTCCTCTCCGAGCCGGTCGTCCCCGACCTGCCCGGCCTGGACGGCTTCTCGGGACCGATCTTCCACTCCGCCGCCTGGGACCACGGCGTCGATCTCACCGGCAAGACCGTGGCCGTGGTCGGGACCGGGGCCTCGGCCATCCAGATCGTCCCCGAGCTGCAGAAGTCGGTGGGCCGCCTCTTCGTCTTCCAGCGCAGCGCCCCCTGGGTGGTGCCCCGCCGGGACCGGGCCGTGCCGCTCGCCGAACGGCGCCTCTTCCGCTTCGCGCCGCCCCTGCAGCGGCTCGCCCGGGGCTGGATGTACTGGACCCGCGAGATGCTCGTGCCGGCGTTCATGCACCCGGCCAGCCGCTGGCGCCAGCGGGGCATGGCGATGGCGAGACAGCACCTCGAGCGCCAGGTGCCCGACCCCGACCTGCGGGCCGCCCTCACCCCGACCTACCAGCTCGGCTGCAAGCGGGTCCTCATCTCCGACGAGTACTACCCGGCCCTCTGCGCCGACAACGTCGAGCTCGTGACCGAGGCCGTCGCCCGACTCGGCGAGCACTCGGTCACCGACGCCAAGGGCGTCGAACGCCCGGTCGACGCGGTGGTCCTCGCCACCGGCTTCAACGCCTCGGCCCCCTCGTTCAGCCGGCGCATCGTGGGGCGGGAGGGCCGCCGGCTGTCGGAGGTCTGGGCCGACAACGGCATGGAGGCCTACCTCGGGTGCACGGTGGCCGGCTTCCCGAACATGTTCTTCGTGGTCGGCCCGAACACCGGCCTCGGGCACAACTCGATGATCTTCATCATCGAGTCCCAGCTCAACTACCTGCTCGACTTCCTCCGCTACGCCGACAGCCACGGGATCGAGACGGCCGAGGTCAGGCGCAAGGTCGAGTCCCGCTACAACCGGGAGATCCAGAGCCGCCTGGCCGGCTCGGTGTGGAACACCGGGGGCTGTGCCAGCTGGTACCTGGACCGCCGGGGGCACAACACCACGCTCTGGCCCGGGTCGAGCTACACCTTCCGGCGCCGCACCCGGCGCTTCCGGCCGGCCGACTACGTGCTGCAGACCACCCGCAAGGCGCCCGTCGCCGTCTGACCAGCGGGACCTTCGGCCCTGGTGGCTCGGCTCTCCCTCACCCAAATTGGACGGTGAACAGGGAGGTGGCAGTCATGGCCGGCACAACCGAGACCGAGGAGCAGACGACCGAGCGGCGGATCGTGGTCGGGGTCGACGGCTCGGAGCAGGCCAAGACGGCGCTCGTCTGGGCGGCGGCCGAGGCCAAGCGCCGGGGCACCCTCCTCCAGGTGGTCTGCGCCTACAAGCGTCCGCCGCTCTCCGACGGCTCGCGCGACGACTACACCGAGGCCGCCCAGAAGGTGGTCGACGGGGCGCTCGTCGTGCTCTCGAGCATGACCCCCGAGGTCGTGACGAAGGGGGAGGTGCGCGAGCAGTCGGCGGCGCCCGCCCTCCTCGAGGCGAGCGACGGGGCCGAGCTCCTCGTCGTCGGCTCTCGGGGGCACGGCGGCTTCAGCGGGCTCCTCCTCGGCTCGGTCAGCCAGAAGTGCGTGCACCACGGCCGTTGCCCGGTGGCGGTCGTGCGCCCGACGTCGGCGGGACGGGGGGCGGGCCCCATCGTCGTCGGCGTGGACGGGTCGGCCAACGCCGACGAGGCGGTGCGGTTCGCGGCGAGAGAAGCGGTGCTCCGCCACCGCGTGCTCCGGATCGTGCACGCCTGGCAGTTCCCGCCGATCGGCGGGTATGTGGCCGGGCCGGTCGCGGGCTACGCCGAACTGGCCGAGGAGTACGTCGACAAGGGGGCGGAGTTGGCCCGCTCGGTGGCGCCGGAGCTCGAGATCGAGACGGTGACCTCGATGTACTCGGCCGCCGAGGGGCTCCTCCACGCGAGCCAGGGGGCCGAGCTACTCGTCGTCGGGGCCCGGGGGCACGGTGGGTTCAGCGGTCTCCTGGTCGGCTCGGTCAGTCAAGAGTGCGCGAGCCACGCCGCCTGCCCGGTGGTGGTGGTCCGCCAGTGACGACGGCGTCCGCGCCTTGCCGCTGAGCGGCACCGGGAAGGACGCACCTGGATCTGGAAGGTGCGGTCCGGTCGCGCGCTGATCAGCCCACGATCCGTTCGGCGATCGGGCCGAGGATGAGCATGGGCAGGTAGATCAGCCCGCCCACGATGATGATCACGCCGAACAGGAACGCCGAGAAGGTCGGGCCGCTCGTGTCGAGGGTGGCCCGGGTCTTGGCGTGGATGCGGGCGCCCGAGAGGGAACCGGCCACGGCCAGGGCGAGCACGATCGGCACGAAGCGTCCGATGAGCATCACGATCCCGAGCGTGGTGTTGTACCAGTCGGTGTTGGCGGCGAGGCCGGCGAAGGCCGAGCCGTTGTTGGTGGCCGCCGAGGCGTAGGCGTAAGTGACCTCCGTGAGGCCGTGGAACGACGGGTTGAGGATGCTCTGGGATCCGGCGTGGAGCACGAGGGAGAACCCGCCGAACCCGAGGACCACGAGCGGGACGGCCAGCACGTAGAGGATGACGAGACGCATCTGGGGGGCCCGGATCTTCTTGCCCAGGAACTCCGGTGTTCGCCCGACCATCAGGCCGGCCACGAACACGGCCAGCAGCAAGAAGATGAGGATCGAGTACAGTCCGCCACCTACGCCCCCCGGACTGACCTCGCCCAACAGGATGGCCACGAGGGCGGCGGCTCCACCCACCGGGGTATAGCTGTCGAGGGCCGAGTTGGTGGCCCCGGCCGTCGTTCCCATGGTGCCCGTCGAGATGAGTGCCGAGCCCTCGGGCCCGAAGCGCACGTCCTTGCCCTCCATGTTGCCGCCGGGGCTGTGCGGGGAGACGGCCTGGGTGACCGAGGACGGCAGCAGATGGTTGCCGTGGGCCTCGGCCTGCATGCCGACGACGGTGTGAGCGGCGAAGAGGACGGCCATGACGGCGAAGAGCATCCAGCCCTGCCGGCGGTTACCGATGAGTCGACCGAACATCAAGACGATGGCGAACGGTAGGACGACGACGAGCCACAGGTCGAAGATGTTGGTGAAGGGCGTCGGATTCTCGAACGGATGGGCCCCGCCGACCGCGTAGAAGCTGCCACCGTTCGTCCCGAGCAGCTTGATCACCTCCATCGAGGCCACGGGACCACCGGGGATCTGTTGCACGCCCCCGGCCAGCGTGTGCGCCGTGCGGAAGCCATGCAGGTTCTGGACCGCCCCCTGGCTGACGAGGATGAGGGCGCTCACGATCGACAGGGGCACGAGGACCCGGACGAGGGAGCGGATGAGGTCGACCCAGAAGTTCCCGACCGAGCTCCCGCGGCGGCGGACGAGCCCCCTGATGACCGCCAGGGCGACGCCCAGGCCGACGGCGGCCGCCGTGAACTGGGCGACGACCAAACCGGCCATCTGGGCCAGGTGGCTCGCCTGGGTCTCCCCCGAGTACGCCTGCCAGTTGGTCCCGGTGACGAAGCTGACGGCGGTGTTGAAGGCCAGCTGGGGCGCCATGCCGGGGGCGTGGGTCGGGTTGAAGGGGAGGACCCCCTGGAGCCGCAGCACCAAGAAGAGGAAGAGCGTCGAGACCAGCCCGAAGGCCAGCACCGACTTGGCATACCCCATCCAGTTCTGCTCGACGGTCGGATCGATCGCGCACGCCCGGTAGAGGAAACGCTCAGTCGCGCCGAAGCCCCGTTCGCCGGGGGCGCGGCCGCCGCCGAAGACCGCCGCGAGGTACTTCCCGAGGAGCCAGGCCAACGCCACGATGACCAGGCAGGCGAAGGTGAACTGGAACCAGCCCCACCCGCTCACCGCGCCGCCCGCCTGTTCATCGAAGCCGGTCCAGTGCCTGGTTGAGCAGCAGCACGTCGACCACCGGTTCGCCCAAGAACCCGAGCTGCCGGCCCTCGATGTGCCGGTCCACGAGGCCCACCACGGTGGCGAGCGGCAAGCCTCGGGCCCGGGCCACCCGGGGCGCCTGGTCCATGGCGTTGGCCACCGAGATGTCGGGGTCGAGCCCAGAGCCCGAGGCGGTCACGGCGTCGACGGGCACCGTGGCGTCCTGCGGCAGCTGGTTGAACTTGCGGTAGGCGATGGCCCGTTCGGGGACGGTGTTCGGGTCGCAGACGTAGACGCCGTCGCGACGCTCGAGCTTGAGGCCGCTCAAGTTCTCATAGACCGGCGTGCCGCCGCCGGCCGTGCTCAAGGGCACGCAGTTGGGGTCCTCGGGCGTCGCGAAGGGATTGGTGCGGCCAGGCGTGCCGTTCGGCCACGGCGGCGTGTTGACGCCCGGCACGAAGCCGACGAGGAGCGGGTTGGTGGGGCCCAGGTTGGACGCCGAGGACGAGGCCCCGTCGTATCCCGAGGGACCAGCGGCCGAGGGTCGGGGCTGGAAGTACTGGGCCAGCGGGTTGCCGTGGGCGTCGGTGAAGTCCTGTCCGAGGAGAGTGGAACCGACGAGCCGCCCACCCTGGTACACGAGCGAGCCCTCCGCCTGGTGCCGGAAGAAGAGGTTGGCCAGCCCCGTGACGAGGAGGGGGTAGGCGAAGCCCAGCACCAAGGTCAGGGCCAGCAGGACGACGAGACTCTGGGGGAGACGGCGGATCATCTCAGTGGAGTCCGATGGCCCGCAGGACGAGATAGATGAGCCAGATGCCCAGGAACGGGGCAAGGACGCCGCCCACGCCGTACATCAGCCCGTTGCGACGCAACATGGCGGCCCCGTCCATGGGCTTGAACTTCACGCCGCGGAGAGCGAGCGGGACCAGGAGGGGGATGATGAGGGCGTTGAAGATGACGGCGGCCAAGATGGCGTCCTGCGGGTTCGTCAATCGGGTCACGCTCAGCACCCCGAGCTTCGGGTACACCACGACGAACATCGCCGGGATGATGGCGAAGTACTTGGCGATGTCGTTGGCGATCGAGAAGGTCGTGAGCGACCCTCGCGTGATCAGCAGCTGCTTGCCCACCTCGACCACTTCGATCAGTTTGGTGGGGTTGGAGTCGAGGTCGACGAGGTTGCCGGCCTCTTTGGCCGCCTGCGTTCCGGTGTTCATGGCCAAGCCCACATCGGCCTGGGCGAGCGCCGGCGCGTCGTTCGTGCCGTCACCGGTCATGGCGACGAGGTGACCGCCGCGCTGCTCGCGCCGGATCAGCTGCATCTTGTCCTCAGGCGTGGCCTCGGCGAGAAAGTCGTCGACACCGGCCTCCCGGGCGATCGCCGCCGCGGTCAGGGGATTGTCGCCCGTGATCATGATCGTGCGGATGCCCATCTCTCGCAGCTGGGCGAAGCGTTCGACCATGCCCCGCTTCACGGTGTCCTTCAGGTGCACCACGCCGAGGATCCGCGAGCCGTCAGCAACCACAAGCGGCGTACCTCCCTCTTTGGCGATGCTCTCGACTGTCGCGTTGAGGTCGGAAGGGACGCCGCCGCCCTGCTCCTCGACCCAGCGGCGGATGGAGTCGGCCGCCCCTTTGCGGACCTCGCGCCCGTCCACGTCGATGCCGCTCATCCGGGTCTGCGCCGAGAAGGGCACGAGGGTGGCCTCCTCGGGTGGTTGCCGCTCGAGGGCGTAGCGGCTCTCGGCGAGCTCGACGATCGAGCGTCCTTCGGGCGTCTCGTCGGCCAGGCTGGAGAGCAGGGCGGCGTCGGCGAGCTCCGTCGGCGTGACGCCCGCCACAGGAAGGAAGTCGGCCGCCATCCGGTTCCCGTAGGTGATCGTGCCGGTCTTGTCGAGGAGGAGGGTCGAGCAATCCCCGGCCGCCTCCACCGCCCGACCGCTCATGGCGAGAACGTTGCGCTGCACGAGCCGATCCATCCCCGCGATGCCGATGGCAGAGAGCAGTGCACCGATGGTTGTCGGCGCGAGGCAGACGAAGAGAGCGACGAGCACGGTGCTCGACTGGATGGCACGGGAGTAGATGGCCATCGGCTGCAAGGTGACGACCGCGGCCAGGATCACCGCGGTGAGGCCGAGCAGGAGGATCTCGAGCGCGACCTCGTTGGGCGTCTTCTGCCGGGTGGCCCCCTCGACGAGGCCGATCATCCGGTCCAGGAAGGTCTCACCAGGCTTCGAGCTGATCTGGACCACGATCCGGTCCGACAACACCGTTGTACCGCCGGTCACCGCGCAGCGGTCGCCACCCGACTCGCGGATGACGGGTGCTGACTCCCCGGTGATCGCCGATTCGTCCACCGCGGCGATACCTTCGACCACGTCGCCGTCGCCCGGCACGACCTGGGCCGCCTCGACGACGCAGCGGTCGCCGACCCGGAGCGTCGTCGAGGGTGTGAGGACCTCGGTCCCGTCGGCCTGGAGCACCCTGGCCATCGTCTGCCCTCTCGCCTGGCGGAGGGCTGTCGCCTGAGCTTTGCCCCGACCTTCGGCCATGGCCTCGGCGAAATTGGCGAAGAGCACCGTCGCCCAGAGCCAGAGCGTGACGAGCCCGACGAAGACCGACGGGTGGGTGAAGAGCTGGAAGGAGGTCCAGACGCTCCCGATCTCGACCGTGAACATCACGGGGCTGTGGATCATGTGGCGGGGGTCGAGCTTCACGAAGCTCTGGAGGACGGCGCTCCTGACGATGGCCGGCTCGAAGAGTGATCGGGCGGGGCGGACACGGACCTTCGGCGCCCTGGTCTCGGGTGCGGGAACGAGGGCCGTCGCCCTGACCGTGTCGCCGGTGTCGCTCACTTTGGTTGGTGGCGGTTGAGCGGCAGTTCTTCGAGCTCGACGTCGGCGTCCGGATCGTCCCAGCCGGTGGGCTCTGCTGTCTCCTCGTCGTCCCCCCGCCGCTCAGCGATGATCCACTGACAGGCATGGGTGAGGCCGACCATCGCCGTGAAGAAAGCGACGATGATGGCGACGAAGAGGAGGTCAAGCAACAGGCTCACCGCCTCGGGTCGTTGCCCATCCGCGATGTGGCCATCGGGAGCGGCCCACAGTTGGCGGTGCGGCCGCCGCCGACGTTTTCCGTCCGTTGGTCCGTCCGACGATCAGCCTCACAATTCCCATCATGGGAGTTGCTCGTCAAACGGCTATGAATTCTGCAGCCGGGCTATCAATAATGTGTAACTCGACGCTGCTCCGCCCGCCGACGACGCCCCTCGACCGGAGCGAAGCTTGGATCGCCCTCCGTGACGTCATGGCCACGCCAGGAGCGATGCTGAGGCGGCCCTTCGGCCGTGCTCGTCACCGGCAGGGCGTCCCGCCGGAGACGGCGCCGACCGTCAGCGGCGCGAGATGTGGGCGTCGAACCAGGCCAGCATGCGGCCCCAGGCGTCGGCCGCGGCCTCGGCGTTGTAGACGGCGGGTCGGTCGTTGCAGTTGAACCCGTGGTCGGCGTCGGGGTAGCGGACGATCTCGGTCTCGACCTTCGCCCGCTTCGCCGCCGCCCGGAGGGACTCGACGCTGTCGACCGGGATGCCCTGGTCGAGGTCGCCGTAGAGGCCGAGCCACGGCGTCTCAAGATTCGGGGCCTGTTCGATGAGCGAGGGCAGCCCGAAGCGGCCCTCGGACACGCCGCCGCCGTAGAAGGTGACCGCCGCCCCCCGGGCATGGAGCGTCGCCGCGTACAGGGTGACGCTGCCGCCCATGCAGAAGCCGGTGATGCCGGTCTCGGCCGCCGAGAACCCGGCCGCCTCGAGGTGGTCGAAGGCCGCGGCGAGGTCGGTCGTGATGCCCCCGGCGGTGAGCGCGCCCATGGCCGGCATGACCGCGGCGAAGTCGTCGTAGGCGAAGACGGGCGAGCCCTCCCGGTGGAAGAGGGCGGGCGCCACCGCGTGCCAGCCGTCGGCGGCGAGACGTCGGGTGAGCTCCTCGATGTGGCTCGTCACCCCGAAGGCCTCCTGGATGACGACGATGCCGCCCTTGGCCGCCCCGTCGGGGCGGGTCTCGTAGGCGGGCATGCCGCCGTCCTCGGTCTCGATGACGATCTCGGCGCTCTCGGGCACGACGTCCTCCTTCGGTCGGGGCCCCTGCTTACACGACGTGGGGGCGATCAGCCCTGGCCGGCTGCGGCCACGAGGAGCTGGGCCGTGGCGGCGGTGACGGCCTTGGCCATCGGCACGTGCAGGAACTCGTTTGGGCCGTGGGCGTTGCTCTCGGGGCCGAGCACCCCCGTCGCCACGAGCTGCACCCCGGGGAAGCGGCGGCCCAGGGCGGCGAGGAAGGGGATGGTCCCCCCCTCGCCGTAGGACATGGCCGGCCGGTCGAACGCGGCGAGCGAGGCCGCGTCGAGGGCGGCGGTGACGAACGGCGCCGGCTCGGGGGCGAGCCACCCGTCGGCCGGCGCCGCCAACTGCGCGGTGACCCTCGCTCCCTCGGGCGGGTCGTGGGTCAGGGCGTCGACGAGGGCCCGGCCGGCCGCCGCGGCGTCGCAGCCCGGCGGGATGCGCACCGAGAGTCGCACGGTCGTGAAGGGACGGAGGACGTTGCCCGCCTGCCCGGTCGACGGCACGCCGTCGATCCCGGTCACCGCCAGAGCGGGCTCCCAGGCCTTGCGGCGCAGCCGGTCGGCCGGGGCGGGCAGCACCAGGCCGGGGACGACCGGCAGGTCGTCGGCCTCCCCGAACTCGTCGGCCAGGTCCTCGATGCGGCGCCGCTCGGCCTCGGGCAGAGGGACGTGCAGCTCCGGGAGGAGCAGCTCGCCGGTCCGCTCGTCCTCCACCCGGGAGAGCAGCTGACGGAGCAGCCGGAACGACGACGGCACGACCCCGCCGGCCAGACCGCTGTGCACCCCCTCGGTGAGCACTTCCACCCGCAGGTCGCAGAGGAGGGCGCCGCGGAGCGACGTCGTCACCCAGAGCCGGTCCCAGGTGAGGCAGCCCGAGTCGAGGCACACGACGAGCACGGGGCGCTCGAGGTGCGGTGCCAGCTTGTCGAGGTAGGCCTCGAGGTCCGGGCTCCCGCTCTCCTCGCTCCCCTCGATGAGGACGACCACCCGCGGCCGCCCCGCGCCGAGCGCGGCCGTCGCTTCGAGGGCGAGAAGCGCGGCGAAGACGGCGTACCCGTCGTCCCCGGTGCCCCGGCCATAGAGGCGGTCGCCGCGCCGCACGGGCTCGAAGGGCCCGAGACCCGGCGCCCACTCGCCGAGCGGCGGTTGCTTGTCGAGGTGGCCGTAGACGAGGACCGTCGGCGCCGAAGATTGGCTGCCCGGCGCCTCGGCGAGGACGACCGGCGTGCGGCCCGGGAGCTCGACCAGGTCCACCACGAGGCCGGGCACGGCCCGGGCGGCGGCCCACTCGGCGAGGAGCCGGGCCGCCCGGCGGAGCTCGCCCCTGTCGGCCCAGTCCTCGTCGAAGGCCGGGGACAGGCAGGGCACCCGCACGTACTCGGCGAGTGGGCCGAGGGCCGACTCGAAGTGCTCGTCGACGAACGTCTTGAGGCGGGCCCCGTCGAGGTGCTCCTGCATGCACGGGCAACGTAGCCGCCGGCTCGGCCGGCCTCCGTGGTCGCCGCTCAGGGCTCGGCAAGCGCCTCGGTGCGGCGGGTGGCGAGGATCGAGCCGACGACGATGAGCGGGAAGCCGAGGGCCAGCCCGGCCGTGAAGGGCTCGCCGAGGATCGTCACGCCGAGCAGGAGCGCCACCGCCGGGTTGACGTAGGTGATCACGGTGGCCCGCGACGGTCCGACCTCGGCGATCAGGGCGAAGAACACGAGGAAGGCGAGAGCCGTGCAGACGAGGGCCAGGCCGACCACGGCCCAGGCCGCCTCGGCCGAGACGTGGTGCGGCCAGTGGGTGAGCCCGTAGGGGGCGTAGCCGATGGCCGCCAGCAGGACCGAGGCGCTCACCACGCCGAGGGCGGGCAGGTCGGACAACCGGTGGCCGATGATGAACGCGCCCAGGGCGTAACAACCCGCCACGACGAGGACCTGGGCCACGGCGCCGAGGTCACTCGAGACGTCGATGCCGACGAGGACCGCCACCCCGGCGAAGCCGACGCCCAGCCCGAGGATCCGGGGCCAGGTCAGCCGGTCGGCGGTCCCCGTCAGCCGGGCCAGCACCGCGCTGATGAGTGGCACCGTGGCCACGAGCAACGCCGCGGTCGAGCTCGTGATGCGCTCCTCGGCCCGGGCGAGCAGGAACCAGGGAACGGCGAGCTCGATGACCGTGTAGAGGACGACGATGCGCCACCGGGTGAAGAGCACGGCGAACTGGCCCCGGGCGAGGGCGATCGGCACGAGCAGGAGGGCGGCCGGCGCGGTGCGGGCGAAGACGAGGGTGGCCGGCGAGAAGTCGCGCACCGCCACCCGGATGAACAGGTAGGGGAGACCCCAGATGACGCTCATGGCCGAGAAGAGGAGCCAGCCGCGCCGGGACATTCCATGTTGTACACGACGCCGCCGTCCGGACCCGACGGCCGACCTCAGCGCAGTCGATGGCGGATGAAGCGGAAGAGGGCGCGACCGGCGAGGGCCACGGCGGAGAGGAGGAGGAGGGCGAAGAGCACCGGGCCCGAGGCGGCGAGGAGGTCCTCCAGCCCGGCCCCGAAGCTGTGGATCGCCTGGTGCCAAGCGTGGCTCACCCCGGACTGCGGGACCGGTGGCGGGGGCGGGCGGCGACCCGGCTCGCTGAGGGCCACGTCGAGCGAGGCGTAGGTGGTCTCGGAGTCGAGGACCTGCTGCTGGCCCTGGAGCTGTTCCACCTGGGACTGCAGGTCGTCGAGCTGGGACTGCACGGCGAGGATGTCGCCGATCGTCTGGGCCTTGGTCATGATCGTCAGGTATTGCTGCCGACTCGCCTCGAGCGCGGCGATGCGGGCCGACAGGTCGGTGTACTGCGCGGTGACGTCGGTGGCCTTCGTGCTGAGCGACCTCACCTTGCCGAAGCTGGCGAGATGGGCCACGACGGAGGAGAAGTCGCCCTCGGGCACCTGGATCGTCAGGTCGGCGCCCGGGGGACCGCCTCCCGTGGACACCTGCGAGTTGGCGACGAAGCCGCCGTCGGCCTGGGCGAGGGCGCTGAGGGAGCTCACCGTCTGGTCGAGGTCGCCCTTGTGGACGGTGACGGACGCCGTGCCGGAGGCCTCGATCCGGGCCGGCTGGCCGACGACGCCCGCCGGCAGCGCCGGGGGCGTGGCGGCGCCGTTGGCTGAAGGCGCCGGCGCCCCACGGCTGGCCGGCTGCGCCACCGAGCCGATCCCGGCCGGCGGGCCGTGCGGTGGGAGGGCCGCGGTTCGCTTGGGCTGGGTGCGGGTGACGTCGGGCCGCACGGGGAGGGGCGACTGGTGAACAGAGACCGCCCGGGTGGTCGAGAGCACCACGACCCCGACGAGGAGCACGACGAGGGCGACGAGGAGCGGCGTGCGCCGTAACGGGTGGCGACCGGCCGCCGGGGCGGGCGCGGCGGTCGGACGGTCCGCGCCGAAGGAGAAGGCGGCGGCGGCGTCAGCGAGGCCCCGGCGCAGGCGTTCCTCGTCGAGGATCGTGCTGTGGTGTTCGCCGGACCGGCGGGCCATGGGTGTCCTCTCCCTCGTGCGACATCTCTAAGGACGCCGGAGGGGCGGGAAAGGTTGGCTCGCGCTCGAGGTCAGCTGGCCGGGCTCACCGAGCTCATGTTGAAGTCGTGGACCCGCAGCGGCGGCATGGCCGTTTGGTTGTACCACTCGCCGAACTCGCGCCCGATGGCCCGCACGGTCGTGCCGGCCTCCGTGGCCCGGCCGAGGAAGTCGACGGGGCTCTCGTTGAAGCGGAAGTTGTTGACCGCACCGACCACCTCGCCGTGCTCGACGAGGTAGACGCCGTCGCGCGTGAGGCCGGTCAGGAGGAGGGTCGCCGGGTCGACCTCCCTGATGTACCAGAGGCACGTGAGGAGAAGACCCCGTTCGGTGCGGGCCACGAGGTCGTCGAGGCTGCCCTCGGCGCCCGGCAGCTCGAGCACCAGGTTGTCGATCGGTGCGGCCACCGGCGCGTGCGAAAGCGCCGCCCGGGCCCGGTGGTAGCGGAGGCGCTCGAGCCGTCCGTCCTCGAGCCAGGTCGTGCGCCCGAGCGGCAGGCCGTTGTCGAACACCGAGTCGTCGGGCCCCGACATCGCGGTGGTGAGGAAGGGCGCGCATTGCAGACCGGCCTCCGCCGGGTCGCTCCGGAGCTCGTAGGGGAGCGGGGCGAGCGTGTCGCCGACCCGGGTCCCGCCGCCCTTCTTGGAGAAGACCGTGCGTCCCTCCTCGGCCTCCTGCCCGCTGGCCGACTCGAGGAGGTAGATCATGAGGTCGGCCACCGCCTCGGGCGGCGCCACCACCTCGTAGCGCCCCTCGGGCAGCTCGATCCGCCGCTCGGCCCAGCCCAGTCGCCGGGTCAGCCGCTCGTCCATGGCCTCGATCGTCACGTCGCTGAAGTCCGCGGTGCCCGCCCCCGTCCAGGCCGATCGGGTGCCGTCGGCGCTCCGGGCCACGAGTTGGAGCGAGCCGGTCGGCTGCGTGTGGCGGAGGCGCACGCCGGTCGAGGTACCGAGGGAGACCGTCGACTGGCGGTGCTCGGCGAAGCCGGCGAGCACCCGGTCCTCCTTCTTGGCCTTGTCGAAGGCCTCGGCCAACCCGGTGAGCACGTCGCTCAGTACCGACAGGTGGGTGAGCACCGGCGGCGCCCCGAAGTCGCCACTCGGCCCGGCGGCCTCGGCCCGGGTGAGCAGCGGCGACGCGTCCTCGGCCGGCGGCGAGCCGGCCGCGTCGCGCTCGGCCGCCGCCACGAGCTCGGCCAGGTCGGCCGGGCCGGCCCGGCGGGCCACGCCGGCCGACGTGCCGCCCCCGCTGGCCTGCAGGCTGATCACCGTCACCCGGCGGTCCCGCCGCACGCCGTTCGTCGTGGTCGTGTTGTTGGCGAAGCGCACCTCGGCCTCGGAGGTGTCCTCGACGAGGACGATGCAACCCTCGCCGCCCGCCTGTTCGAGGGCGGTCTCTACGACCTCGGCGGCCGGCGGGAGGTTCTCGGCCCGCCCGCTCACCGGCCCGACTCCGCCTTGGCGTTGAGGATCCGCACGTCGCGGACGAGGACCGCCGGACAGCCGTGGCTGACCGGCGCCACCTGCCCCGGCTGGCCCTTGCCGCAGTTGAAGGCCCCGCCGAGCAGGTAGGTGGACCGCCCTCCCACCGCCTCCATCGAGCCCCAGAAGTCGGTGGTCGTGGCCTGGTAGGCGACGTCGCGCAGCTGCCCGGCCAGCTTGCCCCCCTCGATGCGGAAGAAGCGCTGGCCGGTGAACTGGAAGTTGTAGCGCTGCATGTCGATCGACCAGCTCTTGTCACCCAAGATGTAGATGCCCCGCTCGACGCCGCCGAGCAGCTCCTCGGTCGTCGGGCCCTCGCCCGCCCCCGGCTGCAGGGACACGTTGGCCATCCGCTGGATCGGCACGTGGAGCGGCGAGTCGGCGTAGGCGCAGCCGTTGGAGCGGGCGAAGCCCATGGCGGCGGCGATCGTCCGGTCGAGCTGGTAGCCGACGAGCACGCCGTCGCGCACGATGTCGAAGGACTGCCCGGCCACGCCCTCGTCGTCGATGGCCACCGTGGCCAGGCCGTGCTCGGTCGTGCGGTCGCCGACCACGTGCATGACCGGCGACCCGTAACGGAGCTCGTTCAGCTGGTCGAACGTGGCGAACGAGGTGCCGGCGTAGGCCGCCTCGTAGCCCATCGCCCGGTCGAGCTCGGTGGCGTGGCCGATCGACTCGTGGATGGTGAGCCAGAGGTTGGTCGGGTCGATCACGAGGTCGTAGCGCCCGGGCTCGACCGACGGTGCGGCGAGCTTGGCCGCTAGTAGCTCGGGGACCTGCGCCAGCTCCCCTTCGAAGTCCCAGCCGTCGCCGTGGAGGTACTCCCAGCCCCGGCCGACCGGCGGGGCCAGCGTGCGCATCGTCTCGAACCCGCCGTCGGCGTCGAGGGCGAGAGCCTCGACGACCGGGTGGATGCGCACCCGGTGCTGACGGGCCACGGTGCCGGCCAGGTCGGCGTAGGCCTTGTCCTCGCTCACCGCGAGAACACCCGCCGTCACGTGGTCGACGCCGGGGGCGTCGAGGAGACGGCGGCTCCACTGCTCGAGCAGCGCCACCTTGTCGGCGAGTGGGACGTCCGCCGGGTCGGTCGTGTACGGCGAGGACCACGTCACGTCGCCGTGCGGGGGCTCGTCGGCCAGCTCGACCAGACGACCGAGGGCCACCGAGGTGGCCCGGGCCGCGGCCACCGCCTCGTCGGCCAGTTCGGCCGCCGCCTCGGCGGTGGGCGCCACGGTGGCCGCGAAGCCGATCGACCCGTCGTGGACCACCCGGAGGCCCACGCCCACCTCCAGGTCGTCGGCGGCCGTCTCCAGCCGACCGTCGCGCAGCCGCACGGCCTGGGAGCGGATGCGCTCCACCCGAACCTCGGCCTGCCGGCACCCGAGCTCGCCCGCCCGGTGCAGCGCGGCTTCGTGGACCCGGCTTACCTGCTCCGGGTCCGAGAGGTCGGTCATGGTCACCGACGGGACGCTACCCCGGTGCGGTGGCGGCGAGCCCGGCGTTCGTCTCAGGCCGTGGGCTGGCGGGGCTCGAGGCCGGCGGCGCGATAGATGGCGTCGATGAGGGCCATGTTCTTCACCGCCTCGGACGGCGGCGTGAGCACCGGCCCGCCGGCCACCGCGGCCACGAACGCCTTCAGCTGGAAGTCGTAGGTGGCCTCACGGGTGAGGTGTTCGACCCGGTGGCCGAGACGGGTTCGCACGGCGAGCCGGTGCCAGGCCTGGGGGCTGTAGGGGTTGATGACCTTGAGCTCGCCCCGATCACCGACGACCCGCGCCGTCGCCCGCAGGAGGTCCGACGACAGCATCGAACACCGCACGTCGCCGGTGGCGCCGCCGGGGATGAGCAATGTCGCCCGCATGGCCCGGTCGACCCCCGGTGAGGCGAGCTTGGCCGTGGCCGTGAGGACCTCGGGCTCGGTGCCGGCCAGCGTGCGCAGGAGGTGCACGGGGTAGCAGCCGGCGTCCATGAGGGCGCCGCCGGCCAGGTCGAGCTGGTAGCGGATGTCGCCCCTGTTCGGGAGGGGGAAGCAGAGCGCCGTCTCGATGTGCTCGATCTCCCCGAGCTCCCCACTGGTCACGACGTCGACCATGCGGGCGGCGAGCGGGTGATAGCGGTAGTGGAAGGCCTCCATCACGACGAGGCCCGACCTCTCCGCCGCCTTGGCCACCGTCTCGGCCTCCTCGGCGTTGGCGGTGAAGGGCTTCTCGCAGAGCACGTGCTTGCCCGCGGCGAGGGCGGCCAGCGTCCAGCGGCCGTGCAGGCCGTTCGGGAGCGGGTTGTACACCGCGTCGATGTCGGGGTCGTTGACCAGGTCCTCGTAGGTGGCCACGGTTCGCTCCACCCCGTGGCGGCGGGCGAAGGCTTTCGCTCGCTCCGGGTCGCGCGCCGCCACCGCGCCCACCCGGGCCACGCCGGTGCGCAGGCACGGCTTCACGAGGGCGCCCGGGGTGATCCGCGCTGCGCCGAGGGTCCCGATCCGCAGTTGGCTCATGTCACGTCCTCGTCGAGTCGCTGGCCACGGTAGTGGCTCGGGCGTGGCGCGACCCCGTGGACGGCCACGCGTAGGCTTGCCCGGTCCGTCGGAGCCCGGAGGGGGGTCGGTGCCTACGACCACGAGCAGCCTGAGACGATGCCGCGTCCCCGCGGTCGGCCGCTCGTGGCGACGGGCCGTCCTCGCCGCGCTCGTGCTGGCCGTGCCGGTGCTCGTGCTGGCCGCGCCGTCAGCACCGGCGGCCGCCGTGTCCGGCACCTACAGCAACCCGCTCACCGGCGACGCCCCCGACCCCGACATCGTGCTCGTGAACGGCACCTACTACGCCTTCACCACCGGCAACCCCGTCGAGCGCATCGAGGAGTTCCAGTCGACCGACCTGGCCCACTGGGGCCAGGTGGCCTTCCCCGGCGCCCTCACGAATGATCCGCCCTGGGCCTTCGCCGGGGAGGAATGGGCGCCGAGCGTGGCAGAGATCGGCGGGCAGTGGGTGATGTACTACGCCACGTTCGACATCACGACCGAGACCCACTGCATCTCGGTCGCCACGTCGGCCAACGTCGCCGGCCCCTACGTCGACAACTCGGCCGGACCGCTCGTCTGCCAGTCGGGCTACGGCGGCGACCTCGACCCCGACTACTTCGTGGACGCCAACGGCACGCCCTACCTCGTCTGGAAGTCCCAACCCGGCCTTTACGCGCCGGAGGCGCAGCTCTGGTCGGAGCCCCTCGCGGCGAACGGCCTCTCGTTCGTGCCCGAGACCAGCCCGACCCCGATCCTCGACCAGAACCAGGCCTGGGAGTCGACGATCGAGAACCCCAACATGGTGCTCGTCGGGAACGAGTACTACCTCTTCTACTCCGGCGGGAACTGGATGGACTCGTCGTACGCCATCGGCTACGCCGTGTGCCAGAGCCCGCTCGGCCCCTGCGCCAAGCCGTACGACCACCCGATCTTCCACTCGACCGCTCAGGTGGTGGGGCCGGGCGGCGACTGGGCCTTCGGCGACGCGACGGGGCAGTGGTGGATGGCCTACGCCGCCTGGACGGGGGGCAACGTCGGCTACCCGGGGGGCGCCCGGAGCATGCGCCTCGACCCGCTCTGCTTTTCGAGCGGCCACCAGGGGGGCATCGCCAACCCGGTCGTGTCCGGGCCGACGACCGGTCCAGAGCCGCTCCAGCAGACCTGCCCGGCCACCGACGACGTCGGGCAGTACCGCCTCGTGGCGGCGGACGGGGGGATCTTCGCCTTCGGTGGCGCCCCGTACTTCGGCTCGAAGGGCGGGCAGTTCCTCCTCTTCCTCCGCATCGTCGACGCGGCGACCGACCCGGCCACGGAGGGGTACTGGGAGGTGGCCTCGAACGGCGCGGTCTACGGGTTCAACGCCCCGTTCCTCGGCGACGCCAGCAGGGACGTCCAGCCGGGCCAGCCGATCGTGGCGATGACCGCCACCCCCGACGGCGGCGGGTACTGGCTCGTGTCGGACACGGGCGCGGTCTACGCGTTCGGCGACGCGCCGTACGTGGGCTCGATGGCCGGCCAGCCGCTCGCCAGCCCCATCGTGGGCATGGCGGCCACGCCCGACGGCAAGGGCTACTGGCTGGTGGCGGCGGACGGGGGCATCTTCGCCTTCGGCGACGCGCCCTACCTCGGCTCGATGGGTGGCCAACCGCTGAACCGGCCGATCGTGGGCATGGCCGCGATGCCCGACGGCAAGGGCTACTGGCTGGTGGCGGCGGACGGCGGCATCTTCGCCTACGGCGACGCCCCGTTCCGGGGGTCGACCGGCAGTCTCACGCTCAATCAGCCGATCGTCGGCATGCTGCCCGAGGGGGCCGGCGGTGGCTACTGGCTCGTGGCCGCCGACGGGGGGATCTTCGCGTTCGGCTCGGCGCCCTACGAAGGGTCGACCGGCGGGCTGCCCCTCATCGCGCCGGTCGTGGCGGTGAACCCGGGGTAGGGGAGGTCCCGGCGGGGACCGCCGGCTCGGTCGACGCTCCTATCGGTGATGTCAAGCAACTCGGGGCTCTTGTCGGGTGTGAAGACAACGGGCGGATCAATGAAGGGCCACTCGGACTTTGGAGGGCAAGCTCTTATCAAG
>Ga0116216_10000702_pt1 | contig 25402 bp, 21 predicted proteins | sample Sb_taG_11_FD_89696 | JGI IMG/M metagenome (GOLD analysis project Ga0116216, IMG submission 89696) | Peat soil microbial communities from Weissenstadt, Germany - Sb_50d_3_AS metaG | ecosystem: Environmental > Terrestrial > Soil > Wetlands > Peat | place: Germany: Weissenstadt | collected 2010-09-21
GCGCTCCTCGTCGCGGCGGGCGCCGCCGAACGCGGCGTCGAAGCCGTGCTCCTCGATCGCGTCCAGCAGCGTGGTCGTCTGCAGCCGGTTACGAGAGGCGCGGGGGCCGGTCTCCTCGACCACGCGACCGTTGTCGATCGAGTCCTGGACGCTGGCCACGATCAGCCGCTCGCCGAGCTGCGACATCAGCCGGTCGCGGAACTCGAGTACCTCGGGGAAGTTGTGGCCCGTGTCGACGTGCATCACCGGGAACGGGAACTTGCCCGGCCGGAACGCCTTCTCGGCGAGCCGCAGCAGGACGATCGAGTCCTTGCCGCCGCTGAACAGCAGCACCGGCCGCTCGAACTCCGCCGCCACCTCGCGGAAGATGTGGATCGATTCGGCCTCGAGCGTCTCGAGGTGGGACAACTCGTACTGGAAGGGGGTCATACCTCTGGGAAAACCTTCATGCCTCTCGGTGGCGGTACGGCTAAGTGTGGATCCCGCACTCGGTCTTGTCCTGGCCGGCCCAACGGCCTTCGCGTCCATCCCCAGGCGATGTGCAGGGAGCGCATCCGATCGAGCCGTAGCCCTGATCGTGGAGCGGATGGTACGGCAGATTGTGCTTGAAGATGTAGCGCCAGACGTCCTTCTCGCTCCAGTCGGCCAGCGGGTTGACCTTCCAGATCCCGCGTTTTTCGTCGCGTTCCAGCTTGGGCGCGCCCGTCCGCGTGGTCGCCTGCTCGCGGCGGATGCCGGTGATCCAGGCGTCGACGTCGCTCAGCGCCTGTCCCAGCGCCTGGACCTTGGCGACGCTGCAACAGTGTTGAACCGTCCACGGCTCGCCGGGGCTCGAGGCGTCGAACACATCGACCTTGAGCCCAAAGCGCTCCTCGAACCGCTTCCAGGTCTGGAGCGTCTCCGGGAACAGGACGCCGGTGTCGATCGTGAAGACGCGGACGTCGGGCTGAGCCTCCATCAGCATGTGGACGAGGACCGATTCCTCCTTCTGGAAGGAGCAGGCCATCGTCAGCCGCGGGTGGAACCGCTCCACGGCGTAGACCAGGACCTCCTCGGCGGTGGCCTGTTCGACAAGATCGGGCGAAGTGGTAGCCATCAGAGGTCGTAAAGCCTAGACGGCGCACTCCCCTTCGCCGCGGACGACCTCGAACGGCGCGTTCTTGGTCCAGTCGACGAAGTGGTTCATGTTCTCGAGGTTGAATTCGATCGGCATCGTCAAATCCTTCACGCGGGCCTCGAATTCCTGGGTGCCGACGCGGTCCACGAAGGCGACGAATTCCTCGCCATCGTTGCGGTCTGACTCGTAATAGCGGACCCAGCGCTCGACCGCCTCGGGCACCCGCTTGGCGGGCAGGCGCGCCTTCAGCCGCTGGCCGTAGCGAACCTCGCCGCCCTCGTAGGCGCCGCCGACGTGGGGGATGTACGCCGGGATCGTGTGCTCGCCGACCTTGATCGAGGCCCCGTAGAACCCGATGTGGGCGATGTGGTGCTGGCCGCACCCGTTGGGGCACCCGCTCATCTTGACGTGGATCCGGCGGGTCAGCTGATCGTCGATCCGCATCTGCACCAGCCGGTCCTCGATCGCCTGGTTGAGGCCCATCGAGCTGGTGATCCCGAGCTTGCACGAGTCGGTGCCTGGGCAGCTGACCACATCGGTGATCTCGTCCGCGCCGGCGTCGCCGAGGTCGAGCTCCGATAGCCGCCTCCACACCTCGTAGACGGACTCGTCCCGGACCCAGCGCAGGACCATGTTCTGGTGGACCGTCGTGCGGGCGGATCCGCCGCTGTATTCGCGCATTATCTGGCCAATTCCGCGGAGCTGATCGGGCGTCAGATCGCCGCGGCGGACCTTGACCTCGACCGTCGAGAACCCCCGCTGGCGCTGGGCTTGGACGTTGCTTTCGGCGAACCGGTTGGACTCGGTTAGGTCGCCGTTCGCGGTGGCGTACTTGCTGCGAGGAGCCGGCGCGTTTCCCGCCTCGTCGTAGTCGAACAGGATCTCGTCGAGCGAGAAGTCCCGCTCCCGCACCCAGTCTCCCTCGAGCTCCTCCTCGACGAGGTCCCGGAACTCGTCGATCCCAATCTTGTCGATCAGGACCTTGATCCGCGCCCGGGCGCGATTAACGCGGAGGAAGTCCTGCCGGTCGAAGATCCGCATGCAGGCCTCGGTGACCTTCAGGTAGTCGCCGTTGTCGAGCTCGACGAACTCGTATAGCGTCGGCGCCAGGCGGGGCATGATCGAGGTTCCGCCGCCGACCCGCACCTCAACGCCACGGACGCCGTCGCGGATCTTGGGGATGAACGCCATGTCGTGGATCCGAGTGATGGCGTTGTCCTCGTCGGTGGCGGTGAAGGCGGTCTTGACCTTGCGCGGCATCGCCTGTGTCGTCGGGTGGCGGACGAAGTAGCGGACATAGGCGCCGGCGTACGGCGTGATGTCGAACAGTTCGCCGTCGAGCGTGCCCGCGCGGGGATCGCCGGTGACGTTGCGCATCGTGTTGCCGCAGCCCTCGCGGCTGGAGAGGCCGGCGTCGCCGAGCTCGCGGATCAGCTTGGCCGCGTCGGGGAGCGGGACGTGGTGCATCTGGATGTTCTGCCGGGTAGTGATGTGCCCCTTGCGCAGCGGCACGTAGCGCTCGATGACGTCGGCGAAGGCATCGAGCTGGTCGGGAGTGACGCCGCCCATGGGCAGCTTGACCCGGACCATTTGGACGTTCGCCTGGCGCTGTCCATATACGCCCTGCTTGAGGCGGAACTTGATGAACTCGTCGCCCTCGAGCTCGCCCTTCAGAAAGCGCGTGGATTCCGTGTCGAAGTCGTCGAACTCGCGCTCGAGGATCGGGATCACGTGCCCGGGTACGTTCTCGAGTACCTCGGGATTCTCGAGCGATCCGGTGCGAGCGCCATGGCCGGAGCCCTGGGTCCTGGGGTCAGTCCTGGTGGTGTCGAGTGAGGCGGGCTCCATGAGGTCCTCCCGGCATCGGAATCAGGACAACTCAATGTACCAAAAGCCGATCGGGATATAGCCTTTTTGGGCGTATGCGGGGGTTTGTGGCGGCGCTTACTCCGACGAGATGCTGCAGGTGATCAACGAGACCGTTCGCGCCGGCAGCCCCACGCCCGATCGGCTTGGTACGGGGCAGGGAGGGGCGGGTTCGGCCTTGTCCGGGGGTCCCGATGTGGCGCCACGTCACAGAGTTGCCACAAGCACCTGCCTGAGTGCCGGGGCTGGTCTCAGAACCTGCACAGTGCGCCAACCTTGCCCCGCACCCCCCAGCCCTGGCGTACTAAACACACACAGCATGCACAGCACGCCAGGCCTTGGGATTCCGCGCGGTCGTGGCGCGCTATGCAGGTTCGAGAGCGGTCCATCCCCTCCCTCCGTGCCCGGAGCCGAGGCGCCCGACCGCAGGCGCGCGCCTATCTACGCCACACGAACCGCCTGGCCGCCCCTCTACCGCCGGACGGCTGCGCGCGCAGCACGTAGTGGCCGCGCCGGCGCCCGATGAAGCGCACGAACGCCACATCGTGCCCGCGAGGCTCCGAGAGGACGACCCGCTTCAGCGGGCGGTGGCGTCCCCGGCGGGTGATCGTGAGCACGACGGAATCGGCGCTCGAGAGCTTGAACCGCACGTTCAGGCCACGGCTGGCGCAGCCCGCCGAGCGGTGCGTGCAGACCTTGACGCCGAGGCCGGAGAGGCGGATGCGCCGCGGCTTCTTCCGGTTCTTGGAACTGCGGACCGTGATCGTCTTGGTGGCGGGGGTGCTGAGGGCGCCGGCGCTGTTCTCCACGACCAGCTGCACCGTGAACCTGCCGGTATGGCGATAGCGGTGAATCACGGTCGGGAACTGGGACGCCGCCGTGGCGCCGTCGCCGAACGTCCACATGTACTTCGTGACCGGCTGCTTGCCGCCCGTCGACTTCGAGCCGTTGAACTGGACGCCCTCTCCGACCTTCGGGCGGCCGGGCACGAACGTGAAGTGGGCCTTAGGCGGGGCGGGAACCTTGTAGACCGTCGGCTTCTTGACCTTGATGACGACGGTGACGGGTGTGCTGGTGACTCCGCGGGCGTCGACGACCGCGAGCGAGGCGGCGTATTTGCCATTCAGGGCGTAGACGTGGCTCGTGGTCGGGGTGGACGTGGTCGCCGTCGTGCCGTCGCCGAAGTTCCAGCGGAAGGTGGTGATCGCGGCGCCGTCGGCGTCGCTCGACTTGGAGCCGTTGAACACGGCCGTCTGGCCCTGGGTCGGGCTCTTGGGGGTGACCGTGAACCGGGCCACCGGCACCGATGTCGCCGGGACGACGACGATCTTCTCGCTGGCGGGGGCGCTGGCGTTGCCGTGGGCGTCGACGACCGTCAGGGTCGCCGTGAACGTCCCCTGCTTGGCGAACACGTGGGTGGTCGTGGCCGTCGTGGTCGTCTGCGAGTTGCCGTCGCCGAAGTTCCACAGATAGCTGGTGATCGAGTCGCCGGCGGGAGCGGTGGATGCCGACCCGTCGAACGTCACCGTCTGGCCCGCGACGGGCGAGGCCGGGGTGGTGGTGAAGCTGGCGGTCAGCGTGCTCTGCGCGAGGGCGCCCGGAGTTATCAGCAATAGACCAGCGATCCACGCAACGGCGGTCCCCAGCAGCTTCGGTCCACGTATCTGCACTGTTGCCCCTCTCGAGTTCTGCCGGCCGCAGCTGGAACAGTATTCGGTTTGGAGGACGGGCGCTCAGGCCCAGGGGAGCGGCTCAAACGGCTGGCGGTTGATGCCCTCGTGGAGCGCCGCCTGCTGCCACGGGTCGGGCCCCGGCGCCGGCGCCTGGAGCGGTGGCGCGGTCTCCCGCATGAACCGTTCGAGCGCTGCAACCACCGCGGCGGCCTCTTCCGGAGAGGCGCTCGGGGCGACGATCGTCAGCTTCGGCCGGCGGTTCATCTGGCCCCCGAGGGTATCGTGCGCGGGTCGTGCCCGAGATTCCCGTCCTTCACCACGACGCCGTGCTCAAAGCGGTCTCGCCGACGAAGGCGATCGACCGCGTGCGCGAGGCGCTGCTGCGCTTCCACGCCGGCGAGTGGGCGATGCCGCCGAAGGTCTACCTGGAGAGCCCTCCGTTCGGCGACTTCCGCGCGATGCCGGCGCTCGGCGACGGCCTGGCGCTGTTGAAGTGGGTGACCTCGTTCCCGGGCAATCCCCAGCGAGGGCTGCCGACGGTGACGGGCGTCATCTGCATCTCCGACGCGACCACGGGCGAGCCGCTGATGCTGCTCGACGCGCGCTCGGTCACGGCGCTCCGGACCGGTGCGGTCGCCGCGGTCGCCGCCCAGGCGCTGGCCAGACCCGAGGCCAAGACCGTCGGGATCATCGGCTGCGGGCTGCACGGCGCGTGGGCGGCGCGGTGCCTGGCCGCCGTCGGCTACGGACCGGGCGTCTGTTACGACCCCCGCACGGCGGCCGCTAACGCGCTGGCCGGCGAGCTCGACTGGGATGCCGGCCCGCGCGAGTCCGCGCTCCGGTCGCTGATCGTCTGTTGTGTGACCCCGGGCTCGGAGATCGTCGTCGACGCCGGCGACCTGCGGCCGGGACTGCACCTGAACATGCTCGGCGCGGACGGTCCCGGCAAGGCCGAGGCGTCGGTCGGGGCGGTCGCGTCGTGCGCGCTGTTCTGCGACGAGTGGGAGCAGGCCTCGCACGGCGGGGAGCTGACCGGCGCGGTCCAGGCCGGGCTTGTGTCCCGCGAGCAGGTGACCGAGCTCGGCGCCGTGCTCGCCGGCGATGCCCCGGGACGCCCTGGAGCCGAGGCGGTGACGCTGTTCGACTCGACCGGCCTGGCGATTCAGGACCTGGCGGTGGCTGCCGCTGCGCTCGAGGCGTGGCGGGCCGGTCGAGTCGAGGCCCAGACGGTCGTTCTCTGAATCAGTCCTTGCCCCGACTGACCACGATGGCGATCCGCGCGCCGCGCTTGCGATGCGTGCCCGACCGTGGCCGCGAGGAGATGACGTGACCCTTGGCCACCTTGCCGCTGGCCTTCCTGGTCACCTTCCCGAGCGTGCAGTTGGCCCGGCGCAGGGCCCGTTTGGCCGCCGCGAGCGAGTCGCGCCGGAGCTTCGGCACGACGCAGCCCTTCTTCTTCGGCGGCGGCTGGGCCGTCGTCTTTAGCGTCGCATGCGCCGACGCGCTCGGGTCGACCGACAGATCGGTCGCGGTCACCGTGACCGTGCCGGCGCTGTGCGTCGAGGTGATCGTGGCCGTGTACGTGCCGCCGGCGCCGCCACTGACCGCCGCGGCGGACGCCGGACCGCCGGTCGTGACGACCACGTCCTGGCCGGCGACCGGCTCGCCGTGCACGCCGGTCAGCGTCACGGTCGCGGTCGCCGTCGACTTGCCGTCGGCGGCGATCGAGCTCGGCTGGACCGAGATCTGCACCTTCGGCGGATCCTGGGTCAACCGCGCGGTGCTCGAGGGCTTGGCGGGATCGGACGCGTCGGTGGCCGTGATCGTCGCCGCTCCGACCTTCTCAGAGGCGGTGATCGTCGCCATGTAATTGCCGCCACCAGCGTCGTGGACGGGCCCTATCTTCTCGCCGCCGTCGGAGCTCGAGAACGAGACCGTGGCGCCGGCGCCCGAGCTCACCTTTGCCGTCGCGGTCGTCGTCGCCTGGCCATCGGCGGTGATCGTGCTGGGGGAGAGTGACACCGACACCGACGCCGATTTGGGCGTGACCACCATGGGGTGGTTCGTCTCCGAGGCGTCGAGGTAGCCGCCGACCGCCACGCACGCCCCGCTCGCCGGACAGGAGACGCCGGCCAGGGTATCGTCCGGGTCGCTGCCTGCAGCGGGGGTCACGCCGGCGAGCGACGGGGCGGCCGCCGACGAGGAACCTCCCGCCACCGTCTCGAGGATCGAGCGGATGGTGCCGTTCGCCGCACCGTACTGCCCGACGGCGACGCAGTCGGTGGCATCAGCGCACGACGCCTGGTTGTATCCGGGTCCGGCGGGTGACGACGGGGCAGGGCTCAGTCCCGACAGCGAGGCGGTCGTCGTCGAGGCACCACGCCCGCTGAACGTCGTAACCGTTGTCTGTCGCCCCGAGAACCGGCCCTGCGGAAAGGTGTAGCTGCCCATGGCGATGCAGGAGGCGAAGCAGGCAAGCCCTTCGAAGCTGAACAGCGGATTGCTTCCCGCGGCAGGTTTGAGGGTGCTGAGATTGACCGCCGTCGCCGAGGTGCCGGCGACGACCAGCCCCTGGGTGGCAAGGGTCTGATCCTCGTAGGTGCCGGCCTCGCTACAGGACCCGGAGCCCGGGCACGAGACGTTCGTCAAGGCACCGGCGGCGCCATGCGCCGCGGTTGGGGTGAGGCCGGCCAGCGAGGGGGTTGACGCCGCCCAGGAGCCTCCCGACGACGTCTCGACGAGATCGCCCGCCCCGCCGTCGGTGTCGCCCACGGCTGCGCAGGCGGTGCTCGATGAACAGGAGACGTCGAACAGCTGGCCCTCCGTCCCCGCCGGACTCAGCGTGTTGATCGGCGGAGCCTGCGCCGTCCATGTTCCCGAGGCCAGGCGTTCGGCCAGCGGCTGGTTCTGCCCCGAACTGGCGTAGGCGCCGACCAGCACGCAGGATCCCTCCACCGGGCACGACATGCTCTCGATCCCCAAGTCCGGATTGGACGTCCCCGCGGGATCAGGGAGTGTCGTCGCGCTCCAGGAGCCATTGGACAGCGTCTCGGCGAGGAGGTCCGTATGTCCGGACCCGTCGACGTACTGCCCGTCGGCGACGCACCACCCCACGACCGGGCAGCGAACGTCGAACAGGAACACCTGCGGGTTGCCGGCGGCGGCGGGACTCAGTCCGGCCACCGGCGCCGTGGTCGGGCTGAAGTGTCCATCGGACAGCATCTCGATCAGGCCCTGACGGGTCCCGCCGACGGCGCCGTACGAGCCCACCGCCACGCACGACCCCACGGCGGCACACGAGACCTTGGTCACCGCGGCCGAGCTGGCGGCCGGTGACAGGCCACTCAGCGGAAGGTTCTGGGCCACCCATGTCGTCGCACCCGCCGGCGTGGCGAACCCGAGCAGGCACGCCACGGCAACCCCGCAAGCCACCAGCAGTCGGCGCTTGAGCCTGAGCCCCATCCGGTCCCTCCTTAACGCTTGACCCCTCATTCCGGATTATCGGAGATGGACGGACGCGGCGCAACCCCTGAGCGGTGAGACTTCCGGGCGACACCCCCAGGCGCGCCCCCCGCAGGGGCGCGCCCTATCCCTACAGAGGAATGTTGCCGTGCTTGCGCTTCGGCCCGGGCTCGCGCTTGGTCTGGAGCGTCTCGAGCGCCGTGATGATCTTCGGCCGGGTCTCGTGGGGGATGATCACGTCGTCGATGTAGCCCCGCTCGGCGGCCGCGTACGGGTTGGCGAAGTGGGCCTTGTAGTCGGTGATCAGCTTCTGCCGGCGGGTGTCCGGGGTCGGCGATGCGGTGATGTCGCGGCGGTAGATGATGTTGACCGCGCCCTCGGGTCCCATCACGGCGACCTCGGCGGTCGGCCACGCGAAGTTGAAGTCGGCGAGCATGTGCTTGGAGGCCATAACGTCATAGGCGCCGCCGTAGGCCTTGCGCGTGATGATCGTGATCTTGGGGACCGTCGCCTCGGTGTAGGCGTACAGGAGCTTCGCGCCGTGGCGGATGATCCCACCCCACTCCTGCGCCGTTCCAGGGAGGAAGCCCGGCACGTCGGTGAAGGTGATCAGCGGGATATTGAAGGCGTCGCATGTGCGGACAAACCGCGCGCCTTTGGTTGAAGAGTCGATGTCGAGCACGCCGGCGAGCTGGTTGGGCTGATTGCCGACGATCCCGACGCTGTAGCCGTTCAGCCGCGCGAACCCGCACATGATGTTGCGCGCGTAGTGCTCGTGTACCTCGAAGAACTCGCCGTCGTCGACGATCAGGCGGACGACATCGCGCATGTCGTAGGGCTTGTTGGGGTTGTCGGGGACGACGTGGTCGAGCTCGGGGTCCTGTCGCAGTGGGTCATCGGTGGGCTGGACCCGGGGCGGGATCTCGAGGTTGTTCTGGGGCAGGAAGCTCAGCAGGTAGCGGGTGTCCTCGAGGCAGCTGTCCTCGTCGTCGGAAGCGAAGTGGGCGACCCCGGACTTCGAGTTGTGAGACATGGCGCCGCCCAGCGACTCGAAGTCGACCTCCTCTCCGGTGACCGTCTTGATCACATCGGGGCCGGTGATGAACATGTGCGAGGTCTCCTTGACCATGAAGATGAAGTCGGTCATCGCCGGGCTGTAGACCGCGCCGCCCGCGCACGGGCCCATGACCAGGCTGATCTGCGGGATGACGCCGCTGCACATGACGTTGCGGACGAACACGTCGCCGTAGGCGCCGAGGCTGACCACGCCCTCCTGGATGCGGGCCCCGCCGGAGTCGTTGATCCCGATCACCGGGCAGCCGATCTTGGCCGCCAGGTCCATGACCTTGCACATCTTCTCGCCCATCACCTCGCCGAGCGAGCCGCCGAAGACCGTGAAGTCCTGGCTGAACACGCACACGCGGCGGCCGTCGATCGTGCCGTGGCCGGTGACGACTGCGTCGCCATAGGGGCGGTTCTTATCCATGTTGAAGTCCGTCGTGCGGTGGCGCACGAACGTGTCGAGCTCCTGGAAGGAGCCGGGGTCGAGCAGCTTGTGGATCCGCTCGCGGGCCGTGTACTTGCCCTTCTCGTGCTGCTTGGCGACCGCCGTCTCCGTGCCGGCATGGATCGCCTCGTCGCGGATCTCCTGGAGCTGTTCGAGCTTCTCTTCGTAGGTTTCGGGGGCTTTGGCGCGCATGGGTGGCCGAGTGTATCTCCGAGACCACGTGGGCGACCACGGACGGCCAGGTGGTTTGGGCCCTATTCAGAGAAGGACCGCCCCGCGCCGCCCGAAGGCGGCACGGGGCTGATCCCCCACCTGGATGGTTGGCTTACGGCGCTGTCGGAGCGGGCGCGTGCCAGATGAACGTGCCCCAGTTCGTCAGGTAGTCGCGACTTGAGGGCGGGATGTACTCGGTTGCCATGTAGATATCCGAGCCCATGGCCACGCCCATCGAGTAGTCGCCCCAACGGCATCCGCCGTAGAAGGGCCCGACGAACGCGGCGTAGCACGTGAACCCGTCCTCCGGAGCGGCGCCGCTTGCCGCCACATGCACGGAGCCGCTCGTGCCCGAGGCGGTGAACGGGATGTACGCGGCGCTCGGGTAGTAGCTCGGGCCCATGAGCGAGAACGCTATGTAACCGTCACCCGCGCCATTCCTATTCTCCGCGGGATCGAGGAAAGATGAAGATCCTCTTAGAAAACCTAGGCGCGCGAAAACGGGCGGTGGTGCGCCCGGCCGAGGCTGTCAAGCGCGGCGCTGAGCACGGCCGCGTGGTCGACTCCGGCGCTCACCTCGGGGTCAGAGGGCGCGGGCGGATCTGACGGCTCCAGCGGATCCGGTTGGCCCCGGGAATCAGGCGGGTCCGCTGAAGCGGTCGGCGCTGACGGGGTAAGGGTCCGCGCGGAAGCGGCGGCCGGCCGCGGGGCGGCGGCCGGCCGCGTTTCGGGGGGCAGGGTGCAAGAGGGCGGCGGGGTGGAAGCTCGGGCGCCATTGGACCCCGGTGGCGGGGTCGGGGCGGGGGCGGCGGGCGCCGGCGCGGGCTCGGGCGGCTGGAACAGGGCCATCAGCTTGGCGATCAGCCCCCGCCGGCGGACCGACTCGGGCCGCGGCGCGAGTGGCGGCGGCGCCGTAGCTTTCCGCTCGGAGGTGACGGCCGGTGGCGCGGCCGTGGCCGCCGGCGGCAGCGGGTCGGGCTCCGGCTCAGGATCGGGAGGCGGGGGCGGTTCTTCCACTGAGTGGGGCTCGTCCGCGCCGGGTGACTCCTCGACCGGATCCGGCTCGCCCGCGCTCGGAGGCTCCTTCACCGCCGGATCTTTCAGCTCGGACTCGGCCGGGTTCGGTTCCTGGATCGGTGCCTTCTTGGTGTCCGGTTTGCGCGACTCGGACGCCCGCGTCTGCTGTTCCTCTGTCGCCCGGGCGGTCAGGATCACTTTCGTCCCCCACCCCGACGGCTCCAGCCGCACCGTGCCGCTCACTTCCTCGCCCTCCCAGGCAACGGCGGTCTCAGGCTCGAGCTTCGTGATCCGAATCTCTCCGAACTGGCCCATGTGGCGGGCCAGCGAGGCAGCCTCGCTGCATTCGGCCCACAGTTCGGGTGGGCTCTTCACCAGGGTTCGGCTTGCCTCGTGTTCTGTCATGAGTCGGGAGTTCGCGCGGCCGGGGGCGACTCCTTCCGCGGGCCGTGTGTTTGCATTCCGCTTCGCCCCGCCCGTGTGTTGCATTTCCGTTCGCCCCGGCGCCATCAGCGGCGCTGAGCGCGCGTAGGGCGGGCCCGCGTCGCGCCGTTGTCACAATGGTCCATGTGACCACGAAGCTCGGCGCCGCGGGTCCCGAGGTCTCCCGGGTCGGCCTGGGATGCATGGGGATGTCCGGCGTGTATGGACCCGCCGACGAGGACGAGAGCATCGCGACGATCCACGCCGCGATCGACGCCGGGATCAATTTGCTTGACACCGGCGACTTCTACGGGATGGGCCACAACGAGATGCTGATCGGGCGCGCGCTCCGGGACCGCCGCGACGACGTTCTGCTCAGCGTCAAGTTCGGCGCCCAGCGCGGCCCCGACGGCGCCTGGCTCGGCTACGACGCCCGCCCTGCCGCGCTGAAGACCGCCTGCGCCTACAGCCTCACCAGGCTGCGCACCGACCACATCGACATCTACCGCCCGGCGCGGCTGGACCAGAACGTCCCGATCGAGGAGACGATCGGCGCGATCGCCGAGCTCGTACAAGCCGGCTACGTTCGCTACATCGGCCTCTCGGAGGTGGGCGGCGAGACGATCCGGAGGGCCGCGGCGACCCACCCGATAGCCGACCTGCAGATCGAGTACTCGCTGATCTCCCGCCGGATCGAGGCCGAGATCCTCCCGGCCTGCCGTGAGCTCGGGATCGCCATCACCGCCTACGGCGTGCTCTCGCGGGGGCTGATCAGCGGCCACTACTCGGCCGACCGCCAGCTCGGAACAGGCGACTTCCGCAGCCGCGCCCCGCGCTTTCAGGGGCCGAACCTGGAGCGCAACCTCGCGCTGGTGGAGCAGCTGCGAGCCGTGGCCGACGCGCGCGACGCGTCCGTCGCCCAGATCGCGATCGCGTGGGTGCTGGCCCGGGGCGAGGACATCGTCCCGCTGATCGGCGCCCGCACGCGCGAGCGGCTGATCGAGGCGCTCGGGGCGCTCGAGATCCGACTGATTCCCGAGGAGCTCGAGCAGATCGAGCAGGCGATCCCGTCCGACGCAGCGGCAGGCGATCGCTATCCCGAGCCGCAGATGGCGCAGCTCGACAGCGAACGCTAGCGTCGCGAGTCACGACCCCCGGTGGACCCCGATCAAGCCGCTGGCACCGGCCAGGAAGATGCGCATTCAGAGCCGGAGCGACATGAACAGGATCGTCGCCGCGGCGAGCACGAGCTGGAGCAGACGCGCGAGGTCGGCCTGGCGGGCAGCCGCCCGGTACTCGCCGCTCCACGAGACGCCGCCGGCGGCGGCCGGGACCACGGCCACCTCCTGCTCGGCCAGCTTCCCGAGTCGCCTCTCCCGAGGTGCGATGTAGGCGCCGCCGATCCCGCCGATCACGATCGACGCGGCGAGACCCCAGCCGACGAAGAACTCGCTCCACCGACCAGCATCAGAAGGTCGGCTGGTACTCGCCGAACACGTCGCGCATCGCCCCGCAGGCCTCGCCCAGCGAGCAGCGATCGCGCAGCGCTTCCCGCAGCACGGGCAGCAGATTGTCGGTCCCTCGCGCCGCCGAGCGGATCTCCTCGAGCCGGCGCTCGACCAGCGAGACGTCGCGATCCTCCTTGAACTTGCGCAGCCGCTCCACCTGCTCGCGCTCTGACTCGGGGTCGACCCGGAGGATGTCCGGGATCTCGAGCGTGTCCTCGACGAACTTGTTGACGCCGACGACGATGTCCTGCTCCTGGCGGTAGCGCTCGTGGTAGCCGAACGCCGACTCCTCGATCTCGTTCTTCATGAAGTCGATCGCCCGGACCGAGCCGCCGAGCTCGTCGATCTTGGCGATCAGCTCCTTGGAACGGAGCTCGATCTCGTCGGTCAGCGCCTCGACGAAGTACGACCCCGCGAACGGATCAACCGTGTCGGGCACACCCGACTCATACGCGATGATCTGCTGGGTCCGGAGCGCGATCTTCGCCGCCCGCTCGGTCGGGAGCGCCAGCGCCTCATCGAAACCGTTGGTGTGCAGCGACTGCGTCCCGCCGCACACGGCGGCGAACCCCTGCAAGGCGACCCGGACGATGTTGTTCTCGGGCTGCTGAGCGGTCAGCGTCACGCCACCGGTCTGGGTGTGGAACCGCAGCCGCCACGAACGCTCGTCCTGGGCCCCGAACCGCTCGCGCATGATCTGGGCCCACATCCGCCGCGCCGCGCGGAACTTCGCGACCTCCTGAAAGACGTTGTTGTGGCCGTTGAAGAAGAAGGCCAGCCGCGGGCCGAAGCGGTCGATCTCGAGGCCGGCATCGAGCGCGGCCTGCACGTAGGCGATCCCGTTGGCGAGCGTGAACGCGACCTCCTGGACCGCGGAGCAGCCCTTCTCGCGGAAGTGATAGCCGCTGATCGAGATCGTGTTCCACTTCGGGACCCGCTCGTTGCAGTACGCGAACAGGTCTGTGGTCAGGCGGATCGCACCCTCGGGCGGGTAGATGAAGTTGCCGCGGGCGATGTACTCCTTGAGGATGTCGTTCTGCGTGGTCCCGAGGAGCTGATCCGCCGGGACGCCCTGCTCTTCACCGACGAGCTCGTAGAGCAGCAGCAGTACGCTGGCCGGGGCATTGATCGTCATCGAGGTCGAGACCTGGTCGAGCGGGATCTTGTCGAAAGCCGTGCGCATGTCGTCGATCGAGTCGATCGCGACGCCCGTGCGGCCGACCTCGCCCAGGCATCGCGGGTCGTCAGAGTCGAGCCCGAGCTGGGTCGGCAGATCGAAGGCCATGCTGAGGCCGGTCGAGCCGTGCTCGAGCAGGAAGCGGTAGCGCTCGTTTGACTCCTTCGCGCTGGCGTAGCCGGCGTACTGGCGCTGGGTCCACAGCTGCTTGCGGTACATGTCGCGGTGGATGCCACGGGTGTACGGATACTCCCCCGGCTCGCCGAGCTTGTGCGGCAGCTCGGGGGGCAGATCCTCCTCGGTGTAGAGAGGCTTTACCTCGATCCCGGAGTCCGTGAACCGGCGGGGGTCCTCAGGTCCGACGATCGGGGCGATCGTGCGGTGCTCGGGGGTGGTGGCCATCGTCTAGAGATTATTCCCGGTCGGCGCATGCGCCGCTGGCCTGCCGCGTGCGCGGCATCCTGCCGCGCCTTATGCGCGGCGCCAGCGTCATCCGGCTGGCCGGGGCCGCATGCGGCCCCGGGGCGGGGGTGCATGCACCCCCGCCCTACAAAACTTTCGACAGGAACTCCTGGGTGCGCTGTTCGCGCGGGTGGTCCAGGACCTCCTTCGGCGGCCCCTTCTCCACCACCAGGCCGTCGTCCATGAACACGGCGGTGTCGGCCACCTCCCGCGCGAAGCCGACCTCGTGGGTGACGACGATCATCGTCATCCCGTCGCGGGCGAGCTGTCGCATCGTGTCGAGCACGTCGCCGACGAGCTCGGGATCCAGCGCGGAGGTGGGCTCGTCGAAGAGCATCAGCTTCGGTTGCATGGCCAGCGCCCGTGCGATCGCGACGCGCTGCTGCTGGCCGCCGGACAGCGCGACCGGATACGTGTCCAGCTTGTCGCCGAGGCCGACGCGGTTCAGGAGCTCGGTGGCGCGGTCGCGCGCCTCCTTGCGAGGGACGTCGGCGACATGGGTCGGCGCCAGGGTCACGTTTTCCAGCGCGGTCATGTGCGGGAACAGGTTGAAGTGCTGGAACACCATCCCGATCTCGGCCCGTTTCTGCGCGATCTCGCGCTCGGGAAGCTCGTGGAGCTTGCCGCCCTGCTCGCGGTAGCCGACCAGCTCGCCGTCGACCGACAGCCGGCCGGCGTTGATCTTCTCCAGGTGGTTGATGCAGCGCAGGAACGTCGACTTGCCCGAGCCCGAGGGGCCGAGCAGGCACATCACCTCCTTGCGCTGGACCTCGAGGTCGATGCCCTTGAGGACCTCCAGACGGCCGAAGCGCTTGTGCACGGCCTCCGCTTTGACCATTGGCTCGATCACATCTGTTTGGAGCCGCCGCCGAAACCGAGCCAGCGCGCTCGCATGGTCAGGCGCTGCGCCCTCGAGAACCCTCGGCCGAAGCGACGTTCGATGAAGTACTGCCCGACGTACAGGATGCTCGTCAGCGCGAGGTACCAGATGCTGGCGACGATCAGCAGCGGGATCGGTTGGAAGTTGACATCTGAGATCTCCTGGGTGGCGTACAGGAGCTCCGCAAACGCGGTGACGCTGATCAGCGAGGTGTTCTTGAGCATCGAGATCGTCTCGTTGCCAGTCGGCGGGATGATCACCCGCATCGCCTGCGGCAGCACGATCCGCCACAGTGTCTGCAGACGGCTCATGCCGAGCGACTGGGCGGCGTCGGTCTGCCCCTCGGGAACCGAGATGAACCCGGCACGCACGATCTCGGCCATGTAGGCGCCCTCGTTGATCGCCAGCGCGAGCAGCGCTGCGACGAACGGCGTGATGAGGCTGTTCGCGTGCGTGTAGTGGATGACGCTCGGACCGAACGGGACGCCCAGCGAGATCCCCTTCGGAGGCGGGAACAGGTCGCCGATGTCGTACCAGAACAGGATCTGCACGAGCAGCGGCGTGCCGCGGAAGAACCAGATGTAGAGCCAACTCGCGCCCGAGATGATCGGATTCGGCGACAGGCGCATGATCGCCAGCAGGACCCCCAGGACGATCCCGATGACCATCGCCAGGACCGTCAGCTCGATCGTCACGAGCACGCCATGGAGCACCCGCGAGTCGAACAGATACTGGCCGACCAGGTGCCAGCCGAAGTTCTTGTTGACGGCGAAGGAGCGGATGATCGACGCCCCGATCAGGAGCACGATCACCGCCGTCACCCATCGCCAGGGGTGACGGACGGGAACGGCCTTGATCTCTTCAGGCCGTTCCGTCCGCTGGTCAGAAAGCTCTGAGGTACTCACCTCGGAGCCGTAGTTTGCCTTGTGTACGAGCTAGCTAGCTAGTCGCGCCGTTGATCTTCATCTCGGAGGCGGGCAGCGCGCCACTCTGGATGCCCCACTTGGTGAGGATCGACATGTATGTGCCGTTCTTCTCCAGCACCTTGAGTGCCGCCAGCACCGCGGGCGCCATCCCGCTTGTCTTCGGGAGCGCGAGGCCATACGGCGCGGTGCCGTACGTCGGGCCGACGAGCTTGAAGGCCCCGTGGGACTGCTTCACCTGATACGCGGCAACCGGCGAGTCGGCCATCGAGATCTCGGCGCGACCGCTGGACAGCGCCAGGTTGGCCGCGGTCTGGGTCGGGAACACGAGCACGCTCACCTTCGGCTTGCCCGCGGACGTGCACTTCTTGCTCTGGCCCTGGGCATCGCTCTCCTCGGTCGTGCCGCTCTCGACCGACACGGTCTTGCCGCACAGATCGGCCAGCCCGGTCACGGACGTCCCGCCCGAGGACTTGGTGAAGAACGAGGTACCCGCCGAGAAGTAGTCGACGAAGTTGACGACCTTCTCTCGCGCCTTCGTGTCGGTGAAGGACGACGCGCCCATGTCGTACTTTCCGCCCGACAAGCCGGGGATGATCGTGTCGAACGTCGCGTTGACGATGTTGGCCTTCAGCCCCATCACAGCGGCGAGGGCATTGCTGAGGTCGGCGTCCATCCCGACGACGGTGTGACCGTCGGATCCGACGAACTCGTTGGGCGCGTAGCTCGCGTCGGCTGCGACCGTGATCGTGCCCTTTGACTTAATCGCCGCCGGCACGAGCTTGACGACTGCGGCGTTTGCGCCGGCCGGTGCCGAGGATGACGAGGTCGAGGTTCCGCTCGACGATGGCGTAGACGTCGTGGTCGATGTGCTGCTGCTACTGCTGCTACCGCACGCGGCGAGCGCCACGACGCATAGTGCGGCGACGGGCACGGCCAGGTAGCTCCTCCAATTACGCATTGCGCTCCTTGTGTGTTGACACCCCTCCTCGACGCAGGATAAGCAACTAAAGGTCCGCTGGGCAAACCGTCTAACGGCCCGTAAACAGTGCTGGCACCCGAGGCCAATCGCCCACCGGCAGGGATTAGTCGGCCGTAGGCCGACGCTAACTGGATTAGCCTTCTGTCCTATGCAGGTGAGCGTCCGTCTGTTTGCGGTGCTGCGCGAGCGCGCCGGCGCCGGCAAGATCGAGCTCGACCTCCCGGAGGGTGCGTCGGTCGGCGACGCCCTGGAGCAGGTCCGCGCGCTCACCGAGGGTGTGCCGGTGGTGATGGCGGTCAATCACGAATACGCGGATCCCTCGGCGCGCCTTTCGAGCGGCGATGAGCTGGCGCTGATCCCGCCGGTCTCCGGCGGCTCGGTCGGGTCGCTGCATGCGCGCGTGACCGAGGAGCCGCTGACACTCGAGCCGCTGATCACGCTCGTGCGTGATCCGCGCGCCGGCGCGGTCGTCACCTTCCAGGGCGTGACCCGGGATGTGGGGCAGCTCGACTACGAGGCGTACGCCCCGATGGCCGAGCGCAAGATCGCCGAGATCGTCGCCGCCGCGATCGACCGCCACGGCCTGTGCGCAGCGGCGGCGGAGCACCGGATCGGCGTGGTCCCGCTGTCGGAGCCGTCCGTGCTCGTCGCCGCGTCGGCCCCGCACCGGGACGCGGCGTTCGCCGGGGCGCGGGAGATCATCGACGAGATCAAGGCGCTGGCGCCGATCTGGAAGAAGGAAGAGGGCGAATGGGTGGCCGGGACGAGCCCGCGTCCGCAGAGCTGAGGGACCTCCCGTCGGTCCACGAGCTGGCCGGCCTCCTGAGCGCGCCCCATGCGCTCGCGGTGGCCGCCGCACGGCAGGCGATCGAGGAGAGGCGCGAGACGGTCCAGGCCGGGGCGGCTCCCGGTTCCGGGGCGGACCTCGGCTCTGGGACGGACCCGGGCGGCGACGTGGTCTCCCGCGCTCGCGAGATCCTCGCCGGATTCGAACGTCCGTCGCTGACGAGGGTCCTGAACGCTACGGGCGTGATCGTGCACACGAACCTTGGGCGGGCGCCCCTCGCCGCCCGCGCGCGGGCGGCGGTAGCGCGGCTCACCGAGGGCTACTCGAACCTCGAGCTCGAGCTCGATGCGGGCACCCGGGGCAGCCGTCAGAGCCACGTCGCCGGGCTGCTGTCAGAGCTCACCGGCGCCGAGGACGCGATCGTCGTCAACAACGGCGCGGCGGCCGTGCTGCTGGCCGCGGCGGCGCTGGCGGGCCCGGGCCATGCGATCGTCGTCTCCCGCGGCCAGCTGGTGGAGATCGGCGGAGGGTTCCGGATCCCCGAGGTGATCGGACAGTCGGGGGCGATGCTCGTGGAGGTCGGCACGACCAACCGGACGCGAGTCCGCGACTTCGAGCGGGCGATCGCCGCCTCGCAGAGTCCGGTCGGCGCGATCCTCCGCGTCCACCCGTCCAACTTCCGGTCGCTGGGGTTCGTCGAGGACGTTTCGATCGAGGCGCTGTGTGGACTCGGCGTGCCCGTGATCGACGACGTCGGCTCGGGCGTCCTCGCCGACGCGCACGGGATCCCTTCGCTGTCGGAGGAGCCGTCGCTGCGAAGGTCGGTGGAGGCGGGCGCGGCGCTTGTGTGCTGCTCGGGCGACAAGCTGCTCGGCGGGCCGCAGGCGGGGCTGCTGCTGGGCTCGGCGTCGGCGGTGGCGGCCGCGCGCGCGCATCCCCTGGCGCGGGCGCTGCGGATCGACAAGCTGTCGCTGGCCGCGCTCGAGGCGACGCTGACGCTGTACCGCGATCCCGAGCGGGCGCGGCGCGAGATTCCGGTGCTGGCGATGCTCGACGCCGGCGAGGAGGCGCTGGCGCGGCGAGCCGGCGAGCTGCGGTCGCTGATCGGGGAAGACTTCACGGAGATCGTCCATGCCTCCGGGAGGGTGGGCGGGGGGGCGCTGCCATTGCTCGAGCTCGAGGGCCCGGTCGTCGCGCTCGACTGTGCGGACCCCGGGCCGGCGACGGTCGCGGCGGCGTTGCGGGCCGGAGATCCGCCGCTCGTCGCCCGGATCCACGACGGCCGGCTGCTGCTCGACCCGCGGACGCTCGCCGACGACGAGATTCCGGCTGCCGCGGGCGCCGTGCGCGCGGCGCTCGAGCGGCTCGCCCAGCGGTGACGCGGGCCCCGCTCACGCTCGGTACCGCGGGACACATCGACCACGGCAAGACCGCGCTCGTGCGGGCGCTGACCGGGGTCAATACGGATCGGCTGCCGGAGGAGCGGGTGCGCGGCATCTCGATCGCGCTCGGCTACGCGAAGCTGACCCTGCCCTCGGCCCGCGAGCTGTCGGTGATCGACGTACCCGGCCACGAACGGTTCGTACGCACGATGGTCGCCGGCGCCACCGGGATCGACATGTACCTGATGACGGTCGCCGCCGACGACGGCGTGATGCCGCAGACGCGCGAGCACGCGGCCGTCCTGCACGCCCTCGGCGTCGGCGCCGGCGTCGTCGCCGTGACCAAGTCCGACCTGGCTGACCCGGAGCTGGCGATGATCGAGGCCTCCGAGCTGCTGCCCGGCGCCGAGCTCGTAGCCGTCTCGGCGCGGACGGGCCAGGGCCTGGACGAGCTGCGGGCCGTGCTCGATCGGGTGGCGGCGCAGCTGCGAAGCCGAGCTGTTGATGAGGGCGAAGCGCCACGGCTGCACATCGACCGCGTGTTCACGATCCGGGGCGCCGGGACGGTACTCACGGGCACGCTGTGGTCGGGGTCGATCGGGCCAGGCGACGAGGTCATGATCCTCCCCTCCGGGCTGCGGGCGCGGGTCCGCGCCGTGCAGGTCCACGACGCCGCCGTCGAGCGAGCGGTGGCGGGCCAGCGGGTCGCGGTCAACCTGACAGGCGTAGCCGTCGAAGATGTCAAGCGCGGCGAGGTGCTGACGTCGGCGGGCTCGGGCCTGCGCGCCACGTACCTGATCGACGCCTCGCTGTCATTCGAGGGCCGCGAGCCGGACAGCGGCGTGCGGGTCCAGGTCCACCACGGCACGCGCGAGTCGCCGGCCCGCCTGGCCTGGCTCGGCGGCCCGTTCTGGCAGATCCGCCTCGAGCAGCAGCTCGTGCCCTCGCCTGGCGACCGGCTCGTAATCCGCCAGATCGCCCCGCCGGACACGATCGGCGGCGGCACGGTGCTGGACGCCCGCCCGCGTAAACACGGGCCTTCACGCGAGTTGCTGGTCCGGCTGGAGCGGCTGGCGCGAGGTGAGATCGACGATGGCCCACCCACCTCTCCTGGCCCCACCGCCCCGCGCGAGACTCCGCCCGAGCCCCAGCCGCTGACCCCGAGCGCTCTGGCGCTCGAGCAACGGCTCCTCGAGGCCCGGTTCGAGCCTCCGCTCGACTCCGAGCTCGACGCCGCCGACCTGGCCGCGCTGCGCACCAGCGGCCGCGCCGTGCGCGTGTCGAAGACGCTGCACTACCACCCGGCCGCGCTCGACGAGGTGCGCGAGCGGGTGGTGGCGGTGGCCGAGCGCCACGGTGGCGCCGTGACGCTGGGTCAGCTCCGCGACGAACTCGGGACTTCGCGCAAGTTCGCGCAGGCGCTGCTCGAGCATCTCGATTCGGAGCGGGTCACGATCCGCCGCGGCGAGGCCCACCACGTGCGGCGCAGCGTCACATGACCGTCAGCTCGGCGGCGACCGGAAGCCTTTGAAAACTGCCTGGCTGTAGGCTGCGTCTGTGCCTACCTGCCTCGTCACCGGCGGCGCGGGGTTCCTCGGTTCACATCTGTGCGACGAGCTCCTGCGCCGGGGCAACCGCGTCATCTGCGTCGACAGCCTCGAGACCGGCTCGCTCGCCAACATCGAGCACATCCGCACCGATGAGTTCCTTCACCTGAACCTCGACATCATCGACCCCTACTTCGTCGATGAGCCGATCCACTTCGTCTATCACCTGGCATCGCCGGCGTCACCGATCGACTACCTGCGGCTCCCGCTCCACACGCTCAAGGTCGGCTCGTACGGCACACACCACACACTCGGCCTCGCCAAGAAGCATCGGGCCCGGTTCCTGATCGCCTCGACCAGCGAGGTGTATGGCGACCCGCAGGTGCACCCGCAGCCGGAGACCTACTGGGGCCACGTCAACCCGATCGGGCCGCGCGGCGTCTACGACGAGGCCAAGCGGTACGCCGAGGCGCTGACGATGGCCTATCACCGCCAGCAGGGCGTCGACACCTCGATCGTCCGCATCTTCAACACCTACGGACCGAGGATGCGCCCGCACGACGGCCGCGCGATCCCCACGTTCCTGCGCCAGGCGCTCCAGGATCGGCCGATCACCGTGTTCGGCGACGGATCCCAGACGCGGTCGTTCTGTTTTGTCGAGGACGAGATCCGAGGCCTGATCCTGCTCGCGGAATCGGGTCACCACGACCCGGTCAACATCGGCAACCCCGATGAGTTCACGCTGCTCGAGCTGGCCAAGACGGTGATCGACGTGACAGGATCGCGGTCGGAGATCGTCTACGAGGCGCTGCCCACGGATGATCCGCAGGTTCGCCAGCCCGACATCACGCTCGCGCGGGAAATCCTTGGGTGGGAGCCCGAGATCAGCCTCCGCGAGGGGCTGGAGAAGACGATTGAACAGTCTGGGACGGAGACGCTGATCGGCGCCGGTCGCTAAACCCGCTCCGACTGGCCTCCGCAAGGGGCTCCGGGCGGGCGCGAACGCCCAGATACTTCGTAACTTAGGTGTCAAGATACCGTTAGGACTGGGTAGGGGGAGCGAGACGAACAGCCCTCTCATAAGGTGACGATCGACCACCAAGAGGCTACGAGCACCCGTACCAACGGAGCCCATCAGGGCCCGGCCGGCGGGCCCTTGCCCGAACGCGACGTCCGTCGCAAGCGTCCCCCAGTGCTCTCGTTCCTGCTGCGGCTCGAGACGCTGCGTCGGGTCGCGCGAGTGGTGTCGCTGCTGATCCTCGACTTCATCGGCGTGTCCGGGGCGATATTCACCGCGCTGGCGGTCAAGCTCGCGGTGCGCGACGATCACCTCGGATTCTCGGTCGTCTGGCAGCAGACGCGCCACTGGATCGCGTTCGCCTACCTGATCACCGTGCTGATGTTCGCCCGCGTCGACCTGTACGCGGATCGCACCCGCAGGCCGGGATTCGCCCAGATCGGCACGGCCCTGTTCCAGGCCACGATCATCGCGCTCGTGTTCGCGCTCGCCAACGGCCAGCACTTCTCGAGCTACTACATCTTCTACAGCTCGCTGTTCTTCGGGACGATCTACATCACCGGGCTGCGGGAACTCCATCTGCGCACGACCGGCTGGCTGCTGGAGCAGGCGGGCTATCAGCGACGGGCGCTCTTGGTGGGCTCGGGCAAGCACATCGAGGCGGTCGCGCACGCGCTCGAGAACCGGGCGCGGACGCAGGTGCTGATCGTCGGCTACATCTCGCTGACGCCGCGGCCCCAGAACGGGCTGCGCTCACTCGGGAAACTCGATGACCTCGCCGATGTGCTCGTCCGCGAGCGCGTACAGGAGGTGATCATCGCCGACCCCGACTTTCCGCAGGACAAGGCGGTCGAGCTCGTCGATCTCTGTCACCAGAGCGGCGTGACCGTCCACGTCGCCCCGTCGACGATGGAGATCCTGATCGACCGGGCGGAGTTCGTACCCGGGCAGACCGTGCCCCTGTTCACGCTGCGCCCGCCGGTGTTCGAGGGGATCGACTACGCGCTGAAGCGCACCTTCGACCTGGTCTTCGCGACGGTCTCGCTGATCGTCCTCTCGCCGATGCTGCTGGCGATCGCAGTCGCGATCAAGCTCAGCTCCCGCGGGCCGGTGATCTACCGATCGCTGAGGCCCGGAATGGCCGGCAAGCCCTTCCACTGCTTCAAGTTCCGCACGATGCGCGACCGCGCCGATCAGATCCAGGACGACCTCGAGCCGCTCAACGAGCAGACCGGCGCCCTGTTCAAGATCCGCCAGGACCCGCGGCTGACGAAGGTCGGCCGGCTCCTGCGCCGGTTCTCGCTCGACGAGCTGCCGCAGCTGGTCAACGTCGTCCGCGGCGAGATGTCGATGGTTGGCCCCCGCCCGCTGCCGATGCGCGACTTCGAGCGCCTGGAGGAGTGGCACAAGAAACGCTACCTGGTCCTCCCCGGGATCACGGGACTGTGGCAGGTCTCGGGTCGCTCCGAGCTCGACTTCGACGACCTCGTCCGCCTCGATTTCCTCTACCTCGAGCGGTGGTCGGTGCTGCTGGACCTGTCGATCCTGCTGAAGACGATTCCGGCGGTGCTGACCCGGCGGGGGGCTTTCTAGGGGCGTTGGGTTGAGGGGCGCGGTTCGCGCGCCTGTTGGGTTTCGCCGGGGTCGTTGGGGCGCTGTTGGCCTTCCGCGCTCGGTGGCTGTCGACTCAGAGCCTGCGGGCTCTGCGCGCCCGCGGCCCTGGCTGGCGGCGGCTCGGCGTTGGCAGGGAGGGGGTGGGTCCGGGCGCCACCGCACTCGGTCAAAACCTGGGTAGCACGGCGATCCTCCCCACAAAGGGGAGCCGTGAGGTACTGACCGTGAATAGCCTGGTTAGTGTTAGTACGGCAGGGCTGGGCGATTGGGCCGGTGTTGTCGTGTCATCCAGGATTTGGTCCGGGATCCGGCGCCGTGGGGCTCGATCCACGCCTTCCGATGGTGCACAGTGCGCCACTCCCGCGCCGAAACCCGAGCCGTGGCGCGCTATGCACGAAGAGTGTGCTTGGTGCGCCACGGCTCGCCACAGGCTCCGAGGTTGGCGCGCTGTGCATCATCTGAGCCCGCCACATCGCGCGAACGAGCCCCGCCCTCCGCCTCTTCCCCAGCAAAAACACTCGCGCGACCGCCGGCGCCCGCAAGCTCTGAGTCCACCAACCCAACTCGCAAGCCCCTCGACCCGCTTCCCGGGTAGGCTCCGCCACACCCATGCCCCCAACCGACCGCCTCGTGATCAGCTTCGCCGCCGAGCCCCCGCAGGAGGGACTGCCCTATGGCCGGTGGGCGGATACGCTGCGCGAGCACTTCCTGGCCGCGTGCGGCGAGATCGACACCGAGGGTGACGAGATCGGGGAGGCCGGCGAGATCAGCTGGTTCCCCGATCGCTCCTACAGCGGACGGACGTACATCCCCGCGGTGGCGCGGACCACCGAGGGGTTCGAGCTGTTCGGGTTCGTGTCGTTCACGGAGGGATCGGGCGGGCCGGCCAACTTCGAGGCGCGGGCGGACTTCACCTCCGAGGTGGCGGAGTCAAATCCCGACTGGAAGCTCGACCTCAACGACGACGTGATCGGCTCGTGGCGGGGCGAGGAGGGCAAGACCGCCGAGATGACGCTCGTGTGGGGCGTGCCGCTGATGGCCGGTGGCGCGATCGTGACCGCCGAGCTCGCCAACCTCGCGGTCGACCAGTGCGGGCTCGTGGAGGAGCGTTTCACGATGATCGCGCCCGACAACTACCGCGGCGACTTCCTCGAGGTCAAGCTGTGGAGCCGGCGCGGCGAGGAGCTGGCGCGCGAGTCGCTGTACGTCGACGACGCGGACTGAGCCGGCGGCCTACTGGGCGCGGATCAGCGCGCTCGGCAGCCTGAGCTTGACCTCGGCCTCGGTCAGCGGGAAGTGGCACGCCGTCCGGGTGCCAGTGCCCTTGTCCTCAAGCGGGGGCTCGTCCTCGGAGCAGATCGGCTGGGCCTTCGGGCAGCGGGTGTGGAACCGACAGGCCGATGGCGGATTGGCCGGAGACGGCACGTCGCCCGTGAGCAACTCACGCTTGCGATGGGCTGCGTCCGGATCCGGAACGGGCACCGCGGACAGCAGCGCGCCTGTGTAAGGGTGGCGAGGAAAGGCGTAGAGGGCATCGCCCGGGCCGATCTCCACGATCTTGCCGAGATACATCACGGCGACGCGGTCGCACATGTGGCGCACCACACTGAGATCGTGGGCGATGAACACCAGCGTCAGTCCCATGTCCCGCTGCAGGTCGCGGAGCAGGTTCAGGACCTGAGCCTGGATCGAGACGTCGAGGGCCGAGACCGGCTCGTCAGCAATCAGCAGTTTCGGCTCGAGCGCGATCGCGCGAGCGACGCCGATCCGCTGGCGCTGGCCGCCGGAGAACTCGTGCGGATAGCGGTTGTAGTGCTCGGGGTTGAGCCCGACTCGGTCCATCA
>Ga0116216_10000705_pt1 | contig 25380 bp, 22 predicted proteins | sample Sb_taG_11_FD_89696 | JGI IMG/M metagenome (GOLD analysis project Ga0116216, IMG submission 89696) | Peat soil microbial communities from Weissenstadt, Germany - Sb_50d_3_AS metaG | ecosystem: Environmental > Terrestrial > Soil > Wetlands > Peat | place: Germany: Weissenstadt | collected 2010-09-21
ATGACTTCGAGTTGGAACACCAAATCTATCGAGAGGACGCTGTGCTTGAGTATCCGCAGTCGGCCGAGCGCATCCGCGGCCGGCGCAATATTCAGGCGTCTCGCGTCGCACAGCCGAGCATGAAGCGCTTCACCGTGCGGCGCATCCTCGGCGCTGCCGACCTCTGGGTCACTGAATTCGTCCTTACTTACGACGGGCAACCGTCTTACACGGTGAGTATCATGGAGTTCAAAGATGGGAAGGTGGCCTGCGAGACCCAGTACTTCGGCGATGCGTTTGAGCCGGGGCCTTCACGCGCTCAATGGGTCGAGCTGATGCGGTGAAATGCAAACGGCCCGAGGTGACGATCCAACGCTTCGTCGTGCCGAGCTAGATCTCAGAACGGAGAAGTACAAGCATGGCAGCGCCCGACACTCTTTCGTATGCTTGCTTGGCCCTTCTGCGACGTACCGGTCGCGATGCCAATCGAGATACTGGTAGACGCCGATTAGGAAGGATCCGGAGCCGCATGCTGGGTCGATGATGCGCAGATCAACCAGCACCTTAACCGTGGCGATGGAGAACGCCGAGACCAAGAATGTGAGAATTAGTGCTCCGAGCCAAGCCCCTTTTCGGCACGTCAGAATTCCTGCAGCCCACCGGCTGAGACCGTCCCAGCAATCCGCGAAGGATTGCCAATTCGAGATGTCCTCCAGGGCGGAGTGGTACACCATGGCGGTCCGCAGGCAGCGCGTCTCGAAGACACGCGTCCACCCCCAGTCATCGAAGACACCTGCGCCATACGACGCAGCCGCGGCTGCGCCTCCGACCGCCTTGTACGTCTCTCTCCGCATCGCGAGCGCTCCGATCAGCCATGTCGCGTCCGATCGAAGGCGCTGGAGCAGGAAGATGGACCCCAAGAGGACGGGATTCTCCGCGATCGGCCGAAACCACCAAATCTGCCACCAACGCTGACCCACGAACGGCCCTAGGACGGATGCAGCCACGACGTCCCGTCGCTCGTACTCGGCGAGGATCGCGCGAAAGAAATCGGGGCTTACGATTCGCTGGTCCGCACTGAGGGAAAGGAGCCACTCCCGTCGTGCTTCAAGCCTCCTCGGTTCCTCACGGTTTAGCCTCGTCCCGCGAAAGAGACGCCGAGCGAGTGCATTTGCTGTTCGGATACCCTGCGTTACCACAGAAGGCACGGTGGCCGTCATGTGACACAGTTGATTGTGGTGGGACTTTTGGTGGGACCCCCACGTCTTTTTGTGGCTTTGCGTGGCTCCTGCTGACCTTCCGATCATTGGAATTGCGCGGACTTACGAGCCTCGCGGAGCCCACTTCATCTGTCGGGCCGGACTTACACCGAGGGGGTCTGCGGTTCGATCCCGTCCGCGCCCACCAAGAATCCCCCGACAAACTAGCCTTTTACAGAATCCATCCCTCGCGCCTGCCTTCTCCGGCGCAGCTACTGGTGGGACTTTTGGAGAGTTCGCGATTCGGCCACAATCCGAGCGGAATCTGTTGTCTGGATTTACAAATCAGAGAAACAAGGCGGTGTCGCGCGCGCATATGCAAAATCTCCGGTCCAAACTGCACACCGCGCCGATGCAATTCGGAAACTCAGGCGCTACTGCTTAATGTTGCGCTACGCATGTGCTCCGCGATTTTGCAGGCCCTGCAGATACTGTGTCAGGTCGGGCGCTCGTGACGTCGGCGGCTGCGCCGATGCTCGTGCCATGATCGCAGTGCTCGCGGAACAACGCGGTAGCCGCCTTCAGCACCGCGCGTTTGCGCGGCGACCGCGCCAAACTCTGCCCTCGCGGGCCAAGTCGGTTCGAAGCCTTCTGCGGACCGCTCATCTCACGGTGGCGCGCCAGGATCCATTGTTTCCGATCCCTATGTGCCGCTCGACTCGATCTGCCTCGGCGGCGCAGATCGCTCACCTGCGCTGCTCCAGCGGGAGTCGACTCGGACCGCGAGCCACGAATGACGGCAAATACTCTGCCGGAGCGGTCCGCTGGAGTCGGGGGAGATCGTCGAGCAGCGTCTCGAGCACGACCCGCGCTTCGAGCCGCGCGAGGCCCGCCCCCAGACAGAAGTGCGGCCCCAGGCTGAAGCCCAGGTGCCTGCGCGCGTCGCGCGTCACGTCGAACGCCTCGGCCGTCGGTCCCCACTGACGCTCGTCGCGGTTGCCCGACGCGAGCAGCAGGGCGACGTGGGCATTGCGCGGAATCCTCACTCCGGCGATCTCGACGTCGCGGCGAGCGCGGCGCGCCGTGAGCTGGGCAGGGCCGTCCCAGCGCATCACCTCCTCTACCACAGCGGGAATGAGCGCGCGGTTGCTCCGCACCTGGTGGAGCTGCTCGGGATGATCGATGAGCGCCTTGACCATGCTCCCCAACAGCCGAGTGGTGGTCTCGTTGCCCGCGACCAGCAGTCCCACCGCGAAGAACACAGCCTCCGGTTCGCTGAGGACGCCCTCGCCAGTCTGGGCGCGAACCAGTGTGCTGATCAGATCGTCCCGGGGCTCGCGGAGGCGGGCGCGGATCGTGCGCCGCATCGCGTCGCTCAGGTTGCCCAGTGCCTCTACCGCACCACTGCGCAGGAACCCTTGCTTCCGCTTGGGTCCGAAGATGGCAGCGATCAACGCATCGGACCAGCGCTTGAACTCCTCGCTTCGCTCCGGCTCGACGCCGAGCAGCTCGACGATGAGGGTGACGGGGAGCGGTACGGCAAAGTCCGTCACGAAGTCGAACGACTGCTTGCGCCGCAGCTCCGTGGCGAGCGTGTCGGTGATGGCACGGATCCTCGGCTCCCATGCGGCGATGCCGCGAGGCGTGAAGGCGCGGTTCACGATGTTCCGCATGTGGGTGTGTGCGGGCGCGTCGAGCGAGAGTAAGTTGCGCCCGGCGATCACCTTGACGATACGCGGCGAGTGGATGAATACACGCAAGAGCTGTGCGCCGAGCCGGAGCTTCGACGGCAGGTCGACGGCCGGCCCCGCCCCGTTGATGACGGTGCGTGTGGCGTCGGAGCTGAAGTGTTCCGGCCTACGCAGCACGTCGACCACGTCCTCGTAGCGCGACACGCAGTACATCCGGCTCATCGGGGCGAAGTGTACGGGCGAGTCCCGGCGCAGCCGCGCGTAGTGAGGATACGGATCGGCGAGCACCTGCTCGCTGAAGGGGTCGTAGTCGAGATGGCTGCGAGCCGCGCGCGGCAAAGTCGTGTCAAGGGCAGGCGCAGGCTGCATGGGGACTCCTCGAGATCCTTGTCGATGGGGGTGACGCAGGGGGGAGCGAATCGATTAGTCGCCGCGTCCGCCCTTGAAGCCGGCCATGGCGTTCAGGACGCCGATCGTGCGCAGCATCCCGTAGAACGCCGCGTTCGGGACCACCCCGCGGAGCATCGGCAAGGCGGCGAGTCGACGTGGGACATGGACGTTCGAGCGGCCGGCCTTCATGCCCTCCCAGGCTGCGCGAGCCACTTGCTCCGGTGTTCGCCCCGGCAAGAGGCCCGGCAGCGTCGCGCCCTCGAACATCCCCGACGTGATCAACCCCGGGAACACCGACGTCACGTGCAGGTGACGGATCCCGTTCTGTTTCAGCTCCTGCACCAGGCCCTCCGACCAGCCCATCGCTCCCCACTTGCTTGCCGTGTAGACGATCGCCCCGGGCAACGCCAGATAGGCGCCGGCCGAGACCATGTTCAGCAGGTGGGCTTCGGGAAGCCCGAGCATCGCTGGCAAGAACGCGCGCGCGACGTGCATGGGTGCCAGCGTGTTCACGCGCACAACGAAGTCGATGCGGTCGGGGTCCTGCTCCCAGAAGGGGGCGCTGTTCACCACGCCGGCGTTGTTCACCAGCACGTGCGGGGGGCCGACCTCGGCGAGCACTCTTTCAGCGGCCGCTTCGATCGCCTTCCGATCCGAGAGATCCACCACCGCGGTGTGGACGGCCGTATCGCGCGCTCGATGAGCGTTGGCGACCTCGGCCATCTCGACCGAGCGGACGTCCCAGATCACGATTGTCTTCGCGCCCTCGCCGGCCGCGAGTCGAACGAACTCGCGACCGACTCCCAGCGCGCCGCCTGTGACGAGGACCGTTTTCCCTCGGAGCGACACCATCGCGACTACCTCCCCTTGGTCAGGTGTCCCCCGTCGATCAAGCGACCGATCTTCCCGTCGCTGTCCATCGGCGTAGACTCCCCTCTTGGCTCGACCGGGGCGACCGGTCGAGCGGAATGCAACATGCCCGCAAGCGCCGCGTCGGCGAGGATGCAGCCGAGCTGCTCGGATTCGAGCTCGGTGTCCGCAACCGCGGCGTAGCCGATCGTGAAAACCGCAGCCTTCGCGAGCGTCCGAGCGCGGGTTTCGCTCAGCTCGGGCCGCGCACGGAGCAGATGACCCAGCCAGCGTTCGTAGAGCCGGCGCTCGGCACGCTGCATCTCTGCATAGATCGCGGGTTCGAGATGCCGCGCCTCGAATAAATACACTGCGAGCCGTTCGCGGTCTTCCAGGAGCGTACGCGCCAGAGCACGAACGAGCCGGTCCAGGATTTCTTCGGGAGAGCGCTCCTCTTCGGCGATGGCCTCGCGTGAGGCCCGGTCGACCTTGCGCATCGTCTCCCAGATCGCGGTCTCGAGCACCTCGTCCTTGCTCGAGAAGTGGCGATAGAGCGCCGCGCTTGTCACTTCGGCCGCGGCGCCGATGTCACGAATGGTCGTGCCGTGATAGCCGTGTTCGCGGAACAGCCGTATCGCCGCGTCCAGGATGGCCCGCTTGCGTCGAGAGAGGGGCTGCCGCGGCGGGTGCGGCGGTGTTCCCTCGCGCGCCTTCTCGAAATCCTGGGGATTGCTCATCGACTCCTCACGCTGGCCGAGCCCGCGGTCGGCCGTACAGCAGCCTCATGGCTCCACGCAGCCACGCCTGCTTCGTGCGGCTCCTCGGATACCAAAAGGGCTCGCTGCGCAGACCGAGTCGATCGACGACGAGGGTCTGCTGCTCGCAGTACTTGCGGATCCCCTCGGCTCCATGGCGCCGTCCGATGCCGCTCTGCTTCATGCCTCCCATGGGCGCGTTGGGGAAGAAGGCCTGCACAAGGCAGTCGTTCACGCAGACACCGCCGGCCCGAATGCGTTCGGCAATGCGAAGGCCCTTGCGCCAATCCTTCGTGAAGACGCTCGCTCCGAGGCCGAAGCTCGAGTCGTTCGCGAGCCGGATCGCTTGTTCCACGTCCCCGACCTTCATCACCGGAATCGTCGGACCGAAGGTCTCGTCGCGCATACATTCCATGCTGTGGTCGACGTCGAGGAGCAGCGTCGGCTCGAAGAAGAGCCCGGCGCGCCCTGGCGTGCGCTTTCCGCCGCTAACGACGGTCGCGCCGCGGGCCAGTGCGTCCTGGACGTGGCACGCGACCTTCTCAAGCTGCGAGGCCGAGGTCAGAGAGCCCACGTCGGCGCCTTCGCCGGGCCCACCCTGCCGCAGAGTTCGAAGCTTCTCTTCGAGCCGGCGCACGAACTCGTCGTAGACCGGCGCCTCCACGTAGACGCGCTCGACGGAGAGGCAAGCCTGGCCCGCATTCAGGAGTGCCCCCCAGACACACGCATTCGCGGCGCGCTCTAGATCGGCGTCGGCGCACACGATCATGGGATCCTTGCCGCCGAGCTCGAGCGAGCAGGGCACAAGCAGCTCGCCGCAGCGCATCGCGATGCGTCGCCCGGTAGCGACGCTGCCCGTGAACATCACCATGTCGACGTGCTCAAGGAGCGCCGCGCCGAGGTCTCCCCTCCCGATTACCACCTGGAAGATCTCCGGCGGAAGGCCCGCTTCTCGCCAGAGCGCAGCGGCGAGCAGCGCCGAGCCCGGCGTTAGCTCAGAGGGCTTCACGATCACGGCGTTGCCGGCGATCAACGCAGGGACGGCGTCACCCACCGCGATCGCGAACGGGAAGTTCCAGGGGCTGATTACGCCCACCAGTCCGCGCGGAATCCACCGGCTCAGCACGCGCTTGTGCTTGAACAAACGGGGACGGATGCGCTCGGTTGCCAGCAGGCGCTTCGCGTTGTGCGCCCAGTGGGTGATGCCCTCGAGCACCAAGAAGAGTTCGGTCGCGTGCGCCTCGGCGAGGGGCTTCCCCGTCTCGGCCGCCACCACCGCCGCGATCTCGTCTGCACGCTCTGCGATTAGTGCGCGGAAGCGCAGCAGCTGAGCAGAGCGAGTCGCGATGTCGAGCTTCCCCCAGGCACACTGCGCTTCTCGTGCTCGCCCCGCGAGTGCCGGTAGCTCGGTCGGCGCGACGAGGGGCACCTCGGCCACCAGCGTGCCGGTGGCCGGGTTCGTGATCCGGAGCGACTCGGCGCTAGGAGACACGCCGGTCCCTTCCCATCCAGTACTTCTCGCGCACCTGGCGACGCAGCACCTTACCGACGGCGGACAGCGGGAGCTGCTCGACGAGCGCGACGCTCTTGGGCACCTTGAAGCGCCCGAGGCGTGCCTTCACGTGCTCGATCAGCTCCTCGGGCGTGGCACTTGCGCCCTGCTCAATCATGACCTCTGCGTGAACCGCCTCTCCCCACTCCTCGTGCGGGATGCCGACCACCGCGCACATCAGCACGGCCGGATGGGAGGCGAGCGCCGCCTCGACCTCGGTCGCGTACACGTTGAAGCCGCCCGTTACGATCATGTCCTTCTTGCGATCGATCAGGAAGACGAGGCCCTCGGCGTCGAGCGTTCCGATGTCGCCGGACTTCCAGTAGCCGTCCTGGAACTCGGCGGCGGTGCCCTCGGGGTTCTCGAAGTAGCCGTCGATCGTGCCCCGGGAGCGCAGCCAGATCTCGCCCATCTCACCTGCGGGCAGGTCGTTTCCAGCGTCGTCCACGATCCGCAGCTCGATGCCGGGCACGACGCGCCCCGCCGAGGCCAGCACGCGGCGGCCCGACTCGCCCGGGCGCGCGTGATCAGCCTTGCCGAGGCAAGAGGCGAGGCCCAGGCACTCCGTCGCGGCATACACCTGCACGAATACGTTGCCGAACCGGCCCTGTAGGCGAGCGAGCTTGTCTGGGCTCATCGGCGCCGCGCCGTAGAAGATGGTCTCGAGCGTAGAGAGGTCGCGCTGCTGCGCTTCGGGCATTTCGAGCAGCCGGTAGAGCAACGTCGGCACCATCATCGTCGCGCTGACCCGCTCGGCCTCGACGTTGCGGCACCACTGACTGAGGTCCGGCGTGTTCTGCGTGATTGTGCAGCCGCCGCGGAACAGCGTGGGCAGCACAGCCAGACCCGAGCCGTGACTGATCGGGGCGAGGTGCAGCATTCGCATCCCGGAGCGGAAGAGCGGCTCGGGGATGGCATAGAAGGCGTCGCGGGCGGCGAGCCAGTTGTCGAGCGTGTACTGGGCGCACTTGCCCTTGCCGGTGGTGCCTCCGGTGAACCGAAGGAGCGCAATCTCCTCGACGGCCTCGCGCTGGACGCACGTCTCGGCCTCCTCCGCCTCGTCCACGAGTTCCCAGAAATCGTAAACGCCTTCGGCGCGCGGAGGCGTGTCGAGGCACACGAGCGCGCAGCCGCGCGCACGAAGTGGGTCGTGGTAGCGATCGATGAGGGCGCGCTCCAGGAAGACGACCTTCGGTTTCACGCGCTCGATCTGGGAGAGGTGCTCGTCGAGGGAATCGCGGTAGTTGGTCCAGGCGCCGCGCGGCTCGGCCTTGAGTGCGGTCCAGAGGTGGAGCAGGCTTAAGTTATCGTTCTCGAGGATCGAGAGGTACGTGTCACCCCGCCGCAGGCCGAGGCGGTCACGCATCGCGTTGGCGATGCGGTTGCTAAGGAGATGCAGCTCACGGAAGCCGTAGCGACGCTTCCGCTCCACGTTCACGAGCGCCTCTTGGTCGGCGAAAAGCCGCGAGAGAAGCTCGAGCTGGCGTCCGAAGTCGATCTTCATGGGGCGGACCTCGCGTCACATCCGCGCGCCGGCGTCCAAGCTCAGGCACGTGGCGTTGAGATACGGGATTTCGACGATGCTGCAGAAGAGCGCGCCGACCTCGCGGGGTCGGCCCAGGCGCTTCGGGAAGAGCGGGAGCTTTGCGAGCCCGGCGAGCGCCTTCTCCGGGAGGCCGGCAAGCATTCCGGTGTCGATGAGTCCGGGTGCGATCGCCAGCACGCGGATCCCGTGTTTCGCGAGATCGCGTGCCGCAGGAAGCACCATGCCGATTACACCGGCCTTGGTGGCGCTGTAGGCGGCCTGGCCCATCTGCCCCTGCCAGGCGGCGCCCGAGGAGACGTTCACGATCACGCCGCGTTCGCCCTCTTCGTCCGGCGCGTTCTTTAGCATGGCCGCAGCCGCGAATCGCGTCACATGGAACGTTCCCGTGAGATTCACGGCCAGCGTTCGGCTCCAGAGCTCGGAAGGGAAGGGGGTGCCATCGTCTGCGACGATCTTCGCGGCATGGGGAACGCCGGCCGCGTTCAGCACCGCGTGCACGGCGCCGAAGCGCTCGAGCGCTGAGCGCATGCCACGCTCCACCTGGTCAGCGTCGGAGACGTCTACGGTCACAAAGTGCGCGTGCTCTTCCCCGAGCTCACGCACCGCCTCCTTGGCGCGCTCCTCCTGCACGTCGAAGAGCACGACGCGCCCCCCGCGTGCCACGAACTCGCGGCAGCTGCCGAGCCCGATGCCCGAGGCGCCGCCCGTGACCACTGCAACCTTACCCGCGATCTTCATCCTATTCTCCCGTTCACGAGAAGGCCGAGAGACCCGTGAGGCTCCGGCCGATGATGAGCTTCTGGATTTCGGTGGTGCCGTCCGGAATCGTGAGGATCCGCGCATCCCGGAAGTGCCGCTCGACGGCATGCTCCTTCGTGATTCCGACGCCGCCGTGGATCTGCAGGGCCTTGGAGGTGGCGCGCACGGCCATCTCGGTGGACCACCACTTTGCCATCGCAGACTCGGTGTCGCAGCGCACGCCCTGCTCGAGAAGATGCAGCGCACGCAAGCAGAGCAGCCGCCCCGCGTCGATCTCCGTCGCCGTCTCGGCGAGATAAGCCTGGATGAGCTGGTGTCCGCCGATGGGCTTTCCGTGCTGGCGGCGCTCTTTCGCGTAGGCCACGGCCTCTTCGAGCGCGGCGCGCGCCACGCCCACGGCCGAAAGCCCCACGAGGACGCGCGCGCGCTCGAAGAGCCGCAGCGTGCTCCGGAGCCCGTCACCTTTGCCCCCGAGCAGATAGTCTGCGGGAACGCGCACGTCGTCGAAAAAGAGTTCCGATGTGGGCGCCGCGTGCAGGCCCATCTTCGCGACGTCGCGGCTCTGATAGCCGTGCTCGCGGTCGGCGAGGATCAGACTCAACGTGTCGTCGGTGCGACAGACCACCACAGCGCAGTCCGAGAGCGTCCCGTTCGAGATCCAGAGCTTCTGGCCGCGGATCACCCAGGCGTCACCATCTCGCGTTGCGCGCGTCTGGATCTCACCCACATTGGAGCCGACCGCCGGCTCCGAAATGCACATGCAGACCATGCGTTCGCCGTGGAGGGCCGGCTCTACGTGGCTCGCGCGGAGCTCAGGCGGAGCGAGCTCGTCGAGGGCTAACGCGCCGAGCGCCTGGATCACGGTGACGACCGCGAGATCAGCCCACGCCCGCGCGAGCTCCTCGCACAGGAGCCCGTAGACGACGAAGCGGAGCCCGGCGCCGCCGCGCTTCTCGGGAACGAGCCCGCTCACGAGCCCGAACGTGTCCAAGCGCTGGAACAGCTCCCGGGCCGTCTTGCGGTCGAGCACCGGTCCCTCGGCAAAGCGCTCGGCGAGCGGTCGGAGTTCCACCTGCGCGAAGCGGGAGAAGCTCTCGAGCAGCGCGCGCTCCTCGTCGTTGAGGCCCGCGAACTGGGCGATGCGTTCGACCGTCATCGTGGGCAGCACGCTCCTCATCGCGAGAGCACCGTCACGCATACGGCAGCTTCCTCGACGCCGATCAAACCGCCGCCGTTCTCGGCAACGGCCACGCGTGCGCCCTCCACCTGACGTGGACCCGCCTCGCCGCGCAGCTGCGTCACCAGTTCGAAGGTTTGGGCGAGGCCGGTGGCCCCGATCGGATGTCCGCGGCACTCGAGCCCGCCCGACGGGTTCACCGGGAGCCGCCCGCCGAGTTCGGTCTCGCCGCGCACTGCGGCGGGACCTGCCTCGCCGCCCTTGAAGAGCCCGATCGCCTCGAGCTCAATCACTTCACCAACCGCGGTGGCGTCGTGCACCTCGGCGAGCGAGACGTCCTCGGGGCCGAGCCCGGCCTGCTCCCACGCCGCCGCAGCCGCACGGCGGCTGATGTGGCGCTCGAGATCGTCGGGATCGCGCTCGCTGCCGCTGCGCAGTGCGACGGCACGCACTGCCACGGCACGCCGGCGGCCGAGGCGTGCGAGCGCGCGCTCCGTGCAGAGCGCGACGGCGGCCGCGCCATCGCTCACCGGCGAGCACATCGGCACGGTGAGCGGATACACGATCGGGCGCCCCGCGAGTACCTCCTCCGTCGTGTAGGGCCTGCGATATTGCGCGAGTGGGTTGTGCACCGAATGCCGGTGATTCTTCGCGGCCACCGCGGCGAAGTGAGTCTGTGTACTGCCGTAGAGGCGCATGTGCTGGCGCGCCAGTGCGGCATAGACGTCCATGAAGACGCTGTAGGGCGCGTCCGACTGGCTGCCCTCGGGGACCTCGACGGCGGCTCCGAGCGCGAGCAGGCGCTGCCGATTCTCTTCCGCAATCGAAACGTCCCAGCCGGCATCGAATGCGGCGAACATGCGCTCGCGGTCCTCGGAGTAGAGTTTCTCGACGCCGACGGCCAACGCGATCTCCGCCATTCCCGAGCCGAGCGCGCTCGTGGCCAGGGCGAGCGCGGAGCTTCCGCTCGCGCATGCATTCTCGACGTTCACGACCGGGATCCCGTCGATCCCCATCGCACGCAGTGCGATCTGGCCCCGGATCGAGTGCTGCCCCTCCATGTGGCCCTGCGCCACGTTCGAGAACACGGCGAGCCCGAGCTGCGTCCGCTCGCAGCCGGCGTCGGAGAGCGCCGCCTCGACGGCCTCCCTCGTGAGGTCCTTGATCGAGCGGTCGAGATGGCGCCCGAAGGGGGTCATCCCGATGCCGATGATGAAGATGCCGTTCACTCCGCTTCCTCCTGTCTCAGCAGCCGCTAAAGCGCGGCGCGCGCTTCTCGCGGAAGGCCGCGAGGCCTTCGCGCAGGTCGGCCGTGCGTACGTGGGCCCGGAGCGCGAGCTGCTCGAGCCGGAGCGCACCGGCCAGCGACTGGTCGAGGCCGTCGTCCACCAGCCGCTTCATCGCGCGCAGTACGAGCGGGCTCTTCGCGGCGAGCGTCTCGGCGAGCTTCTCGACGCTCCCCTCGAGCTCGGCGTCGGGGACGACGCGGTTCACCAGGCCGAGCTCGACCAGGGCCGGCGCCGCGACCAGTTCGCCTGTGAAAAGCAGGGACTTCGCGCGACTTGCACCGAGCCTTCGCGCGAGGCGCGCCGAACCGCCTGCACCGGGAAGCAGCCCGTAGTTTGCGTGAGCGTCGCCAAGGCGCGCACTCTCGGCCGCGATTACAAGGTCGCAGGCGAGCACGAGCTCGAGGCCACCCGCGAGCGCGAGGCCATTCACGGCCGCGATCACGGGCTTCGGGAAGGCGGCGACGTGCTCCACCAGCGCCGCGGCGCGTTCGACGAAAGCGAGCAGCGCATCGCCCGCGTCCACGCTGTCCAAGGCGAAGGCCAGATCCGCGCCCGCGCAAAAGGCACGCCCCGTCCCAGTGATCGCGAGGACGCGCACGCTGGCGTCCGCTTCGAGCGAGCTGAGCGCGCGCTCGAAGTCGGCCACGAGATCGGGAGAGAGCGCGTTTAAGGCCTTTGGGCGGGAGAGGCGCAGCCAGGCCAGCGCACCCCGACGATCGATCTGGATGACCTTGGATTCCATGGACAGCCTCTCCGAGGGCATAAAATGTCATCAGTTGATAACTCTGTCAACGAAGTTATTTATTTTTATGGTATTAGAGCGACCGTATGATTACATCTGAATCCCCCTTGGGGACTCGCGGCCCGAGTCTTCGCAGTCGCTGGCTCTGCGCCTGGCTGCGCTGGACCGTCCGGCCGATCTGGGGCGAGACCCCGGATCCGCTGGTGCTGCGTGCGCGCGCCGACGCTCTGGACCGCTCGCTTGGATGGCCGCCCCCGCGCTGCGAGATCACGCCGGTCGCTGCGGGCGGCGTGCCGGCGCAATGGGTGACAGCCCGGGGTGTCACACCGGTTCGAACCCTTCTCTATCTACACGGCGGCGGGTTCTCGTTCCACCTCCCACGCTGTTACACGCGCTTTGCTACGGAGATCGGTCGTCAGCTCGAGGCCCGCGTTCTCCTGCCGGACTACCGGCTCTCACCCGAGCATCCGTTCCCGGCGGCGCCGGACGACTGTCTCGCGACCTACCGCTGGCTGCTTGAACAGGGCGTCGACCCGCGACGCCTCGCGATCGCGGGCGACTCAGCAGGCGCCAATCTCGCGCTCGTCACGCTGCTCCAGGCGAAGCAGCAGGGGTTGCCGCAGCCGGCGGCCGCCTGGCTTCTGTCGCCTGGTGTGGACTTCGACTGGTCGACCACAGACTTCGAGACGCTCGAGCCGATCGACCCGATGTTCACGCGGCAGGCGATGACGCTGATGGATCCCTACGTCGGGGGCGCCGATCGCCGTGATCCGCGCCTCTCTCCGATCCACGGCGATCTCGCGGGTCTCGCACCGCTCCTGCTCGAGGCCGGCGAGCGGGAGGTACTCCGCGAGCACGTCCGCCGGTTCGGAGAAGCTTCCCGGCGTGCCGGAGTCACCGCGACCGATCGCGTCTGGCCCGGCCTTCCCCACGTCTTCCAGGTGATGCCGTACCTTCCCGAGGCGCGCGAGAGCGTGCGCGAGGCGGTGGCGTTCCTGCGCTCGCATATAGAGTGAGGATCCCTATGCAACAGCTCACCGGCACGGACGCCCTGTTCCTCCATCTCGACAGCCCGCGCTTCAGCACGGGCGCGACGATCGTCTTCATCTACGACCAGAGCGCGCGCGCGAAGCCGCTCCGCTTCAAGGAGATCCTCCAGCATCTCGAGAAGCGTGTACCTCAGCTGCCCGTGCTGCGGCGCAAGCTGCACCGGGTTCCCTTCGATCTGGATCGCCCGTATTGGGTGGACGCCCCCGACTTCGAGATCGAGCATCACGTACATCACGTGCGACTGCCTCACCCCGGCGACTGGCGCCAGTTCTGCATCCTCGCCGCAAGGCTCACGACGCCGCACTTCGACCTCACGCGCCCGCTTTGGGAGATGTATGTGGTTGAGGGTCTCGATCATGTGGCTTGGCTTCCAGAAGGGAGCTTTGCGATCCTGCTGCGCGTCCATCACGCCGCCGTCGACGGCACCTCGGCGCTTCGCATTATGGAGGAGCTGCACGACGAGTCGCCCGAGGGGCGCAAGGAGCGGCGCGCTCCGACCCGCCAGGTACCGGAAGGTCCGCCGGGGCTCGCGACGATGCTCCTGCGTTCGGGCTGGAACAATGCGCGCGCCGCCTTCGAAGTGCCGCGCGCAGGAGTGCGGATCGCGAGCCAGTTTGCGCGCTCGGGCGACACAGGCGGCGACGCAACCGGGCAGGTTCGAGCGCGCGACCCGGTTCCGAAGACGCGCTTCAACGTGCGGATTTCCCCGTATCGCGTGTTCGAGAGCCGGCTCTATGACCTCCGGGACGTCCGGGCCTACAAGGCTCGCGTCTCGGGCGCCACGGTGAACGACGCGGTGCTCGCGATCTGCGGCGGCGCGATGCGACGCTACCTGCTCGCGAAAAGCGAGCTTCCGAAGGAATCGCTCGTCGCGCTCGTACCGGTGAACACGCGGCGTCGGGATGTCCGAGCGGGCGCAGGCGGCAACGACATCACACCCGCGACCGCTCCCATTCACACCGAGATCGCAGATCCGATCGAGCGGCTCGTTGCCGTGCGCGAGGCCACCGCTGGCCTCAAGGCGTTCCTCGACGCCGTCGGCGCCAAGGAGATGACAGACCTCACGCGCCATGCGCCCGAGGCTCTGCTCGCCTTCGCAGGGCGCATGGCCTCGCTACTGCGCTTCGACGCCGGTGCGCTCGGCCGGCCGCTCTTCAACCTCGGGATCTCCAACGTCCCCGGGCCCCAGAAACCGCTGTACCTGCGAGGCGCGCGGCTCCGGCACCTCTCGTGCGTGGCGCCCATCGCGGACGGTATGGGTCTCATGATCGGCGTCGCGAGCTACGACGGCGGGATCGGGCTCTTCCCGACCGCGTGCCGGGACGTCGTCCCGGATCCGGAGTTCCTGGCCTCGTGCCTCGACGAGAGCGTCGAGGAGATCCGAGGCGTATTGGCAGCCGAACCCAGCCGCACGGTGGGTCCGTGAGAAACGTGACGCACAGAAATGGGACAGGGTGTGAATGGTACACCGCATGGCGACGATCATCGATAAGAACTACGAGGTGCCTTCGAGTTCACCGGCAAACTCGCGAAGCTGACGATCAACCGGAGCAGTTGACGAGCGAGGACCATAAGGTCATTAAAGAAGGACTCGCCACAGCAAGAAATTAGGCGTGCGTGTCAGCCCTGCAGTGCAGATCTCGACAGGGGGGCAGTCTTACAGCCGTCCGGCTGCCGTGGTGCAGGCCGATGGCCGATCTCCGCATCGCGAACCTTGACCTTGCGCTCCTTTACCTCCGGAACGCGGGCCAAAGCATCGGGACGGCCATGCTCGGAGACGTTCTCACCAAGACCCTCGTCGAAGGGACCGCTGTGCGGTTCACTCATTACTTGACCCGCGAGGTCTGAAGGAGCGGGCGGAAGAGCATAAGAGTCATGACCGCGTGAAACGCCACCGCCGGCCAAAGCAGGCTGCCAACCTCTTCTCCGCGTATTCCCACGTAGCCGAGGTAAAGTGCGGCAAACAGGTTATAGATCAGCATCGCCGGCAGCGGAGCCCGCACGCCGCGTGCGGGCTCCCTCCCGGGCCAGCAGGCCAGCCCTAGCGAGATCAGGGCGAAGCCCAGCAAACGACCGAGCACCTGCCCCGGACGAGAGAGCTCCGCACCCAGGAGCAGTCCAACGACGAGCTGGGGACTGAGCAGGAGAGCAAGGCCCGTGATCGCTTCGGCCACCGCACACACAACGAGCCACCTGTTCGCCGGCATTCCGCTCATCTAAACGAGAGTCCTTCCAAAGCGATGTGGCATTCTCAGATGTCGTCCCCACTCGTAATCGCTTCGCTCGCCAGCGCCAATGCGCTTGGATTCACTGGCTAAAAAAAGCCGTGACGAGTGCTGCGTCATTCCCAAGAGCTCGGATGTACAAGGCAGTTTGTCGCAGTCATCCAGGTGTTCACGGTCCATCGTCCTCGATCTTCCACTTCAAGGTCGTGGGGGTTCCGATCATCTCGAACCCCGCTGCACGCAGATGGCGCAGGACTGCTAGGCCGCACGCGTCTACCGAGAGGAGGTTGCTGAGGTCCAGCCGGTCTCGGGTGCGACCGGCTCCGAGCACCCCCTCGAGCTCGGGCACTTCCTCCCGGGTGAGTCGGCCTTCGACATGGATGATGCGCCCCGACGGGGCATCGCGGATGGAGATCCGGAGCGTCACACAGGCGCGCTCGTGCACAACCCGTACCGAAGTGATTCAGCCGGAGGGTTCCGACCACAACCAAAGGCTTCCTCATCCCGACTGCAGGCCAGAGCACGATCCCGCAAAGGCCCGGAACGGAGCGGCAGATGAGCGCTTTGTTGCCCACCGCTAGAAAGAGCCACGCTATTTGGTGGCTGGAGGAAGACCTTAAGGTAGAATCAAGGGCAGTGGATGGACCCTCGCGCTTCGAGCTCCTCCTGGCTGATCTCTCGACGCGCTTCACAGGCGCACGTTCCGAGCAGTTGGACGGGGAAATCGATGGCGCACTCGCCGCGCTGGTCGAGTTTATGGGCACGGATCGCGCCTCCTTCGCCGAGCTTCTTCCCGAACCTGGAGCGGTCTTGATCACCCACTCCTGGGCTAGGGCGGGCTTCGCCGCGGTGGAGCGATCGACGCCGATGACCACGTGGTACCACGATCGGCTCCGACGAGGGGAGACTCTCCGCTTCGATCGAGTGCCCGACGACCTTCCGGCCCACGCGCGAGCCGAGCGCGAGTTTGCAACGGTGCTTCCCATGCTCTCCCACGTCGCCGTTCCGCTCTCGGTGGGCGGTCGCTGGGTGTGCGCCCTGGGCACGGCGACGGCGACGACCTTCCGCTCCTGGACGAATACTGACGTCACACGCATTCGGAGCGTGGGGCAGATCCTCGCGAATGCGGTTCATCGGCGGGGTGTGGAGTCCGAGTTGCGCGAGAGCCTCGCCGAAGTGCGTCGCCTCCAGGGGCATCTCAGCGCCGAGAATGACTACCTCCGCGAGGAGCTCGAGTCCGACGCCAGCTTCGAGCAGATTGTGGGCCGCAGCGCAGCGCTGCGGGCGGTTCTCGCGCAGGCGACGCAGGTGGCGCCCACCTCGGCCACGGTCCTGCTGCTCGGCGATACGGGCACGGGGAAGGAGCTGCTTGCACGGGCCATCCACGCGCGCAGCAAGCGCAGCGAGCGCGCGCTCATCAAGGTGAACTGTGCCGCGATTCCACCGACGCTCGTGGAAAGTGAATTATTCGGCCACGAGAAGGGCGCATTCTCCGGCGCCACGGCGCCCCGGCAAGGCCGCTTCGAGCTGGCCGATGAAGGGACCCTCTTCCTCGACGAGGTGGGCGAACTCCCGCTCGATGTCCAGGCCAAGCTCTTGCGGGTGCTCGAGGAGGGGGAGTTCGAGCGTCTCGGTTCCAATCGCACGCACAAGGTCGACGTCCGGATTCTGGCCGCCACAAACCGAAACCTCGAGCGGGCCATTGCCGAGGGCCGCTTCCGCGAGGATCTCTTCTACCGCCTCTCGGCGTTCCCGATCCACCTCCCGCCGCTTCGTGACCGCCGCGAGGACATTCCGCTGCTCGTGTGGGCTCGAATCGAGCAGCGGCAGGCTGAGCTCGGCCGGCGGATCGACCGGGTGCCCGAGCGCGTCATGCACGCGCTCACTCGCTACCCGTGGCCGGGGAACATCCGCGAGCTTGGGAACGTGATCGAGCGGGCGCTCATCCTCTCGGCCGGTTCGTCGCTCCGCCTCGACGAATCCTTCGCGGCTCTCCCTCCGCGGCGGGAGGTGCCGGGAGAGCATCTCGCCGACGCCGAGCGCGCGCACCTCCTCCTCGTGCTCGATCGCTGCGGTTGGAAGATTGAGGGCCCGGACAACGGAGCGGAGCGGCTCGGGATGCGCCCCAGCACCTTGCGGGCGCGTCTCCGGAAGCTCGGAGTCGTGCGACCGCGATCTCCCCGCAGCGCCTGAGCGTCTCCGATCGATCGCGCTTCTGCTCGGCTCCGCCAAATGTCGTGGCTGCCCTCAACATTTGGTGGGGAAGGCGTTGCGGAATGGCCCCTCCTGGCGCTCGGCCGCTGGACTCGATCTCCCGGTCGATTCGACGTCGCCTGGCGGGTTCGAGCAGATCCGGCCGGGCGAATCGATCCGAGTGCGAGACTAAGGGTCAACCAGGCTGAACCGTTCGCCCGAGATGCTTGTTTCGTTAGAAGAGCGAGGTTGACCCTTTTTGCTCGCCCCGCCAAATGCAGGCTGGTACGTCCGTTGCAGCACGATTGCGTGCGCTCGAGTGCGAGGCGCGAGAGGAAGATCCAATGAGCAAGACGAAGGAAAGGTTCTTGCCGGGGCGTAGTAGATCCAGCAGAGGGTTGGGCAGCAGGATCCATCGGACCGTCGTTGCCTCGGGTCTTGGCATTGCTCTGTGCATGACAGGCTGCGCGGCACAGTTCAAGAGCGAGGAGCAGTCGGCCAAGACGATGCCGATCAACTGCGCCACCGCGCAGGGCGATCTCCGCGTGCTGCAAAGCGAAAAGGCCAACGTCGTGCAACAGGTCGCCATGGGCGTGACGATGATCTATCCCGCGAGCGCCGTGCTCAGCATTCTCACCGGGGTGGAGGGCACGAAGTATCAGGTAGCGACCGGCGAGTACAACGCGGCGATCGACAAGAAGATCTCCGAGATTAAACGCACCTGCGGCCTGTAGGACCTTAGTCCGGGCGCAACAAGAGAGAGACCCTGCTTCGCATCAACAAGGGGACACAGGGTGAAACGGGAACCGAGAGAGATCCTCGTCGTCGCGAAAGTCTGGGCATCTCTACTCGCTGCCACGCTGGCCGTCGCACCGGTCGCGGCGCAGCAGGTCACGGGCAAGCCCGGTTCGCCCGACGCCACCACTACGATCGACGGCCGCTACCTCCCGCCGCCGCCGCAAAAGTTTGAGGGCCAGATCAACCTCAATTTTGTCCAGTCGAAACCGGCCTGGCCTGCGCGCGTGGTCCCGCCAAAGGGCGCGCCGAACATCTTGCTGATCCTGACCGATGACGTCGGATTTGGTGCACCGTCCACCTTCGGCGGCGTCATCCCGACGCCCGCGCTGGACCGCATCGCTGCCAGCGGGTTGCGCTACACCAATTTCCACTCGACTGCGCTGTGCTCGCCGACCCGGGCCGCGTTGATTACCGGGCGCAACCACCACTCGGTCGGATTCGGTGTGATCTCCGAGATCTCGACCGGCTTCCCCGGTTACAACAGCTTGATCGGCAAGGATAGCGCCACGATTGGTCGCATTCTGCTCGAGAACGGCTACCGCACGTCGTGGTTCGGCAAGAATCACAACACGCCGGTCTATCAGACGAGCATGGCGGGTCCGTTCGACCAGTGGCCGACCGGCATGGGCTTCGAATACTTCTACGGTTTCATGGGCGGCGATACCGACCAGTGGACGCCGGGCTTGCTCTTCCGGAACACAACGCACATCCAGCCCTTCACCGGTAATCCGCAGTGGAATCTGACCACCGCCATGGCGGATGACGCCGTCCACTGGTTGAATGAGCTCAACGACATTAACCCCGAAATGCCGTTCCTTTTGTACTACGCGCCGGGCGGCACGCACTCGCCGCACCATCCGACGCCGGAGTGGGTCAAAAAGATCAGTGACATGCATCTGTTCGATAAGGGCTGGAACGCTGTGCGCGATCAGATCTTTGCCAACCAGAAAAGGCTCGGCGTGATCCCGCAGGACGCCAAGCTGACGCCATGGCCGAAGGACCTGCTGAAGGAGTGGGACCAGCTCACGCCGGTCGAGAAGAAGCTGTTCATCCGCCAGGCCGACATATATGGCGCGTATCTCGCCTATACAGACCACGAGATCGGTCGCGTCATCCAAGCCGTGCAAGATCTGGGTAAGCTCGACAACACGCTCATCATCTACATCAGCGGCGACAACGGCTCCTCGGCCGAAGGCTCGCCCACCGGCACGCCGAACGAAATCATTCCGTTCAACGGCATTGAGTTGACGGCCGAACAGCAGATGCCGTGGTACGACGCCTGGGGTACCGACCAGACCTACCCCCACTATTCGATCGGATGGGCGTGGGCGCTTGACACGCCGTACAAGTGGACGAAGCAGATCCCGTCCTTCTTTGGCGGCACGCGCCAGGGCATGGCGATCTCTTGGCCGGCGAAGATCAAGGACAAGGGCGGCGTCCGCTGGCAGTTTCATCACGTGATCGACATCGTGCCGACGCTGCTCGAATTGACCGGTATTCCGGCACCGGTCATGGTCGACGGTGTCGCGCAAAAGCCGATCGAAGGCGTGAGCATGGCCTATACCTTCGACAAGGCGAACGCCGCCGCACCCTCACGCCACCACACCCAGTATTTCGAGATGCTGAGCGTACAGGGGCTGTACAACGACGGCTGGATGCTGAGCGGGGTTCCGATCCGCGCGCCCTGGCAACTGGACACGAAGTCAATCCTCAATCCTGCCAGCGCCTACAAGTTCGAGCTGTATGATCTTAGTAAGGACTGGACGCAATACACCGATGTCGCCGCAGCCAATCCGCAAAGGGTGCGGGAGATGACGGACCTGATGTTCGGCGAATTCGCCAAGTATCAGGTGTTGCCGCTGGATGGCACGGCGTCAGCGCGGTTCGTCACGCCGCGTCCGAGCGCGGCAGCGGGCCGAAAGGTCTTCAATTATTCGGGTTCGGCCGTCAGTATCCCGAACGGCAACCAGCCGAGTCTGCTCAACACTTCCTATACCATCACGGCCGACATCGATGTGCCGCAAGGCGGGGCCGAAGGCGTGGTCGTCGGCGAGGGGGGACGATTCTACGGGTACGCGCTGTACTTGCTGAAGGGCAAGCCGGTGTTCACGTACGATCTGCTCAACCTCAAGCGGACCCGCTGGGAGGGAGCGGAGGCGCTGGCCCCCGGCAAGCATACGATCGAGTACGACTTCAAGTACGAGGGGCTCGGTGAGGCGACGCTCGCTTACAACGATACGAGCGGTGTCGGCCGCGGCGGCACGGGCACGCTGAAAGTGGACGGCAAGGTCGTGTCGACCCAGAAGCAGGAGGGATCCCTTCCCCTGGTTAAGCCCCTCGACGAGACGTTCGACATTGGTCTGAGCGGCCCCACGCCGGTGGATGACCGCGACTACAAGGTGCCGTTCAACTTCACTGGCAAGATCAACAACGTGACCATCGCGCTCGATCCGCCGAAACTGACACCGGACGATGTGAAGAAACTGGAGGCTGCCAACGGCTCCGCGGCGGACTAGCAGTAACCAGTACGCCACATGCGGAATGGCCGAGGGACGCGCGTCCCTCGGCCCCGATGGGCGGCGCCGCCTCGTGCGGCGCTGCCGATCCATCGTGGAGGTCGGCACCGGAGTCGTCTGATCCATACGACGATCGTCGTCGCATTGTTGCTGGGCGTAAACGTGCCAGGCGTGGGAATGCCGCACGGCCGGTTCGCGGGCGTCGCGTTGCTCGCGCTGGGATCGGTGCTGCCGGTTGCGATCCAGCTCGGATGGATGGATGTCGGCCGCTTCCCCTGGTCCGCTAGAGTTCTCGCCGCCGTTGCCTACTTCCAAGCGGCCAGACAGCCTGGATCATCGCGAACAGGAACGCGGTGGTCAGCCCGAACAGCAGCATCCCGTTGAGCGCCTCCAAAGCACCCATAAACTGCCAGTGCGCTTGCAGATACAGGTTGGCGTGGCCGTAGGTGGTCATCGCGCTGAGCGAGTAGAGCATCGCGGTCTTGTTGTCTGGGAGGGCGCCTAGAAATCGGTATGCGGCACCCCAGATGCCCCCCTCGATTCCGTGCAGAAGGGTGGCCAATAAGGCCGTGACGCTCATGACCACGGCGAACTTGGGCAGGAAACCGCGGCGTTCGACAGCACCGCTCAAGACATGACTGACTCTCTCGTGGATAAGCCCGAGACCACATACATGCATGACTACAGTCAGCACGATCAAGGGCAGGCCCCAAGCCCAGTTTCCGCTCCAGGGGGTCACATCGATAGGATTCATCTTGCGCTCCTTGCGGTTCAGTCCATTCGAACCGCCCACTATCTGCGTGACATTGATCTGCCTCTACCAAGAGTGTTGGCTCGCTTACGCGCCGGCGTCCCCTTCATCGGTTAGCGAGGAGAACGCGAATGCGGGGCGTAAGGTTCGCGCGGCCATCGCCGGTGACCATTTTGATCCATCAGTAGGCATCAACTGCCGACGCCTCGCTGCGAAATGGCTCTGGCACACTACGTCTTCGCGTTCAGTCACGACTTCCTGAGGCGCAGAGCGTCGCAACCATCCTGGTTTGCGTGCGTCATTTTGCGGTGAAGGATGACTTAGACAGTGCAACTAGCGTAGATGGGCAAGTGCGTCGCGCATAGGTTCGCTCGAGATCTGAATCAACCCGGCGAACGGTTCATCCATCTCCACGATCAGAAAGATCGCACCCGACACGGATAGCGCGGACACGAATAGCGCGGTAGTCACCGTGGCGTTGGTCGGCGCGAGCAAACCAAAACTTATGAAAATCGCAGCAAGCCAGAACACCAGAAGTTCCAGGAAGGCCGCGGGAATCGAGCTGCCAATCTGGACATCAAGCAGCCAACGCGTCTTTGAAAGATCGCCGCTGATCAGGAGCGCCCGCGACTGCAGCCAGCGTTGCGCATCGCTTGCGGGCGTAAGCGCTCGGACCTGATCCTGCACCTCCTCAAGAAGCATCCAACCGTCCCGGCCCTCCAAGGACCTGGATGCTCGGGTCTTCCAGATGGCATCTAGCTTGTAGCTCGCATACCGCTTCAGCAGCTCCCGTGCCTCCCGTGCCTCCTGTGCCTCGGGACCATAATGGACGAGCTGGCGATCAAGCAAGATCAGGTTGGCGGAGAACTGCCTCAGTTCGCTGTCCCTGGTATCGAAGGAAGTTTTTTCTGAAGCAATCAACAGGCCGATCACCAGAGCTGACAGGGTTGCGACCGTTCCCACTGCCATCTTTACGACATCTCGGCTGTCGGAGCTCAGATGATGATCCGGTAGTCTCGCCGCGATAAACCTGCCGAGCACCGCCCCGCCAAAGGTGCATCCAAAGACGATCATGGCGATTTCAATCGGGCTCATGGCTCGCATTTCTCCATCTTTATCTAGGGGCATAAGGCAATCGTGATTCAGTTCCGGTGTCCCGAAGCTCTATAGAATGCAACGGCTGTTAAGAATCGCTGGCTCCCGAGGCGCTGGCTGACGCTGAAAAATTTACCAGCCACCGGCGAGACTCTGGCAGGCGGAAGGCGGCAGCAGGTCACCGTCCAGCGAAGCTGCACGACCTCACCTCACGGGTAGCGTAAGCAGCGGAGACTTCCCCTTCCCGCTGGCGGATTGAAGCGAGAAGAGGATGTTTAGCAGGCTGAAGGTGGCCTTGGAGCTCTGGTCGTCGTCGGCAATGAAAAACCACCAACCGCGGTGCTGAACGGCGACGTAGGCGTTGTCCGGGCGTTCCTTCTGCGAGTGGATGCTCATGACCTTGGCCGTGACTTTCGACCAGTCGAAGGGCTGTCCGCGGTCGTCTTCGGTGACCGTGCCGAGGCCCGCGCGGAGGTGGTCGCCGGGCAGCTGCACCGCTTGCGAGAGGAAGTAGAGCACGCCGAGCAAGGACCGGCAACGAATGCCGACCTCGTTGGGCTGCCTGCGGAACGGGAACGCCGTGAGTCGGAAGTCATCTCGACCGGGCTCCAGCCCGAGGTAGCGCCGGACGATTGCGAGGTCTTCGACCAACGGACTGCCGGGGTCCTGCGGCGAGCGGAGCCAGAAGTGGGGATCTCGTCCCGGAGGGTCGGTCTCGTGTTCCTTCCTCTCCCAGTTGACACCGATCAGTCCGGCGAGTCGCAGGCGCTCGAAACGCTCGGCAAAGTCGGCGAAGGTCTCATAGTCGGGTCCACGGGATGGCGTCGGACCGGTTGCGCTGCGCGCATTGTACACATCGTTCACACGCTGTACTCCGACGAGAAGAAGGCGCTCGGCGCTCCAACCCGCTTGCTCGAAAAGCATTAAGGAATCCAACGGAATCGGTGCAAGCATCCGCTCCGCGAAGTCTTCTCCAGAAAGAGGCGTGTAGGTGACCGTCGGATGTTCCCCATAGGCAAGGCCTGTGCCCAAGGTCGCGGTACTGGCGCCGGCTTCGAGTTGTCCGCTGGCGTTGAACGAGGCGTCGTAGGTGTACTGCGCGACGACCGCTCCAAGTTCTAGGAAGAGCGGAGAATCGTTGTACCGAAGGCGGACGACGTTGAGAAGCATCTCCGCATCACTAGAGCGGACCATCTGCTGGTTCCAATCAGGCCGTTCGCCGCGGAGGGCTCTTGCGCCGAGGCCAGTGGCGCACCCGCACGCGACCAGCCCGACCAGACTCAGAACCGCAAGAGTCCAAAACGACGGGTTTCCCTGGCTTGTGTCGATGTGTTTTCGCAAGGTGTCCGACCTCCGTTGTCACCATTCAGGCAGCGTTCCGCTCGAGCGATGGTTGGGGGCCGCCGCCCCCGGGAATGGGACGATACCCTCAAGCGCTGGCCTATTATGCACACGCCGGAGCTGATGGAGCCCCGGCTTTGCCAGCGTGGGTCAGACGGACTGCATCTCGATCGAACCGACGCCTCGGTCTGAGCAGGAAGCGGGCGCACCGACATTCGACCGCGTGCGTGCGAACCGAGCAATCATCCTTCAGCGCCTCACTCAGCACGCGGTGGGTCTTCTATCGGTTTGCGGCAGTGTGTTCAATCCGGACGGTGGACGGCTCCTGCAGGAGCAAGAGCCCATTTATCTTCTTAGGACGGGAATGTATCCTTGGGCCAAGCGACGCGCCAAGATCTGGAATGTGCTTATTCCACTTCTCTTGTGGCTGTTCGGATGCATCGTCGCGAACGGGCCGCCGCCACCCCCTCCGCAGGGTCCGCCACCGTTTGGAGAGGGCGTCAGGGGTTTCCGCAATCTGGACCGCCGCCCGGAGATCTCTTTCAGTATGGCTTCGCCACCTGTCAGTCGGTGCAATCACTGCAAGCGATCCCCGTCAGATGCGACGCACAGGTTGTCGGTGAAATCCCGACGCTTTTTCTTTTGTTCGCGACCGAAGTCGCTCGGGACAGTGGATCTGAGTCGTTTCTAAAAAAACCGTTCGCCGTTCTGCAACGACGCCAACGGCAGCGGCATTGCCTCGGCGGTCACCATTCTTCTCACGGACAAGAGACTGATCGACACTTTCTAATGTGCGACGGCCCAGACAACGGGTTGGACGCTTCTCGACGCAAGTTCACCATTCTAGATCCGCTCTTGGCAGGCCTACCCTTAAGACGTGAGATGCTCGGGTCGTCCAGCGCTGGACTTCCAAGCGAAGGGCGGCTGGTCGTCAGCCTTCTTAAAGTTGAGACCTCGGTAAAGGAAGCGGCGCGAAAGCAGGGACTCACCGTGGCCGAGATTGACCGGAAGGAGCGGTTCTTCCTGGCCGCCGAGAATGCTCTGCGCTTTCGGGCCAAAGGGCGAGGAGGCCCTCGAAGGCAAGCCGAAACAGTTGTGTGTGTGTTGACCCCCACGTCTTTTTGTGGCTTCGCCTGACTTCTGCTGGCTTTATGATCTTTGAAATTTCGAGGACTTAGCAGATCCCTCGCGCCGCCTTACGAGCCGGGCCCGACTTACACCGAGGGGTCACAGGTTCGATCCCTATCGCGCCCACCAAAAATCCACCGACCGGTCACGTGACAAGTCCGCTCGTCATGCCTCTAGGATTCGCGCGCTTGCTGACGCTGGCTGCGGTCCGACACGGACGTCACTCCTCATGGCGTGCGGTAACGCTCCGCGAGCTGCGGTGCCTGCGCGGCGAATGCCGCGAGGTCGGCTTTGAACACCGCGTCGAGCAGATCGGACCTCTCAACGCCGGGAGCGCAGAGGACCTCGCCGATGG
>Ga0116216_10000706_pt1 | contig 25349 bp, 20 predicted proteins | sample Sb_taG_11_FD_89696 | JGI IMG/M metagenome (GOLD analysis project Ga0116216, IMG submission 89696) | Peat soil microbial communities from Weissenstadt, Germany - Sb_50d_3_AS metaG | ecosystem: Environmental > Terrestrial > Soil > Wetlands > Peat | place: Germany: Weissenstadt | collected 2010-09-21
CGTTCCACCAGCGCCGCCCGGACACCACCGGGATAGCCACGTCACCGGGACAAGATCTGGAACATCGCCAGCAGCAAGTTCCCCGAGGCCACCCAGATCGTGGACCTCTACCACGCCCGCGAGCACCTGCACGACCTCGCCCGCCTGCTGGAATTCATGCTCGGCGACCATAAGGAACAGTGGCTCGCCTCCCGGATGGAAGACCTCGACTACGGCTACATCGACGGCATCTGCGCCGCAGCCCGCGCCTACCCCCTTGTCGGGGTGAAGAAGGCCGAGCTGGAAACCGCCCTGGGCTACTTCGAGAACAACGCGCCCCGGATGCGCTACAAGTGGTTCCGCCAGTGCGGCCTGTTCGTCGGCTCCGGAGTCGTCGAGGCCAGCTGCAAATCCGTCATCGGCCAGCGCCTCAAACTGTCTGGCATGCACTGGAGCGTCGACGGTGCCAGCGCCATCGCCACGCTCCGCTGCCAGCAGGCCGGCCGCCCCGAAGACCAGATCTGGCACGCGCCGCGCAACCAGATCCCAGCCGCCTGACCAGCTGAGCGCACGTCAGCGATCTTGATCACCTACAAAATTGACGCGCACCCGAGCCGGGGGCGCTGGCACCGCGTTGTCAGAACCTTGGCCTAGCATCGAATGAGGTGGCTCAAGCTGGGCGACCGAGGCACCGCCCCGGATCGGCACGCAATCACGCCACACGGCGGGGCGGACGTGCCGAAAGTCGCGCCAAGTGTCCGGATCCGGGAATAGCGATGGTCCGGCAGGACGCTGCAGCACGAGCAGACCTGATCGGGTCGAGCCGGGCCCATGCGCAGCAGCCAGGGAAGGTTGGGCATCGTGAGTAAGTACCGCGGCAGACCATGGGTGGTCCTGATCGTCGTCTCGCTCGGGTTCTTCATGACCCTGCTCGACCTGACGATCGTGAACATCGCGATCCCCAACATGATCACGAAGCTGCACGCGTCGCTGGACGGCGTCCTGTGGGTGATCAACTCCTACGCATTGGTCCTGGCCGTGCTGCTGATCACCGCCGGGCGGCTTGGCGACCTGCGCGGTCAGCGCAAGCTGTTCATCTACGGTGTGGCGCTGTTCACCCTGGCGTCCGCGGCCTGCGGCTTCTCGCCGACGGTCAGCTGGCTGATCGCGTTCCGCGCGGTGCAGGGAGTCGGCGCGGCGCTGCTGATGCCGCAGACGCTGGCCATCTTGACCATGGTGTTCCCGCCAGAGCGCCGCGGCGCCGCGTTCGGCATCTGGGGCGCGGTGGCCGGGGTGGCGACGATCGCCGGACCGACCCTGGGCGGCCTGCTGGTCACCGCCTTCGACTGGCGGTTCATCTTCTTCATCAACGTGCCGATCGGCGCCCTCGTGATCGTGCTGAGCGTGCTGTGGATCCCGGATCTGCGCACCGGCCGCGAGCACCGGCTCGATGTCCCTGGCGTGCTGCTGGCCAGCGCCGCGCTGCTGGCCATCTGCTACGGCCTGGTGGAGGGTCAGCGCTACAACTGGGGGACTATCACCTCCTTCATCTCGATCCCGCTGGTAATCGGCGCTGGCGTGGTGCTGCTTGCCATCTTCCTGCTGGTCCAGGCGCGCACCCAGGATCGCGAGCCGCTGGTCCCGTTCTCGCTGTTCCGCGGCCGGAACTTCGCATTGATGAACTGGGTGTCCGGTGCCGTCACCATCGGCATGATGGGCATCTTCCTGCCGTTCACCATCTACCTGCAGTCCGCGCTTGGCTTCTCGGCGCTGAAGGCTGGCCTGACCATGGCGCCTGCCTCGCTGGTCTCCATGTTCGTGGCACCGGTGGCCGGCCGGATGACCGACCGGATCGGCGGCAAGTACATCCTGTTCGCCGGCCTGGCATTTTTCGCGGCCGGCATGGGCTGGACCATGGGCATTGCCTCGACCACGTCTACCTGGCAGGACTTCGTGCCGGGCCTGGCCGTGGCCGGTTTCGGCATGGGCTGCACCTTCGCTCCGATGACGACCGTAGCGATGCGCAGCGTGCAGCCGATGATGGCAGGCGCCGCCTCGGGGATGCTGAATACGGTTCGGCAGGTCGGCGCGGTCATCGGCACCGCCGCGGTGGGAGCGCTGCTGCAGAACCGGCTAGCCGCCGCGCTGCCGGCTGAAGCCAGGCTGCGCGCCGCGACCCTGCCGGCCCAGGCCCGCGGGTCCTTCGTGACCGGATTCGCCAAGGCGGCGCAGCGCGGCATCCAGGTCGGGGCTGGCCAGGGCAATATCAAGCTGCCGGCCGGAACGCCGCCATCCCTGATAACCCAGATCGAGCAACTCGGCCGTGAGGTGTTCTCTCTGGGCTTCGTGAACGCGATGCACCAGACGATGATCCTGCCGATCACCGTGCTCAGCGTCGCCGCGCTCAGCTGCCTGGCGATCAGGCAGGTTACCGTCCCGGCCAGTCCCGCGCCTGGCGAGGCCATCCAGCAGCCGGAGGCCTCGCAGGCACCAGCGTGACGGCAAGCAGTGCCATTCACCCCGATCTAGGAAACAACCGGAGAGCAAACGTCAACCGATCTGGACGCTGGCCCGGCTGTCCGGCTGAACGCGGCCCGTCCGCACAGCCGGGTCGACGGGCGGCGCCCGGTGGTCGCCGTGGACGCGATGGGCGGCGATCACGCTCCTGAGGAGATCGTGGCAGGCGCGGTCGAGGCCTTTCGCGAATGGGGCACCGGCATCGTGCTGATCGGCCGCCCCGGCCAGGTTCGTCCGCTGCTGTCCGAGCACGGCGTTCTCGGACAGATCCGGCTGGTGACCGCGGAGGAGTCCCTGGCCATGGACGAGGGGGCACTGGCCAGCTGGCGGCGGCCGAGGTCGAGTATCGCTGTGGCCTGCCAGCTGGTCCATCTAGGGCAGGCGACCGCTGTCATGTCAGCCGGATCCACCGCCGCGATCGTGGCGACCGCGCGGCTGCGGCTGCGGAACCTGCCAGGTGTCGCGCGCCCCGGGCTGGCTGCCGTGCTGCCGACCCGGCCCACCCCGACCCTGCTGATCGACGCCGGCGCGATCGCCGATCCGAAGCCAGAGACGCTGGTGCAGTTCGCCCAGCTCGGTGCGGCATACGCGGAGGTCGCGTTCGGGATCACCATGCCCAGGGTGGGTCTGCTGTCCATCGGGACCGAACCAGCCAAGGGCAACAAGCTGACCAGGCGAGCACACGAGCTGCTCAGCGCCGAGGCTCAGCACGGTGCGGTGCCGATCAGCTTCGTCGGCAACGTCGAGGGGTGTGACCTGCTGGCCGGCAAGGTCGACGTGATCGTGGCCGACGGCTTCGCCGGGAACGTGGCGCTGAAAGCGATGGAGGGCACCGCGGCGTTCGCGGCACAGCAGCTCAGGTCGGCGCTTGGCGGCTCCCGTGCCGCCAGGGTCGGCACCCTGCTGCAGCGCCGAGCGCTCCATCAGCTACGGGAACGGAACGATCCGGAGACCTATGGCGGTGCCGCGCTGATCGGCCTTGAGGGCACCGTGGTGATCGCCCACGGCGCGGTGACGGCCCGCGGCGCCAAGGCCGCCTGCCGCCTCGCCGCCGACCTGAGCACCGGCCGGATTACGGAGAAGATCGGCGAGCGGCTCGGCCCGCACCGACCCGGCTTCCTGCGCCGGACCTGAGCGAGGACGGCAGGAGATCTGCGTGGTGTGCGCCCGGCGATCCCGGTTGCGCATCCGCACAGCAGGCCAGGTCAGCTGCTTACCGCGATAACGCGTTGCCCGCGGCCGATAGGCTGCAGCCATGGCTGATCTACAGGCTGCCCTCGCGGCCCAGGTGAGCGCCGCGCTTGCCGCCGAATTCGGCGCCGAATACGCCGGAGCCGATCCGCTCATCAGGCCATCGTCATTCGCCGACTTCCAGGCCAACGTCGCGCTGGCGCTGAGCAAGCGCCTGCACCTGCCGCCCCGCGAGGTGGCCGAGCGGCTGGCCGGTCATCTCGGTAACGCGGTCATGTGCGAGCGGGCCGAGGTCAGCGGTCCTGGTTTCATCAACCTGACGCTGCGCGACAACTGGATCGGCGATCAGGCCACTAGCCAGCTGAGCGACCCGCGACTGGGAGTCACCAGGGCGGAGCCGGCCCGGCGCGTGGTCGTCGACTACTCCGGGCCTAACGTGGCCAAGGAGTTGCACGCAGGTCACTTGCGCGCGACCGCCGTCGGCGATGCCGTGGTACGAGTCCTTGAGCACCTGGGTCACACCGTCATCCGCGCCGCGCATCTGGGTGACTGGGGCACCCAGTTCGGCATGCTGATCGAGCACGCGATCGACGTCGGCGAGCGGGCTACCAGCGAGCAGCTCGCCAGCGGCGAGTTCACCGCCTTCTACCAGGCAGCCAGGGTGAAGTTCGATGCCGACCCCTCGTTCGCCCACAGGTCCAGGCAGCGGGTGGTCCAGTTGCAGGCCGGCGACGAGCAAGCGCTCCGGCTGTGGCGGATGCTCGTGGCCGAATCGATGGCATACCTGCGCCGGGTCTACGACCGGCTCGACATCACACTGACCGACGCCGACATGGACCCGGAGAGCTTCTATAACCCGATGCTCGCCGACGTGTGCGCGGAGCTGGAGGCCAAGGGCATCGCCGTGATCAGCGACGGCGCGCTGTGCGCGTTCCCGCCGGGGTTCACCGGGCGTGGCGGCAGGCCAGTGCCCGTCATGCTCCGCAAGAGCGACGGCGGCTACGGCTACGCCAGCACGGATATGGCGGCGATCAGGTACCGGCTGCTTGACCTGGGCGCTAGCCGGATCATCTACGTGGTCGGCTCAGAGCAGCACCAGCACCTGGAGATGGTGTTCGCCGTGGCCAGGCAGGCGGGCTGGCTAACCGATGCGGCCAGCGCCGAGCACGCGGTCATCGGCCTGATGACCGGCCTTGGCGGCCAGCGGCTGCAGACTCGCAGCGGCGAGCAGGTCAAGCTCGTCGACCTCATCAACGAGGCCGTGGAGCGGGCCGAGGAGGTCATCAAGGACCGGTATGACGAGCCGGAGCAGCGAGGTCAGATTGCCGAGGCCGTCGGCATCGGCGCGCTGAAGTACGGCGATCTGTCGGTCGCACGGAGTTCGAGCTACGTACTGGACTTCGATCGGCTGCTCGCGCTGACCGGCAATACCGGACCCTACCTGCAGTACGCGACGGCGCGGATCCGGTCGATCTTCCAGCGGGCCGACCTGCGGCCCGCCGACGCGACTGGGCCGATCACGCTCAGCGAGCCGGCCGAGCGGGCGCTGGCACTGCGACTGCTGGGCTTCGGGACCGCGGTCGCCGAGACGGCACAGACAGCCGAGCCGCATAAGCTCGCAGCGTTCCTGTTCGAGACGGCCAGCGATTTCACCACCTTCTACGAGCAGTGCCCGGTGCTGAAGGCGCAGGATCGGTCGGTCCGGAGTTCGAGGCTGGCGCTGGCCGCCCTGACTCTGCGGGTCCTCCTGACCGGACTCGACCTGCTCGGCATCCCGGTACCCGAGCGGATGTAGCCAGCCGAGCGGCCGGGATCGCCGAATCGGCGCACGTTACCAGCCTCTTCAGCAGTGGTTCTCAGTCAAATCTCAGGGTCTGCCTGCCGATGTCCCAGGCCAGGCTGGCACTGTGGCCCGCATGGACAACATGTATTCAACGCCAGGCGGCGGCTTCGAGGACCACACCCAGCCTTACAGTTTCGGCCCGGGCGAGGGACCTGGCGCTGCGGCCGACCATCTCGATGACCAGAATGGGTGGCGCTCCCGGCGTGGCGGACCCGGCAGGCCCTTCCGCTGGGCGGCCGGCATCGCGGCTGCTGCGCTGCTGATCGGCGGTGGCGCCGTGCTCGGCGTGCACCTGGCCGACGCTGGCTCGGCCACCACGCTTACCGGCTACTCCCAGTCAGGGAACACCAGCCAGGCCAGCGCGATCGCCGACCTATTCGGCACCCCGGCAGCTGCCAGTGCGGCCGTACTCTCCACCGATCCGGCTGGCGGGCAGATACCGGCGAGCGGCCTGCGCCACTGTGCGGCGGTCGCCAGGTCCCTGAAGGCCAATGGTCACCCGGACGCCGCGCTGGGCAAGTGGCGGTCCTGCGTGCGACGCTTCGTGCGGGACCTCCGGTGGCTCGGCGGGATGCACGGGCAGATCACCTTCAAGACCAAGACCGGTACTCGGACGATCGCATTCGAGCGCGGCGTGATCCAGTCCGTGTCAGGCAGCGCGATCGTCGTCAAGGCCGCCGATGGCACCACCTGGACCTGGGATCTGATCACCAAGACCGTGATCTTCCACGCCGGGCAGCGAACCGACGCTAGCGCGCTGGCCACCGGCGACCGCGTCTTCGTGGCCGGCCCGGTCGTCGGCTCCGCCGACGACGCCCGGATCATCCTGATCCGCCGGTAGCGTGGAAGTCACCCGCAGGCGGGTGTTCTGACCGCGGCCTCAGCGCCGGCAGCTCGTCGCCGAACCCGCGAGCTGTCGGCGCCTCGGGCCGCATCCCGTACGCTCCTGCCCAAGGGGGGCCATTGCCGTCTCCCGCCCGACGAACTGTGAGCCTCAAGCAACCATGACCGACGAAGAGCGCATCCCGCGCGTGCTCGTCGTGGACGACGAGCCGAACATTCGCGAACTGGTCCAGGTCGCGCTGAAATTCCACGGCTGTGCCGTCAGCACGGCAAGCAACGGCCAGGAGGCGCTGCGCCAGGCCGACGCGGTCCAGCCAGATCTGATCGTGCTTGACGTCATGCTGCCTGACCTCGACGGCTTCGAGGTCTGCCGCAGGCTGCGGGCCGCTGGCAACGAGGTGCCGGTGATCTTCCTGACCGCGCGGGACACCTCATCGGATACCGTCACCGGGCTGGCGATCGGCGGTGATGACTACGTCACCAAGCCGTTTTCCGTCGAGGCGCTGGTTGCCAGGGTTCGCGCGGTGCTGCGGCGTGCGTCGAGGTCAGCGCAGCCAGAGCAAGCCGGGGACCGCAGCGACGCGCTCAGGGCCGGCGATCTCGAACTTGACGAGGCCCGGTGGACGGTGCACCGGGCAGGCGTTCCCGTCGAGCTGTCGCCGACAGAGTTCCGGCTGCTCGCCTACCTGATGCGGCACCCAGGCCGGGTGCTGACCAGGGCACAGCTGCTGGAGAACGTCTGGGGCTGGGACTACGCCGGCGAGTCACAGATCGTGGAGACCTACGTCAGCTACCTGAGGCGCAAGCTCGATCCGCTGGGGCCGCCGCTGATCCACACCCAGCGTGGCGTGGGCTACAGCCTGCGGCTGCCCGAGTCAGCCGGGGCCCACCAGGCGCAGCATCCCGGCCAGCCGCACGAGGCCCAGGGCGCGTGACGGCCGGGGCCGGGAGGATGAACGGGTCCCGCGGCTGGTCGCTGCGCACCCGCCTGCTCGTCCTGCAGATCGCCGTCACGGCGTTCTTCCTGCTGATCATGGGCGTGATCAGCATTGCGGTGTTCAGAGGCAACCTGAAGGCGCAGTTCGACGCCGTCATCCTGGCCGAAAGCAATCGCAGCCCGGCCGACATCGTCCGGAGAGCCGGCGGAGTGTCCGCCGTCGAAGTGACCTTCGCTCCCTATACCGTGCAGCCGCTCACCGCGAACACGCTGGCCACTCGCGCTCTTGCCACAGCGGTCCGGCAGATGAGCGGAGCTGAGGTCATCCGGCTTGGCTATCGCGATCAGTTGTTCGGCATCAAGCCGACCGGACTGCTCAGTCCTCAGCTCGAAGCTGCCGCCCGGCTGATACCCGCCACCGAGAACACGCCGCGCGCACCAAGCGTCCTCGTTGTCGCCGAGCCCGCCAGCGCCCTGACCAGACAGTTGCGCGGGCTGATCCTGACCGAGCTGATCACCGGCGGTGCACTGATCGCCCTGCTTGCCATCAGCGGCCAGTGGCTGATCGGCCGAGGGCTAGAGCCACTGGGCCGGATGGCCAGGACGGCAAACGACATTACCGCGCGAGGCGATCTGACCGAGCGGATGGCCGAAGCGGGCGATGAGACCGACGTCGGCAGGCTCGGAGCCGCGATCAATACCATGCTCGACCGGATTCAGCAGGCCTTCGGTGCGCGGCTGAATTCGGAGCGGAAGGTGCGCGAGTTCGCCGCCGACGCCTCGCACGAGCTGCGCACCCCGCTGACCACGATTCGCGGCTATGCCGAGCTCTACCGCCAGGGCGCGCTTGGCCCTGACCAGCTACCTGGCGCGATGCGCCGGATTGAGCAGGAGGCGCAGCGAATGTCCACGCTCGTCGCCGAGTTGCTCGAACTGGCCAGGCTGGACCGGACCTCGTCACTTGACCTGACCGAGACCGATCTGGCAACAGTGGTACGCGATGCGGTCGCCGACGCGATGGCCGTGGAACCTGACCGCCCAATCAGCGCCCAGGCACCACCTCGGCTAATCGCTGTTGTCGATGAACGACGGATCCGGCAGGTGCTGGCCAACCTGCTGGCCAACGTGAGAGCGCACACGCCGAGGTCCGCGCCGGTTGCGGTCCGGCTTGGCCCGGTGCAGGGCGGCGTGCTGATCGAGGTCGCCGACTCCGGCCCAGGCATGTCAGCGGAGGACGCCGCGCGAGCGTTCGACCGGTTCCACCGCGCCGCGGAGCGCGCTGAGGGAGTGCCAAGCCTGCGCGGCTTCAACGGCGGCCCGGCCTCAGCCAGCCCGAGCCGGACAGCAGGCCCGGCCTCAGCCAGCACGAGCAGAGCCGAAGGAACCGCCGACGCAGCCTCTGGCCCACGCAGCGGTGGCGCCCCGGCCGCCACGGCTTCGGGCGGCTCGATCGTGGGCGGCTCAGGTGGTTCAGGCAGCGCCGAGGCCGGCGGGCTGACCGGCCAGGGCGACGGCGGTGCTGCAAGCGGCTCGGCCGGCCCGGACTACTCAGGCGGCGGAGGCAGCGGGCTCGGCCTGTCGATCGTGCAGGCGATCGCGAACGCTCACGGCGGCCAGGCGACGCTGGAATCCTGGCTCGGCCACGGCACCCGGGTACGCATCTGGCTGCCTGCCCGCACCGCCCAGGCCACCGCGTCATGAGCCGGCAGCTCAGCTGCCTTTGGGCTTAGAACCCCTGGCAGATTGACCATTTGGTTCCTCAGGGTGCGTAAGGAGGCCTGGTTGCCACGGTCATCGGTACGGTGGTTCGCCTGGTTCAGGCCGCGCGGCGGCGGACCAGCCAGACGGTCGCGGCGATCAGGAGCAGGGAGAGCGCGAGCAGCCAGCTCCCCTCGATCCACTGGAATGGCCAGAACCGGCTGTCGGGTTGATAGGTCGTCAGCAACGTGTAGCCGTGCTGGATGAGGTACTGCACAGGGTCGCCGAGGTTGGCCGGGGTCGCGGGCCCGGGTTGGAACAATCCGGGCGTGACCGCCTGGACGTCGACCGGACGGAGGGTCTGGTTGATCATGGACAGGCTAGCCGGCTGGCCGCCCCGGGTCCACGACTGGCTGATCATCCACGCGGGATGAGGCACGTTGGGGCTAGTGGTGATCAGCGGCGCCTCGTAGTGCCGGCGCAGGAACCACCCGGTCGCAAAGGCGAGGCCGGCCCACACGGCAAAGGTGGCGAACATCGCGGGGATGACCCGGCGGATCAGAATGCCAGCCAGGGCGCCGATCGCAAACGCCGCTAGCGTCCAGGCGGCGAGGGCGACCCCGCGCAAGTCGAAGATGGTGGGATACAGCGGGCCATTGTTGTCTCCCGCGCCGAAGATCGGATTGATGTACCAGGAAACGAGCACGCTGAACGCTCCGGCCGTGACCGCGACCGCGACCGCGAGCGGCGCCAGCTTGGCGACGGTCCACCGTGCCCGCCCGAATCCCTGGGTCCAGGCGTAGCGGAAGGTGCCGGTTTCTAGTTCCCTGGCGAGCACCGGCGCGCCGGCGAAGTCCCCAATCAGCGCCGGGATTACCTGCAACAGCCCGAGAGCGTACCCCACGCCGGGCGCGTAGGTGCCCAGGAAGTTGCCGGCTACCTGCCGGCAGATAGCTGATCCTGCCGGGCGGCAGGCGGCCACGGCGGCATAGGCATGGCGCATCTGCAGGCCCGCGATCAGCAGGTAAACGGCCGCCACGCCGAACAGCGCGGCCACGCCGAACAGCGCGAGCCGATGCTGCCGCCAGGTAACCCACGCCATTGCGCGCCACGGCACCGGCCGCAGGCCTTCGTCCTGTCCCGGCTGCGCGGGCACGGTCAGTGTGGTCATTAGTTCACCTCCGCGGGCTTGGCGTCCCCAGCGCGCGCCGGGCCGGGCAGCGCCGCGGCGCCCGGCTCGCGCAGGTAGGCCAGGGTGAGTTCTTCCAGGCTGACCGGATGCGCCTCCCATCGCGACGGCACCGGGTCGGTCGTACCATTCGTTCTGACCAGCAGGTGGGCCTGCGCCCCGCCGCGCCGGGCGTGCACCACGCACAGCCGCTCGGCGCATCGGGCGGCTTCGGCGGCCGGGCCGGTCAACACGCGGTGGCAGGCGAGCAGGTCGTCGACCTCGCCGGCCACCTGGACACTGCCCCGCGACAGCAGGATGAGGTAGTCGGCCACCCGCTCGAGCTCGGCCAGCACGTGCGAAGACAGCACCACCGACACGCCGTCGCCCGCCACCGCGGCCATCACCGTGGCCATGAAGTCGTGCCGGGCCAGCGGGTCGAGCATCGCCATCGGCTCATCCAGCACAAGCAGCCGCGGCCGCCTGGCCAGCGCCAGGGTCAGCGCGAGCTGCGCCTGCTGGCCGCCGGACAGCTGGCCGGCCTTCTGCTTCAGCGGGACGCCCAGCTCGCCCAGCCGGGCCTGGGCATAGCGCTGGTCGAAGCGCCGGTTCAGGTTGCGGGTCAGGTGCAGCATGTCGGCGGCGGACAGGTTCTTGTACAGCGGCGCGTCCTGGGCGACGAACGCGATGCCGTCCAGCGCGGCCGGTGACCCGGCCGGCCGGCCGCCGAGCACGGTGACGCTGCCCGCGGTCGGCGCCGCCAGGCCGACCGCCAGGTTCAGCAGGGTGGTCTTGCCGGCGCCGTTCGGGCCGACCAGCGCGGCCACGTGCCCGGCGGGAATCGCCAGCGTGCACTCGCGCAGCGCCCAGGTGCTGCCGTACCGCTTGCCCAGGCCGCTGGCTTCGATGACGTTCATGCCACGCCCTTCGTTTCGCCACCTGCCGCACCACGGCGGTCGCCGGAGCCGCCACGGCGGTCCCGGAATTCCCGCAGCACGCTGGCGAACACTGCAACGATCCCGTCCCCGTCCAGCCCCGCCGCGTCGGCATCGGCAAGCCAGCCGAGCAGGGAGCGGCGCAGCCCGGCCAGCTCGGGCAGCGCGACCTGGCTGAGCGTGGCCCGGACGAACGTGCCCTGGCCGGGCCGGCCGGCCGCCAGGCCCTTGGTATCCAGCTCGCGGTAGGCCTTGAGCACCGTGTTCGGGTTGATAGCCAGCGAGGCGACCACATCCCTGACCTTGGGCAGCTGGTCGCCGGGCGTGAGGTACCCGAGCCGCAGCGCGTGCTCGACCTGCTGGACGAGCTGCAGGTAGGTCGGTACGCCGGAGGCGTGGTCGAGTCGGAACTCGATCGGCGACGCGGACCCGGGCGGTGGCGTGCCCCGGTCTCCGCCGCCGTGCGCGCCGGGCGGCGAGGCGCCAGCTCCGCCGCTGGCCGGTCCGTTGACCGGTTTATCTATAGTCATAGGACAACGTTACAGACGATGGTGTCGCTGTCAAGCCGCACCATCATCTGCTGGCGCCGCCTGACCAACCTCGCATTCTGTTAGGAGCTCTTAGGTCAGGCGGTCGCGGCGTCAGCCCGGTCAGTCGCAGCCGCCGTCTGCCTCAGCCTCGTCCAGCCCCAGTCTCCGGCCGCCTCCCCCGTCCAGCCTCAGCCCCCGTCCGACTCGGCCCCGGCAAGATCGCTCTCCTCGGCGTCAGCCGCCTCGGCCGAATCCGGCAAGTGCTCAAACAGGTAGTACACGGCGATCAGGCCGTACATCGCCAGCGCCACGCCGGGCGAGACGAAAGCGGCAATCAACGTGGCAATGATGTATCCGAGCAGTCCCGCGCTGAACCGCACCGTGGCCTGCCGCGGCGGCCGGATTGGCCTGGCAGCCAGTGACTCCTGATGAGCTGCGAGATACAGCCACATGCCCGAGAAGCCGATCGAGATCGCGATCATGACCAGCCCGTAGACCACGGTCGCTACCTGGGCCCCGGCCGCGGTGCTGGCCGGGACGTTCGCCCGGGCGGTCGCCGCGAGGTTGTCGGCGATCAGCGCGGTCGGGAACGGCACGGCAACCACACCCATCAGCAGGAAGGTGTTGATCACCAGCGTGACCCGGTCGACCCTGGATACATGCGACAGCATCGTGTGATGGTTGAGCCACATGATGCCGATCGTCAGGAAGCTGACCACGTAGGCGGCATACTGCGGCCAGGCGATCAACAGTAGGTGGTAGCTGACCACCTGGTCCGGCCGCGCGATCGACAGCAGGTTGAAGACCAGGACTGTGATAGCGACCGCGAAGACGCCGTCGCTAAACGACTCGGCCCGGCGCGAACTCATTGACCCGCCCGAAGACACCGGCCCACGCCGAACCACCGGCCCGCTCCACGCCACCGGCCCACTCCGAACCGTCGGTGTGCCGCGAGCTCATCGGCCAGCCTCAAGCCGGACCCGGCCCGTCCTGGCCCGCCGGCGCGGGCAACGCGACGGATCTGGCCAGCAGCTGGGCGACGTCGACCACCTCAAGTGACTCCTTCGCCTCACCTGAGCTCTTCTTGGCACTGATCGCGTCGCCGAGCATGACCAGGCAGAACGGGCACCCAGTGGAGATGGTGTCCGGATTCGTGCCGAGCGCCTCGTCGATCCGCTCAGTGTTGATCCGCTTGCCGATCCGCTCTTCCATCCACATCCTGGCCCCGCCAGCTCCGCAGCAGAACCCGCGCTCCTTGCACCGGTGCATCTCCTGCGCCTGCACGCCCGGAACCCGCTCCATGATCTCTCGCGGCGGGGTGAATACCTTGTTGTGCCGACCGAGGAAGCACGGGTCGTGGTACGTGATCTTCTCCTCGATCGGGGTCACCGGAGTCAGCTTGCCGTCGCGTACCAGCTGAGCCAGCAGCTGGGTGTGATGAATCACCTCGTAGTTCCCGCCCAGCTGCGGGTACTCGTTGGCGATCGTGTTGAAACAGTGCGGGCAGCTCGCGATGATCTTGCGGACTCCGGCCTCGTTCAGGGTCTCGATGTTCTGCTGGGCCTGCATCGAGAAGACGAACTCGTTGCCCATCCGCCTGGCCGGGTCGCCGGTGCAGGTCTCACCAGGGCCGAGCACGGCGAACGACACCCCTGCGGTGTGCAACAGCCGTGCGATCGCCTTGGTCGTCTTCTTGGCCCGGTCCTCAAGCGCGCCGGCGCAGCCCACCCAGAACAGGTATTCCACATCGGCTCCGATCGCCCCGTCGACGACCGGCACATCGAAGTCAAGCTCGGTGATCCATTCGGTCCGCTTCGACGATCCCATCCCCCACGGGTCGCCCTTGTTCTCCAGGTTCTTGAGCATCCCGGCCGCCTCGGCGGGGAACTCGGACTCGATCAGCACCTGGTGCCTGCGCATCCCGGTGATGTGGTCGATGTGCTCGATGTCGACCGGGCATTCCTGCACGCACGCCCCGCAGTTGGTGCAGGACCAGAGCACGTCGGGATCGATCACGCCATTCGCGTCGGCACTGCCCACGAGGGGCCGTTGCGCCTCTTGCTTGACGGCATCGGGCAGCTGCTCCCTGGCCTGGTCGGACGAGGCCAGCAGGTACGGCGCCTTGGCGAATGCGTGATCGCGCAGGTCAAGGATGAGCATCTTGGGCGAAAGCGGCTTGCCGGTCGCCCAGGCCGGGCATTGCGACTGGCACCGGCCGCACTCGGTGCAGGTGCCCAGGTCGAGCATGCCCTTCCAGCTCAGATCCTCGATCTTGCCGAGGCCGAACACGTCGGTGTCCGGGTCGGCCTCCTCGAAGTTGAGCACCTGGCCGCCGGACCGCATCGGCTGCAGGGCGCGCAGGCCGTTCGGGCGGCGCGAGAACAGCACGTTTAGCGGCGCGAGAAAGATGTGCAGGTGCTTGGAGTAGGTAACCAGGATCAGGAAGCCGAGTATGACGGCAAGCTGGGCCAGGACGAAGCCGGTCTCGATCCCGGAGTCGGCGCCGTGGCCCAGCGGCGCCAGCCAGTGGCCGACGATCTGCGACGCGAATGCCCCGTGGGCGTACGGGAAGTCACCGGTGTCGATCTGGGCCCCGCGGGACACCAGTAGCGTGGCGATCACCAGGAAGATCAGCAGCAGAACGAGCCATGCGGCGCCAGTGTGCGAACCGGCGAAGCGGGACTTGCGGCCCTCACGCTTCGGATCGCTGCGCAGCCTGATCACGGCGAAGGTGGCGATGCCGACCAGGACGGCGACGGCGACCAGGTCTTCGAGGAAGCCGATCCATGCCCAGTGGCCGATGCCGGGGATCGCGAATGTCTTGCTGAACAGGTCGCCGTAGGCCTCGATCAGAGTCAGGAGCAAGATGGTGAAGCCCCAGAACGTCATGAAGTGCGCGATGCCGGGGACCGTCCACTGCAGCAGCTTGCGCTGGCCGAGCACCTCAGTGACCTCGGCCTCGGCGCCGCGGCCCGGATGCTCCCTGAGCGCCGTGATCCGCTCCGGGGCAGGCTGGCCGCTGGTCGCGAGCCGGTACAGCCACCAGAGGCGCCGGCCCGCGATCGCGAACGCGATCACGGTCAGCGCTAGGCCGATGATGATGCGCAGGGCCACAGGGACCTCCAGTGCGGCGTCGGGCCAGGCGGCGCCAGGCGCGCTATGCCGCTGCCAGCGTAACGTGGCCCGCTCGGCTGCCGCTGGCCTGGGCGAGCGCACATGGCATCGATTGCACAGCCACATAACGGGTAACTCGGGCGTGATCATGACCGTCATCGAGGCCAGGTGGAGCGGGCCTGCTACAAACGCCAGCCCATGACGGTCCCTGACTGGGTCGTCGGCGGGCCGAACAGGTGGCGCAGGTAGCGTCCGAGCGGGGAGTCCGGGGTGGTCACCGCCAGCACCGCGGCGGGCCGCCAGGCGGTGAGATCGGCGCGGACCGCCGACGGTGTCGGAGCGGTACCCGGCGGCGCGAGACCGGCGCCGGCCGCCGCGGCCGCGCTCTGGCCGCCCGGCGGCAGTCCAGCGAACCAGAGCTGGTTCAGGTAGCGCGCTGTGGCTGTGACGCCGTTGCCGCCGATGTACGCATGACCGTTCCAGGCCGGCCCAGTGAAGTAGCCGCCGATCAGTGCGTCCGGATGACCGGTGTCGGCCTGCCAGCGCATCGCCAGGGTGAGGTTCGGGGTGGGGACAGGCACGACCAGGACCCGGGCGCCTGGCGCCAGGCGCAGCGCGCTGATCGCGGCCGACCAGCCTGCCGGGAGCGGAGTCACCTCGGCCGACGCGAGCGGCCGGGGCACCAGCGGCAGGCAAGCGAGCACAGCTACCGCGGTGACCGCCGCCGGCCAGCGGCCGCTGCGGATCCCGGCTAGCCGCTTTCGTGCCAGGTCGATGCCCAGCGCGAGCAAGGTCGCCGCCGCTCCGTCAGCGACGATGGACATCCGGGTCGGCAGTGCCGATCCGAGCACGGGAAGGTTCTCGAGCCAGTGCCACGGCAGGTTCACGCCTGGGTGGGACACACCGCTGACCAGCGGGTGACCACCGAGAGAGAGGACCTCAAACGCGATGACGGTCAGCGCTGCCGCGCGGACCGCCGGATGGCGCCAGCAGGCAGCCGTGACGAGCAGCAGCGCGACGATCAGCGGCCAGCCCAGGTACGCCAGGTACTCGGCAGGTCCGCCCTGGTAGCGGGCGGCGGCCGCGGCGCTCGCCGCGGAGTGAAACAACTGCTGGCGCGAGGGCGTCACGAAGCCGCTCACGTCGTTCACGAAATAGTCCGGCAAGAACGCGCTGCCGTGCTGGGTCAGCGGCCCAAGGAACTGCACCCACAGCGCTCGACCGGCCAAGGCTAGGGTGACTCCCGCTGCCACCGCGAGGCCGGCCAGGGCCGGTTTCGTCCGGCGCACGGCCGCACGGGGGCAGCTCGCCGCCAGGACCGCCACCGCAACCAGGCCGGCCAAGCCAGTGAGCAGCAGCAGTTCCTCGCCGGTGAAGATCTGCGCGGTGACCAGCAGGCCAAGCCGGCAGCCGTCCCGCACCGCGACTGGCAGCCGGGACGGCCAGCGGGCCCGCCCCGAGTGCGCCCCGCCAGCCGGGGCGACGGACGGCAGCTCGCCAGCGGGCGGACCGCTGACCGGGGCGACGGGTGACGGCCGGCCGACCACAACCCGCAGGCCTGCATCGACGATCAGCGGCGGCAGGATGGCGAGTTGCAGATTGTAGTGACCGATCGCAGCGTGCAGCAGAGCTGGCGAGAAGCCGTAGACCGCTCCGGCCAGGGCCGCCGCACCGAGACTGACCCGCCAGCGGCGGAGCACCCAGAACAGGCTCGCCGCCGAGCCGGCGAAGCCGACCGTGGTCACGATGGTCAGGCTGGCCTGCGGCCCGGCGAGGAGGGTCACCGGCGACAGCAGCACGGCTGGCAGCAGCAGCGACGTGTTCCACATTACGTTGACGCCCTGCGGCGCGTTAAGCGCCGACGTGACCAGCGCGGGAAACCGCCCGTCAGCCACCGCCGTTGCCGCGTAACGCAGGTACCAGGCGAACTGGTCAGCGTCCTGCGGATTGCCGACCACCATCCGGGATGCCGGGTCGGCCCACAGCCGCCACGTCACGAGAATTGCGCCCAGCAGGTAGCAACCAAGCACCACCGCAGTCCCCACCCGGTTCGCGGCCAGCGGCCGGTCCGCGGCGACCGAGCGAGGCGGTTCGGCCGGCTGCCTTGCGTTGGCGATCGGGAACTGACCGCTGGCTCCGGCCGGATCGGCAGACCTAGGACCGGCGGAAGACATAGACGCCGTCATCGTGGTAGATAAGGCTGAGCCGCGCGCCGCGATCGAGGCTCTCGATGTAGCTGAACACGCCATGCGGTGGCGGCGGCAGGTCACCGATCTGCTGGTCATAGATGACGTAGGTGGTGGCAGGGTTTCCGCTGCTGCCGTGCCAGTACGAGCTGTTGCCCAGCCAGAAGGCATCGGCCCTGGCCCCGAGCGGCGCGAGCAGGTCAATGTTGGTCTGCACGGTCGCCCCGTCTGGCACCAGAGCCATCGCCGCACGGGCGGCCGCGACATGCGGCCCGAGCTGATAGGTCTGGCCGTTCCACAGGCTGGCCAGCGGGAACTGGAAGGCCAGCGCCGCGCAGACCGCGAGCATCATCGCCGCGCCGTACCGCTGAAGTTCCGCCCCGAGCCTGCCAGGCAGCTGCCTGCTGGCCTGGCCGGCGGCCCGTATCCTGGCGATTCCGTCGATCGCCGCGACGAAGACGACGGGCATCACGGTCGCGTTGTAATGCCAGCCCGTGCCCCAGAAGGCGCTGTTGGTCGAGACAAAGCGCAACAGCAGGCTCGGCAGCGCGACGAGCACCAGCGGCGAACGCAGCGCGATGAACCCGGTGGGCAGCAAGATCAGCGCGAGAGTGGGCAGCTTGACCCCAGGCGAGGCGATCAGCTGGTGCACCATCCCGGCCAAAGAGATCGCGGTCCCTGACGGGGAGAGCTCACCGCCGTTGGACCAGTACGGATAGACGTGGGCGGCGTTGAACTGCGGGATGATCACGACGATCGCCAGCACCGACCAGGCCATTCCCCAAACCGCCAGCGCGATCCCCGCCGTCCGCTGCCGATAAGCGACGACCAGGATCAACCCGATGGCCGCAACCGTGAACCCCAGATCCTCTTTGACGAAGACCAGCGGCAGCGCCCAGACCACGGCCCTGGAGATCCGGCCGCGGACCAGCGCGGACAGCGAGCACGCCAGCAGCGGGACGGCAAAGGCGATCTCGTGGAAGTCGTAGTTGACCATCTGCTGCAGGCCCCACGAGAACCCGTATGCGGCGCCGATGGCGCGGCCGGCCCCGGTCCCCAGCCGGTCGGCCGCCGCCCGGCTGACCGGGATGATCGACAGCGCGGCGAGCAGCGCCTGGGCTACCAGCAGGGTGACCGGCGAAGGGAAGAGCCGGAAGAACGGTGCGATCAGCGCCACGATCGGATGGAAGTGATCGCCGAGCAGGTTAAGGCCAGCTCCGCGGGCGTCCACGATCGGCGCACTCAGGTGCGCGTACTGCTTGACATACTCGGTGAAGATGCCCAGGTCCCACGAGGTCGGCTGCAGGCGCAGGTAACGGAATACCGAGATCGTGGTGTATGCGGCGAAGACTCCAGCCGCGATCAGCCAGGGAACCAGGTCGGCGGGAGGACGCCGGTCGGCATCGGCCCTGACCGACTCGGTGACTTCCGCATTCGTCGCTGGCGACACTGCGGCCCCGGGCAATTCTGAGCGAGTCATAACCACCTGTTGCAGCCGCTAGCCTGAGCCGGTCGGGCAGTCGCCGGGCCGGACTGCAATCTACAAGCTACGTGAATCTCGCCGGGAAAAGGCGCTGACGATGAACGATGAACCAGGTCCTGGCGCTCCTGAGCGCGAGGACGGCCGGCCGGTCAGTCCATCCAGCTCGGCAGTACCAGCCGGCCCAGGACAGACCGCCGGGTCTGGGCGGGCCGCAGGTTCGAGACAGACCGCCGAGTCAAGACGCGCCACCGAGTCAAGACGGGCCGCCGAGTCAAAACGCGCCGCCGAGTCAAAACGCGCCGCCGAGTCAAGACGGGCCGCAGGGTCGGGGGCAACGGCAGGCGCGGACTGGAGCCGGCTTGCCGTCCGGGCGGGCTCGGCAGCCATCCTGATCGCAGCCAGCCTGCTGGGCGTATTGCTGGCCGTCGGCGCCAAAGCGGCCTGCCGGGCAGGCGCCTGGAACATCGGCGTCGAGCAGTTCCAGGCCCATTGCTACACCGACATCTATCCGTTGTACTACGGCGAGGGCCTATCAACCGGTCAGGTCCCCTACCTCCAGCATCCGGTCGAGTACCCGGTCGTTATGGGCGCCGTCATGCAGGGGGTTGCCTGGGTTGTCCGGCCGATCACCGACGCTGGCATCAGGGGACGGGAGTTCTACGATGTCACCGTTACGCTGCTAGCTGTTTTCCTGGTTGCAGGGGTGCTGGCGACCGCGTACTGCGCCGGGCGGGCCCGCCGGTGGACCGCGCTGGGAGTGGCCCTGTCGCCGGCCCTGATCCTGGCCGCTTTCATCAACTGGGATCTGATCGCGATGGGCCTGACCATGCTCGCGCTGGCCGCCTGGGCGGCGCGCCGGCACTGGCTGGCCGGCCTGGCGCTCGGGCTGGCGGTGGCGACCAAGTTCTATCCCGTGCTCTGCCTTGGACCGCTCTTCCTGCTCTGCCTGCGGGCCGGACGGCTGCGCGCATTCTGGGTGACGGCCGGATCGGCGGCCGGGACCTGGCTGGCCGTCAACCTGCCGGTGGCGATCGCGGCACCGCATGGCTGGGCCACGTTCTACCGGTTCAACGCGGGCCGGGGAGCCGACTGGGGAGCGATCTGGTACTTCTTCGAAACCGAGCACTGGCCGGCGGTCGGCAGCCTGTCGGTGCACGCGCTCAACCTGGTGGCCGGCGCTGCGTTCAGCGCGGCCTGCCTGGCGATCGCGCTGCTCGCGCTCGCCGCGCCGGTCCGGCCCAGACTGCCGCAGCTGATCTTCCTGACCGTGGCCGCGTTCATGCTGACCAGCAAGGTCTGGTCACCGCAGTACGTGGTCTGGCTGGTCCCGCTGGTGGTGCTGGCCAGGCCCCGGCTGCTTGGCTACGCGATCTGGCAGCTAGCCGAGATCGGCTATTTCTACGCCATCTGGGCATACCTGATAACCGTGGTCGCCGGGCCGCACACGTCGGGCGCGATCGGCACCGGGCCCTACTTCGCGGCGCTGCTCGCCCGGTTCGGCACCGTGCTGCTGCTCAGCGCGCTGGTGATCAGGGACGTCCTGCGGCCAGACCGCGATGTGGTGCGTGCCGACGGCGCCGATGACCCGGCCGGCGGCGTGCTCGACGGCACGCCCGACCGCTACCAGCTGAGACTTGCGCTGCGCCAGGCAGCCGCGTGCGACGCTGATCCGCATGCCCGGCCAGGGCGATGGCGGGCCGGGCACACGGACGGGCGGCTGCGACCGGCTAGCCGCTGATCGCGAAGGACACCCCGTCGAGCGAGGTGAATTGCGGGGCATCAGGTCCGAAGGCGAACATCTGACCGTCCGGCAAGATCTGCACCGTCGCGGCCATGCCGGGCTGGCAGCGTCCGTCAGTAACCGATGAGCACGGAGTTCGGTGAGATCGGCGTGGCCAGCGGCGGCCCTGAGCTCGTCCAGCCCAGCGTGACAACGGCGGTGTAGAAGGCGAGCTGGCCCCGGTACACGCGCTGGTAGTACGGCAGCGAGTAGATACAGTGCCCCGGCTTGGTACACCGCAGATCGGTGGGCCGCCGCAGCGTACCTGGCGTCACTCCGGCCGGCGTCCCAGGATCCTCGATGGCAAGCAGCCATCCGGTCCTCGGGTCGATCACAGCGATCTGTCCCAGCGCGCTCGGCCCGGTGCCGATCCCATAGCCGCCGCGGCCAAGCGGATCACGCATCAGGCCCAAAGCCCGCACTCCTGGCAGCTCGGCGAGCACCAGTGCGGCCGTCAACCGCACCTGGCTGCGGACCGGGCTCTGCAGAATCTGGATGGCCTCGTCCCAGATCAGCTGGTCAGCCGTGGCACCGCCGGACCCAGGATCGCGCGCCGATGGCAGCGTCAGCGCTATCTGCCGCAGCACGTGCATCAGCGGGCCTGGGTTCGCTGGCAGTGCCTTGAACTGCCGAAGCGTCCAGAACGGCAGGTCACCCTCGATGTATCCGACCTTTCCGTGACCGACGGCCCAGGCCGCCGTCGCCGCCGACGGGCTGGTGGTCTGCACCGTGGTGCCGTACGTCCAGCGCTGCGGTGAGCCGGCCGCGCGCCACTGCACGCGGTCGGCCGGCGTCGCTGGTACCGCGCCCAGCTGCTGCCAGAGCGCCCAGTCCCGCAGGCCGGCCCGCGGCGAAAGCCACAGCTCAGACTTCTCGGGGATCGCGATGTCGTACGGGTGGGTTTGGGTACCGCCCGCGATCATCAGGACCTGCAGCGTCTGGACATGCCAGTATCTGCCGGTCAGCGGCCTGTCGCGAACCGGACGCAGGTGCCGGTGACCTGATCTCTGGGCCGGCCGCTGAGCGGGCGAATGCGAGCCGGGAGCGATCGCGACCACGATCGCGATGGCCGCAGCGGTGGCAATGGCCGAGAAGACCGCCGCCCACAGCCGCGGCGCGCGCCGAATCGCTGACCGTGCGCCACGAGGACGGATCCGGCTCCGCAGCGCCGGCCGGCCGGCCGGGAGGTGGTGACTGCCTGATCGTTCAACGCCGGACCCGGCCATTCGCAGCGCCCTGGCATCGGGCCACCGGGCGGCTAGTTCAGGGCCTGGGTCCAGTCGACCTGGACGTGCCCGGGCCAGCAGTTCCATGACGTCGCGGTGACGGCGAATGGGCCGCGTCGGGCGGCCGCGGTTCATCTGGCCCGCCTCGCTTCGGGATGCAAGACCGCCGATCGAGGTCCGGCATGGCCGGCCACTCCGACCGTCTTGGCATCCCCGGCTGTCCCGGTCTCCCCGGCTTGGTCGTCCAAGGCGCGCGCCAGCCGCCGCCGCGCGCGATGCAGCCGGACGAAATACGCAGCCGTCGAGCAGCCGACCACTTGCGCAGCCGCGCTCGGCTGCAGGCCCTGCCACGCGACGAGGGTCAGCAGTTCCCGGTCCGGCTCGGCCAGCGACGCCAGTGCGGTGAGCACGGCCATCCGTTCAGTCACATCCTCGGCGATGTCACCGACGGTGAGCTCGTCCTGCGTCGTCCAAGCGCGCATCTCCGCGGCCAGTGAGTGCTCCCTGAGCCCGGCCCGGAGCTGACTGAATGCGACATTCCTGGCCACAGCCAGCAGCCAGGGCAGCGGCGGGTCTGGCACATCGGCGAGTCGCCGCCAGGCGACCAGGAAGGCCTCGCTCACAATCTCCTCGGCGAGTTGGCGTCCGGCCTTGCTCACCGCGTAGGCGTAGACCCGGGACCTGTTCTCGCCATATATGGCCGCGAAACGCCTGATGTCCTTGGGGTCGGTCACTGCTGCGGCTTCCCTTGCTCTGGGCTCGCCTGCTCCGGGCTCCCAGGTTCGGCGGTCAGGGCGGACTTGTCGATAGCTGTCACCGGGGAATGCTGCTGGCTGGATATTTCTTACTCAATCCGGCCGGACCATGCGATCAACGAGCGAAAGGTACGGCCGACCTACTGGCCGTGCCTAGTCTGACCGCAGACGAAAAGTTGAGTCGACCTGACTCAACTCATTTGACTCCAGGGTCGTTGAGATGGCAGACTTGCGCCAGTAAGACTCAATCTTCGGACATCCGGCAACGCAAGGACTGACACATGGCACGAGCGGTAGGCATTGACCTGGGGACGACCAACTCCGTCGTCGCCGTTCTCGAGGGCGGCGAGCCCACGGTTATCGCGAACGCGGAAGGCTCGCGGACTACTCCGTCCGTGGTCGCGTTCGCGAAGAACGGGGAGGTGCTCGTCGGTGAGGTCGCTAAGCGCCAGGCGGTGACCAACGTCGACCGGACGATCCGGTCGGTCAAGCGCCAGATGGGCACTAACTGGACCGTCAAGATCGATGACAAGAAGTTCACCCCGCAGCAGATCAGCGCGTTCATCCTGCAGAAGCTCAAGCGGGACGCGGAGGCGTACCTGGGCGAGACGGTGGCCGACGCGGTCATTACCGTCCCGGCGTACTTCAACGACGCGCAGCGGCAGGCTACCAAGGAAGCCGGCCAGATCGCGGGCCTCAACGTCCTGCGGATCATCAACGAGCCGACCTCGGCCGCCCTCGCCTATCACCTGGACAAGGAGAGCGAGGCCACCATCCTGGTCTTCGACCTGGGCGGCGGTACCTTCGACGTCTCGCTGCTCGAGGTCGGTGAGGGTGTCGTCGAGGTGAAGGCGACCAGCGGTGACAACCACCTCGGTGGCGACGACTGGGACCAGCGGGTCGTGGACTGGCTGGTCAAGGACTTCAAGAACAGCTACGGCGTCGACCTGGCTCAGGACAAGATGGCGCTGCAGCGGCTGCGGGAGACCGCGGAGAAGACCAAGATCGAGCTGTCCAGCTCGACCGAGTCGAGCATCAACTTGCCCTATATCACGCACTCCGAGCAGGGCCCCCTGCACCTGGACACCAAGCTGTCCCGTGCCGAGTTCCAGAAGATGACCTCGGACCTGCTCGACCGCTGCAAGGACCCGTTCCGGCAGGTGATCAAGGATGCCGGGGTCAAGCTGAGCGACATCCACCACGTCGTGCTTGTCGGCGGCTCCACCCGGATGCCGGCCGTCGTCGACCTGGTCAAGGAGCTGACCGGCGGCAAGGAGCCGAACAAGGGCGTCAACCCGGACGAGGTCGTGGCCGTGGGCGCCTGCCTGCAGGCGGGCGTGCTCAAGGGCGAGGTCAAGGATGTCCTGCTGCTCGACGTCACGCCACTGTCGCTGGGCATCGAGACCAAGGGCGGCATCTTCACCAAACTGATCGAGCGCAACACCACCATCCCCACCAAGCGCTCGGAGATCTTCACGACGGCCGACGACAACCAGCCATCCGTGCAGATCCAGGTCTTCCAGGGCGAGCGCGAGATCGCCGCGTACAACAAGAAGCTCGGCATGTTCGAGCTAGCCGGCCTGGCACCGGCGCCACGAGGCATCCCGCAGATCGAGGTCACCTTCGACATCGACGCCAACGGCATCGTCAACGTCTCGGCCAAGGACCTCGGCACCGGCAAGCAGCAGTCCGTCACCATCTCGGGCGGCTCGGCGCTTGGCAAGAATGACATCGAGCGGATGATGGCCGACGCCGAGAAGTACGCCGACGAGGACCGCAAGCGCCGCGAGGAAGCGGAGGTCCGCAACCGCGGCGAAACCCTTGCCTACACCACGGATAAGTTCCTCTCCGAGAACGCCGACAAGGTTCCCGACGACGTGAAGTCCGAGGTCACGTCCTCCATCGATGAGCTGAAGAAGACGCTTGAGGGTACCGACACCGAGGCCATCCGCACCGCGACCGAGAAGGCGGCACAGGCCAGCCAGAAGATGGGCACCGCGATCTATGCGCACGCTCAGCAGGAGGCAAGTGCGCATGCCGACGGCGGCTCGGCGGCCGGCGAGACGCACGATGACGAGGTCGTCGACGCTGAGATCGTGGAGGACGACAGGCCCGGCGCGGGAGGTGGCGCAGCCTGATGTCGGCTTCGGAGGAACAAAGCCAGGGTCCGGTGATCAGGGACCGCAGGCGCATCGATCCGGTGACCGGCCAGCCGCGGCGGGAGACGACGACCTCGTCGGCTTCGGCGCCGGCTGGCCAGGCTCCCGGAGCAGGGCAGTCCCGGCCGGGTAAGCACGCGGTGTCCAAGCCAGGCAGTTTCCGTCAGGATGCTGGCGGGAACTCCGACGCCGGGAATGCCGCTGCTGGGAATGCCGGGTCTGCTCAGTCGCACGGGACCGCAGCGGACGGCCAGGCTCAGACCGGGCCTGGCCAGCCGCAGCGGCCGTGCGACGGCGCCGCGAGCCCCGATGCGGCCGCCGCACCGGCCGGATCTGACATTGCCGTCATGCTCGCCGAGCGGACCGCGGACCTGCAGCGGCTCCAGGCGGAGTACGCCAACTACCGCAAGCGAGTCGAGCGCGATCGCGCCGCGGTGCGGGAGCAGAGTCTGGCCGCCGTGCTCGCCGAGCTGCTGCCCGTGCTCGACGACATCGGCAGAGCCAGGGAGCATGGTGAGCTGACCGGCGGATTCAAGTCAGTGGCTGAGTCGCTCGAGGCCACTGCGGCCAAGCTGGGACTGGTGACCTACGGGGAGGTCGGGGAGGCCTTCGACCCGAACATCCACGAGGCGCTGATGCACTCCTACTCGCCGGACGTGGCCGAGACGACGTGCGTCCAGATCCTGCAGCCCGGCTACAAGGTCGGCGAGCGGATCATCCGTCCGGCCAGGGTCGCCGTGGCTGAGCCCGCCGATCCAGCCGGAGCGCGGACCGCTGGCGATGCCGTTCCCGGCGGGAGCCAGGACGATGATGAGACCGGCCAAGCCGAGCCGGACGGTGCCGCCGAGAGCGGCAACGCCCCCCACGACACCGACTAACCCCCAGCCAGGAGAGGCCTGTTGAGTACCAAGGACTTCCTCGAGAAGGACTATTACAAGGCTCTCGGTGTCTCCAAGGGTGCCTCTGCTGAGGAGATCAAGAAGTCGTACCGCAAGCTGGCCCGCA
>Ga0116216_10000709_pt1 | contig 25242 bp, 25 predicted proteins | sample Sb_taG_11_FD_89696 | JGI IMG/M metagenome (GOLD analysis project Ga0116216, IMG submission 89696) | Peat soil microbial communities from Weissenstadt, Germany - Sb_50d_3_AS metaG | ecosystem: Environmental > Terrestrial > Soil > Wetlands > Peat | place: Germany: Weissenstadt | collected 2010-09-21
GCCTCGCAAGCGCCTCGGCCCTCCGAGGGTCTGCAACGCGGGATACTTCTCGCCTTCGAACGAAGCCGGATCCAGGCCCCTCACCTCTGATCGGCGGGCAACTCCTGAGTCACTCTCCTAGCGCATCCGCAGCGCGCGCAGATCGGATGCCGACCGCAAAGACCCGAGTCGCGCCGAGGCGGATGGCTGGGCTGAACGGAGCGACGAGCCGCAGGCCCCCGTCGCCGAACCACAGCTCTCCCGACTCCGACGCGACCCGCACTGGAGGGAACACGATAGGAATCGCGGCGGAGGCTAGGATGTGTTCGGTACGGAGAGTCACCGGTAACACGAGGCGGCGGCTCTTTACCCACATGGGATGGCCCGGTCGGCCCTGCACAAAGGTGACAGAGCGGCCGGAATGGTAGCTCGTGGCCGATACGGCGATCGCGTAGAGATGTCCTCGGCGAATCGCTTCCGCGATCCCGTGCGATGGGAATACACGCTCGAATAGTGCGTAGAGTGGAGACGCGTCGAAAAACGAGGTTGTCACCGTCCGGCCCAGAAGTCCGCCGAGGACGAAATCGCGCGCGAGGCCCGCGGCACCGCGCACGAGCGACCGCAAGTCCGTGCGAACCACATGGTCGACCTGGAGCCCGCCCCAGACGCGTGCGATCTCGGCGGTGGCTTCATCGAAGCGCGTTCCATGTGCCGCGATCAGGCTGCCATTGATAGCGCCCGCCGACGCGCCAGCGATGATCGCGAACGGCAACGGCGACTCTCGCAGGGCGCGGATCTCCCCTAGCCGCCGCAGAACTCCCGCTTGATAGGCGCCGCGCGCGCCACCGGCCGTGAGCACAAGTCCAAGCATCGAATGGAGGTAGCAGCAACCGCAATGCCAGGGGCAAGAGCGGGTCGTACTGTGCCGATGCAAGCTGAATCCCGCACGAGACCGGTCTCAAACTGCTCACTTGTGCGGCACAGCGGTGCCGCGTTGGTGCGCAAGGGAGGCGAGCCGCTTGCGGTTCGCTGTTCTGGATCAGCCGCGCCGCCGGGGGAAGTGAACCGACGCTCGCCCGTAGTGCTTCCGGTAGTCCTATCCCCTGAGAAAAGCCGGTCTCGCGTTCATCGAAGGCGAAGCGTGGCAGCGCCGCCCTGCTGCTATCCAGCCCGCGTCAGGCGGATGGATGTCGTTCTCGCCCCTTCTCGTGCGGAGTCTCCCCCCGGGAAGCGCCTGCCGGGGGTTTCACCCACGACACGATTCACGTCGGTGAACGAACGAGTTACGGCGTGGACGACGAGGGGCTACCGACGGCCCCCTTCACGAGGTCGCCATCCACCCTCCCGGAAACGAGCCGCTCGGCGGCGGTCCGATCCGGACTTCGAGGTCTTGCGGCAGCGGTGCAAGTACGACGCAGGGGTCAATTGGTGTCGATTGCGCGGCGGTTCCTTCGACTACTTATCGAAAGGAGAACCGCCATGGAAGACATGGAACGGAGAAACGCCATGCAAATACATGCTGATGGTCTACCTCGACGAGAAGCGGTGGGCGAAGATGCCGGAGGAGATGAGGGGGCCCGGGTCGAAGCGACGCTCGTACCCGCCGCAGAGCTCGGAATCGCGCCAGGGGGTGGCCCTGTCGAATTCAGCCTCGCCCGAACGTCCATAGACTAGAAGAGCCCTCGTGGTTGGCTGGTCGACAAGGTCTCGACGAACAGGCTGGGCGCAGAGTCCCTTGAAGCTGGGAAGGAGGTACAGATGAGCGGCGTACGAGTACTGGTGGGTACGCGCAAGGGGGCGTTCGTCCTAACCTCGGACGCAGCGCGGCGTCGGTGGCACGTCAGCGGCCCTCACTTTGCTGGCTGGGAGATCTACCACGTCAAGGGATCACCCATTGATTCGGATCGACTGTTCGCCTCGCAGTGCAGCACCTGGTTCGGTCAGCTGATCCAGCGTTCGAACGACGGCGGCAATTCGTGGGAACCGGTGGGCAACAAGTTTGTATACGACGGCGTCCCCGGCACGCACCAGTGGTACGACGGCACTCCGCATCCTTGGGAGTTCGCGCGCGTCTGGCATCTCGAACCGTCCCTGACGGATCCGGACACGGTCTACGCAGGCGTCGAAGACGCCGCGCTATTCCGTTCGACCGACGGCGGATGGACATGGCAGGAGCTCCCCGGTTTGCGCGGCCACGGCTCGGGGTCCGCTTGGCAGCCGGGAGCCGGCGGCATGTGCCTGCACACGATTCTCCTGGATCCAACCGATCCCCAGCGCATCTTCATCGCCATCTCGTCCGCGGGCGTGTTCCGTACCGACGACGCCGGCAAGACGTGGCGACCGGTCAACCGCGGCCTGCGCTCGGAGCAGATTCCGAATCCGACGGCCGAGGTCGGTCACTGTGTCCACCGCATCGCGATGCACCCGTCGCGTCCGGGCGTGCTGTTCATGCAGAAGCACTGGGACGTCATGCGCAGCGACGACGGCGGCGAATCCTGGCGCGAGGTCAGCGGTAACCTGCCAAGCGACTTCGGGTTCCCGATTGAGGTCCACGCGCATGAACCAGACACCATCTATGTTGTTCCTATTAAGAGTGACTCAGAGCACTTTCCGCCCGATGGCAAGTTGCGCGTGTACCGCAGCCAGAGCGGCGGAAACGAGTGGGAGGCGCTCACGAAGGGCCTGCCGCAACACCACTGCTACGTCAACGTGCTGCGCGACGCAATGGCTGTTGACGGCCTCGATCCGTGCGGCGTCTACTTCGGCACCACCGGCGGGCAGGTGTACGCGTCGGCGGACGCCGGAGACAACTGGGAACCGATCGTCCGCGATCTTCCACCTGTGTTGTCCGTCGAAGTCCAGACGCTGCCATGATCCGAGTCATGCTCCCGGCGCATCTGCGGAAGCTCGCGCAAGTCACCGGCGAGGTGCAGCTCGACGTGGTCGGTCCGGTCACACAGCGCTCGGTCCTCGATGCGCTCGAGGCTCGCTATCCGATGCTGCGCGGGACGATCCGCGATCACGTTATGCAGCGCCGCCGAGCGTTCGTGAGGCTCTTCGCCTGCGAGCAGGATCTGTCCCACGAGCTGCCGGACACCCCATTGCCCGACGCCGTTGCGACGGGCGCTCAGCCCCTCGTGGTTCTCGGGGCCATGGCCGGCGGATAGGGCGCAAGAGGAGGAGACCCCAGTGAAATACATGCTCCTGATCTACGAGGACGACGCCGACCGGGTGGCGATGATGGACGAGCGGATGCCCAACTGCTCCGCCTATACACAGGCGATGATCAAGGCTGGAATCTACGTGGCCGGGGATCGCCTGCGCGGGGTCGCCACAGCGACAGCCGTGCGCTTGAGCCACGGCAAGACCCACGTGGTGGATGGACCCTACGCAGAAGCCAAGGAACAGCTCGGCGGATTCCACATCATCGACGTGCCCAATCTCGATACCGCACTCACGTGGGCCGCTCGCTGCCCAAGTGCGAGCCGGGGTGTGGTCGAGGTCCGACCGATCTGGCCCGTTGAGTGACCCGTCACGAGGCGCCTCGCTTCGTCCAGCTCCGGGCCTCCACCGGGCGCCGCTTCGATGCTTATAGAGCGACTATCCGATCGCGGGGCTCCGAGGCTGGTATCAGAAGGAGACACGAAAATGCGATTCATGATGCTGATGATCCCGAAGGGCTACGAGAAGGCCGTGCCGGGCGCGATGCCCGATGCCAAGGCCGTTGCTGCGATGATGAAGTACAACCAATGCTTGCAGAAGGCCGGCGTGCTGCTCGCGCTCGACGGCCTACACCCCCCCTCCATGGGGGCGCGCGTTTCGTTCTCCGGCGGGAAGCCCAAGGTGACCCACGGGCCCTTCCGAGGTGCAGGAGGTGCTTGGCGGTTACTGGATGATCCAGGTGGGCTCGAAGGATGAGGCGATCGAATGGGCGTCGCGCTGTCCCGCCTCGGATGACGAAACAATCGAGGTTCGCCAGGTGCAGGAGTTCTCGGACTTCCCTGCCGACGTCCAGGAGACCGCGGCCGGCTCTCCCGACCCGCAAGCGCATTCTCAGCAGCAGAAGGAGTCGTGACGCTGCAGTCGCTGCGTGACTCGGTCCTCGAAATACGCTCGTGACCTCGTTCCCAATCCAGGGAGGAATCACCTTGATCAAGGTCTGCGTGGCTCTCGCAGCAAGCATCGCCGCGCTCGTAATCGTCGTTGCCATGCAGCCGTCGTCGTTCGCCGTAGAACGATCGACCGCAATTCGGGCACCGGCCGACATCATCTACGGTCACATCGAAAATCTCCGTACCATGGATACATGGTCGCCGTGGTCCATGATGGACCCGCAAATGAAGATCACCTACGAGGGCCCCGAAGCCGGCGTGGGCGCGAGCTCGTCGTGGGATGGTCCCAAGGTCGGTAGGGGCCGCATGACCATCACTGCGGCGAAAGTCGACCAGGAGGTCGACATCCGGCTCGAGTTCCTTGCACCCCTGAGGGCAACCAATCGCACCGTCTTCGCGTTGAGTCAGGCTGACGATTCTACCCGCGTGACCTGGCGCATGGAAGGCACGAATGGGTTGATCGGCAAAGCCTTTGCGCTCTTCATGAACATGGACAAGACGGTGGGCGGTGACTTCGAGAGAGGCCTCGCGGCGCTGAAGCTCCTGGCCGAGACCGACGCGGAGAAGCGCACGACCCAGTAATTGCCGCTTACACCCACCCATGCGGTTTCGCATGGCTCGCTACGTAGATGGCTTCGATCTACCCAACCGTCCACCGCCGCATGGCGCAGAAGGTAGGAAGAGTGTGGCAAGTGCGAGGCGTTCTCGAGTACCGCTGGTGCCTCGGTGATGATCGAGCGCGATGACGCTCGACGGTGATACAGCAGCCCGCGACGCCGCCGAGGCTATCGCTCGGCGGAGCTACGGCAAGCTTGTCGCTCTTCTGGCGTCTCGGACGCGCAACGTCACCGGTGCAGAGGATGCCTTGTCCGACGCGTTCGCGGCCGCCCTCGTCGATTGGCCAGCCAGCGGGGTTCCCCGGAATCCAGAGGCGTGGCTCTTGACCGTGGCGCGGCGCAAGTGGATCGACGCGACCCGACGGCACCGCAGCAGCGAGGGCGCGGTCGGTCATCTGCGACTGATCACGGAGGAGATCGAAGCGGCAGCGACCAGTGAGACGAAGCTGCCGGACAAGCGCCTGTCTCTCATGTTCGCCTGTGCCCACCCCGCGCTCGACCCTGGCATCCGCGCGCCGCTGATCCTGCAGACGCTCTTGGGATTCGACGCCGCCACGATCGGCTCCGCATTTCTCGTCTCGCCCGCCACCATGAGCCAACGCCTGGTGCGCGCCAAGAGGAAGATCCGAGAGGCGGGTGTGCCTTTCGAACTCCCCGAGGGCGCCGAGCTCGTGCTACGTCTTGACGCCGTGCTTGAGGCCATCTACGCCGCCTTCGCCGAAGGCTGGTCGGACCCTGCGGGCACCGACGTGCGGCGCCGCAACCTCGCCGAGGAAGGGATCTGGCTGGGCCGCCTCGCCGCCTCGCTCCTGCCGGACGAGCCTGAGGCGCTGGGCCTGCTCTCGCTGATGCTCTACGCGCAGGCGCGGCGCGATGCACGGCGCGATGCGCTCGGCGAGTACGTACCGCTCGCGGATCAGGATCCGGCCATGTGGGATACGCGGCTAATCGAGGAGGCGGAAGCGCTGCTCTCGCGCGCCAGTGCTCTGCCTGGGACTGGCCGCTACCAGCTGGAGGCGGCGGTGCAGTCGGCTCATGTCGTACGCCGTCTCACCGCACGCGCCGACTGGACCGCGATCGAGCGCGTCTACCACGCCCTTCTTGCGATGACGGGCTCGCCCGTCGTGGCGATCAATCGGGCCATCGTGTTGGGCGAGACACGTGGCGCCGCCGCCGGCCTAGAGGCGCTCGACGCGCTGTCGGACGATCAGCGGCTCGCCGAATATCAGCCCTACTGGGCGGCGCGCGCCGGGTTGCTGGCGCGGACGGGCAAGTTCCAAGCGGCCGATGCAGCCTACGAGCGCGCGATCGGTCTGGAAAGCGATCCCGCCGTGCGCAGGTTCCTTGAGCGGCGCCGCGCGGAACTGCGCGCGTCTCGGGCGTGAGCTGTCGTTTCCCAAAATCTGCTTCCCCCGGAGAGCCTTGAGATTTTCCGGGGTCTGGAAATCTTGCCCCAGGCCGCAAATGCGGGCGTTCCTGCCGAATCATCTTCGGGACGCAGGTCACTTTCGAACTGCTCGGGCGCATCGTCGCATTCCCTCAGGGGGCGGACTTCATCATCGTTACGAGCGGGCGGCAGCTTGAACGGTGATCGATGACTCTTTCAGAAGCAAAGTGGCCCCGCGGGCTGACGCGAGCTTCCGACTCGCGCGCCGCGCTTACGGCGCGGAGCTGCGCCGCGAGAACGACACGGAGTACGCCGCGCTGCGCAGCGCGATGAGCGGATCGTCCGACGGCTTGATCCCGTCGGTGAGGAGCGTCGGGAGGAAGAGGAGCTTCTTCTGCGCATCCGCGCTGTCGGGTACCACCTTCTCGACCGTGATCACGCCGAGCTCGGCTACCGGTCGGTCGTCGGGCCACGCCTGCGTGGGATCCTTTGTCGAATCGCCCGGGGCCGCGAGCTGGGCGTTTAGGTGGAACCTCACCGTCCCCTTGGCGAGACGCGCCGGCAGTTCGTCCACGATGAAATCGGGCCGCTGCTTCGCCGCCTCCTCCGAGGTCAAGTGGACGACGCGCTCGGGGGCGATGACGTATCGGACGGGCTGCTCCTTGCCCGCGGCGTTCGTGAACACGAACGCGTCGATGCCGTAGTAGACCTCCTCGGCGAAGCTCGCCGGCGTGCTCACCGATCCGAGGGCCCTCGGCACACTCGGGTGGCTCGCGACGAACGTGTCGAGCGCCGTCGGTTTCGGCGCGCCGGGCGGGCTCGCGGCGATCGCCAGGTTCAGGTCGCGGAACTCCTCCCCGGTCGCGACTGGGAAGACCTTCAGCGAATTGAGCACCATGTCGGTGTCGGCGCCGCTCGGGAGGTGGAACTTGATCGCCATGCCGTGGGGGTTCGCCACGGGCGAACCGTCGTGGACGTTCGGGATCCCGCTCGCGTCCGAGAACCGGACCATGACCGGGAGCTTGCCGCCGGCGAAGAGCGGCGAGCGGCTCACCTTTGCAGCCTCCCGCGAGGGCTCGAAGCTCCCCTCCGCGACGATGCCCTTTGCGTGGTTCGCGCGAAAGCCGGGATGTGCGCCGTAGGCCTTGTTCAGCGCGTCCACGATCTGCACGGCGAGGGATCCGTCGTCGGCGAGGACCGGGGCCGGCGCCGCGAGGGCGGTGACGAGGACCACGACCGCTTTAAGGACACGCTCCGTCATCGCGCGGGAAACCTCCGAGCGCGAGCGACCCTATCTCATCCGCCGGAGACCGGCAAAGTGTTCGGGCGGATTCGCATCCTAGGGAGAGTTTCAAGCGGGCATTCTGCGCCCGGAACGCAATTTCCCCGGGAAAGAAGCGGCCTCGAGCGGGCGCCGACCTGTGAGTAGCCCCGGCTGGTCACTCAAGCGAGGCTCTCGCCGAATCCGCGCATCGTCGCATTCCCCTCAGGTGGGCGCACTTCATCACCGATACGGGTGGCAACTTGTGAGCGATGACACCGAACGGCGACGCGTCTTCTCGCCTGGCCTGGTTCGTTGAACTCGCTGCGGATGGACCAGAGAGAGTCCAGGACCTCCCGGATCGTCTCGTTACTGCTGGCATCGAATCTATTCCCGTCGCCGACCCCGGAGCGGACCGTGTGAACTGGACCAAGCATTCGTGTCTGTTTATTCGTGGCCTGCCGAGCTGGATCGAGCTCAAGCCATCGAGGGTGAGTGGATGCGCGAAATGATTCCGGACATTCTGTCGTCAGCGAGGGGCGGACGATGCATCCTTCTCGTGTCCTGCCTGTGGCTCGCGCATATCGCTTGACGGATCACGCTGTCTTTCGTCGGTCTGGAGATTCCCCCGTCCGACAACTCCGGCTAGAACCAGAGCGTAGGCCCGGCTGAAAGTCGATGACCTTTGTGCGGAATGCCGCTGACCCGGCGACTCTCCGAGCGTCGCCGGGAAGCTACATCGCAGCCTCCGGTGCCTCACGGTGATTCCGACGAAGGTCCCCCCTCCCGTCAGGGACTTCCGGCCCGGCCGAATCCGCGGCAGGTACCGCGATACCATGAGATCCACCTCGCCACTCATCTCTCCGCTAGGCAGATCCGCAGCAGGCTGCGATAGCTCGCGAGGTCCGGGACGCTCCGGCTTGGATCCTTCGCGTGCTCGTCCCAAGAGCGAAGCCGCAGGAGGTCCTCGTGATGCGGGAGCGACTCGAACACGTGTCGCTCCGCGGGTGACATCGGACCGCCCTGATGGTTGAGGGTCACCCGACTCGCGTCGGAGAGCCGGCGGAGGTAGCCCGAGTCGCGCGAGACGAGATAGCGCTTCGCAGCGACGTGCCCGCGGACGAGCTCCGTCACCCGCTGCGGCAGCCCGAGTCGGACCAGGTAGGCGGCGCCAATCTCCTCGTGGCACATCACCCCCACTCCTCCCATCCGCGGCGCGTCCGGCCCGGCGCACAGATGACCCACGTCATGGAGGAGGGCGGCGAGAACCGCCTCGTCATCGGCGGCGGCCCGGCGCGCGAGATCCGCCGCCTGGAGCGCGTGCACGAGCTGGGATACGCCCTCGCCGATATAGTCCACTTCGCCCGCACGCTCGAGCAGCGCGAGGATCTCGTCCACGCGGTCGTCCGCCCGCGGGTCGTCAACGCGAGGCTCGTCGGGCGTCGTGCTCATGGGTCGCGCCAAGGATAGTGCAAGCCCCGCGCGAACGGAGTGCCTCGATGATCGAGCTCAGCGAAGGTTCTCGGAGGTCGTGGCGCGCGAACCGCTACGTCGTGCTACGCGGGGCGCTCGACGGGCCCGAGCGCGAGCGGCTACGCAAGTGGACGGAGGAGCTCGCCGCCTGGCTCGAGACGCCGGGCAGGTGGATGAAGTACTTCGAGCCCGGCCCCGCCCGCCTCTTGTGTCGGGTCGAGAACTTCTTGCCCTATCACGACGGGCTCCGCGCGCTCCTCCAGCGCCCAGATCTGCTGCGTTGCCTTGAGGAGTTCATGGGCGAGCGCGCGGTTCTCTTCAAGGAGAAGCTGAACTTCAAGCTCCCGGGCGGCGGCGGGTTCGCGCCGCACCAGGACGCGCCGGCGTTCACAAGCTTTGGTCAGACCTACCACGTGACGCTGCTCTTCGGCGCCGACCGCATGACGCCTGAGAACGGCTGTCTCGAGATGGTCGACGGCTTCAGCGCCACGCGCATCTTGCCCCAGGAAGAGGACGGTACCCTGCGACGCGACGTTGTGGATGCGCTCGTCTGGCGCCCGCTACCGCTCGAGCCGGGGGACCTCGCGCTCTTCGACTCCTACGTGCCGCATCGCTCCGGACCGAACCGATCCGCTGAGCCGCGCCGAGCGCTCTACGTCACCTACAACCGCGCGTCCGAGGGCGACCGCCGCGGTGAGTATTTTGCGCTGAAGCGCCGTGCCTTCCCGCCAGAGTGCGAGCGTGTCCCGGGAGCGCCCCTCGACGAGGCGAGCCGCGTCTTCAATCTCGGGAACCCGATCCGTTGACGTGTCGCCGCCAGCGGTGCGGCGGAGGCATCGACGGCCGCGGTCGAGGTGCGCCAACACAGTCAAGCCGCGTCGTCGTTCCCCTGCAATTTCGGTCCTCTTCGCCGCGCTCCTTTTCTGCTGCGCCGGGATCGCTTTGCTCGCTCACCCGGCCCGCAAGGCGTGCGCGACGAGTCCCGCGGCGGCGGCGAGGATCGCCGCTCCCGCAAAGCGATCCCCCGTCTCGCCGAACGGCGACACCTTCTCAAACAGCACGAAGAGGGAGAGACCGGCGATCCACATCAGGCTCATCACGCCTCCGGCGAAGAGCAGCAGCATCAGTGCCCAACAGCAGCCCACGCAATAAAGGCCGTGCTGCACGCCCATGCGCAGTGCGCCGTACACGCCCGGCCGCCAGTGGTTCGCGAGAAACGCCACCGGCCCGCGGCAGTGGCGCAGGCAGGCGCGTTTCCAGTCGCTCCACTGGTAGACGCCGGCGAGGGCCAGCAGCGCGGCTGCGAAATACGGCGTCGCGCTCTCCATCATCGGCGTCACCAGCGCGCGCGCGGCGAGCAGACCCTGGAGGACGGTTGCGGCGAGGCTGAAGCCGAGCCACACCACGAGGTAGCCGGCCGCGAAGAGATACGCGCGCAGCACCGGCCGTTCGGGCGACTCTCCGCTGCGCGCTACACGCGCGTAGATCAGGATCGCCGGCGCCGCGGATGGCAGCATCATGCCCGCCATCATCACCGACCACATGGCGTAGACAAGCGCGACAAACGGGGCGTCCCAGGTCGCGCGCATCATCCACGCGGACGACCCGCTCATCGGGCCGTACATGTCGAGCGAGGCGCGGACCAGGTAGAGCCAGGCCGGCGCTAGCACCGCGGCCAGCCCGAGCACGACGAGGGCCCGGTCGCGGCGCAGCGCGCGCTCGAGGGCCGTCACACGACGACGCCGCGCGTGCTCCAGTGCACGCGCGCTAGGTGCGCATGCGAATCGGCGAGGGAGAGCTCCAGTGGGCCCCGGGCGCGCGTGGTACCTCGCGCGAACTCGGCGACCCTGAACTCGAAACCCGCTGGCAGCTCGAGCCGCACGCGGTGCGGAGCGCCGCCTCCCGGAATCGGCGCAGCCTCGGATTCAAGGAGATCCGGCACGCGTACCCTCGCCGTGCGGTTTTCGACGTCGATCGCGAGCGAGATCGGCTTGTAGAGCGTCGGCAGCGTCCGGGCCATCGTGGTGCTGAAAATCTGCCATACGAGTGTGCCGGGCTCCGTCTCGCGTCCGTGCGCAATCGCTTCCAGCGCCGCGCGCTGCGCCGGGTTCGCGCGCTCCTCGATCACCACCATGGACGTGCCTTCGCCCTGGTGAATCGCCTTCGGCCAAGACAGCAGGATTCCCCAGTCGAGGCCGTCGAGGGATACGTCGCCGAAGCGGCCCTCTTCGACGTGTACGAAGGTGTGCGCGCAGCAGTTGCCGTGGGTCGGGAGCGAGTTGAACTGGCAGGGGCAACCAAAGTCGCAATTGCAGTTTGCGAATTCGACGCCACGCAACCACCACTCTACGTAGGCCATGGGTTGGTCCTCCGCGGGTATTCTGCCATGGTTTGTCAGTTCTTCTTGGGCAAAAGCAGCAGGACCCCCCCAACCACTATAGCCCCGACGCCAGCCCAGACCGGCACGTTGACTGTCTCCGTGTTCTTAACCGACAACTCGAGCGGGCCCAGCTTGGCCTCGTGGGTCTCCTTCGTGTAGCTGAACCCGCCGTACACCAGTCCCAGAATGCCCGCTATGATCAACACGATTGCGACCATCTTGACTGCGCTCATCTCGTCTCCTTCCGGAAGAACTCCCATAATAGTTCCGCGCGCGGCTGAAACTGTGGTTTCCGAGACCCTGGCCGACAATGAAAACATTGATGTATTCGGGCCGCCTTCGACACCCGCCTCAATCGGCCGTCGCATCGGGTGTTGCGCACACCCGCAAACAAATTCTTTTTCTTCAGGACCTTCCCGATCCTGCGACCATCTGAACTTGTAGCTTACAATTGTTAGATGCCGTTAAGGCAACCTAAGGAGCGTTTGTGAAGCGGGCTTTAAGACTGTTTGCCGCACTCAACCTTTTCTCTTCCTCCACCCCAACTACGGGAGAGGCATACGCGACGCACGAAACAATCGTTTCGCGAAATGCGGAGGTCGACGGCGTCAAACTGCGCTACCTGGCGGCCGGTCATGACCCGACGGTGATCCTGCTGGACGGCTATACGCAGACCTCGCGAATGTGGAAACCGATCATCCCGCTCCTCGCTGCGAAATTTACCGTGATGAAGGGAGCGTAAAGAGTGCCACCGGTTCGGAGAATGAATGCGGCTCCTTCAGCTTCGAGGAGCGCCATCGATTCCAGGAAGAGGAAGAGGCAGTGGATGCCTAAGCGCCCTGGGAGGGCGCGATGGGAGAAAATCCCTACCAGGAATCGCGGCCCAACTGAGCTGTCGCAGGCCAGGATAGAGGCGGAACGGTCCCCTCCCCGCCGGGGCCTGGGTATCCACATGAACGACGATGCGGGGGCATGAATCTCGACGATGCCCGGCCGGCGAGCGCGGCCTTTTGGCCCCACGTCCAAGGCGGGCGATAGAAGCGGGGCTCCGCCGAGTCTCCCTTCGGTGAATTCCCTCCGCTACTGTTCAGCGACAGCCCAAGGTTTCGGGTCTTGGGGCTGGGCGTCGTCGCATTTCCTTGATGGGCGTCCTTCATCATTGATATGAGCGAGTAGCAGGTTGAACTGTGACCGATGAGATTTTCGGAAGGCACACCCCGGATCTCCGGCACCGACTCCCGCATTCCATGCCGTGACCGAGATCACAGACCACCACCTGTCCTTCGGAAGAGACTGCCATTGGTTGCGCGCTCTCAGGGAGTTCGCGGGCCGCCTCGAGGAGGTTGCGTGATGGCACAGACGGACGGCTTTGAGCTCCTCAGCCCGCTCCTCTTCCCCTCTCCGCAGCACGTGCGCGACTTCGTGGCGGGCGAAGCATTCGACCGACTCATGCGCTTTGTCGAAGAGCTCGTGCAATCCGAGAACGGACACCGCCCTGGCGGAGAAGCGATCATTACGGCGGCGCGGTCCGCAGGGTCGGTGCTTGCCCACGATCTGCGTCTGTTGGCAAGGGCGGCAGCGCGCGGCAGCGGCGTACCTCAGGGCCCGTGCGTCGAGCCGAATGCGGAGGACCTATCCCCGTTCCTCGACGACGTGGTAGCGCTCACGCGAGCGGCCGCTGAGTTTGAAAACGAAAACGCGTTGGCGTCGCTCACGGAACTTGTGACCGAGATGATGAAGGCACACGCTGACATGCCGGAGGAGGGAGAGAAGAAAACAGCATTCGAGGCCCTATCGGACATGATCTTGGCGAAGGACCCGAAGCGAGTTGAGGCAGCGCTGCGTCGGTTCCCTGATCCCGAGGCTTTCCTGCAGCACCTCGAGCGGTTCAGGCGCGACGAGTCGGAGGGCGCGGAGTGAACATGGGCCGGCGCCAGAGAGCTCAGCAGGCTCTCAGGAGCTCGCGGCGCCGCGGTCGCTCCATGCGCACCTTTCCGCCGCGAGTAGCGCTCGCACGGCATCGACCGCATCGGGCATTGCGCCTCACTCCCCGTCTCGTGGGGTCTTTGCGTCGCGAGTCGGCTCGTTCCCGATGCGGACCCCCCCCGCTACCACCCTAAGCCCTCGGGACCTCTCGAGGTCCCGCGGCTTCGTTCTTTCAGACTTCTGCCGCGCCGTGGGGATTCTGGGGACTTGCTGGCGACGTGCGCGAGCCGGTCTGCGGCCGCCTCACCCTCACAAACATCGAGCGGGCCTCGATAGGCGTCTCCACCGGCCCAAGGCCGTGGCGCGCAACTTGTTCGCAGCGTAATCGGAGCAGGTACGCCGCATCACTCTTCCGGGATCTCGAGCATCGGACAGGGCGCATGGCGTACCACGCGCTCCGTGGTGCTGCCGCGCAGCGCGCCCAGAAAGCCGCTACGGCGCCGGGTGGTCATCACAATTAGATCTGCTGGCAGCCCGGCCGCTATCTGCAGGATCTCATCGACCACCGGGCCACGGCGGACCACGCGCTCCCAGGCCGCTTCCTCCGCAGGGCCCAGGCGCACCGCTGGCATGTCCTCGGGGTCGCCTACGTGGAGCAGCGTGAACCTCGGGTGAGCACCGAACGCTCGGGCGAGTCCGCGTGCCACCGAGGCGGCGGCATTCGGAGGGGGCTCTCGGTCTGCAGGCAAAAGGACATGGGCGAGCGATATCGATCCATCGTCCGGCGACACAAAACCGCGCGCACTCTGGCCCACGAAGAGCGTCATGATGCCGGACTCGCGAGCCACGGGCTCCGCCACTGCCGCGTGGAGCCAGCGCGGCATCCCGTCTCGACCGTGCGTTGCCAGGACTGCCAGCTGAGCGGGATTCTGGTCGAGGAAGGCGAGAATCCCACGCACGGGATCGGCGTCCCGGATTGCGACCTTCTCTACTTGGATGCCGAGTTTGGGAACCGCGTTTCTTGGACTGCCCTGCGGTAGCAGGCCCCATCGTTCGAGGGTTGCCCGAATCGCCGGGAACTCGTTCCACGCTGCGGGATGCGCCTCGCGGTCGATGTGCAGAATGGTCAATGCCGCGCGCGCGCGAAGCGCAATGGCGAGCGCGTGGACGAAGGCGAGATCGCTGGCAGGCGAGAAGTCCGTGGGATGGAGGACGTGGTCGATCGGAAGCGCCGGGAGGTCATTGGGCATGGAGAGGCACCCTCGGAGTTCACGGGACTGTAGCCTGTCCGAAAACCTGGTTCATCTGGAAGACGTTGAGGGTTTGGCTGCACTGGACATTTGCGTTTGCCCTATGCCGTCGGTGCGCCACCTGCCTCGATCCGGTGTCGCATTGGCCCTTCTCCCACCCACCACCCGACGACGCTCTGAATTGCGAAGGGTGATGGGCATCTCGGAAACGTCGAACCGGGAGGGTGGATGGGCCCTACTCTGTCCAGCGAATCCGCACACGACGTTTTCCCCAGGTGCGCGCGGCCTCGACATCGTTTCCCATGAAAATGTCAATGCGTTGCCTCCATTCGTCGCTCAAACGGTCGCCGATCTCCCACTCGCCCTCGATGCCATCGATCGTGATGCGAACTCCATGGTGCAGTCCTTGGGTCTCGAGGTCCCGGGAGATCGCGACGATACGCATGCCCGGGTGAAGACGCAGGCCGAAGGCTGTCAGCGTGCCGTCGCCTGTGGTCTGGTTGTAGGCCGTGGCCGTGACCTCGATCGAGTGCTGTGGAAGGGGCAAGGGCGTCGGAATGGGTTCCCGCGGCGCCGGCGCGGGACGCACGAGAGAGCACGCCGAGAGGAGGGCTGTGGCCGCGATCAGGCCTCCCCAGTGAACGAGCGTGACACGCCTCGCGAGGGTCCGCACGTCGAGTACCCGTTCGGCCATGGGGGGCCTCCCTTTCACGCGTGCAGTCTGACACGGAGCGCGGTACGCCACCGAGCCCCGCTCGACCCGGAACCCTCCGCGGATCCGCGCGGGTTCCCCCCGTCTCATCGCCATCGAGCACGAGCGCACGGTCGCGGTGGTCTCGACGCGCCGAAACGGAAAGACACATGCCTAGGTCAGCCCACCGCACATCGAATCCTAAGCTGCACGGGCATCGCGCTTCTCCGTCCGCTCGACGTGTACGGTCGACCGCAGCTCTCCCCGATACATCACGTCCCGCACCGCGTAGCCCCGCTGAAGGCTCGCAATCCGTCATGATGCTCGCGTCTCCTCTCGCGAGCACGCCAAGGAAGGCGTCCGCCCACGCCTTCCCCATGATGCTGAGCGTAGCGGCCTTTCCCGCAGAATCACCGCCCCTTCGATCATCCGCAAGATCGGACCCAAAAATAGGTCAGGACTTTCAGCAACGGTTGCCTTTTCTTTCTTCAATCTCGTGAGGTCCATATTGCATCGCCCGGTTCTGAGCTCAGTTCGACAGCGGCAGGGATTTCAAATCGAAATTTCATCCCGCTTCGATTCGGAGCCTTGGGTTATTCGCCTGGGATTCATGATTTTTGGTCGCCCCACTTCCAGTCTCGGATTTCCGGCATGTCTTGGCCATGTTCATCGATGTACTGCTTGTGCTCGATCAACTTGTCCTTGAGCTGCTGCTTCAGGTAGATGCCTTTGTCACCGGTCTGCGGCAGGCGATCGATGGTGTCCATCACGAGGTGGAAGCGGTCTAAGTCGTTCAGCACCGTCATGTCGAAGGGTGTAGTAATGGTCCCCTCTTCCTTGTAACCGCGGACGTGGAAGTTGTCGTGGTTAGTCCGGCGGTAGATCAGCCGGTGGATCAACCACGGGTAGGCATGGAAAGCGAAGATGACGGGCTTGTCCTTGGTAAAGAGGGCGTCGAAATCAACGTCGCTCAATCCGTGCGGGTGTTCGGTTTGCGGCTGCAGCTTCATGAGGTCGACGACGTTGACTACCCGAATCTTTAGGTCAGGCAGACGCGCGCGCATAATGGCTACGGCGGCCAGCGTCTCCAGCGTGGGCACGTTGCCGCAGCAGGCCATGACCACGTCGGGTGCGACGTCCTGGTCGTTGCTAGCCCACTGCCAGATGCCGATACCCTCGGTGCAATGCTTTACCGCCGCATTCATCGTCAGCCATTGCGGGGCCGGGCGCTTTCCGGCGACAATGACATTCACATAGTGTCGGCTGCGCAAGCAGTGATCGAAGACCGACAGTAGGCAGTTGGCGTCGGGCGGCAGATAGACGCGCACGATATCGGCCTTCTTGTTCACAACGTGGTCGATAAAACCGGGATCCTGGTGCGTGAAGCCATTGTGATCCTGCTGCCAGACGTGAGAGGCCAGGAGGTAGTTCAGCGACGCGATCTTCCGCCGCCACGGCAGCTGCGAGGTGACCTTCAGCCATTTGGCGTGCTGGCTGAACATCGAATCGATGATGTGTATGAAAGCCTCATAACAGTTGAAGAGTCCGTGACGTCCGGTGAGCAAATAGCCTTCGAGCCAACCCTCGCACTGATGTTCGCTTAACATCGAATCGAGCACGCTCCCGGCGGGCGCAAGGTACTCATCGTTCCTTTCCCGCCTGGCCTGCCACTGCCGATCGGTCACTTCAAAGACCGCCCCCAATAGATTGGACAGCGTTTCGTCGGGACCAAAAATCCGAAAATTCCGCTGCTCCTGATTCAGCTTCGTCACATCCCGTAGGAATTTCCCCAACACGAACGTATCTTGCGCCTCGACCGCCCCGGGCGCAGGCACCTGCACAGCGTGGTCATGGAAGGCCGGCATGCGCAAGTCGCGCAGCAGCATGCCGCCGTTGGCATGGGGATTGGCGCCCATCCGTCGCTCGCCTTGGGGCGCGAGTTCCGCCAGTTCCGGCCTGAGACGGCCGCGCTCATCGAAGAGTTCCTCTGGCTTGTAGCTCTTCATCCAGCTCTCGAGCTGCTTGAGATGCTCGGGATGCCCAGCATCGACGAGCAGCGGAACCTGGTGCGCGCGGAAGGTGCCTTCGACCTGCAGGCCATCTACCACGTTCGGCCCCGTCCAGCCCTTGGGCGACTTGAGGACGATCATGGGCCACCGCGGCCGCGTGCTATCGCTGTTCGTTCGCGCATTGCTCTGGATGCACCGGATGTCCTCGATGGCCCTGTCCAAGCTCGCGGCCATGGCCTCATGCATCGGGCCGGGCTCGTGACCCTCGACGAAGTATGGCGTCCAGCCGCAGCCGCGCAGAAATTGCTCCAGTTCCTCGCGCTCGATCCGCGCGAGGACGGTCGGATTGCTGATCTTGTACCCGTTGAGGTGCAGGATCGGCAGCACCGCACCATCGGTAATGGGGTTGAGGAACTTATTGGAGTGCCATGCGGTCGCCAGCGGGCCGGTTTCGGCTTCGCCGTCGCCGACGACGCAGGCGACGACGAGATTGGGATTGTCGAACACGGCTCCGAACGAATGGCTGAGCGAATAGCCCAACTCTCCGCCTTCGTGGATCGAGCCCGGGCACTCCGGCGATGCGTGACTCGGAATTCCTCCGGGAAACGAAAATTGCTTAAAGAGCGTCCGAAGGCCGGCCTCATCCTGGCTGATATTGGGATAGATCTCACTGTAAGTACCCTCGAGATAAGTGTTGGCCACGACGGCCGGGCCGCCGTGACCGGGGCCGGAGACGTAAATCATGTCGAGGTTGTATTTCTTGATGACCCGGTTCAAGTGCACATAGATGAAATTCTGCCCCGGCGTCGTGCCCCAGTGTCCTAGCAGCATGGGTTTCACGTCCGCGAGCGTCAGCGGCCGCTTCAGCAGTGGATTGCCATAGAGATAAATCTGGCCGACTGAGAGATAATTCGCGGCCCGCCAATAGGCGTCCATTCTGCGCAGGAGGTCCGGAGCCAGCGTCTCTGTATCTCCTTTCATGTTCCATTTCTTTCATTTCTGCCAAGGGCGAAAGCGCAACAGACTAACCTTGCAATCAGGCATGCGATCCGTTCCTCCGAGGTCTCCTGCTGCGTCTCAAGGACCCCGCGGCCGAGGTCACGTCGCTTCTCGGGCTGGACGTTAATATCGCCTTAAGGGCCACGCGGCCGCGTACCGCGCGCCATCGCCTCGGAAACATCCATCGCTGCGAAGCCTTTGGATCGGCTCCGCGGTCCCTAGCCTCCGAGCGGTTGCGGCGATCCGAGGTCGATGAAGATTGGCGATGACCAAGCCCGCTCCTCGATCGTCGCGAGGCAGTCGTCGGACGCGGAAAGCCGGTAATCGCCCCAGCACGGGTTTACCTCTATGCAGCGTCCGGCCTCGTCGAGCTTGCAGCGGAGCCCGCCCGCGTTCACCGCCGGGCTCGGCTCCTCGATCGCACGCACATAGTAGATCGCATCCCGGGCCGCGCTCTCAAAATCTGGATCTTCGAACTGCGCGACACAGCCGTTCTGGCTAGGCTCGCAGGGGATTGTTTTCCACGGATCTTCGATCAACTGTCGAAGCGGCTCGTCCTTGACGCGCTGGGGCCGAATGCGCACCACTTCGATGCGGGTAATCAGCTTGCGCTCGTCGGAGGGGTTGTAGCACTCACCCTTGCACACCTTCTCGATCCGTTCCGCGGAGAGGGCGTCGGTGCTCGAATCCGGGCAGCCTGGCTTCTGCTTGAACGCACCGATCGCGCGGACTTCGAACCGCGGAGTCTTGTTCAGCTTCGTCGCGCCCCCCATCGGAACGGTTACGATCGAACCGTCAGGCCCTTCCGCGTTCAGAAGATTGAACCAAAGCAGGACGTGGTCACCGCTCGTTCCATAGACCTCCTTGCGCTCAAGAGCTTCCCAGATGGCCTCGCGGGAGCGGCCTTCTGAATGCACCGCCGCGAGCCCGCCGGTCATGAAGAAGGACGCTTGGCGCTCCGCCTCGAGTGTTGCAAAGCCCTTCGAGAGGTTCATCGCATCGCCCGGGGCACGCGATTCGGCGGCCGCCTCTTCCTGGTAGATCCACGGGTTGAGCCGGCGACGCCATGTCTCGTCACGCGGGCCTCCTGCCTCAGTGTTTCCGTGCCGACCGAATTCCTTGTAGCCCGTTCCCGGCCGCGCGTGGTGGTTGTCGCTCGACGCGAGGATACCGAACCGGAAGCGTTGGGGATTGGCCGGATCATCGAAGTTCGTGAGTGCAAGAGCGTACTGCGTGGAGACGCCGGGTCGGTAGTTGAAGGACGGAATGAAGCAGTCGCGGCACTGTCCGGAATCGAGCCACTCCTCCACTCGTACGCCCGGTACCGTCCAGTGGCCCGCAACGCCGCCATCGACGTAGTTCTGGCGTGCCTGCGCCGCGCGGCGAGTACACTCGGCGTCATCGAGGCCAGCCTGGTGGCAGCGCCGCCCGATGATCTCACCGGCCTGCCAGCAGCTCGGGAGATAGTCGGGCCGCGGCTCGGGACAGACGGCCTTCCCCGATGCGTCGAACACGACCTCCTTCCAGTCGCGGTATTGCTCCGAGTTGCCGTGGCCTGACATGATCTCGATCAAAAACTGGCGACGCGGGTCGTGATTGCCGTTCGCGAGCTGCTTGTCCCACGTCGATCCGGGCGGCGTGTAGAACCCCCACGTATTCCCGTGGGGAATCACGATCGCCTCGTCGCCCCACTCGTCGAGTTTGCGGAAGAGCTCCTTTGGCGTGGCCGCCGATTCGTAGCAATCGTCGGGCAGCTCGCGGGCGGACACGCCCTGTGCGCACGCCGGCACCGCCCGCACCTCATCCATGAACTTGATGAAGTCGTAGTACGGCTGGCGATTCGAGAAATCGAGCAAGGGGACGTACCACGGCATCCCGCCGAGCTGGCCCCGTAGTCCCTCGGTCGCGAGGCCCGCGGCACCGATCACGCGCGTCGGCACTTTTGACTCCTCGAGATCTCGGAGAATCACGTTCTTGTGGCCGTAGTGCTCTTGCGGCGTCCGCCCCACCTGGCTCCACTCCCACCCCAGAAAAGCCACAACGTCGGGATTCTGCGGGTCACCGGCTGCTGCGTTGCACTGCCGGATGGCCTCCTTCGTTTCCTTCCAACGCCGGGGCGTGGTGGCCTCTGCGTGGTCGTTGATGGACCAGAAGTCGAGACCCGAACAGAAGCGTGCGTAGTCGCAGGCGTCGGCGATCGGTTGCGCACCTTCACCATTCACCATCGGCAGGCTCCACAGGAAGGCGTCGGTTGAGAAGGTCGTGTGGACGTGCAGATCGCCGAATAGGATCTCCTTCGCGGGGGTGGTGGTAATCGCCGCCGCCGCACGCTGCTGCGCTTGGGCGCGCTGCTCCACCACGGCTGCGGGAACGCGCTTGTCCGTGATCTCACCCGGGCCCTGGTGGACACCGTACCAATGAAGGCGAGCGCCAAGCACGTAGGCCGCGGGGAGGAACGCCACTCCCAGCACGATCAGCACGACACGCCGTAGCCTCGACACGATCTCGCCCTCCTTCAGCTGGCCCTGACAACTTATACCCGACCTGGCGTTCGCGTGGGCGCAATTGAATGCTCTGGTCTCGCGCTGCTAGTATGTTTTTTTCGGGAGCCCCCTCAGGCCGCGACAAAATGGAGCTGATGCGGGTACCCCATCCCAAGACCTCCCGACGTCTTCGAGTAGCGGGTGCCGCGGTGGGTCTGGGTCTCGCCCTCTCGGGCGCGTTCTCATCCGCTCGACCATGGAACCGCTGGCCCACCGGGGTTGTGGCCCGGGTGAACGGCCGCCCCATCCTCGAGACGCAGGTGAGAGAGGCGCTTCGCCGGATCGATGTCGACGGAGAGCCGGGGGCAACCGCAGCCGCGAGGACGCAGGTGATCGAGCGACTCATCGACGAGGAGATTCTCGTCCAGAGAGCCGCCGAGGTGGACCTGATCGCATCGGACCGGAGCGTAAGCAAAGTACTCGTTCGCGCCGCCATCGACGCCGCGGTGCGCGAGGCGCGCTCGCAGGTACCCACCGAGCGCGAGATCCAGACGTTCTTTGACGCGAATCGCGCAGTCTTTGCGTCTCCTCGGCGCGTTCGTGTCAGGTGCCTCACCTTCGGCGCCGACGACGGTTCGGGTAGCGCCTGGCGGCGCGCCGAAGAGGCCGCGGAAAACATCGCCGCCGGTCGCGAAGTGTCCCTCGTCGCGCAGAACTCTAGCGCTGGGGAAGGAATCTGCGCGCCAGAGGTCCTTCAGCCGGAGGCTGCGCTGCGTCGCCAAATCGGCCCTGCGCTTGCTCAGGCGGCCCTCGCCCTCTCTCCGGGTGGCGTCTCGAGGCCGATTCGGACACCGGGCGGAATCTACGTGCTGCAACTCGCCGAAGAGGAGACGCCGTTAGCGCCAGTGTTCGAGACCGTGCGCGAGCGCGTGCGGACAGAGTTGCTGCGGAGAAGGGGAGATGAGGCTCTGCGTTCGCTCCTTGACCGGCTTCGCGCTCGCGCGACGATCATTCTGAGCGAGGGGGCTCCGCGATCGTGATCGTCACCGCACCGGACACGCTCAACTCGCGTGCGGACCGACGCGCGCTTTTGATCCTCGCCCTAAGTGCACTGTGCGGTATCACCGCCGGCATCGTCTCGGGCCGCGAGGGTGGTCATCGAACCGCGCTGCCGCCCGGCGCCATCGCGCTCGTGAACGGAACCCCTGTGCTCGAGGCGGAGTATTCCCGCGCGCTCGAGATGGTCGCCGGCGACCGGCGCGAGCCGCCCTCGCCGGCCGACCGAGCACGCGTGCTGCGGCGTCTCGTGGACGAAGAGCTTCTGGCGGAGCACGCGGTGGCCTCCGGGCTGGTCTACTCGGATCGGGGAGTGCGCGACGCCATTCTCGGCTCGATGGTTGAGTCCGCGGTCGCTGACGGGGCGAGTCGCGCGCCGAACGAGGGCGAGCTCCATTCACTCTACGACGAGACCATCGGACGGCACAGCGCACCAGACGTAGAGCCGCCGCCCTTCGACGCCGTGCGTCCGCAGCTCGAGAACGCCTGGACCGAGCGGGCTCGGGCAGAAGCCCTGCGCGCCTACCTCGCCGACCTGCGCCAGCGCGCTCGCATCGAGCGTGCGCCTAAGGCGACGCCGTGATGCGTCGAGCGCGCGCTCCCTGGCTCGCCGTCGCCGGGGTCGCGTTGCTGGCCACCATCTCGGTAGGTTCGCCCGCCCGCGCCCACACGCGGAGCCAATCCTTTTCCACCTGGGACGTGCGCGCGGGCGACGTGGTGGCGGTCTTCAGCGTGCCCGCCCTCGAGGTCGCTCGGCTCTCGGCCAGCGCCGGCGAGGCGACAGACTTGGCTGGCGTCCTGCGAGCCCAGCTCTCGGGGCGGCTCTCTGTGACGCGAGCAAACGTCAGCTGTACTGCCTCGGAGCCCCGTGCCCTGGCGGCACGCTCTGGCTACCTGCGGATGGAGCTCCGTTTCGCTTGCGCGCCGCGGGGGGCACTCCGCATCGTCAACAACACGTTCTTCGACGTGCTGCCGGCGCATCTGCACTACGCACGCATCCGCATCGACGATGCTCCAGCAGTGGAGGAAATCTTCAAGGATGGACAGCGCGATCGAACGCTGGGCAGCGACGGGGGAACGCCGACAAACGATGGAGCGTCCTTCGGTGGTTATGTCGTGCTGGGGATTGAGCACATTGCGACCGGCGCCGACCACGTAGCCTTCCTCCTCGCGCTCCTTCTATTGTGCCGCCGGCTCAGAGATGTCGCGTTCCTCGTGACAGGCTTCACGGTCGGTCACAGTCTCACGCTCACACTGGCGGTGCTCGGGGTCGTGCGGCCGGAAGTTCCCGTCGTAGAAGCGCTGATCGGTTTCACTATCGCGCTCGTGGCCGCGGAGAACGTCGGGGTAGGCGCGCACGCGCAGCAGGGTCTCTCGTTCGTCGTAGCTGGTGCCGTCGTCGTGCTAGGGCTAGCGACTAGCGCCATCGGCGCAGGCCTGCCCTTCGTTGTGACCCTCGGCCTGGCACTCTTCGTGGTCTGTTACCTTCCCCTCACGCAGGACCGCGAGCAGGCTACCAAGCTTCGCCCGCTGCTCACGCTCCTCTTCGGCCTGGTACACGGCTTCGGCTTCGCCAGCGTCCTGCTCGATGTTGGACTACCGCCGGGCCGCCTGGCGAGCGCGCTGTTCGGTTTCAACTTAGGTGTCGAGGTCGGTCAGCTCATGATCGTCGCTAGCCTCTGGGGTGCGGGAACCTATGCTGCGCGGCATATCTTGGGACTGCGCGAGCCGCGGTTGGCGCTCGATCTCCTGTCGGCGTCGCTCTGCGCGCTCGGCCTATTCTGGTTCGTGGGACGATCCGTGGCGCTCTAACTGGCGTGTGGTTGTGGAGGAACTCTGGCCAGTCAGTGCCATCACTGTTCCCCTTGCGGGCTTCCGCTCTTCTTTGCACTCCGCACTGCTCCCCTACCAGCTTTTCGTTCCCAACCGATCTCGCTCGACGAGTGACGGATAGGTTTCTGGACGTCGCCGCTCCTTCGTGCTGGGTCGGGACGCGTCGAAGCTGTGGGTCGGTTGCGGACCTCAACTTCCTCTCGCATACGCAGCAGGTCCGTGGGCGCGCGGGAAGAATCGCAGAGCGGACCGCGCCCTCAGCGCGGACCGAAACGAAAGAGCCAGTAGTCAGCAGGAACCGGCGGGGGTGGGCCAGCCAGACGTCGCCGCGACCTCTGCTCCCATGCCCCTTGGATCACCACCGGATCCGTCACTCGCGTGGCCCGAAGCGGATAGATGCGGTCACCGAGCTTCACGCGTAGGCGAGGATCGCTCTGGAGGTAGGTCGGCCACCGCTTCCCGGCGCAGCGCATGCATCCCACGAAGAGATCGCCACCTACTGGGAAACACATGGCATTGATCGAGTATGGCTCTGAGGGTCGAACCTCGATCTGGCACTCAGGTATCTGCTCGACGAACGACCAGTCAGTGACCGGCTGCGTCACCTCTTGCCCAGAAAGTCGTGTTCCCGGGATCCGTCCACAAGGTCCGAAGCCCAGACAGACCAGCGAAAGCACCGTCGCAAGCCAAAGAGGCGCTCTTGACTCCCTTCTATGCGGGATCGACTCCACCTGCGCTCCTTCATCGATTGCCGCCCGCGGTGAGACCTGCGCCTGACGCGGAGTGGGGTGCAGTTTCGCGCGCCGACTCGTCACGTAACGCACATCGCTTGATCGCAGCGAGTACGATCGCGTGCGCCCTATTCTGGAGCGGCCGGGATCTGCACCCACTGCTCTGGGCAGGTTCGGGCATTCGGGTAGTACGCACGGGCACTCTGGCAGTAATACCAATAGGGCTGCACGGGCGGAGCGGGGGCCGCGTATCCATAGTACGGCGGGTAGTACCATGGCCCTGCATAAGGGGAACCCCACCAGAAAGCCGGCCCGAGGCCGATCACAACGCGCGGGCCACGGAAGCCAAAGCCACGGAAACCAGAGCCATGGCCGAAGCCGTGACCGTGAAAACCACCGTGGAAGCCGCCGTTACCGCCAAACCCACCGTGACCCCAGGCTTGGCTCCGTGACGGCACGAGCAATAGCAAAAGAGCAAGAGAGACTCCGAGCGCCGCCCTTTTCATGGCTATCCCTCATCTACTTATACGTCTGGAACTGAGGAAAGATTCGAACGCGCCGCGACGGGGAAGGATTCCCTCACGCCCCGAGGGGTCTTGGATGCGAACCTTGGCTATGGAAAACTGAGCCTTCGCACCGCCTCTTCTCTCCGGAACGGAGGCACGCTCGACAGATACGGCAATCGCCCGCCACCCACAAGGAGCGGCTCGCTTCGTGATTCCACGGCCACGACGATCATCAAGATGAGAGTGGTGCTCCTTTGGCGGGGTTTCCGTCCTGCCCGTGCTGTAGCTCGACCCCCGTTCCGGAGCTGGTGACTCGACGAGTAACAGCGATCTTAACCGGCTGCCGCGCTCGCCGCGTATTCAGCATTCTCACCACCCAGCCTAAGGCGGGTCCCGCGGTCGTAATCGCCGAGAACCGCGCTGGTGAGGCCGAAGTCGGTGATGGCAAGAAGCACCAAGTCCTCATCGCCTTTGTTGCAACTCTGGTGGAAGGTCCAGCGCGGCACAAATACGGTGTCTCCCGTCTGAACGCTCAAAATGCGGTCGCCC
>Ga0116216_10000714_pt1 | contig 25167 bp, 27 predicted proteins | sample Sb_taG_11_FD_89696 | JGI IMG/M metagenome (GOLD analysis project Ga0116216, IMG submission 89696) | Peat soil microbial communities from Weissenstadt, Germany - Sb_50d_3_AS metaG | ecosystem: Environmental > Terrestrial > Soil > Wetlands > Peat | place: Germany: Weissenstadt | collected 2010-09-21
GAGAGGGCCAACAGCCCACTGCGGCGTTCAAGAGCGTCGGCCAGTTCCTCGGGGCTGACGCCGTGACCGACGATCCAGGCGATGGCTCCGGGGTCGACGTCCCCCGGACGAGTGGCCATCACGAGGCCCTCGGTCGGCGTGAACCCCATCGTGGTGTCGACCGACCTCCCCCCGCCGACCGCGGTCACCGACGCCCCCCCACCGAGGTGGCAGATGACGAGTCGCAACTCGTCGACTGCCCGGCCGAGGAGAGCCGATGCCCGCCCGGTGGCCCATTCACAGCTCAATCCGTGGAAGCCGTAGCGGCGGAGCCCCCATCGTTCTGTCCATGCCACCGGTAAGGCGTAGGTGGCGGCCTCAGGCCCGATGGTCGTATGGAACGCGGTGTCGAAGCAGGCCACGGCGGGCACGCCAGGCCGCAGCGACCGTAGGGCGTCGATGGCCGCCAGCGCTGGCGGGTCGTGCAGCGGCGCGAGGTTGGCGACCTCGTCGAGGACCCTACGGACACCGTCGTCGACGACCGTCGGCCGGGTGAGCGGTCCACCGTGAACGACCCGATGCCCGGTGGCATCGGCGGGACCGAACTCGGTGAGGAAGCGGTCCAGCTCGTCCGGCAACGCCGTCCCGGTCGCCTCGAGGTCGACGGCGGCGCTGACTCGGTCGTCGTCTTCGATCATCCGCAGCTTCACGCTGGTCGACCCGGCGTTGACGACGAAGACCCTCATCAACGCCCGCTGGGGCGACTCGTCAGCCGGATCCCCCGCTCCACCGCGCCGGTGCCGTCGCCCCGGGTTCGGCCGGCGAAGCGTTCAGCCACGAGCCGGCTGGTCACCCGACCAGGTCCATCCGAGGACGTCCGGATGGTCCTCTCCCTGGTCTCTCGTCCAGGCCCGCGCGACGTCGCGGGCGTCGACCATGGCCTGGCGGACACTGGCCGCTCGCGGGCCGAGGCCGGGTACCCGGTCGATCACGTCCATCACGAGGTGGTAGCGGTCGAGGTTGTTCATCATGACCATGTCGAACGGCGTGGTCGTCGTGCCCTCCTCGATGAACCCTCGGACGTGGAAGTTGTCGTGGTCGGCCCGGCGGTAGGTGAGCTGGTGGATCGTGAGGGGGTAGCCGTGGAAAGCGAAGATCGCTTGACAATCGACGGGGAACAGGGCGTCGAACTCGGCATCCGTGAGCCCGTGGGGATGCTCGGAAGCTGGGAGCAGGCGCATGAGGTCGACGATATTGACGACGCGCACCTTCAGGTCGGGCAAATGGGTGCGGATGAGCTGGGCCGCCGCCAACGTCTCCAGCGTGGGCACGTCACCGGCGCAGGCCAGCACGACGTCGGGGACCTGGCCGGCGACCTCGGTCGAGGCCCATTCCCACACGCCGATCCCCCGGGTGCAGTGCTCGACCGCCTCCTGCATGTCCAGGTAGTCGAGCGAGGGCTGCTTCCCCGCGACGATGACGTTGACGTACTGCCGGCTCCTGAGGCAGTGGTCGGCCACCGACAAGAGGCAGTTGGTGTCCGGGGGTAGGTAGACCCTCACCACGCTCGGCTTCTTGTTCATGACCACGGTCAGGAACCCGGGGTCCTGGTGGGTCGACCCGTTGTGGTCCTGGCGCCACACGTGGGAGGTGAGCAGGTAGTTGAGCGAGGCCACCGGGCGGCGCCACGGGATCTTCGAGGCCGCCTCCAGCCACTTGGCGTGCTGGTTGAACATGGAGTCGACGATGTGGATGAAGGCCTCGTAGCACGTGAAGAGCCCGTGCCTCCCGGTCAAGAGGTAGCCCTCCAACAGTCCCTCGCAGAGATGCTCGGAGAGCACCTCGATGACCCGACCGTCCCTCGCCAGGTGGTCGTCGCCGGGAACGGTGGCCGCCATCCACTTCCGCCCTGTGACATCGAACACGTCGCCGAGGCGGTTGGAGACCACCTCGTCGGGGCCGAAGAGGAGGAAGTTGTCGGGGTTGGCCGAGATGACGTCCCGTACCCAGCCACCGAGCACCCTCGTCGCCTCGTTGGTGGCCACCCCGGGACGGGGGACGTCGACCGCGTAGTCGCGGAAGTCCGGCAGCTCCAGATCGACGAGGAGCGCCCCGCCGTTGGCCACGGGGTTGGCGCTCATGCGCCGGTCCCCTCGGGGCGGGAACTGGAGCAGCTCGTCGACCGGCGCGCCATCCTCGTCGAAGAGCTCCTCCGGTCGATAGGAGCGCATCCACGCCTCGAGGGCCTGTCGGTGGCCGGCGTTCGTACGGGCGGCGGGGATCGGCACCTGGTGGGACCGGAAGGTGCCCTCGACCTGCTGCCCGTCGACCACCGGCGGCCCGGTCCATCCCTTGGGGGAGTCCAACACGATCATGGGCCAGCGGGGCAGCCCGTGGTCCCTCCGACCGGCCGCCGCCCGGATCTCGGCGATCGAGTTGAGGCACCCGTCGAGGGCCGTGGCGAAGGCCTGGTGGGCCTCGGCCGGATTGGTGTCCGTCGTGATCGTGACGACCCGGGGGTCGTAGCCGTAGCCCCGCAGCAGCTCACGTCGGTCCTCCTCGTCGATCCGGGCGAGGATCGTCGGATTGGCGATCTTGTACCCGTTGAGGTGCAGGATCGGCAGCACGGCGCCGTCCTGCAGCGGGTTGACGAACTTGTTGGCGTGCCAACTCGCGGCCAGCGGCCCGGTTTCTGCCTCCCCGTCGCCGACGACGCAGAAGACGACGAGCTCCGGACGGTCGAGCACGGCACCGTAGGCGTGCAGGAGCGCATAGCCGAGCTCCCCGCCCTCGTGAAACGAACCCGGTGTGTTCGGCGCCACGTGGGAGGGGACCCCGCCCGGGAACGAGAACTGGTGGAACAGCCGGTGCATGCCCTCAGCGTCGCGACGGATCGACGGATAGCGCTCGGTGTACGCGCCCTCCAGCCAGGCGCAGGCGTTCGGTCCCGGACCTCCGTGGCCCGGACCCATCACGTAGCAGGCGTCGAGGTCGCGCTCTTTGATGGCCCGATTGGCATGGGCATAGATCAGGTTCAGGCCGGGGGTGGTGCCCCAGTGTCCGAGCAGTCTCGGCTTCACGTCCTCGGCGACGAGCGGCCGCTCGAGCAGGGCGTTGTCCATGAGGTAGATCTGACCGACGGCGAGGTAATTCGCCGCCCGCCACCAGGCGTCGAGGATGCCGAGCTCTTCGGCGCCCAACGGGCCGGGCGCCGAGGCCAAGCGGTAGCCCTCCGGGGCGATCGTCGGCCCCGTGCCGCCGGCCACGTCGTCGGCGGCGGTGTCGGTCCCGACTGCCTGGTCGGTCGTGGGCATGGGAACCCCCTGAATGGTGTCGAGCCCCGGTTCTGGACTGCCATCTTGGTCCCGTTGCCCGGCCCGTCAAGCCGGGCCCGGGTGCTGTGCTCCCCGCCCTCGGTCAGGTAGAGACCTCGGACCCTGGTCGATCTTTGGGAGTATCGGTGACGATGTCGACGGTGATCAGCACCCGTGGCCTGTCCAAGCACTACGGGCCGGTGGTCGCCTTGACCGACCTCGACCTGGAGGTCGAGGAGGGCGAGGTGCTCGGCTACCTCGGGCCCAACGGCTCGGGGAAGACCACCACCATCCGCCTCCTCCTCGGGCTCATCCGCCCGACGGCGGGGAGCGCCACGATCTTCGGGCTCGACTGCCAGCGGCAGACCGTCGAGCTCCACCGGCGGCTGGCCTACGTGCCCGGCGAGGCCAACCTCTGGCCCTCGTTCACGGGGAAGGAGACCCTCCACCTCCTCGGCCGGGTCCAGGGTCGGGTGGACGACGCCTACCGCGAGGCCCTCCTCGAGCGCTTCGACCTCGACCCGTCGAAGAAGGTCCGCACCTACTCGAAGGGCAACCGCCAGAAGCTCGTGCTGGTGGCCGCCCTCATGTGCCGACCGGACCTCCTCGTCCTCGACGAGCCGACGAGCGGGCTCGACCCGCTCATGGAGCAGGTCTTCCGGGAGTGCGTGCGCGAGGCCAAGGCACGGGGACAGACGCTGTTCCTCTCCTCGCACATCCTGAGCGAGGTCGAGGCGGTCTGCGACCGGGTGGCCATCCTGCGGGCCGGCCGGCTGGTCGAGATCGGCACCCTCGCCGAGATGCGCCACCTCTCGGCCCGCCAGGTGGAGGTCACGTTCAACGGGACGGTCCCCGACCTCTCGGGTGTGCCGGGCGTCGCTTCGGTGGAGCGGGACGGTTCGAGCGTCCGCTGCCAGGTGCGGGGCAGCGTGGAGCCGTTGCTCCGGGTCCTCGCCGCGGCCGACGTGCGGGACCTCACGAGCCGCGAGCCCTCCCTCGAGGAGCTGTTCCTGGCCCAGTACGGCGGAGGCAACGGGGCCCTCCGGGACGGAGCCCGAGCGGCCACCGATGGCGACTGAGGCCGCGCTGGCGCCGCCCCCGGCGGCCGTCGGTCCCACGCCGGCCGGCGGCCACCCGGAGCTGGCGGTGGCCCGGCTCACGGCGCGCCGGGTCGTGCGGGCCGCTGCCTTGTGGGGCTACGTGTTCGGCCTCTACGTGGCCGTCTCGGCCTTCGCCTACAGCTCGACCTACAAGACGGCGGCGCAGCGCCACCAGCTCGTCGTGTCCATCGGCTTCAACACCGGGATCAGCGCCATCCTCGGACCCGCCCACCACATCGGCACGGTGCACGGCTTCGTCGCCTGGCGCGCCACCATGATCCTGAGTCTCGTGGGCGGGGTGTGGGGGCTCCTCACCGCCACCCGGCTCCTCCGGGGTGAGGAGGACGCCGGACGATGGGAGGTGCTGCTCGCCGGCCAGACCACTCGTCGGCGGGCCACGGCGTACGCGGTCGTGGGCTTCGCGGCCGGGTGGGCCGTCCTCTACGTCCTCACGGCCCTCATCACGACGGTGGTCGGCCGGTCGAGCAAGGCGCTCATCACCCCCGACGAGGCGCTGTACCTGGCCCTCGCCCTCACGGCCTCGGCGGCCATGTTCCTGGCCTTCGGCACGCTCACGAGCCAGCTCGCTCCGACCCGGCGCCAGGCGGCCAGCTACGCCGGGGCGGTGCTCGGGCTGGCCTACCTCCTGCGGATGGTGGCCGACTCGGGCACCGGGCTCCTCTGGCTGCGCTGGGTGTCGCCGCTCGGCTGGGTGGAGCAGCTCCAGCCGCTCACCTCGCCCCGTCCGCTGGCCTTCCTCCCGATCGCCGCGTTCACGCTCGGGTGCGTGCTGCTCGCCGTCCACCTGGCCGGCCGGCGCGACCTCGGGGCCAGCACCGTGCCGGACCGCACCGAGGCGCCGGCCCGGACCCGCCTCCTCAACGGGCCGACGGGGGCGACGCTGCGACTCACCCGCCCGTCCATCCTCGGCTGGGGGGTGGCGGTCGCCGTGACCGGCCTCATGCTGGGGCTCATCGCCAAGGCCGGGGGCGAGGCGGTCGGCGCGTCGAAGACGGCCGAGCAGGTGATCGCCCGGCTGGGGCTGCGGGGCACCGGCGCCGTGCTCTATCTCGGCCTGTCGTTCGTCATCGTCGCCGCCCTGGCCGCGCTCATGGCCGCTGGCCAGGCCAGCGCGGCGCGCGAGGAGGAGGCGAGCGAACGCCTCGAGCCCTTCTTGTCCCGGGCGGTGTCCCGCTGGCGCTGGATCGGCGGGCGGGCCGGGGTGGCCGTCGCTTCGCTCGTCGTCGCCGGGGTCGTAGGCGGGCTGTTCTCGTGGTTCGGGGCGACGGGCGAAGGGGCGGGCGTCGCCCTGCCGAAGCTGCTCGAGGCCGGGGTCAACGCGGTGCCGCCGGCCGTCTTCGTCCTCGGAGCCGGCCTCCTCGCCTTCGGCATCCTGCCCCGGGCCACCTCGGTCGTCGTCTACGGCATCGTCGGCTGGTCATTCCTCGTCGAGTTCGTCGGCGGCGCAGCCAACCTGAACCACTGGCTGCTCGACACCTCGCTCTTCCACCAGATGGCCGCGGCCCCCGCCGTCCAACCCGACTGGACGGTCGACCTGGTGCTCGCCGGCCTCGGGGTGGCGATGGCCGCGCTCGGCGCGGTGGCCTTCCACCGCCGGGACCTGGCCGGGGCCTGACCGCCGGGTCGGGCCGCGTTTTCAGTCGGCGGTTACGACGGCTCCGGCCTCGACGAGGCTCGTGACCTCGGTCGCGCTGTAGCCGATCTCGGCCAGCACCTCCCTCGTGTCGGCCCCGAGGTCGGGACCGGTGCGCCGAACGGACGGGAGCTCGTCGTCGAACTGGGCCGGGGCGGCGGCCAACCGGAGCGGCGCGTGGGTCGGGTGGGCCATCAGGTAGCCGTTCTCCACCACCGCGGGGTCCTCCACCACCTCGGGCGGGGAGGCCACGAACGAGTAGATGCAATCCTCGGCCGTGAGCCGGCGGGCGAGCTCGTCGCGGGTGAACCCGCCGATGGCGGCGGTGAAGCGCTCGCAGATCAGTCCCCAGGCGGCCCGTCGGCCGTCGTCGTCGGGGAAGCGGTCGATGAGGTCCTCCACGCCGAGGGCCCGGCAGGTCTGGGCCCAGTAGCGGCCCTCGTCGAGCATCATCAACATGAGCCAGCGGCGGTCACTCGTGGTGTAGGTCCAGCCGAGCGGGCTGCGGTCCCCCGGTGCCGACGTCCGGCGGGGCGCCTCGGCCCCGACGAGCGAGGCGTAGGCCAGGTCCGGGCTGAGCGTCCAGTTGGCCCCGTTGAGGAGCGACGTGTCGACGACCACGCCCTTGCCGGTCCGCAGGACGTGGACGAGGGCGGCGCAGACCCCACCGGCCAGGAACATGCCGGTCGGCACGTCGCCGAGGGCCGGGCGCGCCCCGACGAGCTGCCCCGACGCCGGGTCGGAGAGCGTGTGGGCGAGGCCGCCGCGCGACCAGAACGACACCGCGTCGAAGCCGCCCTGCTCGGCCCCGGGTCCCCGCTGACCCTGGCCGTGGCCCTTGGCGAACACGAGCCGTTCGTTGATGGCGAAGAGGTCGGAGGGCTCCGTGCGCAGCTTGCGCCGCACCCGGGGCAGCTGGTTCGTGATGTAGACGTCGGCCCACTTCACGAGCCGCTCGAACACCTCCCGGCCCGCCGGGTTGAGCACGTCGATCGACACGCCGCGCTTGTTCCGGTTCACGAGCTGGAACAGGTAGTCGTACCCGTCGGCGTCGGCCACGAGCCCGTTCTTGATGATCTGGCGCATCGGGTCGCCGTCGGGCCGCTCGATCTTCACCACGTCGGCCCCCCAGTCGCCGAGGGCCGCCGCGGCCGACGGCACGAAACCGTGCTCCGAGAAGTCGATGACCTTGATGCCGGCGAGCGGGAGCGTCATGGCGTCACCGTAGGCCGGGGGCCCGGCCCGACGCCCGGGTCAGGCGAAGACCTCACCGCCGTTCGTGTCGATGGCCTGGCCGGTGACGGCGGCCGAGAGGTCCGAGGCCAGATAGACGATCGTCCCGGCCACCTCCTCGTCGCTCGGCACCTGACCGAGGGGGACGGCCGCCGCCAGCTCCCGGATCACCTCGTCCCCGGTGACGCCCCGGCTCGCCGAGGTCATCTCGACGTAGATGTCGACGGAGGGGCCGAGCATCCATCCGGGCACCACGGCGTTCACCCGGATGTGGTGCACCCCGAGCTCGTAGGCGAGCACCCGGGTGGCGGTCATCAGCGCGCCCTTGGAGATCGTGTAGCCCCCCTGCAGCGGTTGGGGCTTGCGCGTCACCATCGAGGCCACCATCACCACCGACCCGCCGCCCCGCTGGCGCAGGTGCGGCAGCGCGGCCTTGGTCATCTTGAGCGAGCCGAAGAGGTTCGTCTCGACGATCTTCTGCCATTTCATGAGGTCGACCTCTTCGAAGGACTCGAAGACGTCGACCCGAAAGGCGTTGTTCACGAGGACGTCGACGCCGCCGAACTCCTCGGCCGCCCGGGCCATCACCCGCCCGCACTGTTCGACGTCGGTCATGTTCGTGGGGACGGCGAGGGCCCGGCCCCCGGCTGCCTCGATCTCCCCCGCCACCACCTCGAGCACCTCGGCCCGCCGGGCGGCCAGGACCACGTCGGCCCCGTGGGCCGAGAGCTGCAGCGCCGTCTGGCGCCCGAGCCCCGGACCGACGCCCGAGACCACGCACACCCGGCCGGCGAGGAGGGACGAGCGGCGCCCTGTCCTGTCGGCCTCGCTCACCGTCGGGTCAGCGGGCCCGGTGGGCCCGCCGGAACACCTGCTCGTAGGCGTCGAGGCCCTCCCGGTAGAGGCGGCTCTCGGGCCCCGCGGCGATGCCCACCCGCTCGGGGATGACCCCCCACACCGGGACCCGGGCCTTCGTCCACCAGTCGATGGTCTCGACCAGGTCGTTCGTGCCGAGTCTGGCCGCGCAGACCACGACGCCGCAGGGCGTGCCTCCGTGGACCATCTCGAGGGTGGCCTCGACCCGGGACGGCTCGACGCCGCCGGCCCGGGTGGGGATCACGACGGCGTCGGCCCGGGCGAGGGCGGCCCGCACGATCCGCTCGTCCCCCGGCGGGGTGTCGACCACGACCACGCCCTTCCTGGTCCCCATGGCCCGGGTGACGGTGCGCTCCGAGGGCGCCTCGACGAGCTCCACCCCCTCCACCGGGCTCACCTCGAACCACTCGGCGGCCGACGCCTGGCGGTCGGCGTCGACCAGCACCACGGGGCCCCGGTCGCGCTCGGCGGCCACGGCGGCGAGGTAGACGGCGGTGGTCGTCTTGCCCACCCCGCCCTTCACGTTGCTGACGACGATCCTCACGAGCTCGCCACAGTCACGGGAGGGCCGGTGCGGCGCCGGCGGGGGGGTTCGGGCACCGGACTGTTCTAGTCGCCTCACCAGCGGACCTGCACCTCCGCTGGCGACCCGGAGCACTACAGTCGGGCCCTCGGGACGAAACGGCGGTAGGGAGGACGGGAACAGGATGCTCAGGACCAAGCGTACGGTCGTCGCGCTCACGCTCGCCGCCGCGGCCGGCGTCGGCCCGGCGTTGGTGGTCGTCGGCCCCGGGGTGGCCGGGGCCACGTCGACCAGCCAGATCCAGTCCGAGCTGCAGAAGCTCGAGGGGAACATCAAGAACACGTCGCACCTCAAGTACAAGGCCACCTACACCTTCACTGGCAGCGGCAAGACCCAGACGATCACCGTCGAGCAGGCCCCGCCGAGGTCGGCGTTCAAGACGGGCCAGGCCGACATCATCGACACGGGCACGAAGACCTACTACTGCAGCATGCAGGCCTCGCACAACGTCTGCTTCTCCGAGTCGGGCGCCAACCTGCTCGGCGGGCTGACCACGCTGTTCAGCCCGACCACGATCGCCCAGGCCATGAAGACCTACGGCGCGGAGCTGGGCTCCAGGCTGTCCGGCTTCACCGTGAGCACGTCCAGCGGCAAGTTCGCCGGGCAGTCGGCGACGTGTGTCTCCGCCGTGAGCAAGGCGACCTCGGGTAAGTACTGCATCTTGAGCAACGGGGTCACCGCCTACGTGGGCGGCTCGGGGACCCACGGCAGCACGACGAGCTCCGGCCAGATCAAACTGACCGCCTTCTCGTCGAACCCGCCGAGCAGCGACTTCTCGCTGCCCGCCGGGGCGACGGTGGAGAACCTCGGCGGGAGCACGCCGGGCGCACCCGGCTGACCTCGCGGCGGGCCTGCTGTTGCCGCGACCGGCAACGTTCGAGGTGTTACACCGAGCGACGATGCTGACGAGGTGCCGAGGCAGCGGAACAGCAACAGCCTCCCCGTCGTCTACCGGACGGCCCGGGTCCGGCTGCGGGCCACCCCGGCCCAGGCGCGGCGCTGCTGGGCCCTGCTCGTGGCCGGCGGCGACGTGTGGGCGGGGCTGATCGAGCTCAACCGCTACCGCTTCAGCCGAGGTGGTCGGCCGCTCCTCAACTACCAGGAGCTCTGCCGGGAGGTGGCCGGGGTGCGCGTCGGCGAGCTCTCGGTGACCGCCCTGCGCTCGGTCGTCCGGCGCTACGCCGATGCCTGCATGGAGACCGCCAAGCGCAAGCGCCGGGGTGAGGCCGCCCGCTACCCGAGACGGCGCCGGCGCCTGATGCCGCTGCGCTACTACGCCGGCACGTTCTGTCTCGAGGGGAAGCGAGTGCGGCTCTCGACCGCCCAGGGGACCCCCGAGCTCTGCCTCCGCCTGGCCCGGACCATCCCCTACCCCGAGGTCGACGTCCGCTCGGTGACCCTCCTCGCCGAGGCCGGGCGGCTCCTTCTCGACGTGACGGCCGAGGTGCCCCTCGCCTCTCCCCCAGAAGAAGGGGGTGTGGCCGGGGTCGACCTCGGGATCATCCACCCCTTCGCCGCGACCTGCGGGAACGAGGCCCTCCTCGTCTCGGGAAGGGCCATCCGGGCCGAAGAACGCCTCCACCTGGCTGACACCAAGGCCCGGCAGAAGAAGTTGGCCCCGAAGACCCCCCGACGAGGCCTGCGGGGCTCGAGGCGCTGGCGCAAGCTCCGGGCCACCCAACGCCGGGCCGAGGCGAAGCACCGTCGCCGGGTGCACGGGATGCAGCACCAGGCGGCCAAGACCCTCGTCGAGTGGGCGAGGGGTGCTGGCGTCGCCACCCTGGTCGTCGGGGACCTGCGAGGCATCACCCGCCAGCAGGCCGGCCGGGTCCAGAACCGCCGGGTGGGCACCGCCTGGCGGCGCACCCATCTCTTGGGGGCCCTCCGCGACAAGGCCGAGGTGGCCGGGATCACCCTTCTCCTCGTCGACGAACGGGGGACCTCGTCGACCTGTCCGGAGTGCGGTCAGCGCACCACGAAACCCAGGGGCCGGCGGTTCAGCTGTCCGCACTGCGGGTACACGGGACACCGCGACATCGTGGGCGCCCGCAACATCGCCGCCCGAGGCGGCGGACCTACGACGGCACGGGCCGTCGTCAAGCACCGCCGAGCCGGGAAACCGCCGGCCCGACGTGACCGGCGCCGTCACCTGATGGACGTGCACCGGTCCTGCCCGGCACCGGGCCGCCCTCGACCCGAGGGAGTCGCTCGCCGTGCAGCCGTCTCTGACCAAGAGACGGCAGCCGCCTTCACGGGCCAACGGCGAGGATCAGGCAACCGTGCAAACGTTGCCTGAAGGGGCACTAGGCGACGCCGGTCGTCGTCGTGCCCGTCTGGTTGGCGAGGTCCGAGCCGATCACGACGACGATGTCGACGCCGACGACGTTGGTCACCGGGGCGGTCGCCGGCATGGGCTGGACGGCCGAGGAGCTCACGCCGAGCTCCGAGGCGATCGCCGCGGCTGAGGACTGCATGGTCGGGGTGTAGTAGACGACCGTCGTCGTCGCCGGCGTCAAGGAGTTGGTCGGGGTCGACGTCGACCAGCCCTGGGCCTGGAGGACCTTGGTGAAATGGGCCGCCACCCCGTTGACCTGCGTGCCGTTGGCCACGAGCACCTTCACGGTGGCGTGGGGCAGGGTGCTCGTCGTGGTCGTCGGCGGAAGCTTGGTCGTCGTCGTGGTCGTCGGCGCGCTGCTCTGCTTGGTGAGGTTCCCGCTGATGAGGGCCCCCGCGAAGCCGGCCAGGACGATGGCCACCACGAAGAGCACGACGAGGGTCGATCGCCTCATCGGAGGGTCAAAGCTGGGCGGGGCCCGATGCACGTCCGGCACCGCCGTCACCCGCACCTACCAAGACAGCCCTCCCTCGCTCGTCCCGGCCGCCCAAGGATAGTGCTGGCCCGGCCGCGAGAGGGTGGTTGCGCCCCGTGCCGGCCACAGGTTTCACCGGCGTGCGACTGGTCGGTCGCTCGCCGTCACCGGACCCCGCGCACCTTGTTCGCCGTCGTCCGAAGGGACGACCGAGCCGGCCGGCTCAGGTCAGGTGTCGGGACAAGAAGGCCAGGGCGCCGGGCTCCTGGGCCACGAAGAACGCTCCGTCGTGACAGCCACCGGAGAAGTGCACGGCGGCCCCGGCGGGGAGCGCCTCGCCCAGCGCCACGACGCCGGGATGGAAGGGATCGGCGTCGCCCGAGGCCACCCAGACCGCGATCCCGGTAAGGGCGCGGGCGTGGGTCACCGCGTCGTCGGTGGCGAAGTCGGCCGCCGAGGCGTAGGCGCCGGGGTTGGCCGCCCGGGCCTCGGCGTAGCTCGTCCAGATGGCCGGGCTGATGGCGGCGACGGCCGCGATGCGCTCCGGGTACTTCTCGGCCAGCAGCAGGGCGCCGTAGCCGCCCATCGAGATGCCCATCGTGCCGACGCGCTGCGGCGGGCTCCCGAGGCCCATGGCCTCCATGCGGGGCACCAGCTCGTCCATCACCATGGCCATTGGGTCATCGGTCGGATGGGGGTTCCAGTAGCCGCCACCGCCGTCCACCGTGACGAGGGCCATCGGGGTGAGGGGGGTGCCGTCCACCCTGAGGGCCACCGCCTGCGCCGGCTGCAACCCGGCGAGGGCGTCCGTGTGGTTGCCCCCGTAGCCGTGGAGCATGACGACGAGGGGCAGCCGGTCACCCGGGCCGTGGCCCGGCGGGTAGCCGATCGTGTAGCCCACCACCCGACGCCGGGCCGCCGAGAAGAAGCGTCCCGAGTAGGTCGGGCCGACGGTCGAGTCAACCAGCCGGGTCGGGGGCACGCTGCAGGTCCCGTCGAGTCGGTCGAGGAGGCTCTTCCCCGGCAGCACCTGGTGGTCGACGAGCTCGACCCCGACCGCGCCGAGCCCCACGAGCCCGGCGAGCCCGATCACCAGCACCCGACGCCGCGAGTGGACCGGAGGGCCGGCGGCCGGCGGTGCGACCCTTTCGGCCTCCTGCGCCGGCGGTTGCGGAGCCAAGCTCAGCCTGGCGCCCGATCGAGCCGACGGGGGCGCACCCGGTGCAGAGCCCGGAGGCCGACCGCCAGCGCCGAGCCCATGACCACCAGCCCGAGCACGTCGATCGAGCCGGCATGAAACAGGTTCCTCGGCCCGGGGCCGCCGTCGACGACCCAGGCCGCCGCGGCAACGAGGAAGGCGGCCATCGCCGCGCCGGCGAGACGGGCCACCCTGGCCTCGTGACGGAGCACCCGGGCGGAACAGTCGAGGCGCCGGACCGTCTGGACCGCCCCGACGACCACGGCCACCATGGCGAGCGGGCTCGCGCCCATCCAGGCGACCTCGGCCGGCGGGAAGGCGAGGAGGGCGGCGGGATGGGCCCAGTAGGAGGTGACGCCGAGGGTCGTGGCCCAGGTGAAAGCGGCGACGCCACCCGGTACGAGGCCCTGGTGGGCCCACGGGTGGCCCCCCGTGCCGGGCCAGCCGTTGCCGAAGTGCCGGCCGCCCAGCACGAGCAGGGTCAGCCCCACCGAGAAGAGCGCAGCGGGCAGCAAGAGGCCCCGTTGCTGCCGACCGACGATCCGGCGCAGGAAGACCCAGACGATCGGCGCCGCGGCGAGCACGGCGATGAGGGCGAGAACGGCCACGGCGACCGACATGACGACGACGGCCAACCCGGTAACGGGAACCGACGGCTCCGACCACTGCCACCCGATGGTCAGCTGCGACCACATCGCCAGGCCGAACGGGACGAACGCGGCCAGCGCCACCCCGAACGAGACGAGGGCGGCCCGGGCCTGCGCCATCGGATCGGCGATCTCCCCGGCGAGCCCGGCCGCGGTGAAGCGGCTCAGCGCGCCGCAGCGGAGGACGTCGAGCACTCGGCGCCAGTCACGCGGTCGCTCAAGCATGTCCGCCGCCAGCAGCTCGGCGAACTCCTCGCCGTAGCGTTGACTCCACGTCGGCGAATAGCACCGCACGAGGCGCTCGGCTCGGCGGGCCGCCCTGTCCTCGAGCTCGCTCACGCCACGCCCCACGTTCCCGAGAGGCGGCGCAGGCCGAGGTTCGCCACCTTCAGCTGGGCGTCGAGTTGGCGCCGCAGCACCGTCGCCCCGAGGGCCGTCAGCCGGTAGGGCTTGCGCCGGTCCTCGCTCGGCACCGCCTCGATGAGCCCCTGACCCTCCAGCCGGGCGAGGGCCTCGTACAGCGTGCCCGGCGGGAGCCGCACGCCGGCGAAGGCCTCGATGTCCTTGGTCAGTGCGTAGCCGTGCTTCTCCCCGCCGGCGAGGCTCGAGAGGATGAACGTGGCCGGACCGGCATAGCGCCCGAAGCCGGCGAGCGCCTCGTCCTTGGCGGCGTCGGCCGGCCGACCGGGGGGCGGGACCACGGAGGCAGTATATATCGGTTACCGATGTAACGGCAACCGATAGATGACGGCCGATCCTCTCCGACCCCGGCGCCGCGGCTGTCCGCCTCTAGGCCTGCTCGATGCGGAGCCGGTTGCCCGCGGGGTCGCGCACGGCGGCGTCGCGAACGCCCCACGGTTGGCTGGCCGGCTCCTGCAGCACCTCCACGCCGGGCGTGGCCGCGATCTTCTCGAAGGTCGTGTCGAGGTCGTCGGTGCGGAAGTGGACCGGGTACATCTCACCCTTGGCGAGCATGGCCGCGAGGGCGTCCCCCTCCTCCTGGGAGCGGCCGGCGTGCGGCTGGGACAACACGATCTTGATCTCGGGTTGGCTGTCCGTGACGAGGTTGATCCAGCGGAAGCCGTCGTTGGCCACCTCGAATTGCACCTTCATGCCGAGGGTGTCGCGGTAGAAGGCGAGAGCGGCGTCGGGGTCGTCGACGAGGATATGCACTGTGCTGAGTGAAACGGCCATGGCCGCGACTTTAAACGGATGCCGCGAGGGGTGCTTCTCCGAAACTGCTCTCTTTCACGCGCCGCTGGCCCCTGCCCTTGAGCGGCCGAGTCATCACCATCGTCTGACAGGGCGGCACCACCCGCAGCTCGTCATGGTCCCGCGCCCGGTACATGGACGGCGTCTCCCCGACGAGCTCGGTGAACCGGGCGGAAAAGGAGCCGAGGCTCGTCCAGCCGACGGCGAAGCAGACATCGGTCACACTCAGATCTCCTCGGCGAAGTAGCGCCTTCGCCCGCTCGATACGCCTGGTCATGAGGTAGGAGTACGGGGTCTCGCCGTACGCCTCGCGGAAGCGCCGGCTGAAGTGCGCCGAGGACATCAGTGCGGTCCGCGCGAGCGCCGGGACATCGAGCGGCTGGGCATACTCGCGGTCCATCTGGTCACGGGCCTGGCGAAGTCGACGCAGCTCGTCGAGATCGGCGCTCATCCGCCCATTCTGCTCGTCCGTCGCCGGCGGTGCCGCTCAAGTGCCGATCCCGCAGCGAAGCGCTGGCACCAGGCCGACCGCGGCGTCCTTACGCTCGCAATGCAGTGAACCCAGCGGCACTGAAGTCACCGTCGAAGGAAAGGCTTCGCGGATGCGCAATGACCCCATGGCCACGAAGCTGGTTGCGTCGACAAAGGAATACTCGCCTTCATCGTGCTGTCGAAGCCAGACGAGTGCCCGTTGCTCCGCCTCTTCGCTGACGCGCAGGATCCTGATCCTCGGAGACTGATCGAGAACGTCGAGGAACGCCACCGCGGCTCCGTGGCCGCTCCGGCGACGCAGGTAGGTCCACGTCTCTCCCCGAACGTGGTTCGTCGTGGTCAACTGGATGTCCGCGTGCGCCTCGAGTAGGTGGGTGGCTTCATGGTGATCGTCGCGCCGGTTGCGGAGCGCAGCCCAGAACGACGTGTCGACGAAGATCACCGGTAGACGACGTCATCGACAGGCGCCGGCTCGAAGTCGTCGACGCCCACCATGTTGAAGAGCGGATCCTCCTCGAGCGGTGGTAGCGGCTGCAGGGCGTTGCGCACGAAGCGGCGGATCAGAGCGGCCTTCGAGGTGCCCTCGTCGGCCGAGCGCCGGTTCAACGCCTCATCGAGGTCGTCGTCAATCATGATCTGGAGCCGTCTCATTGAGGAGATCATGCATCAGTCTTGGAAGTGACGTAAGACTGGAAGGCCTGGTCATCGGGGCCGGAGAGCGACGGCGGAACGCCGGCCACCTCACCTCTCAGCGGGCTCCCGGGCGCCAGTGAGCGCGCATCGAGTGAGCACGCGAGCCTCAGAGCGAAGGGGTCGGCCGCCCGAAAAGGGGGACGGAGGGTGGCGTCTTGGATACCTCCGGTGGAGACGAGCGGACTCGAACCGCCGACCCCCTGCTTGCAAAGCAGGTGCTCTACCAACTGAGCTACGTCCCCCTGCGGCACGCTCCGACGCGCCTGCTTCGGTTCATGGTACGCGTTCGATATCGGCGAACTGCCCAGCATCTGGGGTCTCGATCCGGCTCGGCCCTACTTCGTCATCCTCGGAACGGTCCCGGGATCGTCGAAGGCAAAGGGCCCTCGTCGGATCATTCAGTTGACACTTACGTAAGTAAAGGCTTAACATAGAGGGATGGACGCCGCTCTCAAGGCCCTGGCCGAACCACGTCGGCGGGAGATCCTCCGGCTGGTCTGGTCGGAGGAGCGGGGGGCGACGGACATCGCCTCGCACTTCCGGGTCACCCGTTCGGCCATCTCCCAGCACCTCGGCGTGCTGCGCGAAGCGGGACTCGTGACCGAGCGCAGGGAGGGCACCCACCGCTACTACCGGGCGGACCGGGCCGAGATGGCCCGACTCCGCGACTTCCTCGACCGTTATTGGACGGGCGGCCTCGAACAACTCCGCGACGCGGCGGAGGCGGCCCAACGAGAGAAAGGCAGATCCTGATGGCTGAGCTCGTGAGGGAGATGGTGATCAACGCCACGCCGGCCACGATCTTCGAGTTCCTGACCGTACCCGAGCAGCACATCAAGTGGGACGGGACGGAAGCCGAGCTCGATCCGAGGCCGGGCGGCGTCTACCGGGTACTCGTCGGCGGCGCCCACTCGGCGGTCGGGGAGTTCGTCGAGGTCGTGCCCGACCAGAAGGTCGTCTACACCTTCGGCTGGGACGAGCCCGACCACCCCATCCCGCCGGGATCAACCGAGGTCGAGATCACCCTCACCCCCGAGGGCGAGAAGACCAGGCTCCAGCTCGTGCACCGGGGCCTCCCCGACGACGCGGTCGCCGACCACTCGAGGGGCTGGGACCACTACCTCGAGCGCCTGGCGCTGGCCGCCCCCGGCGGTGACGCCGGGCCAGACACCTTCGGCTGATCGGGCCGGGGCGGCCAGCCGTCCGTGCCCCCGGCACCGCGTTTGGCCGCCCGCAGCATGCGACCGGCCTCCCGCCAGGTGATGGCCACCGCGCCGAGGGCGATGGCCTCCAGACGGAGCCGGTCGGTGACGTCGTAGTGGTTCCCCGCGGGATGACGGTGTCGCTGGAAGGCGGTCCGTCGCAGGCCCAAACGGGCGGCGAACTGGTGCAGCTCGTCCTGGTCGTCGGCGAGGAGGTGCGACCAGCGGTCGCGGATCGGGCCCACCTGCGCCGCCTGGCGCCAGTCGTCGACGTAGACGGTCACCGGGCGTTCAACCTACCGCCGACCTCCGGGCCGTCCCGCCCGGTCAGCCCTTCTCGATCACGAGGGCCACCGACGTGGTGGCGTACTCGCCGAGGACTGTTCGCAGATGGGTCTCGGAGAACGGTGGGAGGTCGACGTGGCGGTCGGCCGGCGCCACCCCCTCGGTGAGGTCGAGGGTGATCCGGCAGCCGAGCCGACGGAGCCGGATGGCTAGCTCCTCGAGGTGCTCGCGGCGGTAGAGGACGGTCGGGCCCTCGGTGATCGTCCCGTTGCCCGGCGACACGTTGAACTCCGTCGTGTGGACGGCGACGCCCCCGGTCCGGAGGCAGCGCACCTGGTCGACCACGAACTCGAGGCCGGCCTCGATCGTGCCGAGGTGCTCGAAGGCGCACGACGACCAGGTGAAGTCGAAACCGGCGAGATCCGAGGGGATCTGCCGCATATCCACGAAGCGGAAGGCCACCCGCTCTTCGAAGAGCTCGGACGGGCAGAGCCCGTGGTCGTTCAGCCCGGTGAGCCCACCGGCATACTCGGCCCCGCTGGCCGCCCAGCCGCCCGCCGCCGCCTCGTCCGGGTCGAGGTCGCTGGCCACGATCTGGCAACCGAGCGAGGCGAAGAGGGCCACCAACGGCTCCTTCCCCACGCCGAAGCCGAGCCCGCGCCGCCCGGGCGCAAGCATCGAGTGCTCATCCAGCGCCTGACAGATGAAGAGCCACTCCCACATCTTCCGGTGTTGCATCACCCGTCGCAGATCGGTCCCGTCGGGATCCCAGACCGGACGGAGCCGGTCCGACCAAGCCACGAAAGCGGCCGAAGTCAGCGTGGACTCCCGGCACAGCTGCGAGGCGAGCACGGGGGCGATGTTGCCATGGCCGTCCGGAGGCGGCGGCACCGCCGGCTCCGAGTGGTCGCCCCGACCGCTCCAGGACAGGGCCTCGTGGCACAATGGGCGGTCCTCCTCTTCCTCCTGGCCGGCGAAGGCCGGAGGCTCTCGGACCCGACATGCCCTCCCGAAACCCCGCCCATGCTGCGCCTCGTCCGCCGCGCCCGACCGGCCGGATGCTGGCGGTGGTCGTACTGACCGCACTCGTCGTCGGCGGAGCGGTGACGGCCGGCGTGCTCGTGTCGGGCAACGGCCACGCCACCGCCGCGGGCCACCGACCGCCCTCGAAGCAGCCGGCCCGTGTCCCCCGGTCGGCCCGCTCGACGACCACCACGACGGCGCCCCCGCCGTCGACCACCCAGCCCACGGTCGTCGTGCCCGGCGTGATGAGCATCCGTCTCGGCCCGACCACCTCGCCGCCGCTCCCCCAGCCGGGCCCGGGTTTCGTCCCCGGTCACGTCACGGCCGTCGGGGACTCGGTCATGATCGACTACCAGGACCCGTTGGAGCAGGACATCCCGGGCATCACGGTCGAGGCGGCGGTCGGACGGCAGTGGTCGGACGGTGAGGCCATCCTCCAGCAGGCGAAGGCCGCCGGCTCGTTGGGAGCCGTCGTGGTGGTCGGCCTCGGCACGAACGGTCCGATCACCGAGAGCGACTTCAACGACATGATGTCCATCCTCTCGGGAGCGTCACGGGTCGTGTTCGTGACCGTGCACGTCGACCAGCCGTGGCAGGATCAGGTCAACCAGGTGCTCACGTCCGGGGTGGCCCGCTACCCGCATACCGCCGTCCTCGTCGACTGGACGTCGCTCGCCGACCAGTACCCGTCGTGGGTCTACAGCGACGAGACCCACCTGCCGATCGACGGCACCGGCGCCCAGGTCCTGGCGGCCACGATCGCCGGCAGCATCTGAGGACTCGCTGAGTCCTCAGCCACGCCCTCGCCGCCGGGCATCGGACACCCTCGCCTGCCGGATGACGAACCCGAACCACCTGGTCGGAGGACCCGGCGGGTCCGGCGGTCGGCTCGGCCTCCCGTGACCCGGCTCCGGATGAGGGGCCGCGGCGGACCAGGTGGGGCCACCTACTATCGGCGCATGGCTCGTCCTCGTGGCGGTCCGCGGGGCCGCCAGCGCTCGGCGGCGATCCTCACCCTCGTGCTCGCCGTCGGGCTCGCCGGATGCGGCGTCACCGCCTCCAACGCCCCGCCCACGGGCATCAAGGCGGAGGGGCCGGCGACGGCCCATGACCTCCGCGTCGTGGTCGCCGGCGTGCCCAAGACGGTGGGCACCACGGCGGCCGTGTCCTATCTCCTCGCCGGGGCCTCGGTCCTCGGCACGTCCCCGAAGCCGGTCGTCGGGTCGGGGGCCTTCGATCTGCGGCGAGGCGTGGGCGAGGCCAGCCTGCAGCAGCCGTCCGGTGACGAGCTCGTCGTGCTCGGCCCGGCCGTGGTCTTCAGCCGCGTGCCGAAGGGCGCCGGTGCCGCTCTGCCGAAAGGGAAGACCTGGCTCTCGGCCAGCCTCACCGGGTCGGAGTCGGTGTCGACCAACTTCCCGCAGTTCGACGTCCAGGTGGAGGCGTTCAACCCGCTCCTCTATCTCGACGAGGTGGCGTGGGGCGCCACCGCCGCGGCCCCGCTCGGGTCGGGCTCGGTCGACGGCACGCCCGTGCACGGCTACGTCGTCACGACCAACCTGACCAAGGCCCTCCACGGGGCCACGGGACCGTCGGCCTCCTCGATGTCCCTCGCCATCCGCTCCGAGCTCACGTCCCTCGGTCCGGCCCAGGCATCCAGCGGCGGCGGCCTGAGCGTGCCGGTGCTCGTGTGGGTGGACGGCGCCGGGCGGATCGTCATGCTCCAGGGGTCGCCTCCCGGCGCCGGGGTGGGCACCACGAGGATCACCCTTTCCGACTTCGGCATCACCGTCCGAGCGAAGCCCCCGCGGATCTCCAAGGTCGTCGACATCGCCCAGCTGACCCCGTCCGGCGAACGGGAGAACAACGGGGGTGGCGATGCCGACGGCGCCTGAGCCGCCCCCCGTCGTCCTCATCGAGGGGCTCACGAAGCGGCTCCGGGGCGTCCTCGCCGTCGACGGGCTGGACCTCACCGTGGAGCGGGGCCAGGTCGTGGGGCTCGCCGGCCCGAACGGGGCCGGGAAGTCGGTCACGTTGAAGATCCTGCTCGGGCTGGTCCGGCCGACGTCGGGACGGGTCGAGCTCTTCGGGGAGCCCGCCCGACCAGGCGCGCCGGCCCTCGCCCGCGTCGGCGCGCTCGTCGACGGGCCGGGCTTCGTGCCCCACCTGTCCGGCCGGGTGAACCTCCGCCTGGCCTGCCGGCTCGCCCACCTCGGTGACGCCGAGCTGGAGCGGGCGGTGGCCAACGCCCGCCTCGGCCCGGCCATCGACCGGCAGTACCGCACCTACTCGCACGGCATGCGCTACCGACTGGGCCTGGCTCAGGCCCTGCTCGGCCAGCCCGAGCTCCTCATCCTCGACGAGCCGACGACCGGCCTCGACCCGGCCCACATCAGGGAGATCCGCCACGCCATCGCCGACGCCGCGGCCGCCGGGGCGACCGTCCTCTTCTCGAGCCACGTGCTGCGCGAGGTCGAGCAGGTCTGCACGCACGCCGTGGTCATGCAGCAAGGGCGCCTCGTCGGCGCCGGTCGGGTCGAGGACCTGGTCCACATGACCGACACGGTGCGGCTCGAGACGGACCGGCCCGATGATGCCGCCGAGGTCCTGCGGGCGACCGACGGCATCACGTCGGTCCTGGTCGACGACGGCGCAGTCGAGGCGCAAGGTCCGGCGCTGCGTCCCGGGGACCTCCTCCTCAAGCTGGACGCGGCGGGCCTCGCGGTACAGGGCTTCCGCCGGGGGCGCAGCCTGGAGGAGGCCTACCTCGAGCTCGTGGGGGAGACGGCCGCCGAGTCGGGGCCGCCGGAGGCGTCGCCCGGACCATGATCTGGGTCGAGTTCAAGAAGCAGTGGCGCCGGCCCCGCACGGTCATCACCTTCGCCGCGCTGGCGGTCTTCTCGGTCGTGCTCACGGTGGCCATCTCGGCCACCGGGTCGGGCACGGTGGAACGGGTCGGCGACGTGCCGCTCCTCATCGTGCCCGGGACCTCGGGCCTCTCGGTGCCGGTGATCGCCCTCTCGAGCACGATGAAATTCTTCCTCCCCCTGGCTGTGGCCATCTTCGCCGGCGAGTCGGTGGCCGGCGAAGCCGGCTGGGGCAGCCTGCGCTACGCGCTGGCCCGGCCGGTGTCGCGGGCGGCCTACCTCGCCACCAAGCTCTTCGTGGCCCTCGTCCTCTCCCTCGTGGCCATCGTGCTCATCCCGGTGGCCGCGGTGGTCGCCGGCACGGTGGCCTTCGGTTGGCACCACCTCGTCATCGTGAACGGCGCGGCGTCCACCGCCACCCATCAAGTCGTGGCCAACTTCAGCCCGGGCCTCGTGCTCGGCTACCTGGGGGTGGCCACGGCCTACGTGGCGGCCGGGATGATGAGCATCTTCGCCTTCTCCTTCCTCCTCTCGACCCTCACCACCCGCCCCTTCGTGGCTGTGGCCGGAGGTTTCGGCCTCACGATCGTCTCGAGGGTGTTCAACAGCGACTACCTACCGGGGGTGGCGGTCCTCAATCCCTACATGCCCAACAACGACGTCGACCTCTGGCAGAACTTCTTCGTACGACCGGCCGTCACATCAGGCATGGCCCACTTCCTCGTGCTGCAGGTGGTGTACGTCGTCGTGTTCCTCGGCGCGGCGTGGATCTGGTTCGTGCGCAAGGACATCCTCACGTGATCGGGGTCGAGCTCGTGAAGCAGCTCCACCGGCCCCGCGGCTGGGTGACGCTTGGTCTCGTGGCTGCCGTCCCGATCGTGCTCGTCCTGGTGGTCGGGCTGAGCCGGCCGACGGTCGCCGAGCGCCTCGGCGACTACGGCTCGGTCGTGACGAACAGCTCCGGGCTGACCCTCCCGCTCATCGCGCTCAGCGCCATGCTGCTCTTCCTCCTGCCGCTCGCCGTCGCCGTCTTCGCCGGCGAGACGGTGGCCGGCGAGGCCTCCTGGGGCAGCCTGCGCTACCTGCTGGCCCGACCGGTGCCCCGCTCGCGGGTGCTGGCCTCGAAGGCGGTCGTGGCCGCGGGGTTCTCCGTCGCCACCGTGGTCGTGGTGGTGGTCAGCGGCGTGGTCGGCGGGGTGCTGGCGTTCGGCTGGCACCCGGTGACGGTGGTCGACCTGCAGCACACGACGGTCTTCCACGTGGCGGCGGCGACCTTCTCCGCTCCGGCGATGGTGCTGCGGACCCTGGCCGCCGCCGCCTTCATCCTGGCCACGCTGGCTAGCACCTTCGCCTTCGCCTTCTTCCTCTCGACCCTCACCACCCGACCCTTCAGCGCCGTGGCGGGCGGTGTCGGGCTGAGCCTCGTCTCCCGGGCGCTCGACAACGTCCCGGGCCTCCACGCTCTCAGCCCCTGGCTCCCGGTTACCGACAGCGGGACCACGGCGTGGACCGGCTTCTTCACCAGCCCGCCGCAGACGACCGACGTCGTCCACACGCTCGTGGTCCAGGCCGTCTACAGCGCCGGGTTCCTGATCGCCGCCTTCGTCTGGTTCACCCGATCGGACATCGTGGCCTGATGCAACCGTTCGGAGACCGCCGGTGACCCAGGTCCGCCCCCCGCTGCGCCGCGAGGCGCACAGTCGCCGGGCCTCGGCACAGGTCCGGCGGCGGCGGGTGCTCGTCGGCGGCGCCGCCGTCCTCGTCGTCGTGGGCGTGGTCGTGGCGGTCTGGTCCGGCAGCTCGAAGCCCAGGGCCACGGCTCCGGCCACGCACCCCGGCGGCGGCCCAGCTCAGCGGATCACGCGGGGGATCCCGGCGGCCGAGGCCGGGCTCCTGCCCTGGACGCTGGACCAGCCGCTCAGCCGGGAGGTGGTCCTCCCCTCGGTCGGCACCACCGTCACGGTCCTCGGCGGGCTGTCGTCCTCGCAACAGACCCTCGGCCGGGTCTTCACCCTCGACACGGCCACCGGTGGGATCACGACGTCGGGCGCCCTGGCCGCCGGCGTCCACGACGCGGCGGGCGTCCGCCTGGGCCCGTCGGACCTCGTGCTCGGCGGCGGGTCCCCGAACACCGTGGCCGGCACCCAGCGCTTCACGACGCCGAGCGGCACGGGGACGGCGGTGGGCCAGCTCCGCCGACCGAGGTCCGACGCCGTCGGGGTCACGATCGGGCGCACCGGTTACGTGGTCGGCGGCTACGACGGCACCAACGCCGATCCCGAGGTGCTCGCCACGAAGGACGGGGCCACGTTCAGCGTGGTGGCCGACCTCAAGGTGCCCGTGCGGTACCCGGCGGTGGCGGCGCTCGACGGCAAGATCTACCTCTTCGGCGGGGAGGCCGTGGAGGGCGCGGCGAAGGGTCGGGCTGTGACGGCCATCCAGATGGTCGATCCGTCCAGCCACGCGGCGACGGTCGTGGGGCACATGCCCTCCCCGGTCGCCGGGGCGGCGGCGTTCGTGCTCGGTGGCCACCTCTACGTGGCCGGGGGGACCTCGGGTGCCGGCGGCGCGGTGGCCACCGGCCCGGCGGTCGGGGACATCTGGGCCTTCGACCCGACGAAGGCCAAGGTCCTGCGGGCGGGGACCCTGCCGGCCCCGGTGAGCTTCGCCGGGACCACCGTCGTCGGCTCGCGGGCCTGGATCGTCGGGGGGGAGAACCAGGGCAACGTCCTCTCGCAGGTCGAGATGGTGACGCCGAACACACGATTCGGGACGGCGGGAGCGCCGGGCGCCGGGTCACCGTTCTTCGGGGCCGAGCTGCTCGTCGCCGACCGGGGCAACGACCGGTTGCTCCTGCTCAACCCGCGCGACCAGACCATCTGGACCTACCCGTCCTCCTACGCGGCGCCGCCGCCCGGTGGCTTCTATTTCCCCGACGACGCCTTCTTCATCGACAAGGGGACCGAGATCATCTCCAACCAGGAGAACAACGACACGATCGTGATCATCTCGTTCCCCTCGGGGAAGGTCCTCTGGCAGTACGGCCATCCCAGGGTGGCCTCGTCGTCGCCGGGTTACCTGAACACGCCGGACGACGCCTACCTCCTGAAGAACGGTCAGGTGACGGTGGCGGACGCCAACAACTGCCGGGTGCTGTTCATCACCACGGCCGGCACCGTCGCCAGCCAGGTGGGCACGACCGGCGTCTGCGCCCACAACCCGCCGAACGACCTCGCCTCCCCCAACGGCGACACGCCCCTCGCCGACGGCAACGTGCTGATCTCAGAGATCAACGGCTCATGGGTCAGCGAGTACACCCCGACCGGGCATCTCGTCTGGACCGTGCACCTGCCGATCGGTTACCCGTCGGACCCCCAGCAGATCGGCCCGGACCTCTACCTCGTCTCGGACTACTCCCACCCCGGGGGCATCGTCGAGTTCACCCGGGAAGGCAAGATCGTCTACCGCTACCAGCCGGCCTCGGGACCGGGCGAGCTCAATAAGCCGTCCCTCACCGAGTTGCTGCCGAGCGGGGTCTTCCTGAGCAACGACGACTACCGGAACCGCATGGTGGCCATCGACCCGGCCACCCAGTCCCTGGTCTGGCAGTACGGGGTCACCGACACCCCGGGTACGGCGCCGGGCTTCCTCAACATCCCCGACGGCTTCGACCTCCTCTTGCCGAACGGCACGACGCCCACCCACCCGACGACCCAGTGACTGCTGGCTCCTACCGCCAGAGGCTGCGGTTTCGGGCCGGATGGCGGTCAAGTATCCTGACCCTTCGCCCGCGCCGCGGTTGCAGTCGAACCAGCCGTCGTCGCGGAACTGAAGCGGGGGCTATAGCTCAGCCGGTTAGAGCGCAGCACTGATAATGCTGAGGTCGCTGGTTCGATTCCAGCTAGCCCCACTATCTTCTTCCTGCACATCGTCGGCCCGCGATGCGGGCTCTTGCGACAGTGCACCCTGTCGCGCGCGCTGCGCCGCGCGACGGACGCAGGA
>Ga0116216_10000715_pt1 | contig 25150 bp, 28 predicted proteins | sample Sb_taG_11_FD_89696 | JGI IMG/M metagenome (GOLD analysis project Ga0116216, IMG submission 89696) | Peat soil microbial communities from Weissenstadt, Germany - Sb_50d_3_AS metaG | ecosystem: Environmental > Terrestrial > Soil > Wetlands > Peat | place: Germany: Weissenstadt | collected 2010-09-21
ACTGGGCGCAAGCTTATGTGCTCGGACCCAGCGACTATTCCGTCCCATCGCCATGGTCGCTCGCCCAGGCCAGGGTCCGTCAATGTCTACTTGACGGGCGGGTTAGACCGGGGCGGAGGCGCTGGACGAAGAAGGCGAGCTTCCGCAGCCTTGACGACGGCGATCTCCGCCGGCGATCCTGGTCGAGGCACAAGCTCGCGACCGGAAACCATGTTCAGGACCGCCGCTGCATCGTGGGTGCGCTCCAAGAACGCCCGCCCATCCGTCGTTACCGCGAGTAAGAGATCGTCGACCACTTTCTCCAGGTTGCTGCCGTCTTCGAAGACAAACCAGACGTCCGGCCGATCGTGCATGTCGGTACGTATAAGTCTTTGCAAACCTTCCCGATGAAGTCTCATTGGCTCTGTAAGGTTGCGCGGTGGCTGCGAAAACGGTGCAAACCAAGGCTGCTTGAGGCTCTTGGTAAGTTTGCGGATGAGCGGGTCACAATGCCAGTAATGCGGACGCGGTCGTCCCTCCTTGTGCGGCAGTCCTTCCGGCGACTTGAGCCAGAAGGGTAAGCCCGCTACATATGCTCCAAAGGAGAACGAGGTGCAGCCCGACCTGTCGTAGTCGGTACCGACCGACTCGACCTCGACCAGGTCGATGTCTTCCTCCCAGTATCGCCACGCAACGCGGTCGGTGCGCTCGTGAAAGCCGTAATCGTCGAGTTTCGGCCACAGCACCGAGCGGAGTCGCCGGTTCACATCTCTGACCGAAATCGTCACGCCGTGAACGATAGCGATGGACCGAGGAGCAGGTCAGCGGCGCAGGCGAGTATCCGCCAAGTCCCTTGAGCAAACGGTCTGAATGCGGAGGGGCCCCAAGGGGCTACTCCAGACACAGGCTCCATCCGCATCCATACACTCCGTGTGGTGTTGAGCGTCGCCGACATCCACCGCATGGACCTCGGGTACTTCATCAGACCCGCGGAGGAGACCGGCACCGGTCAGCCCTGCGTCGAGCTCGTCCTCGGATACCTCGTTGCCCATCCGGAGGGGCCCCTACTGTTTGACACCGGCCTCGGACAGACCGACGCAGAAACCGAGGGCCACTACCGGCCGCGAAGGCGACCGCTAGCCGAAGCGCTGCACCAAGCCGACACCGCGATCAGTGATGTCCGCTGGGTGGTCAACTGCCATCTGCACTTCGATCACTGTGGCGGCAACCCGGCCTTCGCAGGCCGTCCCATTGTGGTGCAATCGGCGGAGCTGGCCAGCGCTCGGCAGCCCGAGTATACGGTCGGCGAGTTGGTCGACTTCACGGACGCGACTTATGAGGAAATCGACGGCGAGGTCGAGTTGGTCCCGGGTATCTGGATCGTGCCGACGCCGGGGCACACGGCAGGCCATCAATCGCTGGTAGCCCGCTGCGATGACGGAACTGTCATCCTGGCTGGGCAAGCGCACGACACCGCGAGTGCTTACGCTGCCGAGCTGTGCGCTGCCCAAGCGCAGCGGGAAGGAATCCGCGAGGGACTTCCGTCGGTTCGAGCGTGGATCGAGCGGCTGCAGGAGTTCGACCCGCGTCGGATCGTCTTCGCTCACGACTCTTCGGTGGTGGAGCCGCTGTGAGCACGGTTCGCGGGGGTTCGCTGCGGGTTCTTGCGTGACTGTCCCGGCGGAGGGATAGGCGGCTGACCCAGGCCATCATTCGCCAATGTACCCAGACGCTTAGACGTCCCGCATCCAGTCGGAGCGGGTCACGCGCCAGACGTCCTGTAACCCGGTTTCATTGGGTGCCTGAACGGGTTTCGTCTGTTGGCCGACCAAGGCGAACCCGAGCCTGCGCGGCACGCCCTGACTAGCGTGATTTGCACGATCGCAATGGATCTCGACCAGTCCAATCTCTTGGAATGAAAATGCCACCGACGTGAGCATCGCAGCCACGCGAGCGGCATACCCTCTGCGCACGTGCGCTGCGTGTACCCAGTAGCCAATCTCGAGTCCATCCGGGCCGAGGCGACGATGTAGCCCACAACCCCCCGACTACGACGGCACCAATGAACATCCCGAACACCATATCGCCCCCGGCGCGACGCTCCTTCTCCCATCGGGCAATCATCGACTGGCGCTCAGCGAGAGAGCGCGGCTCCGTGGCGATCCAGGACATCCACGGCCGCAGATGGTCGATGCTCTCGGTGATGGCGACGCTGAGTGCCGGCGCATCGTTGGCCTGCCAGGGCCGGATAGCAAGACGTTGAGCAGCCAATTCGATCATCGACTTCATGTTATCGAGGGAAGAAGACCATGCTGCCCTCGTAGGCGCAGCCACCCGTCGGTGCTTGGCACTCGTTGTGACCCCGCCGACGTCTCCCCGGGCCTCCCCTGCTCGGGCGCGGCGAATCGTCGGAGAGGTAGTTGCTGGCGGCACAAAAGAGCTGCGCTCCCTGGGGTCATCAGCCTTCCCCAGGCGAGTATTCGTGAACGTACCTTGACGCCCGCGTGTGCCGTATCTGGCGCTAGGTAAACGGTAGTCGTGGAGGATCTTGTGCCCACATGGGCAATCGATGCTGGAGAATCGCAAGAGTGGGCGCGGAAGGTACGAATGCAAAGCGTCAGCGCTCTCGATAGGCCCCGGCTGCGGGGTTGGGCGCGACCGCCGTCCTCGTCGCAGGGATTGGATTGGCAATCGCGGCGGCCCAGCATCCCCGAAGCCCTTTGGCTCCGCCGCCGTCACCCACTGCCTCGGCGACACCCTCACCGATCCCGACCCCGCCCGCGGCTGGTCCGGTCACCGGCCTAGGAGCGAGCGTCGCGGACGACCCCGCGACGCACCGCGTCGTGCTTTTCGGCGGCGTCGACACCGCTGGCAAGACGTGGCTGTGGGATGGTCGTCACTGGACACCGACTACTCCGCCGAACAGCCCGCCAAACCGAGCCGGGGCTGCAGCGGCCTACGACCCCGAGACCCGCTTGGTCATGCTCTTTGGCGGTGAGGGCATCGCCGAAGGCCCGCTGTTCAATGACACATGGGCGTGGAACGGCACGACGTGGCGGCGCCTCGACAGCGGCGGTCCGAATGGGCCGTTCCTCGGTGGTGGAGGCCAGATGGCCTGGGACGGTGCTCGACACGAGATGCTCCTGGTTACGTCCGCGGGGACCTTGACTGACGGTGAGACGTGGACCTGGGAAGGCACCCGGTGGGTACGTGAGGCGCATGGCGACCTCGCGGCAGTCGTGGTTGACGGCACGATGGCGTATGACCCGCCTTCGCAGACAGTTCTGTTGGTCACCCCCGCGATAACGAACAACGCGCACAGCGCGACCTTCGGCTGGAATGGGTCCTCATGGCATGTGCTTGTGGCTGACGGGCCCCAGCTCGAGGGGCTTGCCGTGGACGAACGGGTCCATGGGTTAGTCGCGTGCGGCTCAGCAACATCCTCGGCAGCCTTCGCAGTGCAGGCGAGCTGTTGGGAATGGGCGACCACAGGTTGGTTCCCCCTCCAGACAGCTGTTACAAGCAGGTCGGCGGCGTCGGTGACAGTCGCGGCAGAGGTTGACGACGTTGATCGCGCTCAGCTGCTGACGATCGGTTGGCTGGTCGCACCCGTTCAGAATCAAGCGCAACCGCTCTACGTCTGGGCGTGGGATGGCGTCAAATGGATGCTGTTGGCATGAGGCTCGGGCGGGAGCCTTGCCCCGCCGCCTGCGGGGCCAGGGGCGGTGAGATCTACGTCGTACAGGCCAGCATCCGAGAATGCACCTCGGCTGAGGTTGGTCGCTCCCTGCCCACGCCCTCGTCATAAGAACTCGGCGGCTTGACTAGTCGTCTCTCTCGCTGCGTGACCGCGATATGGACATTCCCTGAGGCAGCTCAAGTCGCTCTAGCAGTTCATCGGAGATCGTCGCCCTACGCCGTATCAGCCGCTTTAGGAGCCGGCCATCCTGCTGTCGGCGGCGGTACCCGGGCTCGAGCAGGTGGCCCGTGTAGTGCTCCGAGCGGTCGACAGGGTCACCTGCTTCTCGCCGACGCTCGAGGTCGTTGCTGAGCCCTCTGAGAAGTCTCAGGAACTCCGCTTCATTGTCGAACGCAGCGACAACCTGATGGCGGCGTTCGTGGCGGTCCGAATCCCGAGCATAGTGACGTACAACCCAGCGGTGGATCGTGTCGTCGTCGGGATCTACGGCGGGCACATCGTTAGTGTGCGTCGGCGATCGGCCAAGTGTGAGCGACGTCGCCCAGGCGACCGTCCTGTCACCACATCCAGGGGCTTCAAATGCTCGACGCGCCCGACGGCCGCCAGACAGCCCAGAATTCCACAGCGGTGGGGAGGGAAGCAATGTGCAGTACCCGTGGGTGCGTGTTGACGGAGTTCCAATGGATTCCATCGCACCTGCACTAGTCGTCATTCCAACCAGTTCTCGACGAAACCACTATTTCTGAACTCGGTTAGTCGGAGCTAAATAAGTGCTGGTTCTGGGGGACCAGGGGTCGCAGGTTCGAGTCCTGTCTCCAGTGATGTCCCTCAACGTGGTGTAAATCCGGGGTGGCCCGGTGCTGCCGACGAGGTAGACAAAGAAGGCCACCGCGGAGTTCTCTTGGAAGCTCTAACCCAAACCAGGAGACCCACGATGGCCCAGAACAGGATGATGCCCGGGCACTGCTCGAGCAACTCCAGGGTCGACCCGAGTTTCTTGTTGATACCCCTGGGGGTATATGTTAGGCTTGGGTCCGGCAGCGCAGATGGAGGTCTGACATGGCACGAGTCGTAGTCCTGGGCGGAGGAATTGCCGGCCACACGGCGGCGCTCCATCTCTCCCGGATGCTCAAGCGCTCTGACGAGGTCGTGATGGTCACGCCGAACTCGCGGTGGAACTGGATCCCCTCGAACATCTGGGTCGGGGTCGGCAGGATGAAGACGGAACAGGTGACCTTCAAGCTCGGACCGATCTACAAGCGCAAGGGCATCGGCTACGAGCAGGCCCTGGCCGCTGCCATACACCCCGAGGGCGACTCGACGCACGACACGCCCTACGTCGAGGTGACCTATACCGACCCGACCCGCGCCGGTGCGCACGGGGAGTTGACCTATGACTACCTGATCAACGCCACGGGACCCAAGCTCAATTTCGGCGCCACCCCGGGCCTCGGCCCCGACGGTCACTCCTATTCGGTGTGCACGGCGGGTCACGCCGTCGCGGCGTCGGCGGCACTCGAGGCCTCGATCGCCAAGATGAAGCAGGGCGAACACCAGGTGCTCGTCATCGGCATGGGGCACGGGACCTGCACGTGTGAGGGCGCCGCGTTCGAGTACGCCTTCAACGTCGAGCACGAAGTGCGCCAAGCCGGGGTGCGCCACTTGGCCGACATCGTCTACCTGACCAACGAGTACGAGCTGGGTGACTTCGGTGTCGGCGGGCTGACCTTCACCCAGCAGGGATTCCAGACGACGTCGAAACTGTGGACGGAGTCGCTCTTCCGCGAGCGGGGGATCCGGGCCATCACCGGGGCCCATGTGATCGGCGTCGAGGAGGGCATGGTCCGCTACGAGCAGCTGGACGGCACCAGCAACGCGCTGGCGTTCGACTTCGCCATGCTCCTCCCTCCCTTCCGAGGGGTCGACCTCCAGGCGTTTGACAAGGGGGGTGAGGACATCAGCGCCGAGCTCTTCGCCCCCAACGGGTTCATGAAGGTCGACGCCGACTACACGGCCAAGCCCTTCGAGGAGTGGCGGGCCGAGGACTGGCCGCGCACCTACCAGGTACCCCGGTACCCCAACATCTTCGCAGTGGGCATCGCCTTCGCTCCGCCCCACCAGATCTCGCGACCCCGGATGTCGCCCCACGGGACGGTCATCGCGCCGTCGCCTCCACGGACAGGCATGCCCTCGGGGATCATGGGCAAGCTGGCCGCCACCAACATCGCGGCCATGATCGAGCAGGGGGGCGCCGTCCAGCTCCGGTCGGCCTCGATGGCCGACATGGCCGCAGCCTGCGTGGCCTCGGCCGGGTCAGGCCTGCGCCACGGGAGCGCGGCCTCGATGACCATGTACCCGGTCGTGCCCGACCTCCAGAAGTACCCCGGCACGGGGCGAAGCCTCAAGGACACCTTCGGCGAGATCGGCCTGGCCGGACACTGGATCAAGCTGGCACTCCACTACATGTTCATCTACAAGGCCAAGGCCCGCCTGGGCTGGCACCTGATCCCCGAGTAGGAGAGGAGAGGACGATGGACCACACCGCTGATGACATCGCCAGTGCACCGCTCCCGACGGCCAAGACCCTTCGGGTCCGCACGAGCCTGGTCGCCCAGTTCGGGCGCTTCCTCGCCATCAACCTGAAGATGGCGAAGATCATCCGGAAGGAACACCGCTGAGCGCTTCGGCATTCGAGTCGACGACAGGAACAACCGATGTGTGCAGCAGTGACATCCAAGCAGTGCGGCGTGGTCGTCATCGTCCTTGGACTGCTGGCGGCCGCATGTGGATCGCCGTCGGTGCGCTCTTCGGTGACTCCTGTGGTCTCGGCAACGCCCGCGCCGACGGCAACAGCAACGCCCACACCATCCCCGTCACCGCCGTCGCTGAACGTGACCCCGCTGATTCCGGAACTGACCGGGGGTGGGGTCGACATGCTGCAGGAGAACGGGACGACCGCCTTCTCGTTCCCGTCATCCAAGGCCTTCGATCTGTTCTCCCCGTTCGGAAACGCCTTCCTGGCCGCGCCGATCGTCAACAACAACGCAACCTCGCTCGTGGCGATCCAGCCCGACGGGAGCCTGCAGACGCTGCAACCGCTCGCGGCGGATGAGACGTCGACAGGGGTGGTCGGCGCGCTTGACGGTCATGCCTGGGCGTGGCTCAACGGGACCTTCGCCTCCAGCTTCTGCAACAACGGCGTCAGCAGCGGCACGCTCGACATCGAGACCCCGGGGTCGCAACCGGAGGTCGTGGCGACCCTTCCGGCGGGTGGCGCCCAGACGGAGTGGGTGCTCGGCGGATGGGTGGGCGATGACATCTGGGTGGTCGAGGAGACGGGTTGCCCGGATACCGGCGGAACCACCGCCGGCTTCATCGCCCACGAGGGCAGCACCACCTTGACGCCGGTGCAGCCGGCGCTCGGGGCAGGATGCGCGCTCACGGCGGTGGCACTCGACGGCTCGATGCTCTGCGTCGCGCAGCCCAACAAGCCGACAGCGACGGCGTGGCGCTTCGTCGGGTCGAACGGCACGGCTCAGAGCTTCAGTGCCGCGTCGCTCCCGTCGGTATGTTCCGGTCACGGAACGCTCAGGGATTTCGAAGGGTTCGCCCTTTCCCCGGACGGGCGTTACATCAGTGTCAGTGCGGGATGCGCAACGAGCGCTGCGCGCTTTGATCAGCTGTTCATCATCTCGACGTCGACCGGCACGGCCCAGGTGGTCAACTCGCCCATCTACCTGGCAGCGGACTCGTGGCTGCCGGACGACACGCTGCTGTGCGTCGACCTCAGCAACCCTTCGGCCGCGCACTCGTACCTGGTCACTTCCGCCGGAACCGTGACGCCGCTCGGCGACGGTGAATCGACGTGGTCGGTCACCAACGTGGAGTGGTAACAAGCGTTTTCTGTCCCGTGACGTGGCCACTGAAGGGCCTGGCCCGCTCAGAATGGAGGAGCTATGAGCGACACACAGCTGGTGAAGATTCTTGGGCCGTGGAAGCGCCGGCACCGGCGGGCAATCGCTGTCATTGCCATCGTTGACGGCATCGTCCTGGTCGCCCTCGCCATCTGCCTGATTGCCCTCGGCGTGGGTGGCTGGGTGCGCTTCGTGCTCCTCATACTAGGAGGCGTCTGGGCGTTCTACGGCGCCTACCGCTTCCCGCGAGCAATCCGCGCGACGCAGAACACCCACGACTGAGCGCAGCCGGCTCCGCTCAACGTTCGGTCCGCCCCTGAGCCGAACCGTTCGGCAGATGCAACCACCGTGCGCCTGATGATCGGCCTGGTTCCCCGCTCGACAATCGCGTCCCTCCACCGTGAATGGCAAGCACTACACAGCTCACAAGTGGGGCCGCGGTAATCGGTGCCGGCGACCCGCGCACGTCGATGGCGGGCGCTGCTCAGCGGACACCCTTCACGCCCATGACGGCGATAGCACCGAGGATGGCGCAGACGCCGGCCACGGCGTAGAGCACACCATAGCTGCCGCCGCCGATCGCCAGGATGGCCGGCGCCAACGCGGGCGCCAGGGAGAACGGAAGAGCGCCGGCGATGTTGAACACGCCGAGATCCTTCCCATGGTGACCCGGATTCGGGAGTACGTCGGCGACGAGCGCGAGATCGACAGCCGCAAACACGCCGAATCCGAGTCCGCTGATGGCCATGCCCACGAGGAACCCGTTGAAGTTGCTGGCCATCGCGATCGCGAACATCGCCAGGCCGTAGACGATCGCAGCGGTGAAGACGAAGATCTTTCGCCGGCCCGTGCGGTCGGAGAGGTGGCCGCCGATCAGGGAAGCGGCGACGATGACGATCCCCTGCACGAGCGTGCCGAGAAAGATCTGTTGCGGCACGTCAGCCACGGCGCTGCCGATCTTCTGCAGGAGGTAGTAGGCCTCGTAGGTCGCGAGCAGGGCGTAGGCCATCAGGAACATGAAGCGGCTGGCGAAAGCAAACGCAAAGTCAGGGCTTGTTCGCGGTTTCACATAGAAGGTACCTGCGAATTCCCGTATGGACCACGCCGGTCTGTCCGCCTTGGCAAGGTGCCGATCCTTCAACACAACCGCGAAGAGCAGGATGAAGAAGCCCCCCGTCGCGCACGGGACGAGGAATGTCGCGATCTGTTGTCCGCTGAAGAGCTTCACGATGAAGGTGCCACTGACCGCCGCGATCGGCAGGCAGATGCCCAGCACCCCCGAGACGGTACCGCGTTGAGCGACTGGGACCTGATCGGGGAGCACCGCCGCGAGCGAAGCCAGCATGGCGTTGAAGAACAGTTGGGCGATGCACCAGCCGAGAAGAACCACCGGGATGCTGGGTGCGAATGCGACGACTGCGACGCCGAGGGTGCCGCCGACCACGCCGATGACCATCCATGGCCGACGCATGCCCAGCCGTGACGAGGTGCGGTCGCTCATCCGCCCGAAGAACGGATTGCCGAACATCGCCACGAACGCGCCGATCCCGGCGACCAGCGCGAGGTTGCCCGGTGCGTGCTTGATGCCAACCAGCGAGCTGACCTTCAAGGGCAGGGTCACGAGTATCGGCGCCTGGAAGACCAGGTTGGCGCTCATGTACGCCAAGGTGAAGAGGGAGATGAACCCCCCTCCGACCCGTGCCGTGGGCACCTCCCGGTGCAACGAAGCCACCGCCTCTGGCTGGTAGGTGACCTCGGTCATTGCGGCGCAGTCTGGCCCTTTCCGTCGATTTACGTCGAAACGGGGAAGGCTACTGGGCAACTGCCACATTGACCGGAGAGCCCGCACCCACGCGGACATCGGCGGTTTCGCCGGCATTGATGGCAACCGGATTGAACCCTTTGCACGTGAGCCACAGGCCGAGGAACGCCTCCCAGATGACCTCCGGGATGGTCGCGATGCCCTGCAATGTGGACTGTTGTGGGATCACACCCAGGAGCACGGCGATCCCTGAAGCAGCCAGCAGGGGACCTCCGACGACGCCGAAGAGCGCCAGGCGCCGTGACACCAGGCCGGACCGATACATCAGCCAGCCCAAGATCAGCCCAGTCCCGATACCGTCGACGAATCCGGGCCCGAGCAGGAATGTCCAATTCTTGATGGCGATGAGCGATTTCCCGACTGTGATGAGTGAGCCCGCATCTGCGCTCCCAGCGTGCTGTCGCAATGTCACGACCGCAATGACGCTCAGGATGCCGACCAAGATGAAGGTGCACTCGAGGAGACGAGCGGTGACATAGCCGAGGGCGAGCGTTTCGTTCTGACGCTTGAGCAGCGGGAACAACGCCACGGCGCAGCCGATGTTGGTGATGATGAGGAACAGCTCGAAGAACGCACCCACGAACACGCGGGTATCGGCGCCGGCACCGGTGATGTAGTTGGCATCGCTCAGGACGGGTCCGTACGAGAGCTCTCCTGCAATCGACGTGACGAAGGTGAGGATGAACAGCACTCCCACGACGAGCGCGGTCTTTCGCGACGAGGTCACTTGGATGCCTCCCTTTGATCGGGTTGTTGTCGTTTGGCTCTTGGATTTGGCAACCAGCGGCGACAGGGTCGCCACCAGGCGAAACTCACGACGGAGTACAAACGCCAGACCCACCCGATCGACTCGGTCGATCGGGTGGGGCCGGCTGACACGGGGACGGTCACTTGGCTCCGGCGGGCTCGAGCTGCGAGCTCACAGCGCTGGTGATGGATCGAGCGGCCGGGGCGCGCTGCGCCTGCCACACGGAGTACCCGAGGCCGATCAGGGCGACGCCGGTGGGAAACGCGAACAGCCTTTCGTACTGCGGCATGACGCCGGTCGCGATGGTTGCCACGCTGCCGCAAGCAAGGAGAACAGCCGCCCAGCGGGCGAGGACGTTGGCGCGGAAGAGAGCGATGCCGAAGATGAAGCCGCCGGCGAGGTAGGTGATCCCGTTGACTAGGATGGCGACCTTGATCAGCCCGACGCTGCCGGTGACTGTGCCGTTGGTGGCCGCCGCGATGGCATTGCTGACGTAGGCGGGCGAACTGTGCGCGATCGAGGGCAGGACAAAGGCACCGACGAATTCAATGCCGAGCATGGTCAGATAACCGGTGGCGAACACGAGGTACCCGACCAGGCCGAGCACGCCGATCTTCCTCACCTGGAGCAGGTACATACCGCTTATCCCGGCGAGAGCCAGGGCGGCCATGAGCACCTTCAGGCTTTCACGGACGACCGCGTTGGTCGTGGTGATGTTGGTGCCGTCGAAATGCGGACTACCGATCTGCACGCCGATGAAGATCAGTCCTGCCACCGCGGCGGCAACGCCGGTCGCTCGGAAGAGGGTGTTCGGTGTGACGGTCATGTCGTTCTCCTTGTATTGATGAGTGAGCACCGATGGAGGTGCGATCTTGGTAGGCCAAGCTGGTCGGGATCGAGAGATGTGATTCGCCTTGCGGCCATCAACCACCTCCGTCCGAAGTCGGGATGGACGTGAGAGTGATGACCTCGTAGCCGCGCATCGCCTCGAGGAGGGGCTGAAAGCTGCCGTGCACCACGCAGCGGAGCAGGCACCCATCGACTTCCACATCGGTCACACCCGACGCTCGGGCAATCTGCCGCGCCGGAGGTCGGCCGACGAATGTCGCCTCGACCCGCTGGCTCGGTGGCTCGTGTGTCATGGCCGTCAGGCTGAGCCAGGGGCCAGACCGGCCGAATCGTCAGGATTACGGATTCGATGCGTAGTCGATCGACATCAGCGCCCGTGACTCAGGGGTAGCCTCGGATTCACCATGGCCAGACCACGCCACCGTTTGGGCAATCTGCCCGCCGAGACGACGAGCTTCGTGGGCCGCCGTCGCGAGCTGGCCGAGATCAGGAAGAAGCTCGCGACCGCCCGACTCGTCAGTCTTGTCGGGCCAGGAGGTGTGGGGAAGACCAGGCTCGCATTGCGGGCCGCAGCCGACCTCTCACGCGGATTTGGGGACGGCGCCTGGCTGGTCGAGCTCGCCGAGGTCGGCGATGCGGCCCTCGTGCCCAACGCCGTGCTCGCGGCAGTTGACCTCCGTGACCAGGCCGGGGTGGAGCCCCTGCAGATCCTGAGGTCCTTCTGGCGCGAGAAACAGTTGTTGCTGGTGTTCGACAACTGCGAGCACGTTCTCGATGCGGCTGCTCAGCTCGTCTCTGAGGCCCTTCGTTCCGCTCCCGGCCTCCGCGTGATTGCCACCAGCCGGGAGCCGCTCCAGGTGGCGGGCGAACACGTGGTGCCCGTGACGCCACTCCAACTGCCCCGAGGAGATGGAACCGAACCGCTCGCACAGGTGCGAGAGAACGAAGCCGTCGTGCTGTTCACCGAGCGGGCAGCCGCGGCTTCCGGCACGTTCGTCCTTACGGGCGCGAACCAGGCAGCTGTGGTTGCCGTATGCCGGCGCCTCGACGGCCTGCCGCTGGCGATTGAGCTCGCGGCGGTCAGAACCCGGGTCCTCAGCGTGGAACAGACCCTCGAGCGGCTGCGGGACCGCTTCGCCCTCCTCACCGGAGGGAGCCGCGCCGCGCTGCCGCGACATCAAACGCTCCGAATGACCATCGACTGGAGCTACGACCTGCTGACGCCGCGTGAACAGCACGTCTTGCGGCGTCTCTCCGTTTTCGCCGCCCGATTCACTCTCGAAGATGTCGAATCGGTGTGTACAGACGACGAGCTCTCCGCGACCGACACGTTGGACCTTCTCTCATCCCTGGTCGACAAATCGCTGCTCATGAAGGAGGACTTCGGGGGCCGTGACTGCTATCGACTGCACGAAACCATGCGCGAGTACGCCACGCTCAAATTGCGTGACGAACATGAGGACAACAATCTGTCGGAGCGTTGCATCCACTATTACTGGACGACGTGTCTGTCGACGGAGGCCGAGGGTCGGTACCAGCTTCCTGATTGGCTCTCCTGGGTCGAGCTCGAAATCGACAACATTCGAGCGGTACTCCAGCACTGTGTTTCGCACGGAGACTCCGTTCGAGGGCTGGATATAGCGGCGTCGTTGCGTTACTACTGGATCACACACGGAACCACGGAGAGCATTCGCTGGCTCGATCTCCTGTTTGCATCAGGGGAGGCGTCTCCGCGCACGCAGGTGCGCGCTCTCAGCCTTCGTGGGTGGCTGAGCGTGTTGCAGGCCGACCCTGCAGCCGCCAGGCCATGGCTCACCCGCGCTATCGCAACGGCTCGGGAAACGCGACAGCCAACGGAGCTATCGCAGGCACTCTCGATCGCCGCCAACGCCGAGAACCAGAGCGGCAATCCCACAGGTGCCAGCGGCCTTCTGGATGAGGCCGAAGCAATCACGGCTGCTCTCAGCGACTACGCCGCGACCATCGAGCTCGTGCAAGGGCGAGCCGTCCATGCGTTCTTCGCAAACGACATGGACGCCGCCGCGGCGACCTCCTCCGAGGGCATGCGTCTGAGTCGCGACGCCGGCGACCTCTTCTACCTCGGATCGATGCTTCGCAACTTAGCTGCTATCGCCCTGACGAACGGCGACCTTGACGAAGCAAATGCGGGAGCCAGCGAAGCCTTGCGCGTCGCAGGGCAGATCGACGACCGGATAGCCGAGTATTACATCCTGGCGGCGTTGAGTTGGCGTGCCGCGAGCTCTGGTCAGGCGCGCCTCGCAGCCCGGCTGCTTGGGGCAGCGCAAACCATCGGCGCTGGTGCCGGCGCCAAGATCGTTGGACCGCATGCGCCATTCCAGACCCAGGCCACAGAGTCGGCTATGCGAGCCCTCGGGGCGGCGAAGTTTGAGGCCGAGTTTGAGGCAGGGAAACGCTTGGACCGCCAAGCGGCGGTGCGGCTGGCGCTCGGTGAATCCGCGCGGAGCGAGGCGGCTGCTTCTTCGGGCACGGACGCCGGACCCCTCGCGAAGCGCGAAGTCGAGGTCGCGGGGTTGGTCGCGGAAGGCCTCAGCAACAAGCAGATCGCAGCCCGGCTGTTCATCTCCGAGCGCACGGTCGCCACCCACGTTGGTCACATCCTCAACAAGCTTGGCTTCAACTCACGAGCACAGATCGCAGGCTGGATCTCCTCGAACCCCTGACAGAGGCGAACTCGATTACCTCACCCGACGTCGAGGGTCAAGTCCGCGTCAGAGCTCTTTTCTCATCTGGACCGAGGTTTCCCGATAACCCAGGCTTGAGTAGAGGGTTCGTGCAACTGCGTTGTGGCCGAAGACGTTGAGCCCCAGCGCATGAAGGCCGTTGCGCCTCCCCTCGTCCTCAGCGAGCTGCATGAGCCGCTCGCCCGTAGCCGCGGCCTCCGAATGCCTCGGGCAGAAGGCATCGCAGGCTGATCCGACGCCTTGGTGACGGCCATGTCGATGAGTGACTCCGGTGCTAGGTTCCACGTATGGCCTCTTCGCAGGCAGATCGGTAAGCGGAAGGGAACGCGCCTGCTCACCTTGACCGTGCGCCCCGCCTCGATCGTTGCCGGGTTTGCCCTGGCGGCGAGTCTCGCCGTGGCCGCCTGCGGTGGTCCGTCGCCCGGCACTGTCTTGTCAGCGGTGACCTGCCCTGTTCCCCGACTCAACGCGGTGAGCAGCGCTACCGCGACTCCTGCCGCCAAGAGTCTCGGCATCGCCTCGCCGGCATGGTCTGGCGCAATCGGGCGCCCCTCGACGGTCGTGAGTGGTACCGCCTATGGGACTGGGCCAGAAGGGCGTTGCACCATGGCCTTTGATGTCGCGACCGGGCGGCCAGACTGGAATGCCGCCCCGCCGGCTGATCATCCCAACCTGTTCGATGTCGTGGCCGATGCGACGACCGTCCTCGCCGGGACCGGGCACGCCGAGGCACAAGGGCCTGGCTTGGATGCGCCGCTGATCAGCGAGCTGGTCGCCTACGACTCGGCGACGGGTCGCGAGAGGTGGAGCGTCACCCTTCCGGATGATGGGCAGACGATTCCGGCTCTTCTGACGGGATCGACTGTGGTCGTGTCCGAGGAAGACGGAACGCTGCTTGGTCTGAGCGAGCAGACGGGCCACCAGCTGTGGCGCGATCGCGCACAACGGGGCTGCCCTGACGACATGCCCCCGGGTATTCAGCCGAACGCCGTGGTGGTCGGGCTGGGCCCGCCGGTCGATGGCATCCCGACCGCGATTGTCAGTACCTGCGAAGGCGGAAGCGTCGTTGGCGTTGACGCCGCGAGCGGCGCGATGCGATGGACGTGGGAGGTCCCGGCGGGCTGGAACCTTGAGCCGCAGTTCTCGAACACGGTCGATGCGGGGACCCCCGGAGGAGTCGCCGTTGCCGCGTTCATCGGCCTCATCCCTCCAGCCAACGCGCCGAAAAGAATTGCCGCACCTCCTGGCCCGCTGCGCCCTACCAGGATTGACAACGTCTACGGATTCGAAGCCGATGGCGACATGGTGGTGCTCGACGGTCTCACCGGTCGAGTGCGCTGGAACCTTACCGGCGTCGTCGGGTCGGTATTGCCTGTTGGCGGTGCCGGCAGCATCTGTGTCGTCACCGACGCCGGCATCGACTGCAGGCGTGCAGCCGATGGTAGTTCGCAGTGGGCGACGACCTGGGTGGCGAAGAATGCGAGCCGGCAGTGGCCCGCGCTGGGCTGCATGAGCCTTGCCGGTGGGGGGCAACCCTGCGGCATCACCGCCGCCGGCCTCCTCTATGTCGCGTTGCCGACGGCTTCCACTCCCGCATACCGACCGCTTCCTGGCCCGCAGAGTCCGCCGGGGACCTTCGTGTTGACCTCCCTTCGATTGGACACGGGCAAGGTCCTGACCCGGCTTCCGCTCCCTGCATTCGTCGATTCTCAATCCAGCATCGCCATCTCACTGGCGTCACCTCCGGGCGTCCTTGCTGTGGGTGACGGGTTCGCCCTGGTAACCCCGGAGTACGCAGAGACAGATGACGTCCAGGCTTTTGCGATGCCCCACTAGCGCATCTCGGTCAGCTCCCGGTCACGGTGAGGGCGCGCGAGACATTGACATATCCCGCACATCGAAGCCCGCCGCATGTCAGCTTCAAGGTCGGCGCAAGTCCGCCCACAACGAGGAATGCGGACGCCAACGCGAGTGGTCGAGAGGCTGGACTCGCGCCACGGTCCTTTGGAGGACCGTTTGCGCCGCGACTGCGTGCAGGAGCTCGTTCATGGTCCGTGTCATCAGGCCGAACTGACGGGCTCCATCAACTGGATCGATCCCGTCCGCCAGGGCGCTCAGGACGGGATACCTGGGGTCCACCGGCGGTGGTCCTGCGGCTCTTGTCGACTGACCCGGAGGTCGAGACCTGCGACCCGCCAAAGGGGGCGAGGCTCGTCACTCGCGTCTGAGCGTGATCCAGAGGTCGGGTTTCACGAGTGCCGCCAGGAGCTGAGGCCAGCCGTACCTGGGACCGTGGCAATAGAAGCGGACGACCTCGTCCTGGGCAACGTCGAAGGACCGCTCGGGGCTCCGGTGCCTGCCTTGCCCGAGCCGCAGCGTGTGATGCCCGGGCTCGACGGCCACCTCGACCGTCTCCTTGGGCGCGAGGGTGCCGACGGCAGTTCCGTCGATTGCGATGGTCATTGGCTTGTTCCCTCCGGCCAGAGCGTTGCCCCCTGTCCCGGCCAGGGAGGTCCAACGCCGTTCGAGCCTGAGTGTTCCGTCACCCATCGTCGCTAACCCCCACGCGCCGTATCTGTCGCACCGCACCGGCAGGTGGAATCTGACCGCCACCGCCCGGCGCTCGCTGAGCCGACGTGCCGATGATGAGCCGCTCGCGATCGAACAACGCCGCGACGATGCGAAACAGAATGACGTCGGCTGCGAGAAGGATCAGCGCGAACACCACCGCGAGGGTGACGCTCGGCGTGAAGACATTGAAGGTCGCCAAGGCGACGACGGCAAGTGGCGGAAGGCTCGAAAGCGTCCCCAGCTGCTGGGCAACCCGGACGTCGCTCGCTCGCGTCGAGATGCCGATCCCGACCCAGATCGACCATCCCGCGAGCAGTGGTGCGAAGAGGATCTCCGCGAGAATGTGGGATCCCTGCCCGAGGGCTGTCACCACTTCCGGATTGCTGGCAAAGAGCCGGGCGCAGAGCTGGACGAAGGCGAAGAGGACATAGGCGATGCCCACCGCAGGAACAACGACGCCGAGGGCCTTGCCGAGGAGCAGTTCCTCGCGGCGCAGCGGGGTGGTTAGCAGGGGTTCGAGGGTGCCCTGCTCGCGCTCTCCGACCACGGAGTACGCGGCAATGACAGCGGGCAGCAGCGCGGGCGCGATCAACAGCACGAGAAACGTGGCGCCGACAGCCGCGTCCACTTTACTCGCCCCCACCGACGGGCCGATGCGAAAGATGGTGATCAACGGTTCGATGAGGAAGATGAGCGGGAGCATTCCCATGGTCACAACGATGAAGGGGCTGCGGCGGTATTCACGGAGCTCCTTGCGAAGCACCGCACCCAGACGGATGAAGCTGAACTTCATCGAGTCGATGCCTCCGGGTCCTCGTCAATCAACTGCAGGTAGACGTCCTCGAGCGAGTGCCGGGACTCGCTGATCGAGACCACGTCGGCACCCGCGGCCACGAGGGCTCGGGTCACATGCGGAGCGATGTTCCTCGGATCGGTGACACGCAGCACGTAACTGCTCGCGCCCTCGGGTCGCCAGTGCTCGACGCCGTCGGTACTGTTGAAGACATCGTCAGGTGCGACGAGCGGCGCCAAGGTCTCGACGATCAGCGACTTGCTGAAGAGCCGCTCACGGAGCTCGTCGGGCCGGCCCACCAAGCGAAGCGTGGTGCTGAGGATGGCGACGCGGTCACACAGACGCTCCGCCTCCTCGAGGCGGTGGGTCGTCAGGAACACGGTGACCCCGCGCCGGCGCAGCCCGTTGATGAGGTCGTTCACCTCGTGCGCGGCGACGGGATCCAACCCGGACGTCGGCTCATCGAGGAACATGACGGCAGGGTCGTTGAGCAAAGCGCGCGCCAGTCCCACACGTTGCAGGAGTCCCTTGGACAGACTCCCACAGAGGTCGTATGCGCGCGCTGTGAGATTGACCGCCTCGAGCGCCTCGCCGATCCGAGCAGCCGCGTGGCGCTGCTCGTACAGCCCAGCGAAGAGTTGCAGGTTCTCGGTCACCGTGAGGCGTCGGTACAGGCCCGGGTTCTCCGGCATGATCGCGATCCGCTGACGGATTTCCGGTCCGTTGTCCGAGGTCAGGGGAATCCCGGCGACGCTTGCCGAGCCCGATGTTGGCGCGATCAGTGTCCCCAACGTCCGAACCGTGGTCGTTTTCCCCGCCCCATTGGGTCCCAGGAACCCGAATACCTCGCCCTGTGCAACGGAGAACGAAACGTCCTGGAACGCGACGCGCTCGCCGAAGCTCTTGGTGAGGTGGTCGACGACCAACGCAGGAGGTTTCCCGGATGGTTGCTCCCCGCGGGCAGCGGTGGTCATGTCGGCCGCCATAGCGCAGTGATATCATCCCAATAGCCTCAGCGTCAACCTCACGAGGACCGCCATGAGTTTGGAGAAAGCCAAAGGCAGAATCTCGCTCGCCGACACCCCCGCGCTCGTCAGTGAGCAGCCGCCGCATGCACTGTCTGGCTGGGCAGCCCTCGTCGGCGCGATGATTCTGCTCGTCGCGGGTGCCGGCCTCCTCGGCCGCGGCCTCATTGAGCGATTCCATGGGGCTGGTTCATCCGGCGCGCTGATCGGCATCGGTGTGCCACTCCTCTTGCTCGCGCTGGCCGGCTTGCGAGGGCTGACCTCGGTCACACCCGGTGAGGCGGTGGTGCTCCGGCTCGCCGGCAGCTACCAGGGCACGGTTCGCCGGCCCGGCCTGTGGTGGGTGCACCCCGGGGCTCGACGCGATCGCGTATCGACAAGGATCCGCAACCACGAGACGGGCATGCTCAAGGTCAACGATGGCGACGGCAACCCGATCGAGATCGCCGCCGCCGTCGTGTGGGTTGTGGAGGACACGGCACGAGCGCTCTTTGCGGTCGACAACTACGTTGAATTCGTCCGCGTCCAAGCCGAGGCCGGCGTACGTCACATCGCGAGCGGCTATGCCTACGACACGCGTGGAAGCGACATCCCTTCTCTGCGCGAAAACGCTGATGAGATCAACGAGGAACTCTCCGCGGAGATCGCGGCGCGCGTCACCGCCGCCGGCGTGAGGGTCATCGAGTCGCGGCTGACCCGACTCGCCTATGCGCCCGAAATCGCCCAGGCGATGCTCCGGGTCCAGCAGGCGAATGCAGTGGTGGCCGCCCGCCATCGAATCGTGGAGGGCGCCGTCGGTATGGTCGAACTCGCGCTGGATCGGCTGTCGGCCGATGCCGTCGTCGAACTCGACGAGGAGCGCAAGGCAACCATGGTGGGCAACCTGCTGGTCGTGCTCTGCAGCGATCACGATCTGCAGCCAGTGGTGAATGCCGGGTCGTTGTATTGATGGGCGAGGTTGTCGACACGGCTGCGGTGCTCCCGATCCGGAGGAAGTCCGTGCTGCTCCGCCTCGATCCCCAGGTGCACAATGCGTTGGCTCGGTGGGCAGGAGACGAGTTCCGCAGCACCAACGCCCAGATCGAATTCGTTCTGCGTCGAGCGCTCGTCGAGGCAGGCCGGCTTCCTTCAGTCCGATCGCCGCGACGACGCGCTCCGTTCAAGTCCTGACGTCCACGATCACGCATTGTCAAGACGACTGAAGGAAGCCTCTGTCGGTGAGGAGAACGATTGCTAGGCTTCCGAGAGCCGCCGCGCCACCTCGTGCACAGCTCCGCGGACGACGAGTGGCGATGAGACGTCATGCCGCAGCGTGATCGACGTCTGGTCCTCACCAGCTGAATCCAGGCGGACGACATACATGGGGTTCACGTACACAGGCTCGCTGTCGTCAGCGGCCTCCCCGACGCACTCGAAGAGCACGAGGCGATGCCCGCTCGGCGCTGACGCACTGTGAACGTGCGCGGCACCCCTCGCGGTCGGGAGGCGCGTCCTTCCCGGCTCTTCGACGATCGTGCGGGCCTTCCGCACGATGTCGATCTCCGCCCTGACGTTCTCGAGGTTTGCGCCCAGGTCGTTGAGCACGTGCGCGCCGATACCGTCGCCCTCGATGAGCAGTCCGAGCAGAAGGTGCTCCGTCCCCACGAAATCATCGCCCATACGGCGTGCCTCGGTGAAGGAGATCTCGATGATTGTCTTCACGCGCGATGTGGGGATGATCTGCTGGATAACGATCCGCTCGTGAGCCCCGAGTATCGTGTCGATGCTGCGGCGCACGTCGGCGATGTCGACGCTGATGCGGTCCAGCGCCACGCTCGCGACGGTGTCGTGCTCGCGAAGCAGTCCGAGGAGGATGTGCTCCGTCCCGATGTAGCTGTGATGCGCGCGCTCGGCCTCCTGCTGCGTCAGCGTCAGCACTCGCTTGGCCGCCTCCGTGAAGCGCTCGAACGGGTACACGCCTGCCGAACCTCCTCACGGGATCGTCGCTGCCTTGACCAACGCCGTTGCCGGCGGCGTCCCGGGTACTGGCGATCCTACCTCGCCGTGGTCGGTGGTCAGTTGGCGTGTGACCTTGGACCCTTCCGTCCAACCGCATCGACGGCCACCATGTGGGTATGACCGGCGCACGGCACTCGCGGACCTCCCGGCGGCGGTGGCTCGGCCCCGTCGTCGGCGCGAGCTTGCTCGGAGCCGCCGTCATCACCGAGCTCCGCAAGCCCGCGGACCAGCGAACCTGGGAGGGGGCGATCGCCGGCCGGATACCGTATGACCTCCGGCGGCCGACCCTCGCTCGCGCACGCGAGCGCTTGTGGAACCCGGCCGACCGCAGGATCATCGTCCCCACCGTGTTGGGCGTGGGATGGACGGTCAACCTCGGCCGGCTCCTCGAGCCCTGGGTCGCGGAGCTCCCCTGAGGCACTCGCCGGGACCTCGATGAGGCCGATGGGGAAGAGGTGAGCGCGGCAGCATCTCCCTCCGGTGGTTAGACGAGCTCCACGGACTCGAGGATCATGGTTTCGGGTGTTCCCGCCAATCCGGGCGAATTCTCAGGCCGTGCCCACACGTTGGTTGTCAGAAACGATCGGAACGCCTGCGCGTCGGAGGGGCTGTCGAAGTCGAGGTCGATCACCACGAACCTCTGATCGTCAACCGGGCGGTGGACGCGTTGCGCGCGGACGCCCGCGGCCAGTCGAGCGTCAGCGAAGCGATCGAATGCGGACCTCCACGTGTCGAAGTCGGTGACCGCATGCTGGATGTGCAGTGTCGCCATGGGAGTCTCCTCGCGTTGTTCGTCGTTGTTCGACAATGGGGTTGGGCGCTCCCAGGTCGCAATCCCAGGTTTGTGGGATCTTCTGATCGGTCGAGCCGAGGACCGAGTCCGCGTACGATCGTTCTGTGGTCTCGATCAACGCACCGTCTCGAGCGATCGAAAGGATCGCCGAGATCTGCCGAACGACGACGGCGGACGCGCTCTCGCTCCGGGTCGCCGTCCTCGACGAGATCCGGAGCGTGGTCGGGTTCGATGCCTACGCGTGGCTGTTGACGGACCCGGAGACCGAGGTCGGATCCGCGCCGCTCGCCGATGTCCCGTGCCTCCCGGAACTCCCGCGTCTCATCAAGCTGAAGTACCTCACCTCCGTCAACCGCTGGACGGGAATGGACACGCCGGTTGCACTTCTGCGGGCGTCGACGAAAGGCCACCCGGAGCGCAGCCTGGTCTGGCGCGAGATGCTCTCGCGTTATGCGGTGTCGGATGTTGCGTCGGTGGTCTTTCGATGCAGGTCCGGCTGCTGGGGCTTTCTCGACCTCTGGCGGACAGCTGCGGGAAACCAATTCACCGACACGGACGCGGCGTTCCTGACCGCTGTCGTCAAACCGATCACCGCGGCGCTGCGCCGCTGCCAGGCTGAGACCCTGCATCGCGCGGCAGCCGCGTCCGTCCGGGTTGGACCCGTCATCCTCGTGCTGTCGCCTGACCTCGACGTGCGCGCGCAGACGCTCGAGACAACCGAGTATCTGCGACTGCTAGTACCCCCCGACGGTGATCGCCGGCCGGTCCCCGCGGGCGCCTACAACGTTGCCGCCCAACTCCTCTCCGTTGAAGCCGGCGTCGATGATCACCCTCCGACAGCCCGCGTGCACCTGTCGGGCGGGGTGTGGCTGACACTCCGGGCTGCTCGCATCGGTTCTCCGTCGCGGGCTGCAGATCAGGACATTGCGGTCTCGATCGAGGCAACCGGTCCGGCGGAGCGAATGACACTGTTCGCGCGAGCCTGTTCACTCTCCGCTCGCGAAACCGAGCTGTACAGCCATCTCATCGCGGGATCCGATACCAGGACGATCGCCGAGCGGATGTTCCTCTCGGAGAACACCGTGCAGGACCATCTCAAATCGATCTTCGCCAAGACCGGGACGAGCAACCGCCGCACGTTGCTGGCGAGAACGGCGGGCCGGTGAGGAGACGGCGCGTGCGCCGGTCGAGTTTGCTCAGGGCTCCAGGGCGTTGGCGCGTACGGTGTTCCGGTACCAGGCAAAGCTTGCCTTGGGAATGCGCTCGCCGCTGCGAAAATCCACCCAGGTGAGGCCGAAACGCTTGGAGTATCCGTGCGCCCACTCGAAGTTGTCGAGGATGCTCCACACGAAGTACCCGCGCACATCGACTCCGGCGCCCACCGCGTCGAGGACCGCACGGAGGTGGCCGTCGAGGTACTGGATGCGCTCACCGTCGCGGATCTCGCCGTCCGGCCCGATGTAGTCGTCGAACGCCGCACCGTTCTCGGTGACGTAGAGCGGCAGGGTTCCGTACTCATCGTGCACCCGCACCATGATCTCGGTCAGCGCACCGGGCTCGATCTCCCAACCCATCTGGGTTCGGCTCACCTCGGGGCGAAGCACCTGGACGGCGTTGAGATCGCCGACCCGCGCCCTGCGGTCCGGTTCCGGGATCCAGAACCCGGCCGCCTGCGCCTCCGCACGGCGCGTCGGGGCGCACACCGTGGTGGGGGAGTAGAAGTTCACACCGAGGAAGTCGATCGGCCTGCTGATCACCTCGAGGTCGCCGTCAGCGACGACATCGAAGCCGGGTGTGCTCCCGTCATAGTGCTCGAGCATGTCGTCGGGATACCGTCCTTTGAAGAGCGGATCCAGGTACAGGCGGTTCAGGTTGCCATCCACTCGACGGCTGGCGGCGCGATCGTCCTCGTGATCCGTGGCCGCACGGATCGGCTGGATGTTCAACCCGATGCCGACTCGTGCGGACGGGATCGTCGAGCGGAGCACCTGCAGCGCCGCTCCGTGGGCGAGGAGCAGGTGGTGGGTTGCGGCGGCCGCCTTGCCGTGGTCGCGGATTCCCGGCGCGTGCTCGCCGGTCGCGTACCCGAGCCACGCCGAGCACCAGGGCTCGTTGAGCGTGATCCACATGCTGACCATGTCGCCGAGCGCCTCTGCAACGATCGTGGTGTACTCGCCGAAACGGCCGGCGGTGTCGCGCGATACCCAGCCTCCCGCGTCCTCGAGGGATTGGGGCAGGTCCCAGTGATAGAGGGTGACCACCGGCACGAGGGATCGGCGCAGCAGCCCGTCAACCAGGCGGCGGTAGAAATCGAGGCCCGACTGGTTCGCCGGGCCGCTGCCGGTCGGTTGCACGCGCGGCCACGCGACGGAGAAGCAGTACGCGCCGGCGCCCAGCTGCGCGAGCAGGTCGAGGTCTTCGTCCAGACGCCGATAGTGGTCGCACGCCACGTCGCCGGTATCGCCATTCCGTGTGGTGCCGGTCCTGTGGCTGAACGTGTCCCAGATGGAGGGGCCGCGACCGCCCGCGTCCACCGAGCCTTCGATCTGATACGCGGCGGTTTTCGTTCCCCAGAGGAAGCTCTCGGGGAACGCGCCGGATCCGCGCTGCATCGACACGATTGGTCCGTCCTCCCGTTACCGTCCGCCGAACGCCGCTATTGTGCCGAATTGCGCTCGTCCCTCGAGATACCGTCAATCGCGGCTGAAACACGCGGGTGCTCCCGGGCGCGCTGTGAGGTCCGCGAGGCCGCCCGCGCTGCGGTCCAGCGGAGAGGTCCGGATGGGGGAGCCGCTGGGCTCTCCGAGATAGGGCCGATTGGCCCTGGCCTCTCCCCGCGCCGATGACCGATCCTTGCAGCCATGGCGAGCGTTCTGCGCCGGTTCCGGCGCCTGTCACCCCCTGGCGCGGCGATGTCCGGCGTCGCCCCACCGGAGGACGCCGACGCAGCCCGAGCCGGCGAACTCGCCCCGGTCTTCGCGACGCTCGATGACGTCCGCCGCGAGGCTGACGCGCTCGTCGAGTCCGCACGCATCGAGGCGGAGGCGATCCGTCTGCGGGCCGGGTCAGCCGCGGAATCGACCATCGCGCGGGCGACCGAGCAGGCGGTCGTGGAGAAGGCACGGGCATCACAGCAGCGCCTCGATCGATTCGTCGCCGAGCGCGACGCACTGCTCGATCGCGGAGGGACCCAGGCGGCTGCAATCCGCGCCGGCGGCCAGGCCGCGGCCGAGGCGGCGGCCGCCGCCGTCGTCGAGCGTCTGCTTGCACTGGCGACTGGAGGCGCCGCCGATCGATGAGCGGGGAATGGATCGGCGGCGACGTTCGCGCCCGAGCACTGGCCGCAGCCGACGTCTCGGACATCGCCGATCGCGTGGCTGCGACGCCGGATCTCGAGTCCGCGTGCGCCCTGCTCGGCCCGACCAAATGGGGGCATCGCATCGGTGAGGCCGCGACGGTCGAGGCGGCGCAGCGGATGATCTTCGAGGCACTGCTCTGGCAGATGAGGATTCTGGCCGGCTGGCTCCCGTCCGAGGGTGTGGAAGCCGTGCGCTGCTGCGTGCTCTGGTTCGAGATCCAGAACATCGAGGATCGGCTCGCCTATTTCGGAGGGGCGCCGTCCGAGGCTCCCTATGATCTCGGCCGTCTGGGGGTCATCTCGAAGCGCCTGGCCGGGACCAGCAACGCGGCGGACATCCGGCGGCTCATGCGAGTCTCGGCCTGGGGCGACGCGGACGGCGACGACGTCTATGCGATCAGGATCGCCTTGCGCCGGGCGTGGTACCGGAGAGTGCGAGCCGCGACGCCCGAGCTCCGCACCTGGGCCGATGCGGCCGCCTGGCTCTTCGCCTCCCGAGAGCGCGTCGCGCAGCGCCCAGGTGGCGGCGCGCTGGCGGCGACGCCACCGTCGCTGCCCTCGGGCTGGCGATGGACGACGACGGTTTCGTGGTCCGAACAGAACCTGTGGCACGCCGAGGAGCGGTGGTGGGGGCAGGTCCGCGACGAGGGTTCCCGGCTGCTGCACGGCTCGATGGGCACCAAGGAACCGGTGCTGGGCGCCATGGCGACGCTCGCGTCGTCGGCGCATCGCATTGCGACGGCGCTCGAGATCGCCGCAGGCGGCGCCAAGGAGCCCCTCGATGCCGCCGTCTGAAGGTGGATCCGGCGCCGTCCGGATGTGCCGCGCCGCGTTCCTGATCCCGGATGCCCACGTTCGCGAAGGGCTCGTGGAGATG